>Ga0081455_10002114_pt1 | contig 23649 bp, 24 predicted proteins | sample TabmetS3T2R1_FD_70207 | JGI IMG/M metagenome (GOLD analysis project Ga0081455, IMG submission 70207) | Tabebuia heterophylla rhizosphere microbial communities from the University of Puerto Rico - S3T2R1 | ecosystem: Host-associated > Plants > Roots > Rhizosphere ...
CCAGGAATGACTCTGTCATGCCCCCAGCGGTCGCGCGAGTTGTTCCACCATGCAGCGTAAACGAGAGGTTACGCCATTCTTTCAAATGCGAAACGGAAGAGCCCTGGGGCGTTCTGGGTTTCCCGGGGCTTTCTCCGTTTGCCTCTCCCGTGTTGGTTGGCGGCCCGGCCCGACTCCATGGACACGGTCGCGTCGTTGGAGGATCGAACCGTCGGGAAAGCCGAACCGAGCCCGAGCGCAGTGTTGATGATGATAACGTCGAAAAATGGGCGGCGAACCGTAGTTAGCTACTGATTTGCGGTTATGTGGGGTTCCTAGGTGAAGGAGCATGCGAGGAGAGCGGTCTGGGATGTTCGTCTGCGAGTCGGGTAACGAACTGAGTACCTCGTCGACCCACGCTACGCGCAGAAGACGCCAAGGCGCTTAGCTTGCTTATGGGCCCCGAGTTTACGGTCGCGCTCGATCGGTGCGGCTGGATGATCGTGCCGCAGCCGCAGTTTGGCGACCGCAGATGGTTCATGAACCATCCTTCCGACGCCTGTCCGGAGCGGCCGACAATGACGTGCCTGAAGAGGCGCCGGCGCTGTGGCCCCGCTGGCGAGTCCTCGATGGCGGCAAGAGCGAGGCACCGGTGGCCTGAGCCTCAGCGTGAAAGTTCAAGTCGAGCATCGTTAACTGAAAATGGCCGGATAGTGGCTCTCAAATTGAATTCCGGCTTACTCCAGATCGATCGCCTGGTAGCGGCCGTTCTCGTTGAGCTGAGTGCCCCATACCTTGTGTGAGCCCTGATGCTCGGTTGGACCGAAGCTGATGGGTGCTCCCAGCCCCATGTCGAAATCACGCACTGTTTCGAGCGCTTCGACCAGTTTCTCGGTGTCGAGCTGTCGACCGGCCCGTTTTAACCCCTCCGGCAGCAGACTGCCCGCCACATAGCCTTCCAGGGATACGTAATCCGGCAGCACTCCGGGAAAGTACTTGGCAAGTGCCGTTTTGTACTTGAGAACCGTGGACGCGTAGCTGTCGACCGCCGGTACCACCTGCGTCACAATGACTCCATTCGCATACCGCGGTCCCAGCAGCTTTAGTTCCTCGGCGAGCGCGGTGCTGCCCACGAAAGAGACATTGGTGTAGATCATGTTGGGGTAGAGATCGCGCGTCTTCTCGATGAACTTCGCGCAAGACCGATAGGCGCCCACCATGACAACAGCCTTTATAGGGATCTTGTGGGCACGGAGGCGCGCGACCGCATCGTCCACATCCAGAGTGTTGCGCTGGTAGTCGAGGCGTAAGATCGTGCCTTCGTTGCCTCCACGGAGCGCGCGCATGGCCTTGGCCACCCCGGCGAAGCCTGAGTCTCCGTACGCATCCTGCTGGGCGAAGACAGCGATCTGTTCTGGCCGCAGACCCCGCATCTTTACAAGGTAGCGCACCACCGCATCCGTCTCCTCGGCGTAGCTCGCCCGATAATTGAAGACATAGCGATCCGGCGGGTCGCGCCTGAGCAGGCCGGCGCCGGTGAACGCCCCGAAAAACAACGTCCTGCGCTCGAGAGCGTATGGCAACGCAACTACCGCCGTGGGGGTGCCAACGTTGCCGATGTAGCCAAAGACCTGCTGTTTCTCGTAAAGCTCCTTCATGGTTTCTGCGGCCCGCATCGGCTCGTAGCCGTCGTCGGCGGCGACGAGCCGCAGTTGCCGGCCATGGATCCCGCCGCTTTCATTGATCAGATTGAATGCTGTTTCGATGCCCAGCTTCATCTGGATCCCGAGCTCCTTGGCCGAACCGGTAAACGGCGCCGAGATCCCAAGCCGAATCTCATTATCGGTCACCCCGCGAACGGTCGGGGCGCGCTCGGTTGCACTCCGAGCAGACGCCACTCTGGCCAAATCCTCGCCGCTGGGTCGCTCTGTCGGCGCAATAGCCGGCTGAGCGGTTGCAAGGCCCGGCTGTTCCCCCGTTATTTTCGTATCCCCGGCAGGCTTCGACGCAATGGTCTTGTTATCTGCACTAAGGCCTAGCATCTTGTTCAGTTCAGACGGAAGCTTGCCTGTGGCGAACAGCGCGATTGCCGCTCCCACGGACGCGGCGATGATGAGGCTAATCACGACGGCGAGCCTCCCGGGAGTCCGAGGAGCGCTAGGAGGGTCTCTTAAGAACTGAGGATTTAGCGAACGAGGCAAGTTACCTTCAGGGAGTTCGCTCTCAGCGCGCGGGCTCCAAGTCCGGTGAGGAATCCGTGCTTCTCCCGAGAAGCTCGTATCGAAAGGCCGATGTGAGCGGACCTGATCGCTGGCCGGAACCGTCTCTGGAACGGACTGCTCACTCTGCTGGGGGTACTTGTCTTCGGGAATGCTGGTGTCTTCATGACTCCGTTCGCGATCGGAATCGCGCACCCATTTGGGGGCGTATGCTGAAGGGTCATTACGCTTGCCGTTCCCGTCGACGGGGCTACTCATGGACGCCTCCCATCACTCATCGACTAGCTATTTCTCAGCTACGCCGGCTCCCGTGCCCCCTAATGGTGCTGTAGCTCGAAGGGGACTTGCCCCTCGGTTCATTGGCAATCAATGAAATAGACGACAACCAAATAACTTAACTCGGACCGGCGTTCGCTTAGTTACTTTCAATTTAGCACCTCAGTCATTGCGAGGTAAATAAGCTGTTTGGCTCCCGATCGCTGCGCCCGGCCTATCGCGATGGTGATAACGCCAAAAAATGGGCGGCGAACCGGTAGTTACCTACTGATTTGCGGTTGTGTGGGTTTCCTAGGTGAAGGGGGCATTCTAAGAGAGCGGTCTGAGATGTTCGGTATTGAGTCGTAACCGCGACCAGCCTCGCCGACTCATATCGCCAAGTAGGCATCTACACCGGCAGGATTTTGCAGGGAATCAAGCCGACTGATTTACCTGTAATGCGGCCTACGAAATTCGAGCTGGTGATCAACTTGAAGACAGCCAAGGCGCTCGGCCTCGACGTGCCGCCGACCCTGCTCGCCCGCGCCGACGAGGTGATCGAGTGATGTGAACGGAGAAGGAGGTTCAAAATGAACTTCCCCGCCGAAATTTGCTGCATCTGGCCGCGGCCACTGCCACCTTCGGCCTCCAGCATCGCAACAAGTTTCGATGCCAAGGGCCGACCTGTTTTAGCATAGCTAACGAAGATATCGCCTTCGGGTCGAAGCGCTGGGCTTGGCATGAGTCAGACAAATTCTATTCCCTTCGCAATGTTTAGAAATTTCCGATTGCGCTTCACAGCAATCTCGCCAACAACAAAACGAGGGCTTAAGCTTCCCACAATCCGACTGCCGGAGGTGGGCGATGGTGAAGTGTCTGACCGATTTCAGTTGTTGGGAGACCATTGCCAAGCTAGCTCCCATTGGTACTGCGTTGATCGTACTGATTGCAGCGATAATGGCGTTGGGAGCAATGTGGGTTCAGATGCATATTGCTAGAAGACGCGCCTCAATCGATTTCTTCGTCAAGGCGGAGATGGATAAGAGGGTGATTGATCTGCACAACAAGTTCAAAGCGAACGTTCCATTGATTGCCTTCGTGCCGGACCCATCGAATTTAACAAGAAGCGATTACAACGATGTCCGAGCGTTCCTCAACATCTGCGAACTAATCGCCGTCGGCGTGAACAAGGGTGCATTCTCGAAGAGTGTGTCGGAAGCATATTGGGGTGACGTAATCCCAGATGCTTATCAGACTTCGAAGCAGTTGATTAACAATATCCGCACGATCCCAGGGGAGGGGTCTCGTTACACATACGTTAATCTGGAGAAGTTGGCCAAGAGATGGGCTAAGAGAACTAAGAAGGCGACTAAGCTGGTTGATCGAAGCTGACGACTGCTATCGTCACAACAGTCACATCTCAGTCGTCACCTAGCCTGGGGCTTCTATCACCCCGCACGCTCGTACGCCTGATCGATCAACCGCACCGCCCGCACGCAGTCGTGCACGCTGATCCGTGGCGGCTCATCTTGCTGCTAGTGGTCGAGCGCATCGCGCACTGCGGTGAAATAGGGCGAGGCGACGGTGACGCTCGGGAAGATCTCGTCGCCCTCGGCGGTGGCGAACTTCGTGATCTCGTCCTTCATTGTGAGAATAGCGTCGCGCCCGGCGATCTTCCACTCACCGTCAGTGCCGTCACGGGGAAAGCCATTGCCGACTTCGACCGTACCGAGAATACCGCTCGCCGACCGCAGCATTATCGAAGCGTAGTCCTCGACCGGACGTTCATGCGCCCGCCGGCTCACTTGGGCGCAGGTCACTTGCGCCTCCTCGCCGGTTAGGTGGAGAAGCATATCGAATCCGTGCGCGCCAAGGTTGCGGAGGCAGCCGCCGCCGGAGATTTCCATATCTGCAAAGACCCTTAACGCTTAGGATTCAGAACATTTCAGGATCGTCCAAGGACGAGGACTGGCCTTGGTGGTACAGTGTTTGATGATGCTGACCGGCAACGTGGAGAACACATGCTGCGCGGTCTGTTCACTCGTCGATATTTCGTCAGCTGTTTGGGCGGCACCGCGGTGGCGTGGCCGATCGCGGCGCGGGCGGAGCAGGCGACGATGCCGGTGATCGTGTTTCTCCACCCTGGGACTTCTGAAATCGGAGGGCGCGATGTGGCCGCGTTCCGTAAAGGTCTCGAAGTCCGCGTGGCCTGCGATCTTCGCCGGATGTCGCGAATAAGCCGGCCGAGCCGGGTGCGCAAAATACGCAGCTGTCGGCGGTAGCGGTTGAACTGTTTGGCATGGGCATAACGCCCTGCCATCATCGCGGCGCGCTTGGCGATGCGCAGATACGATTGCCGCAGCCGCACGCCGTGCTTTCTGGCCAGCCGGGTCAGCCCCTTGATCGCGGCGTGCAAAAGCTTCGCATCGGTCGGGAAGGTGATGTTCTTGGGCTGCACGGTGGTATCGACCGTGACCCGCGCCAAATCCTTCGTCCGCAGCGCCCCGCTCTCGTGCGCCACCCGCAAGCTCTCGGCCAGGAGAAGTTCCAGCTTGTCGCCGAGGCGCTTGCGCCAATGGCTCAGGTCCGAGCGCTCGTGCGGAAACTCGTGTTGGAAGAACTCCTCGCCAGTGAAGTGCTGGAAGTACGGGTCATAGACCCAGCGTTCGCACACGCCTTCGTCGGACAGGCCGGAAATATGCTTGAGCAAAAAAAGCCCGATCACAAACCGTGTCGCAATTCCAGGCCGACCACTGTCGCTGTACAGCGGCGCGATCTCGCCGTCGATGAACTCCCAGTCGATCTTGCCTGCGAGCTGTACCAGCTCGTGCCTCATGTTGATGATCTGGTCCAGCCGCGCGCGGAACAGATCACCCGATCCTGACGTCTCGTGCTTCTTCGGCCGCATCGCTCCCTCCGATGCCACGACCGAATCACGCTTCTCGGTTCGCGGGAATCCCGAAAACGAAATTGCAAGCTTCCAGGGCCTCAGACCCTGAAATCTTGCGATCTCGTTTCACCAAAACCGCCGAAAACGACTCTCGCTCAGTGACTTAGTCTAGAAGTTCTTAACAGCCGACTAAGTGGCTCGAGCCCGCGAGGCGACGGAATGAAGCGTCACCCATTTTCTGGCGGCTCGACGGTGGCCGTGCCCAGCATGGGGCCCCATAACCGAAGGTCTGGGGCGGAATGTTTTCCAAGTACGCAAATTCAACTGACAGCCGGAAACTGGACGGGCGTCGCCTTATGTTTGCTCCGCTTGACATTTCTTCATAAAGCTTGCCTTCGCGGCGCCTGCCAATTTCTTGCCATCGCTGCCTACTGCCTTGGATGCGCAGGCATCTCTCTTGCATTTCTGCATGAAGCTCGTCTTCGCCGCACCGGCAAGAGGTTTGCCGTCCTTCCCAATCGCTTTGCTCTCGCAAGTGTCCTGCGCCATGGCTAAGCCAAGCGCGAATGTCGAAATCAAGATGGCGATAAAAAAGCCCTTCATGGTTGTCTCCTTTGCCATACGGCTTAAGCCTATGGACGGTTGGCGCATATTGACGAATCATTCGATTGCACGGGCGGTGGCGGACCACATTCGGCGGGACGGTAATGCTGGACGTCTCGCCGGTGCACCGTTGTTCAAATCTGATTGCCGCCAGGTCAGATCAACCTTTTAGCTGCTTGTTACACTCACTGTAATAACCTCCGCCCTTCTGAATCCACTTTAGACCACCGTTGGAATTGGTCGCTTTGTTGGCATTGTATTGGTCAAGACAAGTGTGCATGCGCGCTTTGCCGGCAGATTCATTTGAGTACTTCGGCGAAACGGCCCTTGGCAAGACTGCGTTACCAGGAGCCGTTGGCGCAGCGGGCGATGCGGCGGGGCGTTCCGCAGGCATTGTCGAGCCCGGGGCGGCTGCAGCGTCCGCCCCGCACTGAGTTTTGCGAAAATCATTCCAATTCTGTCCTTTAAGGGTGCCAGCGGCCTTTGCCGCTTGGTACTTAGCGCTGCACTCCTTGATGGTCAGCGCTCCTGCCGATTGCGTAAAGCCCATAGTGAAGCCGGCGGCAAGGGCGGCGACAGACATGGCGGTCGAACGGCTCAGCATGGGACCATCCTCCGTAGTTGGGGGCGACCAAACCCTAAGATCTTATCGCCGTCACGAGACCAGTTAAATACAAGATTTCGCCCTGGCGGTGACGGGCGCCACTCGTCCACCGCAGCGGCAAGCCGCACGAAGCGTGCTGATTGCGGCGATGCGCCGTGCTGATTGTTTGCCATAACATCAGCAATTGTGACCTGTTCTACGCTCGGCAGCGCGCGGATAATCGGATTTCTTAGTCTCGGCTCAGTCCGGGCCCGCCATGTCCGGATCGAGAACGAAGCTTCGATATCGGCGCAAGTCGTCAATCCTGCCCTGGTGTGGCGCCTTGGCCGGTGAGCACATTTGTCATTACCCTTCCCGTCTACTGCTGAATTGGCAGCCTTCGCCGCAAAAACTTTGCATGACGCTCATTACTGGCTGACCAACAAAACTCAAGCGCTCATCAACAAGGCAAGCAGAATACCGACGACGATGGAAATCACTTGATGCTGACGATGCGTTGGTTTGACTCCTTTGGATCCAGCGGATTTTTGCCCTGCTCCCATACCAACCAGAAGAGAAGGTTGCCCATCGACCGATGAATCTCGCTAGGAATCTCGCAAATTGTTGTACATCGAATTGTTCGAGAAAGGAACGCTGTAGCAGGCCTCTTTAGTATGCTCCGGCAATCGGCGGTAGCCCCTGATAATCAAACGCCCGCGTCCTCCTCTCTTCTGGGTACGCCGCCTTGTGCTCTTGTGGCGGGCACCGGAGAGCATCGACCGATCACTCATAAAGCCTATCTGGCGCGCAAATAGGAGCAGGAAGCTGCATTATTCGGACGGGCGGTACTAGGGTCCGCATCGCGCCCGGACCTCGATCCGGGTTGGCTGCCCTCGGCGATCTCCAGCCGCCGCAAGCGTTACGCGTGCATCCCTGAAGAGCGTTTAGACTCGACAAGACCGCGGCTGCACCCTCGGAGCGCGACAACAGACCGTGATCGAAAGAGCCGGTTCTTCGAGCCTTTCGCCGACCTTTTTCCCACGCCCTCGTAGGTTCAGGGGCTGGCAAATTAACGAAAGAAGTGTTCCGACCCTGAACCAATTCCACTGCCAGCGCGACCAATGAAGGGGAGAGGGATCGACAGGGGGGCATCGTGCATCGATCACGCGCACTGGCGGGCGCTTCCGCTGCGCTCCTCCTTCTTGCGACTTCGGCTCGTGGGCGACAAGGCCTTAACCCGATTGAGCAAGGGGTTTCTCGATCTGTCTGCGACGCGATTATCTGTCTAAAGGGTGTGCGGCCACCTGTACGTGGCATGGTTGCAAGCCTCTTTGGCGCTATCTTATCTTTGACGGCCAACGCTGCATCGCCCGATGAACCGCTAAAACTTCCGGACAGTCAGCTCGAGCCGGCCAAATGGACCGAGATCGCAGGTTGGACGGCGGATGATCATCTCGCTGCATTCGCAGCCTATCAGACCAGCTGCCAAGCGTTGCGCAAAACACGGCAGACCGATGGCGGCAAGCCCTTGGCCGGGGCACTGTGGGATGTCTGCCGCAAAGCCTTAGGCCTCCGGCCGCAGCATTCGAATACCGCTCGCACCTTTTTCGAACAGAATTTTCAACCCGTGCGCATCGCGCGGCTAGGCGAAACACAGGGTTTTCTGACCGGGTACTACGAGCCTGTGGTTCAAGGTTCGCGCTTTCCTAGTCCCGAATTCCATGTTCCGGTTTACCGCCGGCCTCCCGACCTGGTCGCACTCGGCTACAAGCCCGGCTCGAAAGCATTTCCAAACAAGGGCGCCCGGATCGGCCGCCGCAACGAGCAAAACCAACTCGTGCCGTATTACGACCGCGGCGCCATCGAAGCCGGTGCGCTCGATGGCCAGAAGCTTGAAATCTGCTGGCTCAGGGATCCATTCGATCTGCTCGCCATCCAGCTCGAAGGCTCGGGGCGCGTCATCCTCGAAGACGGCACGCCACTGCGCATCAACTACGACTCGCATAACGGCTATCCCTTTACCGCGATTAGCCGCCTCCTCATCGAGCGCAATCTCATTCCGCGCGAACAAACGTCAATGCAACGGGTACGGGAATGGATGGCTGCGCATCTCGACGAGGCAGCAAAGGTGCGCGCCGCCAACCGCTCCTATGTATTCTTCCGCGTCACCGGACTATCGAACGAGGGCGAACCGGTCGGCGCGCAGGGCGTGCCGTTGACGCCTGGCCGGTCGATTGCCGTCGACCGATTGCATGAGTACGGGACGCCGTTCTTTATCGAAGCCAATCTGCCGATCGCGAGCGCAAAGCCCGCTTCATCCTTCCGCCGCCTGATGATTGCGCAGGACACGGGCTCGGCGATCGTTGGACCGGCGCGCGCCGATCTCTACTGGGGGTCCGGCGATGCGGCCGCTCGGATCGCCAGTCGCATTCGCCATCCTGGTCGCTTCGTAATGCTGCTTCCACGAGAACTCGATATGATAGCGGCTGGCAGGCAGATGCCGTTGCCAGCGCCCAAACCAAAGCTTTCTGAATTCGTCCAAGTCAACAAACAAGAACAGCGCGACGTTGATTCCGCCGACGAGAATTGGCAGCGACAAGTCTTGACCCGGAAGCCGGCCCCGCGCGATTGCGCGACCGGTTCTGGTATGGATTGCGGCCACCAATCACTTCCGGCTGTCATGAGCAAGCACGTACCGGCGACTGGCCGGGGACCAGCAGGCTCCAAGCAAGAACAACAGCGTCAGCCGCAAGGGGGTCAGCAAGCGCAGCCGGGAATGCAGGGGCGCGGACGCGATCAACCGCAGCTAGTAACTTCGGGGCGCGGCGCGCAGCAAAAGCAGTCAGCACAAACCACCGAACGCCGCTTGCCGCAGCACAAGCCGCCAGCGCCAGCCACGGAGGGCCGAGGCGGGTAGCACTTTGAGGTCGGCAAAGCGTGCCTGCGCGATGGCCAAGTTGCAGAATATGTCCCGGCAGACCACCGAAATTTTCAAGTTCAATGCGTGGCTGTGATGGAAACGATCCTCGTCAAAATCTTTGCCACGGCTCTCGCGCTCAGTCAGGTGGCTACCACGCCGGATGCGGTTAAGACGCACTTCGATCGCGTGCGAGACCAAGAGCAGGTTGCGCAGTTGTTGCACGCGGGCTGCACACATATGCGCAAGTCCTTCGACATTGAGGACATCAATCTTGAGGATCTGATTGCAACCGCCTTGGACGATTCACAGGCGGTCGGCGAGAACAAGGTGTTCCGAGGGATCAATTTTGCCGATCTGCAAATGGCGTACCGGGAGTTCTGCAAGAATGAGCAGGTTGTGGTGCTGGCGGTCGATCTCGGCGAGGTCATCGATTTCTACAACAAGGCGGCCGCTGATCTGCCTGACCACACCAAGCTCAAAGGCATGAAGCTTCCGGGTGCGAGCGTCGTGCTCGACCGCAAGGGAGAACGCTTTGCCGAGCTGTTCGAGGAGAACCAGCGGCGAGTGTGGGTGGTGCTCGCTGAGCTCCCGGAGCACGTGCAGAAGGCATTCATCGCAGCCGAAGACAAACGCTTTTATCAGCACAAGGGCATCGACGAACGCGGCTTGATCCGTGCGTTCATCGGCAATCTCGCTTCGTCAGGACGCCCGCAAGGCGGCTCAACCATCACTCAACAGATCGTCAAGAACTTGCTGGTGGGCGAGGACCTGACCTATGAGCGCAAGATCCGCGAGATGATCCTGGCCTCACGCGTTGAGCACACGTTGAGCAAGGCGGAAATTCTCGAGCTTTATCTCAATTCCGTTTATCTGGGCCGCAGCTCCTGGGGCATCGAGATGGCGGCGCGCAGCTACTTCGGCAAGCCGGCGAAGGAGCTCACGGTCCAGGAAGGCGCGCTCCTTGCCGGCTTAACCAAGGGTCCGAACGCCTTCAACCCGGACCGCCACCCCGGTCGCGCGCAGGAGCGGCTGGCCTATGTTCTCAGTCGCCTGCACGAGGACGGGGTGCTCGCTGCCGAGCCGCCTGGGCGGGGGTTGTCGCCGTTGCCGGCGCTGGTGCCCTATGAACGGCCGCGCCGGCCTATCGGCTTCCACTTCGTCGATCAGATCGCCAGGGAAGCCAAGTCGATTGCAGGTGTGGAGGCGATCACCGCCAACTCCTATACAGTGCGCTCGACGATCAGCCCGCCGTTGCAGCGGGCGGTGGAAGAGGCTCTGCAAGAGGGATTGTCCCGCTACGAGCGCAGCGCGGGGCGCGTTCAGTTCCGCGGCGCCGAGGCAAATTTATCGCAGGCCATCCAACGCATCGAAGCCGGGAAGAAATCGGGCGACAAACAGCCGGCTTGGCAGCGGGCGCTCGCGACTGCACGGCTGCCGCTTTATGACGTGCACTGGACGCCCGCCATCGTGCTGGAGAAATCGACCGGCACAAAAGGCCAGACGTGGCGCGTCGGGCTCGCCGACGGGCGGATTGTGCCGCTCGCGATCGACAACGCTGCCGCGCAGCGTAAGCTCACGCTCTACGACGTCGTCCTGACTCGCGTGTCCGACGGCGGGGGCAAGGCGGCTGCACGTGCCGACCTGCGCGTGCGGCCGGTGGTGCAAGGATCAGTGGTCGTTCTGGAAAATAAGACGGGCCGCGTCCTCGCCATGACCGGCGGCTTCTCCTATCCGCTGAGCCAGCTTAATCGTGCGACCCAAGCAGTGCGCCAGCCGGGCTCCGCCATCAAGCCGCTGAGCTATCTCGCAGCGCTTGGGAAGGGTCTGCAGCCCAATACGCTGATCAGCGACGACCCGATCACCTTGCCACCAATTGGCGGCCGGCGCGGCCGGGACCGCGATTACTGGTCCCCGAAGAATTACGACGGCGGTTCCAGCGGCATTCTCACCTTGCGTCACGCGCTGGAGAACTCGCGCAATCTGGCAACCGTCCATCTGCTCGACGGCGGCATAGAAACCAAACCCGAGGCGAGTCTCAACCGTCTTTGTGACCTGGCCGTGGAGGCGCAGATTTATCGCGAATGCTTGCGCTATTATCCATTCGTGCTCGGCGCTCAACCCGTGCGGCCGGTCGATCTCGCCGCATTCTACGCCTCGATCGCAAATGAGGGACTGCGACCAACGCCCCACGTTGTCGAATCCATCGAACGCAACGGCGCGGTCGTGTATCGCCACGATCCGAAGTCGTCGGTGACGATCAAGTCTGTGGATCGCGTCGCCTTCTACCAGCTTAAGACTATGCTGCAAGGCGTGCTGGCGCGGGGCACGGCACGGGCTATCGCCGGTCTATCCCCCTATGTCGCAGGCAAGACCGGCACCTCTGACGAGGAGAACGACGCCTGGTTCGTGGGGTTCACTAACGATGTCACCGTCGCGGTATGGATCGGCTACGACAATGCCGACGGCAAGCGCCGCACACTGGGTGGCGGCTCGACTGGTGGCCATGTCGCAGTTCCGATTTTCGAGCGGGTAGTTCAGGCCGCGTGGGCCTACGCTGCGCCGAAAGCTGCGCTCGCCCCGCCATCGCCTGAGGCGAAACGCCAGCTCGCGTGCCAATTGATCGATCTCCAACCGAGCGAACTGCAGAGCGGGCGCGGAAAAGCATTTTCAGAATGCTTTCGTGTGGATCGCAAAGGCAAGGTCATCGATACCGCGTATCGCCTGATGTCTCAGGAAGGAATTACTGCCCGGCGCAGCGCACCTGGCGCGCCCACCCCTAACTCCGACAATCCGTGGTCACGTGATCCCTGGCGAGCGCAGCAACAATATCCCTGGCGAGCGCAGCAACAATGGAATTGGCAGTCGGGGACTGGCCAGCAGTCGGGCGGAGAACAGCGGGAGTTGCCTGCGCCACAACCGACCTGGGGCAGCTGGTGAAGGCGTCTGTGGTAACGTCAAACGGCGATTCAAAAGCACGGTGCACATGGACACTTAATGACCCCTTTCATGTGCGCGGACGACAAGCGGATGTCGACGCCCTCTCGCAACTCATGTAAGAATTTTTCACATGAGCTGGTCCAGAGAAGGCGGACGTTCAGGTCCTCGCGGCTATCACCATGGTAATCTGAAAGAGGCCTTGATCCGCGCGGCGCTGGAATTGATCGCGCGGAAGGGACCCGCCGGCTTCACCTTCGCGGAAGCTGCCCGCTGGGCAGGGGTGAGTCCGGCCGCGCCCTACCGGCATTTTCGCGACCGCGACGAACTGTTGGTCGACGTGGCACGGCGCGGCTTCGATTATTTCGAGGTTACGCTTGCACGCGCTTGGGACGACGGCCGTCCAGACGCCTTCAGGGCATTCGATCGCCTCGGCAAAGCCTATCTGCACTTCGCCAAGAGCGAGCCGGCCTATTATTCTGCCATGTTCGAAGCCGGCATCCCGCTCGAAGCGAGCCCGGAATTGCAGAAAGCCGGAGAGCGGGCCTTCGCCATGTTGCGAACCGCCACTGAGCGGCTCATCGCCTCGGCTTCTTCATCTGGTGGCCGCTTGTCTTGCGACCTTGGCATTCATTATGGGGAGCGGACGAATGACTTTCTCGAAAGGCGGCGACATGACTCCTTGGTATCGAGCGGCCGACCAAATGCGTTCTGCTGGGACCTGGTGGCAACCGATTTCAGGAACTCCTCGTTCGCCTGCGAATGGCGAAGGACAAGGAGGAGTTCGATCAGTTTATGGCAGAGCGACGCACGCATACCGAGGCGTCGTCCCCACCCCAGAGCTAAAGGCTGGTCGATCAGCAAATCAGCTCTGGCTTCCACTTCGTCGAATATATTTGATCCTGCGGATGTTCGAATTGTATTGTTCCTCGCGATGCTCTTCACTCGGCCAAACATCGGGACAGTGGCCCTGAACAACAGTAGGACGCAGGAACTCGGCTACACTGGCGCTTTCGATGGCTCGGCGGAAATGAATGTCTGGCTGCACAAGCAGGTCACTACACAAACACATTAGCACAACAAGACCATGCCACCGAGCATGTACACATACTTCGACGGCGCAGTTTGGTAGCGAAAATGCCGGAAGGTGGCGGCAAAGTACCGGACAGTCTGAAGACCTGAGCGGACCCGGTAAGAGTCATTAGGTAAGGCTGCGTGACCTCGGTCATCCGAGGTCAGGTGCATTCGCGCGGGTCTGAGGAGGGTGGAAAATGCGTCTCGATGAATTGCCGCGCAGCGACAACGTGGAGGATCGGCGGAGCCAGGATAGAAGTTTTCGGATCCGTGCTGGCCGAGGCGGCCTCGGGATTGGCACCATCATCGTGCTCGCCCTAGTCGGCTATTGGCTGGGCATCGATCCGAGCGTGCTGATCGGCGGTGGCGACATTTTGTCGGGTGGAGGGACTTCGCAACAGCGGTCTTATCCGGACCGTCGCGACAGCGCTCAAACAGGAGCGCCCTCCGATCAGATGGGACAGTTCGTGTCGGCCGTGCTGGGAAGCACGGAGGCGCAGTGGCAGAAAATTTTCGCGCAACACGGCAAGAGCTACGAGCCGCCGACGCTGGTCATGTTCTCCGGGGTGACACGTTGCGCGTGCGGGTTCGCCCAATCCGCCATGGGCCCGTTCTACTGCCCGAACGACCGCAAGGTTTATCTCGATACCTCTTTCTTTCAAGATCTCGAGCGGCGCTTCCGCGCCTGCGACGCCGGCAGCAAGTCCTGTCAATTCTCGCAGGCTTATGTGATTGCCCATGAGGTCGGGCATCACGTGCAGAACCTGTTGGGCATCCTGCCCAAGGTGCAGCAAGCACAGCAAAACCTCGACAAGATCGATGCGAATCAAGTCCAGGTCCGGGTCGAATTGCAGGCCGATTGCCTTGCCGGCGTGTGGGCGCATCATTCGCAGGAAACGTGGAACTTCATTGAACCTGGCGATGTGGAGGCAGCGATGCAAACCGCGTCGGCCATCGGGGATGACCGATTGCAACGGCAGCCCAGGGCTACGTAGTGCCCGACGCTTTCACCCACGGCTCCTCGCAACAGCGCACCCGCTGGTTCATGACCGGGCTCAAGTCGGGGAAGGTCGGTAGCTGCGATACCTTCAATGCGGCTCAGCTTTGAGACGCCCACGTCAAGGATCGATCGATTCGCAATCGCGGGTCGTGTGGAATCCATCAAGGGGCCGCCGCCGGCGCGCTGCCGTAGCCACTTCCCGGCCGCGCTCACGACGCGATGGCGCAAGGATTGCAGTGCTTGAGCGACCTCATCCTCAGTTCGGACGAGGAGGAAATACGAGGTAGACCCTAAAGGAGGCAGAGATGGGACTGCAGGATATTCTCACCGGTATGATGCATGGCCCGCGCGGCGCGCGCCAACCGAGCAGCAGCGGCGCCGGCATGTCGCCGATCATAATGGCGCTGCTCGGACTCTTGCCTACAAGGCAGTCAAGGGCCGCAGCAGTCAGCCTACGTCTCCCGGCGGAACTGGCCGACCGGTGCCACCCGGCGGCACGGTGAGTGCCGATACTTCGCGCGGTGGGCTCGACGATATTCTCGGCGGATTGTTCGGCGGCAGACCAGGCAGCATGCCGACGGGCACCGGCGCCAAGCCTGGCGGTGCCCTGAGTGACCTCTTCCCCGGCGGATTGGGCGGCCTGCTCGGCGGCGCCGCGGCCGGCAACGTGCTGACCGGTGGCCTCGGGAACGTCATAAAGGAACTCGAGGACAGCGGCCATGGCCAGGTGGCGCGATCCTGGGTCGGCACCGGCCCGAATGAGGACATCGCGCCCAAAGGATCTGGCGAATGCGCTCGGGAGCGATGCGCTCAATACGCTGAGTAGGCAGAGTGGACTGAGCGTGGACAAGCTGCTCGAGGAAGAGGCAGCACGGATGGTTTAGGTCGCGTCGCACAAGTCGGCGGCTATGCCTCCGGCCAGCGGCGACGGCACTGTTCGCGTTGCCTATACATTACATTGGCCGCCACATGTAGAGGGCGTGCCAATGATGCAGTCCCTCAGAAACTGAAGCGGCACCTTGCGCAGGAAGTGTCCGTTCTCGGCAGGCACAAAACTCTCCTGCCTCAGGCGACTTCGTCGAAGGTCAGACTGGTCTCGACGTGAACGGCATCCTCGCGCGAGCGGCCCTGCCGGGGCTTGACGGCAACATCGACGAAATGACGGTTCGAAGGTCCAGCGTAGCCACGCGCCGGACGCGCTCTGCCCGCGAGGATCGTCGTGCTTCAATACCGGACTTGCACCGGCTGGATCGCGCCAGCTTGCCTGGCGCGCTCATTCGATCACCTGGGCCGCGCGCGCCGTCAGGCCACGTCCGTCTCAAATTGGCAACCAAAGCCCCGACTCAAGTCGGGGCTTTTTTGCTGCGCTCGGCGGATTCTATGGCGTCCAACAAAATTGATAACCATTCGATTCGGTTCTGCACCATCTTCCCGTAACAGGGTTGACGACCACCGAGTCAGGGTACGGCCCTGGGCCGTAGCCATAGCCCGGCCCGCCATAAGGAGCCGCCGCGGCGACCGTGGGTGCGGGTGCGTAGGCCGGGGCGGGTCCCCCGACATACGTTGCACCAACAGCAGCGCCTCCAACGGCAGCAGCTCCAATGGCAGCCCCCGTTGCCGCGCGGCGGTATTCGCGCCGATGCACTCTCCGGCTAACCCCAGCAACGCTCGTTGCGGTAAGAGGCCTACCGACCCTGGCTTCAGCCGTGTCCAGAGAGAATTTCGCCGGTGACAAATTAAACGGCACCGCTGCGCATACCAGAGCGGCACTAGCGGAAACCGCGAATAGGCTCAGCTTCTTCATGATTGTCTCCCGATTGATGACAAGAAAATTAACACGCCCACGCGCTCACTCGTTCCGCCCTTGCGCACGCTCTCTAGGTGCCTCGATCGCTGGCCGCGGTGTGAGAAGCAAAGATTGACCGCCTTGGTACGGCCATGGCGGGCGGGGTCGGTATGTGAGTAGTTGATCCGCAACCAGTGTCTTCCTGCCCGCTGCTTCGACCTCGTGGACATGCACGAAAACGCGCATCGGGCAAATGAAGCTCCGCGATCTTCGTTGATGAATTGACGGGCCCAGTTGGCATTAGATCTGTTCCCCATCGCGATAACAGCTACGGTGAAAACCATACAACGAAATCGCGGATAGCGCCCGAGGGCGATGCCAGCGAGCCGCGAGTAGCAGCTATGCATTTGCTAATCGTAGAGGCAGGCGAGTGACTTACCCACCGGTATGTAGCAAATGGATCACACGGTCAGGCAATGCCGATTCGGCTTGAAGAAGCCGGAACCGAATAACCAAGTGGAATGTTGAGTGCCTATTCGGGCTCGGGGGGATTCCATTTCCCGAATATTGGATCGATCGACGGTAACACAGGCCGCTCCGAAGGCGCCACAGCGGAAAAGGCCGTGCCGTTCCGGTGCGCTGTCATTGATCCCGACCATTCGTTTGTTGAACTACGCGTAGCTTGATCGAAACGGAACCGCTAGCTCCGGCCAGGAGCTAGCGAGCGCGACTAGCGTTGCGTCGAAAAAGGGGCACCCGATGCCGTTAGCGCAAGGGGATAAAGCTTTGCAGTGCCGGGTGTATGCGCCTGTGGGTAGCCCCCGCGCGTGGCGGGGTCCTTTTATTTCGCCATCGACCGTCGGAACGCAGGGCGCCCGGACGCGTTTGCGTGGGCGGCTCCTCTGTTTTTTTCCTTCATACGGCAAGGACTGGCGTGTTTTCCTTGCGGTCGGGAACACGGAGCTGCTGAAAGAGTTTTCGTCGGCAGCTCCAGTTGTAAAAAAAGGGCCGCGTTCAAAAGGGAGGAACAACAATGCTCAGATTGATGGCTGTTGCTGTCGTTGGTTTAGCCTTCTCGACGTCGGCACAGGCACTAACACCCGCGCCGCTTCATCAGCCAGACGAAATGATCACGCAAGCTCGCTTCGGATGCGGCCCGGGGAGGACCCTGGTCGCTGGGCGCTGCGTGGCCCGAACCACAATCCGTCATACCCGCCGAGTCATCCGCAGGAACTATTACTGAGAGACATGCGCGCCTGATCGAACAACGCGAGCGATGTGGCGGTTGCGACCATCGTGGAGCAGCGCGCTGGAGCGTTGCTTATTGGCGGCGATCCTTTCCTCGGCGGCCGCAGCCACTTGTGGCCTTGGCGACGCGCCATGCCATTGCCGCCATTTACGACTTTCGTGAAAGCGTCGTGGCTGGGGGGCTGATGACCTATGGCGCAAATTTGCCGAAACAATTATCGGGAACTCGGAGTTCTATGCCAGCCGCATATTGAAGGCGACCGCGCGCACCGAAGCCGGTCATGCATCCGGCCATATTTGACTTCGCCACCAACTTGGTGACTACGAAGTGCCCCGACGCTGCTCGCCGGGCTGACGAGGTGATCGAATAAGGGCTGATAAGGGCTATCTTGCTGCGATTGCCCACAGCCCGTTTATGGCAACTGCGAGACAACACGACGTGATCTGGTGAATTTCGCTTACGAGGTCAAAGCGGTCGTGCGGCCGACATCGTCAAAGGGACGAATCTCCCCGAGCAGCATTGGCCGGATCGAAGCTGCGCGGTGATTTGATATCCAGCGAGGGTCGGCGCCCCCCCGATTCAGAACGATTCGGCTCCGTCCCCGGGTGTGGGGACACTTGGGAAGGGGCGCAGAGCGCATCGACGTTCTGCGCCCCTTTTGCTTGGTTGGAGCGGAATAGTTCGCTTATAATCTTCAGCGGCGTTCCCCCAACACCCCCTTGATCCCCAGGGAGAACGCTAAGGCCCCGGATGAGCTTCCCCTGTTCTCCCCGGTGCCTTCCTCTGCCAATCGGGACCTTCGGCCTGGATTTGATCATCCCTCTATCCCGTATGCATCACCCAAGGGCGCGCGCCAATGTTTTCCTTTTTCCGGAGAAGAAAGGAAGCGGAAGCTACCGCGCGGCGCATCATCAATCAGGGACGTTTTCTTGGTGCTCGCACGCCACGAGAAGCGGTCGAAATGTTGTGGGCTAGACCGCTCACAAAAAACGAATGGGATCGACACGCCAGTGTATGCGAGCGCATTTGGCAAGAGAGCCTGAAAGACTCGGAGATGCGTCCCCCTTACCAGCTGCGTCTGGCGATTTCAGCGGTAACGGACGAACCCCTTAGTGGGAAAAATGCAACGGAGAATGCTGCAAACACCGTCGCGCTGCTGACCACCGCTATCGTAAAGAAAGCGAAATCAACAATCGCAGACGATGATGATCGATTTGTTGCTGGTATTTTTATTTTTGCATTTTCAGATTACTTTACGCTCGTACTACCGGGAAATTTCGAGGAGGCGTCCACTCTTGCGATGATGAAGGTCCTAGGTATCGAGGAGTTTCATCGTGGCTTTGATATACTTTGGGAAAGTTACAATGAGTTGGTGCGATCCAGGCCAAAAATTTTAGAGGGCATCAGTAAGGCCTGCGAGGCTTGGTTCAAGAATCCAGAGGCCTCGAAGTTGGAGAGCCTTGTCGAACTGTTCAAGCTCGCGCGAACTCATGTAATTCAAAAGAATGTGTCTGGAAGAATTCTTCGGAGCGAGGAATAGCGTTGCCATTGTGATAGAGCGGCGGTGAAGCCGGAAGGCGGGCATCTACGTCGCTCGCATCCTCAAGGGTAAGAAGCCGGGTGACGTGCCAGTGATCCAAGCGGTCAAATACGAATTAATCCTCAACTCAAGACCGCCAGCGCGCCGGGCATCGACGTGCCGATGGCCTTCTCGGCTGCGGCCGATAACTGCCTTCCTGTCGATGATGCAGGATCGCGGGCGACACTCGGAGGTTCGTACCTCATCAGACTCGCCTGCGGAGCCAGCGTAGAGCAATCAGCGCCGCTAATGAGACTTCTCGTCAGCTTTTGCAACGCTAACGCTCGTTCGTCGCGCCGATTGCGCCGGCGAGCGTGTTAAGGTTTCAATTTTCGAGCGCTCGCACTACAGCCCTCAGGCATTGACCGGATGAAACATTCTTTCGAGCCTGTGACATACGTCACAGGCTCGATGCCCCTTTGTGGGCTACTTGTTTGAGGAGCCATCTCTTCGGCGCCGATTCGACCCATTGGTCGGGCATACACGAGGAGTTCAGCATGGGCGCGCCTGCCAAATTCACCAGAGAAGTGACGTCGCGAGGCCTGTCATCGACGGCGAGCTAACGAAGATGTCCAGATGTACGACATTCGCTCCCGCGCTGCTGGCCGGCGGCGTCTTGCTCACTGCCGCGGCGCTTGCCCAAGGCACCGGCCGCTGGACCACCGGCATTTGACTTTTCCTGCGACAGTCGCGTCGGCTCGGTCCCTCCTGCCGTGATCCAGGCCCGTCGTCGCCAAAACACTCGTCTGGAGTTCTGTGGGACCGGGCCGCCGACCGCCAATTTTTTCCGGCTCGCTCCATGAGCAACGATCCACTTGTTGCTTTTTTCGACCTGGTTTGCGGTTTACGTGGCTATGTGGCTGTTCGTACTGCAGCGCCACTCCTCACAGCTCCTCAATCTCTCGTTTACGCTGCATGGTGGAACAACTCGCGCGACCGCTGGCGCCATGACTTCGGCACGCGGACGAACCCGCGCGCTCACCCGTTCTGTCCCAGGCGAGTTGCTGGACCGAGCCACCCTCCGCCAACTTTCCGGCGTTATCTCATCGACATTGGAGTCCGGCTTGATTCGGTGCCCTGACGATTCGCTATACTCCAGCCGGGAGCCGGTCGGGCCAACCATCTGGCGAGGAATCAAGCCGCCGAAGATGATCGCTCGCTCCCGAAGCGGGTCGCGATGACTCCTTCATCGAGACGGTGAACCTCGTTCCAGATTTCCTTGAAGATTTCGTTTCGAATAATCTCCCGGCACAATTCTCGAATAATTGAGCCCGCAAATGCGGCAAAGATCGGGTCCGCGACCGACCGACCAAAGCGAACCGATTTGTTCGACAGCTTGAGTTAGCAAAGCAAATACTATCAAAGGGTTAGCCTGAGACCGGTCGCGCCGCCGACGCCGCAGGCGGAAACGCGTGCACGGCTGTGACATCGGAGCAGGTTTCAACCAACGGCGTCAGTTCAGCACGCTGCGGAGCGGCTCACCAGCGCTGGAAAGAGTTTTCAGAAGCCAATAGCGATGTAGCAATACAATTATCCTCGGAATCGCTCACCTTTCCGACCTCGGATTGCGCGAACAATGCCCCATTTGCGTCAATGGGACAACGCGCGTACCGTCTCCATCTATGAAAACAGTGAGGCCGGAGTCCGGCGCGCTTCCACGAGCATGAAGCTTACACTCCAGTCCATGCGTCGGGATCCAAGGCTGCGAGCAGTGGAAGTCCGCTTGATTAGGCCGCCGTAGGTGATTGCGTCGTCGCGAAGCGGGAGCCCGAGACTCCTTGATCGAGGCGCTCAATCTCGTTCCAGATTTCCTTGAAAATCTCGTTTCGGACAATCTTCTCGATGCCTTGCCCAGGCGCGTAATCAGGGTGGAACCGCTTTGCCAGGTAGCGCTTGAGAGAAGCATACCTGAGGTCACTGACTTTGTTTGAGCCGCTGTTGTTACTAATTTTCGCAATAGCTTCGAGTAACTCCGCCTCTGCCATCAAGGCGCGGACCCTCCAGCTCTCCCGCTGCTGGTCGATCGTGGTCGATCGCACGTGCAATTGCTCGATCTCCCTCACCATCCGCTGATTATGGACGAAATCTAATTGATAAAGGTCATCGAGATCATAAAAGAAGAGCTTCAAGTCCCCTGCCGTTTTGGTCAAAACCAACCTGTCCTTCTCTTCTGCAACAGTATAGTGGCGCATAAGCTCGTTGAGAGTGCGGTTCGCAATCGGATCGCATTGAACATCGCGTAAGTTAAGTGCCATGCGCGCCCCCCGTTTAGTAGCACCATTCCCGAATAATTTACGTGGTCTGACCGCCTCGATGCAAGAGTCGCTGCGGTCGCCTTGACTGCGCCAACCTTGAGGCCTGCCCCAGCCTTTACGCTTCGCGCGAGCGGCACCTCTCCGGCTTAGTCCAGATCGATGGCTTCGTAGCGGCCGTACTCGTTAAGCTGGGTGCCCCATACCTTGTGTGAGCCCTGATGCTCGGTTGGACCGAAGCTGATGGGTGCTCCCAGCCCCATGTCGAAATCACGCACTGTTTCGAGCGCCTCGACGAGCTTCTCGGTGTCGAGCTGCCGACCGGCGCGTTTTAACCCCTCCAACAGGAGGCTGCTCGCTACGTAGCCTTCCAGCGATACATAGTCCGGCGGCACTCCAGGGAAGTACTTGGCGAGTGCGGTTTTGTACTTGAGAATCGTAGATGCGTAGCTGTCGACCGCAGGCACCACCTGGGTCACGATGGCTCCCTTCGCATACCGCGGTCCCAGCAGCATCAGTTCGTCGGCAAGCGCGGTGCTGCCCACGAAAGAGACGGTGGTGTAGATCATCGTCGGGTACAGATCGCGCGTCTTCTCGATGAACTTCGCGGCAGCGCGATAGGTAGGCACCATGACAACAGCCTTTATGGGGGTCTTGTGAGCGCGAAGGCGCGCGACCGCATCGTCGACATCCACAGTGTTGCGCTTGTAGTCCAGCCGCAAAGTCGCGCCTTCGTTGCCTCCGCGGAGCGCACGCATGGCCTTGGCCACGCCGGCGAATCCTGAGTCTCCGTACGCATCCTGCTGGGCGAAGACGGCAATCTGTTCTGGCCGCACACCCCGTATCTTTACAAGGTAACGCACGACAGCATCCGTCTCCTCGGCGTAGCTCGCCCGATAATTGAAGACGTACCGATCGGGTGGATCACGCCTGAGCAGGCCGGCGCCAGTAAACGCTCCGAAAAACAACGTCCTACGCTCGAGAGCGTATGGCAACGCAACCACGGCCGTGGGAGTGCCAACATTGCCGATAAAGCCGAAGACCTGCTCTTTGTCGTAAAGCTCCTTCATGGTTTCTGCGGTCCGAGTCGGCTCGTAGCCATCATCCGCTGCGACGAGCCTCAAGTGCCGGCCATGGATCCCGCCGCTGTCATTGATCAGATTGAACGCAGTTTCGATGCCAAGCTTCATCTGGTTCCCAAGCTCTTTGGCGGCGCCCGTGAACGGCGCAGAGATTCCAAGCCGAATCTGATCATCGATCACCCCGCGGATGGTAGGGGCGCGCTCGGTTGCTCCAACAGACACGACGCGTGCCTTCTCGCCAATGGGTCGCGGGTCCGCCCACGTAATGGCGGGCTGAGCGGCCGCAAGACCCGGCTCTTCCGCGGGTTTTTTGGTGCCCCCCGCAAGCTTCGAAGCCGTATTTGCACCGAACCCAAGTATCTTGTTCATTTCGGACGGAAGGTTGCCTGTGGCGAACAGCGCAATACCCGCCCCTATCGATGCAGCGATGATGAGGCCAGCCGCGGCGGCGAGCCCCCCGACAGCCCGCGAAGTTCTCGGCGGGGCTCTTAGGAACTGAGGATCCAGCGAGCGAGGCATATGTAACGGGGGCCGCTCGTCACCTTCACGTGGTTCGCTCGCAGCGCGCGGGCTCGAAGCCCGTTGAGGAAATCGTGCTGCTCTCGCGAATGTCGTATCGAGGGAGCGATGTGCGCGGGCCGGAGCATTCTCCGGAACGGCCTGATCGCTATGCGCGGGAAACAACCTGGCCTCGGGCATCCGAGGACCTTCGTGACTCCTTTCCGGGTCGGAATCGCGCATCCATTTCGGAGGGTATGCTGAATGGTCGTGATGCTTCTCGTTTCCTTCCACAGGGCTACTCATGGACGCCTCCCACTCCTCACCGTTACTTATCCTTCAACTCCGGCCTTTGGCGCTGCCGTGGACCCGCGAACTCGGGGCGATTCACGGATCTCCAAACAGGGCAGTGAATAGTTTGCCTTATATTGTCCTACCACAGCGATTCCGTCCGAAGGAGTTCATCCAGCTCGCCACTGTACACGTCACTTTTAGCACCGCAGCCATATCGGCGTAAATAAATGCTGCCGTGTCGGCCGTGTCTAACTACCGGCGCAATTCTTGCGCTGAAAAGCGAAGGAACCGGGAACGCGATTCGGTTTTCTCAATTGACGGTCGGCGCGAGCCGGCGACTGCCGTGGTCCGTCGGGATCCCGCATATTCGCGTCGCCTAGAAACTGATCGCTCATGCGACGGCCGCCACGGGCTTGAGTTCGACGGAAAAGCCGAGCTCGGCGAGGCGTTTG
>Ga0081455_10002115_pt1 | contig 23647 bp, 25 predicted proteins | sample TabmetS3T2R1_FD_70207 | JGI IMG/M metagenome (GOLD analysis project Ga0081455, IMG submission 70207) | Tabebuia heterophylla rhizosphere microbial communities from the University of Puerto Rico - S3T2R1 | ecosystem: Host-associated > Plants > Roots > Rhizosphere ...
ATTCGATGGCATGGCCCTGGATCTTGATGTCGCTTTGCTTGAGCCCGAGCGGCGCGCCATCGGCGATCCGGATCTGCTCACGGACCAGGTCGATGCCCGTGACCGCTTCGGTGATGGGATGCTCGACTTGCAGGCGGGTGTTCATCTCGATGAAGTAGAACTCGCCGTCCTGGAACAGGAATTCCATGGTGCCGGCGCCGCGGTACTTGAGTTTGCGTACGGCATCGGCGGCCAGTTCGCCAATGCGGTTGCGTTGTTCCGGATTGAGGGCCGGCGAGGGGGCCTCTTCCAGCACTTTCTGATGGCGGCGCTGCAAGGAACAGTCGCGTTCGCCGAGATGGATCCCCGCACCCTGGCCGTCGCCCAGCACCTGGATCTCGATATGGCGCGGGCGTGCGAGGTACTTCTCCACATAGACGGCGTCGTTGCTGAAAGCCGCCTTGGCCTCGGCCCTGGCGAGCGAGAAGGCTTCTGCCGCCGCGGCGGCATTCTCGACCACCTTCATGCCGCGCCCACCGCCGCCCGCCACTGCCTTGATCAGCACCGGCCAGCCGATCTTCTCGCCCAATGCCACGATCTCGTCGAGCGATCCCACCGGACCCGGCGAGCCCGGCACCAACGGCAGACCAAGCTCCTGCGCGGTCTGCTTGGCCACGATCTTGTCGCCCATCATGCTGATGTGCTGCGGCGTAGGGCCGATGAAGGTGAAGCCACTGGCCTCGACGGCCTCGGCGAAGCGCGCATTCTCCGACAGGAACCCGTAGCCGGGGTGGATGGCGTCGACGTCGGTAATGGTCGCGGCCGACAGGATGGCTGGAATATTAAGGTAGCTGTCGCGGGCGGGAGGCGGCCCGATGCAGACGGACTGGTCCGCCAACCGCACGTGCATGGCGTCGCTGTCGGCGGTGGAGTGGACGGCGACCGTCTGGATGCCCATCTCGCGGCACGCGCGATGGATGCGGAGCGCGATCTCACCGCGGTTGGCGATCAGGACCTTTTCGAACATTGCGACGGACGGCCGTTATTCGACGATCATCAGCGGTTGTCCGAATTCCACCGGCTGGGCATTCTCGATCAGGACTTGCTTCACCGTGCCGGCCTTGGGCGCCTTGATCGGATTGAAGGTCTTCATGGCCTCAATGATCAGCAAGGTTTGCCCGGCGGTGACCTTGTCGCCGACATTCACAAAGACGGGCTTGTCGGGTTCGGGCGCCAGGTAGGCGGTGCCGACCATCGGCGATTTCACCGCTCCGGGATGGGCGCCGATGTCGCCTCCGTTGGCGAGGGCCGATGGGCCAGCGGCGGCGCCGGCGGGAAGGGCGGCAGGAGCGGCAAAGGCCACGGGCGCTGCGGCGGCCACGGTCACCGGCGGCCGCGCGACGCGGATGCGCCGTTCACCGTCAGCGAGCTCGATCTCGCCGAGATGGGTTTCCTCAAGAATCTCCGCCAGCTTGCGGACGAACTCGGTATCCATCTCGAACTTGGCCATGAAAAACGCTCCCGGATGATTTCAGCGGCCCAGCAGGCGCGCCAGCGCCTGAAGGGCGAGGAGATAGCCTTGGCTGCCCAGCCCGGCGATCACGCCGATCGCTGCGGGACTTATATATGAACGGTGGCGAAAGCTTTCCCGCTTGTAGATGTTCGAGATGTGCACCTCGATCGTGGGTACCTCGGCGGCGTTCAGGGCGTCCAGCAGTGCCACCGAGGTATGGCTGTAGGCTCCGGCATTGATCACGATGCCGCTGTTCTTCTCGCGCGCCGACTGAATAAGATCGACCAGGACGCCCTCGTGGTTGCTTTGGGCGAACTCCACGTCCAGCCCAAGGCGCCCTGCCTCGGTCCGACACGCCTTCTCGACGTCAGCCAGGGTTTCGCGGCCATAGATCTGCGGTTGCCGCTTGCCCAGCATGTTGAGATTGGGCCCGTTGAGTACCAGCACCGGCTTTGCCGCCGGCGAGCGTCGGGCGGCCCTGGCGGCCAAACCTGCCTCCCTATTTCCTGGAAGTCGCGGGTTTATAGCATGGCGAGACTCGGCCACAAGGAGCCGGCCGGGGACAGTTTAACCCCTATCGCGCAGTGCCTTGGCATGGGCGAACAGGCGTTCCGCCAGCCAATCGAACCGCCGCCGCTCCTCGTCGGAGAGGGCCTCATAAAGGCGTTTCTCGTAAGCGAGCGCGATGGGCACGATCCGGGCGTGCATGGCGCGGCCTCGGGCCGAGAGCTTGAGGGAGGCACGGCGGCGGTCCTTGCGGTCGGTCGCCCGCTCGACCAGGCCCCGCTGCATGAGACCTGCGACCGCCCGGCTGACCGCCACCTTGTCCATCACGATGCGTTGCCCCACATCGGATGCGGTGAGGGGAGCGAACCGGCCCAGCGCCGCCATCACCCGCCATTGCGTTACGGTGAGCTGGAAGGGCCCAGCGTAAAGGTCATGTAGCGATTCGCTCACAATCTGCGCCAGGACCGAGAGCCGGTAGGGCAGGAAATTTTCCAGTTCGAGGGCTTGCGGAGGGGACGCCATAATAGTTACATCTGAAACCAATTACCTGGTTTCGTCAAACCCGGGAGGACGGCATGGCCAGCATCAGCGATCTCGAAGCCGATTCCACCAACCCGATGGCCACCGACGGATTCGAATTCGTCGAATACACCGCACCCGACCCCGAGGCACTGGGGCAACTGTTCGAGAGCATGGGGTTCGTGCGCGTCGCGCGCCATCGCTCGAAGGATGTGTCGCTGTTCCGCCAGGGCGATGTGAACTTCATCGTCAACGGCGAGAAGGAAAGCTTCGCCCAGGGGTTCGCCCGCGTGCATGGGCCCAGCGTCTGCGCCATCGCCTTTCGCGTGAAGAATGCGGCGCGTGCCTACAAGCGCGCCCTCGCACTCGGTGCCTGGGGCGTCGAGAACAAGGTTGGGCCGATGGAGCTCAACATCCCGGCCATCAAGGGCATCGGTGATTCCTTGATCTACCTGGTCGATCGATACGGACCCAAGGGCAGCATTTACGACGTCGACTTCGATTTCCTGCCGGGCGTCGAGCCCAATCCGCCGGGTGTCGGCATCAGCTATATCGATCACTTGACCCACAATGTTCATCGCGGCCGCATGGACGAATGGGCCGAATTCTACGAGCGCCTCTTCAATTTCCGTGAAATCCGCTACTTCGACATCGAGGGCAAGCTCACCGGCCTGAAGTCGAAGGCGATGACCAGCCCGTGCGGCAAGATCCGAATCCCGATCAACGAGAGCACCGACGACAAGTCGCAGATCCAGGAATACCTCTCGGCCTATCATGGCGAAGGCATCCAGCACATCGCGCTCGGCACCGGCGACATCTACGGCGCCGTCGAGACGCTGCGGACCAAGGGCGTGCCCTTCCAGACCGTGCCCGATACCTACTACGAGCAGATCGACCAGCGCTTGCCCGGTCATGGCGAGGACATGGCGCGGCTAGCCGCCAACCGCATCCTGATCGACGGCGCACCGACCCAGGGCGGCGGTCTCCTGCTGCAGATCTTTACCCAGACGGTGATCGGGCCGATTTTCTTCGAGATCATCCAGCGCCGCGGCAACGAGGGCTTCGGCGAGGGCAATTTCCGCGCCCTGTTCGAGTCGATCGAACTCGACCAGATCCGGCGCGGCGTGCTGAAGGCATAGGACCAAGGAGGAAGGCATGTCGAGGAACTGGATTCCGCTGCGCCAGATCGAAGGTACGGCGTCACGTCAGGCTCATGTGCGTCTGCCCGAGGGCACGTATGAGCGCGAGATCAGCAAGGAGGGCTTCTTCGGGCCCTCCGCGCAGTTCCATCACAAGCACAAGCCGACCGACTGGGTCGCCTTCGAAGGGCCGATCCGGCCGCGCGCGCTCGACATGACCAAGCTTGCCAAGTCGCACGCCAATCCGTGGCAAGCGGAACTGGTGATGGGCAATCCGAATCTTCAGATGCGGATATGGAAACTCGATACGGCGATGACCGAACTGGTCCGCAACAGTGACGGCGACCAGCTTCTGTTCGTGCATGAAGGCGCGGGCGACCTGTTTTGCGATTATGGCCACATGCCATACCGTGACGGCGATTACATCGTGATCCCGCGCGGGACGATGTGGCGCCTCGTACCGAGCGCGCCCACCACGTCGCTCATGGTCGAGGCTACGAACGACCATTTCACGCTGCCGGAGAAGGGGATAGCCGGCCGTCATGCGATCTTCGATCCGGCCATGCTCGACACGCCGCACATCGACGATGCCTTCAAGGCGCAGCAGGATGAGCGGAGCTGGACAGTGTCGGTGAAGCGGCGCAATGCGCTTTCGGCGGTCACCTTCCCGTTCAATCCGTTGGATGCGATCGGCTGGCACGGCGATCTCAGCGTGGTGCGCATCAACTGGCGCGATCTTCGGCCGGTGATGAGCCATCGCGCTCATCTCCCACCGTCGGTGCATACGACCTTCATGACGGGCCGGTTCGTGGTCTGCACGTTCGTGCCGCGGCCACTTGAGAGCGATCCCGAGGCGCTCAGGCTGCCGTTCTTCCACAACAACGACGACTTCGACGAGATCATCTTCTATCACAAAGGAAGCTTCTTCAGTCGCGACAACATCCATCCCGGCATGATGACGATCCACCCCTCCGGGTTCACACATGGTCCGCATCCCAAGGCCTTCAATGCCGCGACGAAGGGCGGCAAGACCGAAACCGACGAGGTGGCGGTGATGATCGACACCCGCGATGCCGTGGACGTTGCGGCCATGCCGGCCGGTGTCGAGTTCGACGGGTACGTATCGTCGTGGCGGCCATCTGAGCTGAAACAGGCGGCAGAGTAGGTCGCCGCAATGAAGCTTGGGACGTTGAAAGAAGGCGGCCGCGACGGCACGTTGATCGTCGTCAACCGCGAGCTCACGCGGGCGGTCCGTGCGACGGATGTCGCGCCGACGCTGCAAAAGGCGATCGAGGACTGGGCAGGGCTCTCGCCCAAATTGGCCGCGCTGTCGGCGCGGCTGGCGGACGACAAGGCGCCTGGCGCTTTCGGGCTCGATCCAGCAGCGCTTGCGGCCCCGTTGCCGCGGGCGTTCCAGTGGGCGGATGGGTCGGCTTACGTAGTTCACGTCGAACTGGTGCGTAAGGCCCGTGGCGTCGAGATGCCGCCGTCCTTCTGGACCGACCCGCTCATGTACCAGGGCGGGTCCGACTCCTTCACCGGGCCCAGCGATGACATCGAACTGGAGGACGAGGCCTGGGGGATCGATTTCGAGGGTGAGATAGGGGTCATCGTCGATGACGTCCCGATGGGCATATTGGCCGCGGCGGCCCGACGGCATATCAAGCTCGTGACCATCTTGAACGACGTCTCGTTGCGCAACGTGATCGTGAGCGAGTTGGCGAAGGGCTTCGGCTTCTTCCACGGCAAGCCTGCGACCGCCTTCGCACCCGTGGCTGTGACGCCGGATGAGCTAGGCGATGCCTGGGATGGCGCCAAGCTCAATTTGCCGTTGATCTCGACCCTCAACGGCCGCGAATTCGGCCATCCCAATGCGGCGACCGATCTGACATTCGACTTCGGCCAGCTGATCGCCCACGCTGCTCGCTCCCGGCATCTCGAGGCCGGGACGGTGATCGGATCCGGCACCGTCGCCAACCGCGACGCTTCGGTAGGTTGCTCCTGCATTGCCGAGCGGCGTGTGCGCGAGACGATCGACACGGGCAAGCCCAGCACGCCGTTCATGAAGTTCGGTGATCATATCCGCATCGAGATGTTTGATCGTACCGGCCGGTCGATCTTCGGGGCTATCGACCAGAAGGTGGTTCGTTACACACCGCCTGCCTGAGCCGTGCTAGGGTCGGTGGCGGAGGCTCCATGAAGCTTATCGGCTATTTCCGCTCGTCGGCGGCATTTCGCGTACGGATCGCACTCAATCTCAAGGGCATCACCGTCGAACATGCCTTCCGCCATCTGCGCAAGGGCGAGCAGAGCACGCCGGATTATGCCGCGCTCAATCCGCAGAAGCTGGTGCCAACGATGGTGCTCGATTCGGGCGAGGTGCTGACGCAATCGCTCGCAATTTTGGAGTATCTCGAGGAAACACATCCCGAACCGCCGATCCTGCCCAAGGATCCGGTAGGCCGCGCCAGGGTGCGCGCGCTCGCGCTGATCTCGGCAGCGGATATCCATCCCATCCAGAACCTGCGCGTGATGGCCTATCTCCGCGAGAAATTTGACCAGTCGGAGGAAGCGGCGTTCGCCTGGTCGCGCCACTGGATCGAGACCGGCTTCGATGCCTATGAGGCGTCGGTCGCGAAGGACCGCCGCACCGGCGCCTTCAGCCATGGCGATCAACCGACCATCGCGGATCTTTGCCTGGTGCCGCAGGTGTTCAATGCGGGTCGCTTCAAGGTCGACATGACAAGGTATCCGACGCTGAAGCGCATCTTCGATACCTGCATGAAGCATCCTGCCTTCGACGCCGCTCAGCCGTCCAAGCAACCCGACGCCGAGACGTGAGAAAGACTCTCGTCGTCGTCCTGGCCGTCGCCGTCGTCGGCCTGCTGGGTGCGGCTGCTCTGCCATTGGCCGAACGGTATGCCGCAGGCCAGATCAAGGCCGCGCTCGAGCAAGACGGGCAAACGTCGGTGGGTGCCGTCGAGGTCGGGCTGCTCAGCCGCCGCGTGAGCCTGACCGACGTTCGCTCGCAGGCGTTTGGCGGCCTGACAGCTCGGCGCTGGGAGGTGCGCGGGTTGCCTGAATCGTTGGGTGACCTGCTGGAGGGCCGGACGCCGCTCTCGGACTTCAAGCTCGGCGACCCGTTGCGCGCCGATCATCTCGAATTGGCGGATGCCCATTTCACCGACGCCGACGGTTCAAGCTGGAGCGTCGGATCGCTGTCGGTGGATGGCCTGGACCTGGCGCCGTACGATCCGAATGCGGCTGGACCTTATCGACTGGAGATTCTGGCGGCGCGCATCGCCAGAGCCCTCAGGCTACAGCATATCGAGGCGGCGAATATTTCATACGGGCTCGCAGGGACGGGTGACTCTCTATCGATGCGCCGTGTGGCCATCGATCGCTTCGATCGGGGCAGTCTCGGCGCCCTCGCCATCGTCGGCTCCGAAGCCGTGCCGCGGAACACGCCCGATGCTGCCTTCAAGATCGATGACATGAGGGCAAAGGATGTCGACCTGAAACGCGTCGTGGCGCAGCTTGGCGAACGCTCATGGCAACCGGGCCGGCCGCTTGGCCGAATCGCTGTCTCATCGGCCAGCGCGACCGGCTTCGGCGGAACCTTGTTGTCACACAATGGTGTTTCGCTTGAGGGTATTTCGCTCGAAACAACACATGAGGCTGTCGATTCCAGCCGGTCGCGGCTGCGTATCGACGATCTGATCCTTCGCCCGGCCGACGGCCTCGAAGGTGCCAGGTTGCGGCTGATCTTGCAGGCCATGGGCCTTTCCGAGCTCAAGCTCGGCTTCGATTGCGCCGGCGTCGAACGACGCGGCAAGGGAGAGCTTGGGATCGATCGCTGCGCGCTTGCCATGACCGACCTCGGCGAAGTGTCGCTGACCGCCAACTTTATCGGCGCGGATGAGACCTTTTGGCGGGGGATCGATGACGGCGATGCAATACTTTTGTCGCGCTCCGCGATCGCCCTGGCGTCGGCGCGGGTGACGGTTGTGGACAAGGGAATGATCGACCGGTCGATACGCGCGCTGGCCGCCGGCAGCGGCCAGTCGTCCCAGCTCGCTCGCGCGAACCTTGCCCGCGATATCAGGACCTACCAGCCGCCAGACATCCTCATCACCGAGGATTTGACGAAGCTGCTCGATACCGTCGCTCGGTTCATCGAGCAGGGTGGCACGCTTGCGCTCGAGGCCAGGCCCGATCCGCCGCTCGGCCTTGCCGCCGCGCGTGGGCTGAGCATTACGGCCCCCGACCTCGTGAGCCTGCTCGGTCTGTCGGCGACGTTGTCGCGTTAGCCTTTGCGGGCCTCGCCGATCAACTGCTTGAAGGTGGCGGCGTCGACGGCCCCGGGCACGAACTGGTTGCCGATCACGAATGCCGGCGTGCCGCGCACGTCGAGGGCTTTGGCGAGGTCAGCGTTGCGCTTCAGGATGTCGTCCAGCTTCGGGTCTTCCATGTCCTTCTGGAGCTGCGCCACGTCGATACCGACCGATGCGGCGATCTTGAGAATCCGATCGAGGTCGAGTTTGCCGTTGAAGGACATCAGTGCATCGTGGAAGGCGTCGTGCTTGTTCTGGTTACGCGAAGCGAGCGCGGCCAGGGCGGCGATGCGTGAAGCCTCACCCAGGATCGGCAGGTCCTTGTGGACCAGCTTCACCTTGCCATCGGCTGCGAGGACGGACTTGAGCGCGGGAAAGGTCCGCTTGCAGTAGGGGCACTGATAGTCGCTGAACTCGACGATGGTGACGTCGCCATTGGGGTTGCCGGAGATCGGGCTGTCCGGATCGCTCGTCAGCTCCTTCGTATATTGGCCGATGGCTTTCTGGGCGGCGGCATCACGCTCCGTGTTCTGCCGGCGCTCCAGCGCTTCCATGGCCTCCACGAGGACCTCCGGATGAGCCACCAGGTAGTCGTGGATGGTCTTGCCGAAGGCCGCCTGATCGATGCTGTTGGCGCTGGCGACTGGCACCGACGCGGTGGGAAGAGCAGGTGCCGTTGCACGGGCGGCCACGAAGCCACCTGCGGCGATCAGGATGCCGCAAAGAAGGAGGAGGGGAAGACGCATGTGATGCTCCTGGGGAGAAAGAATAACGCCGCCTATGCTCAGCGTTTGGGTCGGGAGTCGATATAGGCCTTGATGTCCTGGGCGCGCTGCCATGCAGGCGTGCCTGGCTTCAATTCACGGGACGCGTTGTCGGCCATCGCCTGCGCTTCGGCCCGCTGTCCGCGCAAAACGGCCATCTCGGCCCGAGCCAGCGAGGTCATGCCGCGATTGTTCAACCGCGCATAGCCGATCGACATCAGCCGCCAGAGCTCGAGCGAATCGCTCTCGCTTTGCCGGGCGATCTCGAGATTGCGGACGGCCTCCTGGTCGTTCGCCGGATTGTTCGTCTCGAGCAAGGCAGCGGCGAACTCGACCTTCAGAAGGCCGGCGCCGGGCAGAAGCTGGACGGCTCGGCGATAATCCGGCACCGCTTGAGCAACGTGGCCGTTCTCGTAGAGCATCTGCCCCTTGAGCTCCAGGAAATACGGATCGTTGGGATGTTCTTTCAACAATCCATCGATCGTAAGCAGCGCCGATCCCAACGTGCCGGTGCGATAGAGCGCGATGGCGCGGGCGTAACGTGCCGCCACGGAGCGGTCGCCCTCCCTATAGCGCTGCAAGGCGGCGGAAGGCGCAGTGAAGCCCAGGAGCTTCGCGACCATCCGTGCATGCATCTCGACGAATTGCGGTGAGTCGGGTGTGTTGGCGTAGGGCGAACGTGCCGTGGCTCGTTCGAAAGTGTCGATGCGGTCCGGGGTCAGCGGGTGGTCTGTCAGGTAGGCGTCGCGCCGCCCGATCTGCAGTCGTTCCTGATGCTCGAGGATGCGCAAAAACTGGACCGTGCCTTTGGGCGACTGATGCGTGCGGTCGAGATAGGTGATGGCGGCCTGATCGGCTGACGCTTCCTGCGCCTGGGAATACTGCAGCATTGAATAGAGCGACCCCGGAATGGGCGTGCCGCCCGGCCCGGTCGGCCCGCCGCGGCCCATGCCGCCGCCAGCGGCTGCGCCGCCGGCCATCGCGGCGCCGCCCAGCAGCATCTCCAGGATCTGGATCGTGCTGAGTTTGCGCAATTCCTCCTGTTGGCGCGCCAGGTGTCCGCCCGCGATATGGCCGGTTTCGTGCGCCAGCACTCCGATCAGCTGGTTGGGTGTCTCGGCGCGGATCAGAAGGCCGGTATTGATGAAGATCCTCTGTCCACCAGCCACGAAGGCGTTGAGGCTGTTGTCCTGGACGATCATGATCTGCACCGCTTCCGGGTCGAGGCCGGCGACCCGCCAGATCGGCGTCAGGAAGGTGCGGATGGTGCTCTCGATCTCGGCATCGCGGACGAGATTGAGGCGTTGACCTTGCTGCCCGCTCGCGGCACGAAGCGGCGCCAGCGCGAACAGCGCGAGAGAGAAGAGGGTGAAGATGCGTCTAAGCACGGGTGGCACGCGTTGCGCGCAGGCTAGGAACACGGGATCAAGTCGTCAATTGCGCAGCCTGGCGCTGTGTGGGCTGCTTTTGCTGTCAGCTTGTGGCGGAAATGAGACGGATCCGCGCAACGCAGTCAATCCCACGGGAGCCTCTCCCATCAAGGCAGGCTACAGCGACATCTTCGGCAGTACCGAGAAGTTTGCCGCGGTATCGGCGGACGAGGGGCAGGCCGCAGAGATCGGCCGATCGATCCTCTTGGGCGGTGGTAACGCCGCCGACGCTGCAGCAGCGATGTATTTCGCCATGGCTGTGACGCTGCCGTCGGCCGCGGGTCTCGGCGCGGCGGGGGCCTGCATCGTGCACGACGCAAAGAGCAGGGCGGCCGAAGCCTTCGTCTTCGGTCCGACCGCGGCGCCTGGTCCCATCAAGGGCGTGTCGTTCATCGTTCCTTCCGGCGTGCGGGCGATCGCCTTGATGCAGATTCGCCATGGTCAGGCCCGGTGGGAATTCGACCTTGCGCCCAGTGAGAAGCTTGCGAGCTTGGGTGTGCCTGTATCGCGGGCGTTGGCGCGCGATCTTGCAGCGGGTGGCGCTGCATTGAACGACGAGGCCCGTCGCGTCTTCAGCCGAAACGGCACCATGCTTGGCCAAGGTGACAAGCTCGTGCAGCCCGACCTCGCCGCTGCGCTGGGAGCAGCCCGTCGTAACGGAGGCGTGGACTTCTTCCAGGGCAACTTCGCGCGGCGTTTGTCGGATCAGGTCGCGCAGCTTGGCGGCAGCTTGCCCGTTGAGGCGCTACGCAACGCAGTGCCTGCGACAACGGCGCCGCCTTCTGCGAGCGACGGCGGCTACCGCGTCTATGTCGCGCCGCCGCCAATGGCAGGGGTGAGCGCGTTGGCGGGCTGGAATGGCCAGCCGTCATCGTCGACGGCGGTGCCAACTGATTCGGGCGGATTTTCGGGCTTTGCCGTTATCGACCAGAAGGGCAATGCCGCGGCCTGCAGCCTGTCGATGGGGCAGCTTTTCGGCACGCGCCTGATGGTGCCCGGTACCGGGATGATCCTGGGCGCGCCAACCAGCGACAGCACGGCCGTGAGCCCTGTCGTGATCGGCAATCCGAACAACGGCGAGGTGAGGTTCGCCGGAGCCGGGGGCGGCGCTGCGACGGCAAGCTACGTGACCGGTGCGGTGGCTCGCGCCGCGATCGACGAGAAGCTTTCGGTCCAGGCCATCCTGGCTCGCAACGGTGGCCGAGGCGGCTATGTGAGCGCAATCGCTTGTCCCTACGGAATCCGCAGTGGAGGCGCCACCTGCCAGACTGGAACGGACCCGGCCGGGTTCGGTGCCGCGCTGGTCGCGATCGAACCCTGACGGTTCGCCATGTCACGTTCTCCATCGCGCCGATCGGCTGCGGTCGATCCGTTCATTGTCATGGATGTCATGGCCGCCGCGGCACAGAAGGAAGCGGCCGGCGACACAGTCATCCATCTCGAAGTCGGCCAACCGAGCACGCCGGCACCCAAGGAAGCGCTTGTCGCCGCGCACGCGGCGCTCGACAGCGATCGCATCGGGTACGTTGCGGCCCTTGGATTGCCGGCGCTGCGCGAACGCATCGCGCGACACTATCGCGACGCTTACGGCTGCGAGGTCTCGCCAGAACGCGTGATCGTCACGACCGGGTCGTCTGGTGGCTTTCCACTCGCTTTCCTCGCCAGCTTCGATGCCGGCGACCGCGTGGCGCTGGCGGCACCAGGCTATCCTGCCTATCGCAATATTCTGGCTGCACTCAATCTCGAGGTTGTCGATCTGCCGACCTCGGCCGCCGATCGGTTCCAGCCCACCGTGCAAGCGCTTGAAAAGGCAGGACCGGTCGCCGGTCTGATCGTGGCGAGCCCGTCCAATCCCACGGGGACGATGGTGACGCGCGACGAGCTTGCACAACTCGCCCGCTGGTGCGACGCGCGCGACGTGCGGCTGATCTCCGACGAGATCTATCACGGCATCGTCTATGAAGGCGAAATGGCCTCGGCGGTCGAGGTATCCGACCAGGCGATTGTGGTGAACAGCTTCTCCAAGTATTTCTCGATGACCGGTTGGCGCGTCGGTTGGCTCGTCGTGCCGCCGGACCTGGTGCGGCCGATCGAGCGACTGTCGCAGAACTTCTTCATCTCCGTTCCGACGCTCAGCCAGCACGTGGCTCTGGCTGCATTCGAATGCCGTGCGGAGCTTGATGGTCATGTCCGCCGCTATCGGACCAACCGCGATCTCCTGATGTCAGGCCTGCCGGCGGCCGGCCTCGATCGCCTGACGCCCGCGCAAGGCGCGTTCTATCTCTATGCCGATGTCTCGCACCTCACCAACGATAGCCGCGATTTCTGCAAGCGCATGCTGCAGGAAGCGGGTGTGGCGACGACACCCGGCGTCGACTTCGATCGGGCGCGCGGAGCTGGAACCTTGCGTATTTCTTTTGCCGGCTCGACGGCGGAGATGGACGAAGCGGTGCGTCGGCTGAAGGCGTGGAGGGCGATATGAGGATTGCGATCGCTGCATTGTTCGCTTTGACCGTCGCGACTCCAGCCTGGTCGCAGACTGGCCCAAGCTTCGACTGCTCGAAGGCCTCGAATGCCATCGAGAAGACGATCTGTGCACGACCTGAACTCGCCAAGGCCGATCGGATGATGGCTGGGGCATACGCCGCCCTCGCTGGCAAGCTCACGGGCGCAGCCAAGGATCATCTGGTGAAGGACCAGGCGCAATGGCTCGTGTCGCGCAACAAGGCCTGCACCGGCGGCGCCGAAGAGATCGCGCGCTGCCTCAGGCAACGGTACGAGGCCCGTATCGAGAACCTCGCTGCCTTCGGTCAGGACACCTATCCCTTCGTCGGCGAGCAGACCCTCTTCAAGGAAGGGAAGGTCGGCAAGGTCGGCTACAGCATCGATGTAGCCTGGCCGCAATTTGACGGCACGACAGCGGACTTTTCGAGCCTGAACCGCCAGTTCGCCGATCAGTCGCGAAAGGGCGGCGACGAAGCGATCCCGGATCGGCAATCGGGATCGAATGCACCTTTTGATCAGACCTGGACCTACGACCAGAGCTTCACATTACAGCGTCCGTCGGCTGATGCCGTTGCCGTGGCGATCAAGTTCTACGGCTATACCGGCGGCGCGCATGGCATGAGCGGCACCACGGCCTATCTGGTCGATCTGGGCACTGGAAAGGCCGTGCCGCCGAGCGGCGTGTTCGCCAAAGGTGACGCTTGGCTGAAGACGCTCGTGCCGTTAGTGCGGGCCAACCTCAAGAAGCAGTTCAGCGACGGCAAGCCGGGGTTCGACGATGCGATCGAGCCCGACAAGCTTGCGAAGCTCCTGCGCGAACCAGAGCACTACTACTATCGCCGCGACAAGCTGGAGCTGATCTTCGACGCTTACGTTGTCGGCCCCTACGTGTCCGGCCCGTTCACCGTCGAGATCCCCTACGCGACCCTGAAACCGCTCCTGGCCGCTGACGGTCCGCTCGGCAGCTTGCGTTAGTGGAGCTTGCGCCGGTCGCGCATGGGAGGCGCGGCAGAAGCGGCCGTCGGCCGGTTCTGCTCGACGGCGGGCACTGGTCCGGAATGGTGGCCCAGGATCCGCCATCCGTCATTCAGGCGAACGAAGCTGTTGGTTGCCATGAGCTGGCCGTTGCTCAGAATCTCGCGGCAGACGACCAGTGCGAGGCCGCTGCGGCCCACGACCCATTCGTCCGTGCAGCGCACGCGCGGCGCTTCGGGATGGCGCATTATGGCGCGCCAGCTTTCCATGATCTCACTACGTTCGAGCAGCGGTGCTTGCCCCGGGTGTAGACAGACCATCGCGCCGGTTGGCGCCCAGAGTAGATCCATCGCCGCATAGTCGCGGTCGTTGAAGGCGCGGTAGAAAGCGCGATTGGCCGCCAGCACGGCCTCGCGCTCCTCGTCGTCGAATTCCGCCAGGAGCGGCGGCAGGCGGGGCGGACGGCGCGGCATTCGATCTTCGAAACTCCGTAGTTGCGAACCCTAGAATTAGCCGACAGAGAGAAAGCATCCAACTGTCGAGAACGACGATGTCCATTCCCAAACTCGAGTTCCCGCCGTTCCATCTGCCGCCCGAGGCCGAAGCCCTCCGCGAAGATGTACGCGCCTTCCTCAAGAAGACGTTACCAGGGATCAAGACCGAGGACCGGTTCGCGAGCTGGAACACGCCTTCGCCGGAATTCAGCCGCGCGCTCGGCAAGCAGGGCTGGATCGGCATCACCTGGCCCAAGCAGTATGGCGGCTCGGAAAGGAGCTTCCTCGATCGCTATGTCGTTACCGAGGAGCTTTTAGGCAACAGCGCACCGGCAGGCTCGCACTGGGTGGCGGATCGCCAGTCGGGCCCGCTCTTGCTGCGCTTCGGCAGCGAGGAGCAGCGCCAGGCGATTTTGCCGCGGATCACCAAGGGCGAATGCTATTTCAGTATCGGCATGAGCGAGCCCGATTCGGGCTCCGATCTTGCCTCCGTGCGCACGCGTGCCGAACCGGTGCCCGGCGGCTTCCGGGTGAACGGTACCAAGGTCTGGACTTCGGGCGCGCATCGCAACCACTACTGCATCGCGCTGGTGCGCACGTCCGGCCAGCATGGCGATCGCCACAAGGGACTGAGCCAGATCCTGGTCGACCTCAAGACACCGGGTGTGACCATACGTCCAATCATCAACCTCGCCGGCCGGCACGACTGGAACGAGGTGACGTTCAACGATGCCTTCATTCCCGAGAGCTGCCTTATCGGCAACGAAGGCGATGGCTGGCTGCAGGTGACCAGCGAGCTCGCCTTCGAGCGCTCCGGCCCCGAACGCTTCCTGCAAAATTTTTATGTGCTGCGTGAACTGGTGCGTGTACTGGGCCGGCAACCCGCCAAGCGGGCCGCTTCCGTCCTCGGACGGCTGGTGGCGCGGCTCTGGACCTTGCGACAGATGTCGGTCGCGGTTGCCGGCATGATGCAGGGCGGCAAATCTCCCGCCATCGAAGCATCGCTGGTGAAGGACCTCGGCACGATCTACCAGCAGGACTTGCCCGAGATCGCCCGCGTGCTGGCCGAATCGGATGCCACGACCGAGGAGGATATGGCCGATTTCCTCGACGTCGCCCAGTACGCAACGATGATGGCGCCGAGCTACACCATCCAGGGCGGCACGACGCAGGTTCTGCGCGGCATCGTTGCGCGCGGCCTGGGATTGCGGTGAAGGAGACGACCATGGACCGTGAAACGCGCGACATGCTGCTGGAAACGGCCGACCGCTTCTTCACGGAGCGCTGCGGCCGCGAGGTCGTGAACGGCGTGGAGAAGGGCGTTTGGCCTGCCGATTTCTGGAAGGAGATCGAGGATATGGGCCTGCCGCTCATCGCGGTCGCGGAGGAGAGGGGCGGTGCTGGCGGTACTCTGGCCGACATGCTGTCGGTCCTGCGTCTTGCCGGCGCCCATGCTGTACCGGTGCCGCTCGCTGAGACCGCGCTTGCGAACCTGCTCACCTCGGCGGCTGGCGCGACACCGGCAACGGGGCCGAGCACTGTGGCACTTGGGACATTGACGCTCGCCGGCAATCGCCTGAGCGGCACGGCTGCGCGTGTGCCGTTTGCTTCGGTGGCCCAGCGCTTCGTTGTGGTCGCGACGGCATCCGATGGACCCAAGGTCGCGGTCGTCGCGGCGAGCAACGCCACCATCGAGAATACACCCAGTCACGCGGGTGAGCCCTACGGTACGGTCGGCTTCGACAATGCCGCCTGCGAATTCGTCGGACCGTCACCAGTCAGTGTCGAGCGCGCCTACGAACTCGGCGCCCTCATGCGGGCGATGCAGATGGCAGGTGCTGCCGACAAGGTGCTGGCGACCGTCGTCGAATACTGCAAACAGCGCACCCAGTTCGGCCGGCCGATCTCGACCTTCCAGGCGATCCAGCAGATGCTGGCCGAGCTTGCGAGCTATGTTGCCGCCACCATCGCCTCGGCCGAGACGGCAGCGCGCGACGCCGACGAGGGCGGGCTGCCCGACGGCGGCAGCTTCTCGATCGCGGCGGCCAAGAGTCAGACGTCGGACTTTGCCCAGCGCATCGCCGCGATTGCGCATCAATCGATGGGTGCCATGGGCTTCACCCACGAGCATATCCTGCATCACTATACGCGCAGGCTCTGGGTGTGGCGGCGCGACTTCGGTAGCGAGACGTTCTGGGGGGAGAAGATCGGTTCGGCCTACGCCAAGGCGGGGCCGCAGGCGCTGTGGTCGTCTCTGAGCGCGAGCCGGTACGCGGCGTGATCTAATCGTCGGCCGCGGTCCACCACGGCCTGATCGAGCCATCGGCATCCGGTTTGGCTGCCCGCACCTTTCCATCTGGTCCAGGATAGTTGCGCTCGAGCCATCGCACGACGAATTCGCCCGACTCTCGGATATGCGTGACGACGGCCTCGCGGGCGCCTTTGACGTCCCGCGCGGTGAGCCGATCAAGAATCTTCTCGTGATGGGTGAGGGTGAGCCGAAGGCGATGGGCGTCCATGCCGAGGATGGTCGCGAGCATGATGCTGCGGATCTGGCCCTGGTTGAGATCCTGGATAGTCGCGCTTAGCCGTCGATTGTCGCAGGCGTCGTGGATGATCCGGTGGAACGCCGCATTGGTCCGCGTCCAGGCTTCAGCTGCGGCGCTCATCTGCTTGGTGACGCGCGCGGCCTTGTCGCGCTGGGCTTTCGCGCTGTGGCGGGCGAGAGTCTCGATCGCCTCCGCAAACCGTGCATGGGTCTCGCGCATCAACGCCAGCTGGGCGTCGGTGATCCAGGTTGCCGCAAGCTCGGCGGCCAGACCTTCGAGTTCGGCGCGGACCTGATAGGTCTCCTTCACGTCGCGCAATGACGGAGCGCTCACGACCGCGCTTTTTCGATGCGATTGGGAGACGAGGCCCTTGGTCTCGAGCTGCCGTAACGCCTCGCGGATCGGCGTTCTGCTGACATCGAATTCCTTGGCCAGCAGTTCCTGTCTCAGGCGATGGCCGGGCGGAAATTCCCCGGCCGCGATCTTCTGCTGAATTTTTTCGGCGAGTTCACTGACCAGCTTGGCGGTCATCGACGGTCTTCCTGCGGTGAATTCTCGGCCAGCGAACCGGGCAAAGGCCACTTGACATACCCCTCCCAACGGATGCAAGAGGACAATTCTTGGATACAAGAATTGAAAAAGAGTATCCGAGGAAACGAACCGGAACCGGTGGGAACGGGAGGGGAAATTGACCGAACGAGTTACCAAGCAGACGCGCCGCGCCGCGGCGGCGGCCTTCGTGGGCACAACCATCGAGTGGTACGATTTCTTCGTCTACGGAACGGCATCGGCGCTTGCCTTTGGCCAGCTTTTCTTTCCCAGCGCCGATCCCGCGACCGGGCTGCTGGCGTCGTTTGCGACCTTTGCGATCGGCTTCTTCGCGCGGCCCTTTGGCGGCCTTTTGTTTGGCCATATCGGCGATCGCATCGGCCGCAAGCGGACACTCGTTGCGACGCTTCTGCTGATGGGTGTGGCGACCACCGGAGTCGGATGCCTGCCGACCTACGCCGAGGCAGGCGTTTGGGCGCCGATCCTCCTGGTCGTTCTGCGGTTGCTGCAGGGCATCTCCGTCGGTGGCGAGTGGGGCGGCGCGGTATTGATGGCGGGTGAACACGCGCCGGCGGGACGGCGGACCTGGTTCGCTTCTTTTGCCCAGCTTGGGAGCCCTGTCGCCGTTTTACTCTCCCTCGTGGCGTTCCGGGCCGCGACGGCGGTGAGCGGGTCGGAGTTCCTGGTCTGGGGATGGCGCTTGCCGTTCCTGGTCAGCGTCGTGCTGCTTGTTGTCGGCTTCCTGATTCGCCTCGGCGTCGAGGAATCGCCCGAGTTCACCAGCGCCCGTAAACAGCGCGAGGTGGTCAAGTTCCCGCTCGCAACCGCGCTGCGCACGGCAGGAAAGCCGATCGCCATCACGCTCTGCGCTTTCACCATCGGCACCTCGGGCTTCTACTTCACGAACACCTTCCTGATTGCCTACACGACACGCTCGCTTTCGATCGACCGCGCGGTCGTCCTCGACTGCCTGACGGCCGTCGCCGTGGTGCAGCTCATTGGGCAGCTTGTTGCAGCGAAATGGGCCGAGCGCATCACCGATGCCACGTTCCTGAAGTGGGCCGCGGGTCTCGCCATGCTCGCCCCCTATCCGATGTTCCTGCTGGTCGAGACGAAGACGCCGCTCGGGATCATCGTTGGTACGTCGCTGGCCACCGTCTGCGCGTCGGGCTTCTATGCGGTGATCGCGGGATATGCGAGCAAGATCTTCCCGGTGAACATTCGCTACACCGCGATGTCGGTCTCCTACCAGCTTGGCAGCGCGATCTTCGGTGGCTTCACGCCGATGATCGGCGTCTTCCTCTCGGAGCGCTTCCACAATCAATGGATCCCGCTGGCGGTGTTCTACACTTGCCTCGCCGCGGTTTCGTTCGGTGCGGTCGTGATCCTGGATTGGAGTCGGCGCGGCCAGCCTCGGTCCGATGCAGAGGCTTCACTTTCCGTGGCACCGCAGACAGGGTCGGGTGCCTAGGCGAATCCTTTGCCGCAGTCGTCAGTTGTTGGAGCAAGTTGTGCATTCTCAAAACGAAATCCGTCCTCGAAAGCTCGTGATCGGCAATATCGGGCTGATGTTGTCCGGCGATCTTGCAAATCCGATCCTCGGGGCGGACACGATCGTGGCGATGGACGGCGTCATCAGCGCAGTCGGTCCGGCCAAGGGGGTCGATTGCGACGGGGCGGACCTACGGATCGACGCGCATGGTTGCGCGCTTGCACCGGGTTTGATCGACAGCCACGTTCATCCCGTGTTCGGCGACTGGACGCCGCGGCAGAGCCAGATCGGCTGGATTGATTCGGCGATGAACGGTGGCGTCACGACGATGATCTCCGCCGGCGAAGTCCATCTTCCGGGACGGCCGCGCGATATCGTCGGCCTGAAGGCGCTGGCGGTCACCGCGCAGCGCGCCTTTGCCGCCGCCCGCTTCGGCGGGGTGAAAGTGATCGCCGGGGCGCCGGTCCTGGAGGAGGGACTGGTCGAAAGCGACTTCGCCGATCTTGCCAAGTCAGGCGTTACGCTGCTGGGCGAGATCGGCCTCGGCTCGGTGAAGACCGGACCGCAGGCGGCGGAGATGGTGCGATGGGCGCGGAAATACGGCATCCAGTCGACCATCCACACCGGCGGGCCTTCGACACCGGGTTCGCACTATATCGACAAGGACGTGGTGCTCGAGGCGGACCCCGATATCATCGGGCACATCAACGGCGGTCATACAGCATTGCCGATCGAGCAGATCCGGTGCCTTTGCGAAGGCTGCCGGCGCGGGCTCGAGATCGTCCATAATGGCAACGAGCGGGCGGCGCTTTATGCGGCCCGAACGGCGGGAGAGATGAAGCAGCTCGATCGCATCATTCTCGGCACCGATTCGCCCGCCGGTTCGGGTGTGCAGCCGACCGGGATCCTGCGGATGATCGCGCTTCTGTCATCGATGGGAGACATCCCGGCGGAAACGGCATTCTGCTTCGCCACCGGCAACACGGCGCGAATGCGCGGCCTCGACTGCGGCCTGATCGAAGTTGGTCGCCGTGCCGATTTCGTCCTGCTCGACAAGGCGGCGCATTCGAGCGGGGCCGACTTGCTCGATAGCGTCGGCAAGGGCGATCTTCCGGGCATCGGCATGGTCATCATCGACGGCATCGTGCGATGCCAGCGCTCGCGCAACACGCCGCCCGCGGAGCGCCTTCCCGAGCTGGTATCGAGCATCGCCATGCGGGCCGCATGACCGCGCTGAATTCACTTCGATCAATACGTCAATGAAAGGAGCACTCATGTCCAAGATCACGGAAACCAAGGACAAGGCGGGCAAGGAGCCCCTCGTCACAAGCACCCATAATGCACCGCAGTTCAGGCATCCTGACGACATGGAATGGGAGATGGGGCGGTTCAAGAACAAGACGAAGTTCTTGTTCCATCCGCGGCCCGAGGACCCCAATGAGCCGAACGCCGGCTTCCTGCGCTACGAGCCGACAGCGGGCTTTCCGCTGCACAAGCACAACTTCGCGCAGATCTGGTACATCATCGACGGCGAGTTCAAGATCAATGGATCGGTCTATGGTCCCGGCACGATCGCCTACATGGCCGATCCGCATTTCGAATATGAAATGTACACAGAGACCGGCGGCACGGTGCTCTTCGTCCAGTATCCGGGACCGACGACCGGCGCGCGGCCGATCTACGAGGGCCGGATGAACCTCAAGGAAGTGAAGCCGATCGTGGCCAGCGACCTGGAGGCCTAGGGCTTTATCGACGCCGACTATCGCGAGAGCGCCGCGAGGTTGGCGTCGATATCGGCCGAGGTGAGCTCCCAGGTGTTGTCGAAGTTGGCGACGATCTCGCGCATGAAGGCCTCGTGCAGGGCATCGGCACGCTGCGGATCGTTGAGGTGGTCGACAAGGAGAGCGAAGGCGAGCTGCGCCGGCTCGGGGCCCTCGTAGCTCCATTCGAATCCGTTCTTCGACAGGGGCTTGAGGTCAGTGCGCGGATTGAGCGGCTGGCCATCGACCAGCACCTGGATGCCATCGATCGTGCGGTCGCCGGTATAGGTCTTCACGGCGCTGTCTTCTGCGCCTTCACATCGGACGGATGGCGCGTGACCTCGGGGAAAACCCAGAGGGAGATCGCCGTGAACGGCCCGAGGAAGGCGACCGCCCATTGCGGGCCGGTCTGGCCGAGATAGCCCATGTAGAACCAGCCGGCGATTGCGGCGAGCGCGACCATCAAGGTGAGTGGAAATTTGACCCGGAAGGGCATTGTGCTCCTCCCGAGCTATTCAGCCGGCCGCAATCCGGCACCCTGCGGGCGCGGGGTGCGTGCGGTCTTGCGCATGTCGGTCTTCACGTACCGGGTGCCATAGCCATTGAACAGCGTCCCCAGCAGGCCGCGATTGAGGTCGGAAGTGCCGAACGCCCAGTCCATGATGGGAAAGGTCAGGTTCATGTTCCGCTCCATCATGATCGACTGTGCGTGATGGGCGATGTGATGACGGCGCAGCGTGTTCACGAACGGCATCCAGCGCACGAAGGCGTTCTCGTCGACGTGGCAGCAGAAATGCATGAACTCGTAGATCAAATAGACCGACGTCGTAGTGGCAATGAACAGCCAGCCGACATTGGCGCCGAACAGCAGGCCCAGCACGATGGCGCCGGGGATCGACATCAGTGTGAAGGTGGCCAGCGCATAGGGCGGGAAGAAGGTCACGCGGTAGTCGAGATGGTCGGCGAAGCGCATCTCAGTATCGGTGAAGAACTGGTGATGCATCAGCGTGTGACGGTTGTAGACGGCGCGGAACACCGGGTTCTGCGATGGCCGGTGCATCACGTAGCGATGCAGCCACCATTCGAAGAAATTGCAGAACAGGAAGGTGAGCGGCACCGTGAGCCACTCGAGCGGTGTCACGTGGTCGAGATTCGCGAGGTAGATGTAAAGCGCCGTGAAGCCGATGACGTAGATGATCGCGATATGGAGGTAGCCGTTGTACCAGCCGACGACGCGCTGGCGGTAATTGGTACGGTACTGCCTCTGCCGTTCGGACATCGGGCTCGAAGCCAGTTCCATGGCGGTCTCCTCAGGCTTTTCAACTGATATATCAGTTGCATGTCAAAGGGTCAAAGGCCGTCAGCCTGCGAATTGGATCACCGACCGGATGCCACGGCCAGCCTTGAGATCGGCGAAGCCGGCATTGATGTCCTCAAGCTTGAGGTGGCGTGTCACATAGGGGTCGAGATGCAGCTTGCCGTCGAGGTAAGCCCTTGCCAGGAGCGGGAAATCCCGTGCCGGCCGGGCGCCGCCGTAGCTGCTGCGCACGATCCGCTTCTCGCCCATCAGCGAGCCCCAGCGGAAGGCGACATCCTCGTTCACGCCAGTCTTGCCCAACCACACGATCTGTCCTCCGGTGCGGCAGGCCTCGGCGGAGAGGCGGAAAGCGGGCGCGTTGCCAGCCGACTCCAGGACGCAGTCGACACCACGACCGCCGGTCAGGCGGCGAGCCATCTCAAGCGCATCCTCATCGGGAACGGCCACGACATGGGTGGCGCCGATCTTCTGGGCGAGCGCAAGCCGATCACGGTTGCGATCGACGGCGAGGATCGTGGTGGCGCCGGCGAGACGCGCTCCTTGCACGGCGGACAGTCCCACCGCGCCACAGCCAATCACCATGACCGTCTCGCCATAGCCAAGCCTGGCGATGTTGATCGCCGCACCGACGCCCGTCATCACGCCGCAGCCGATCAGGCAGGCGCGATCGAACGGGATGTCCGGCGGGACCGCGATCGCCTGCTGCTCCTGCACGATGCAATATTCGCCGAAGGCGCCGATGAACATCAGATGCTTGAGCTCTTCGCCGCTCGCGCGCCGCGCCTTGGAGGTGCCGTCGAAGTGCACCGCCTGCGCGCCCTTGGCGAGATAATCCTCGCACAGGATCGGGAGGCCGCGGTCGCAATAGTAGCAGTGGCCGCAATGCGGGTTCCACGACAGGACGACGTGATCGCCCTTCTTGAGCTGCCGCACGGCGGGACCCACCTCCTCGATCACGCCTGCGGCTTCATGGCCGAGCACGATCGGCATCGGATAGCGCAACGAGCCGTCGATCACTTCGAGGTCGGTGTGACAAAGGCCTGCGGCGCGCACGCGCACCAGCACGTCCGATGGGGCCATCGGCGCAGTCGCGATCGTCTCGATCTGCAGCGGGCTGTGCGGGCGGTGCAGCACGGCCGCCCGGTAGTGGAGGGTCATGGGCGCGCCGAAGCGATCAGCTACTTCGCCTTCTTGACGTCGCCTTTTTTCACGCCGGCTTCCGGGAAGATCCACATCGCCGCCACCATGAACACGGCGGTGGCGATGACGAAGATCGAAAGCCCAGGCCGGATCGGCGACTCGCTCCAGAACGCCAGCACCGCGGCGACGATCAGCGCGACGGCGGAGACTGCGGCTTTGACGTCGGTCGGCACGGCCATCGCCCTCTTAAGTCAGTTGGCGCCGATTGGGACCGCCGCCGCCTCGTCGGGACGGCGCGGCGCGCCGCGCATGTTCCTCTTCACGAACCGCGTATCGTAGCCGTTGAGCAGGTGGCCGATAACGCCGCGATTGAGATCCGAGGTCCCGAACAGCCAGTCGGCGATCGGGAAGGTCAGGTTCATGTTGACCTCCATCATCAGCCGCGCGTTGTGGTGCGCCGTGTGGTGCCGGCGCAGCGTGTTGACGAACGGGCAGTTGCGCACGAACCAGTTCTCGTCGACGTGGCAGCAGAAGTGCATGAACTCGTAGATCAGGTACATGCCCGTGGTCGTGCACATGAAGAGCCAGCCGACGTTGGGCGAGAACAGATTGCCGAGGATGATGCCGCCCGGGATCGACATCAGGATGAACACCACCAGCGCGTAGGGCGGGAAGACGGT
>Ga0081455_10002116_pt1 | contig 23639 bp, 18 predicted proteins | sample TabmetS3T2R1_FD_70207 | JGI IMG/M metagenome (GOLD analysis project Ga0081455, IMG submission 70207) | Tabebuia heterophylla rhizosphere microbial communities from the University of Puerto Rico - S3T2R1 | ecosystem: Host-associated > Plants > Roots > Rhizosphere ...
TAGAGCTTATTACCAGGTGCGAAGCTTGGATTTGCGTTTGACAGAGCGTGTATTGCGGAGTGAAACAAGCATCGAAGTATTAACGGAGAGCTATGGGAGGGATCCCATTACTGTAAAGCTCGATTTGATCCAGGGCGCAAAGACCAAAACTCTGGGGGAAGTTCGCATCCCGTCGAACTACGACCCCGCCCTTGACCCACGTCTGCAGAGGGCTTCGCTGACTGTGGCGCTCACGCCGGAACTATTGGCAGGATTCGAACCCGGCCCTGCGCAATTGCGCGCGACCGCGCTAGGTCGGATGCAGTTTGGGCGCACGCCGCCGCCGTTGATTAGGGAAGTGTCGGTAGAGATTAAGCAGGGAATGTAAATCTCCTTCGGAGAGTAGAATAGGATGAAACCCAAAGCATACTTTCTTGTGTTTGACGGCCTGGCGGATTGGGAGCTGGCCCACGCTTTATGCGAAATCAACAAGTCTGGAAAGTTCGAGGTTGTTTCGGTCGGATTTTCCGATAAACCTGTCGCGACGATGGGCGGGCTTAAGCTCAGTCCAGATATTACGCTCGATGATGCGACAGCTGCTGACGCCTGTATCTTCCTGCTGCCGGGCGGAGATATGTGGGAGCAGGAATCGCACGAGAATCTGAAAACGCTCCTTCGGCGGCTTCACGCGGAAAGAGTTCCGATCGGCGCGATTTGTGGCGCGACCATTGAGATCGCCAGAGCCGGACTTACAAAAGACATCCGGCATACGAGCAATTCCAAAGACTATTTGAAGGCTATGGTCGCCGATTACAGCGATGAAGACTTCTACGTCAACGAACTTGCCGTGACTGACAAAAATATCATTACGGCGAGCGGCCTTGGCTGCGTCGAATTCGCGCGTGAGGTGATAAAGCAATTGAACCTCTACAATGAAGCCGACACTCGAACGTGGTTCGAGATGTTCAAACATGGCGTGTACCCGGCGAGCGAAGCCGCCTGACAAACCTGTAACTACAATGCAAAGTCGCACTCTCCGAATCATTCTGACCATCTTCTTCATCGGACTGCTCGCCACGCCGTTCGTCATCAAACGTCTCTCGGCGGGCAAGGAAGCCCCGACCACTTCCACAAATCCTTCGACGGCTCTCTCGCGCTACGGGTTGAGTTTCCAGGAGGTGGCGCATGCGTCGGGCATCGACTTCACACACACGGCGCCGAGACTCGACCCGAAGCTCGATCACATCATGCTGCAGATCGCTTCGATGGGCGCCGCGGTCTCGGTGGTGGATTTCGACCGCGACGGCTGGCAAGACATCTATCTGACCAACAGCAGCGAAGGCAAGAGTAATATCCTCTACAAAAACCTGGGTAACGGTCAATTCAAGGAGATGCTAGGCGATTATTGGGGAAACGGGGAGAACTCGCGCGCAAACGGCGTTTCGATGGGGGCGGTCTGGGGCGATTACGACAACGACGGGTACGAAGACCTGTTCGTTTATAAGTGGGGGAAGCCGGAGCTTTATCATAACGACGGCGGCAAAGGCTTCACGCGCGTCAGCGAGCAGACCGGGTTTCCTAAATGGATCAACGCGAACAGCGCGATCTGGTTCGATTACGACCGCGACGGAAAGCTCGACCTTTTCGTCGCCGGTTATTACGACGAGAAGGTCGACCTGTGGAATCTCAAAGACACGAAGATGATGCCCGAAAGTTTCGAGTACGCTCAGAACGGCGGGCGCAAGTACCTCTTCCACAATCTGGGCAACGGCAAATTTGAAGATGTCGCCGAACAACTCGGCATCAAATCACGCCGCTGGGCGCTGGCGGCGGTCGCGGCTGATCTGCGCGGGACGGGTTATCCCGATCTGTTCATCGCCAACGATTACGGCGTCTCGGAACTGTTCTTCAACGAGGGCGGCAAGAAGTTCCGCGAGGCCGGCAAGGAGACGGGCATCGGCTTCGCCCCGAAGAGCGGGATGACGGCGGCGATCGGCGATCCACTCAATCGCGGAGACTTTTCGATCTATGTTTCTAACATCTCCGAAGAGAGCGTGTTGATACAGGGCAACAACCTCTGGGTTCCGCGCGCGGGGACTTCGGGCGCCGACTTGAAATTCGACAACCTGGCGCGCGACCTCGGCGTTGAGCTTGGCGGGTGGAGCTGGGGGGCGCAATTCGGCGACCTGAACAACGACGGCTATCAGGACATCTACCTGGTCAACGGCTACATCTCGGCGGACAGGAGCAGCAGTTATTGGTACGACTACTCGAAAGTGACGGGCGGCAATACGACGATCATCTCCGACGCGAAGAACTGGCCCCCGATGAACAACCGCAGCTTGTCGGGCTATCAGCAGAAGCGAGTTTGGATCAACGACGGCGCTGGCCAGTTCAAAGAGGTCGCGCAGATCGTCGGCGTGACCGACGTTTATGACGGGCGCTCGGTAGCGCTGGCAGATTTCACCAACAGCGGGAAGCTCGACGCCGTGGTGGCGAATCAGAAAGGCCCGGCGTTGCTTTATAAGAACACCGTTTCGCCCGATAACAAATGGATCGACTTCGATCTTGAAGGCTCGGCGAGCAATCGCAGCGCCATCGGCGCGCAGGTTCGGGTATTCTGGGGCGGCCAGCGGCAGGCGCAGGAAGTCACCGGCGGCAGCGGCTTCTGCGCGCAAAATCAGCGGCGATTGCATTTCGGCCTCGGAAAAAACGCGAACGTTGATCGAGTCGAAATTCGCTGGCCGTCCGGCAAAACGCAGACCATCAACGCGCCCGAGACTAACAAAATCCACAAATTGAAAGAGGGGTAAAGTTATGCCTGAAGCGGTCACAGGAACCGGTATGACTCATGAAGTCGCGGCCCCTACGCCGTCTTCGCAAGACGTCGCGCAGCCGAAGCAGCCGTCTGCGTTGTCGCGATTCTTCAGCATCGAGAATCGCTATCTCGCGCCGATGCTGATCACGACGATTCTGCTGGTCGGTCAGATTTCATATGGGTTGCTGGAAAGCTTCACTCGAACGGGTCTGGCCATCGCCGCAGCTATGCTGCTCGAACTCGCGCTGGGCCGATTGTTTTACGGCAAATACCCGAATCTGGCCAGTTCATATATTTCCGGCATCAGCGTCGGCATTCTGATTCGTTCGCCGGCGTTCTGGCCTTATGCGTTGTGCAGCGCCATCTCGATCACATCGAAGTATGTGATTCGCTGGAGGGGGCGTCATTTGTGGAACCCGTCGAACTTCGCCATCTGCGCGATGCTGCTGTTGGCGCCGGACGCGGTCTCAACGCTGAGCATTCAATGGGGGAACGCGATCTGGCCGATGCTGATCGTTTGGGCGCTGGGGGCGCTCATCACATGGCGCGTGAAGCGGTTTCACATCACGGCCACCTACGTGCTCTCTTTCTGCGCCTTCGCGGCGCTGCGGGGCCTGATTACTGGCCACGGCTTCCTGGCCGAGGTCGCCCCGATCACCGGGCCGATGTATCAGCTCTTCATCTTCTTTATGATCACCGACCCGAGGACGACGGTGAAATCGAAGTGGGCGCAATGCCTGGTGGCGTTTCTGGTGGCGGCGATGGAGATGGTCCTGCGATTGGCCGAAAACATTCACGCGCCGTATTACGCGCTGACGATTGTCGGCCCGGCGGCGCTCGCGCTTGAGATCTGGCGGACTACGAGAAAGCAGTCGCCAACTAAAGCCTGATACTCACAACCTGAAGCCATATTTCATATGCCATATTTCATATTTCATTTGGCATATGAAATATGAAATATAAAATTTGGCAGACATGCCGGACAAAATCAGATCAATACTTCTTCCGTCGGCTGTGGTTGTGGTTCTCATCGCAATGTGGACCGCGGTGTGGAAGGCGGGGGTTTTTCACGAAAGCGCCTTCCCGTCGCCGCTGGCCGTAGCGCATGGCTTTGGCGAAGAGATAGGCAGCGGACGCCTGTTCAACGACCTGATCACTTCGCTCTTTCGCGTGAGCTGCGGCTTCGTGATCGCGGTCGCGACGGGAATTCCGATGGGCCTGTGGATGGGGCAGCGTCTGGCGGCGCGTTTGGCCTTTCTGCCGATCATCAACTTTTTCCGCAATCTGTCGCCGCTGGCGTGGATCCCGTTTGCGATTTTATGGTTCGGCGTCGGCGACGCGTCTCCGATCTTTTTGATCTTCCTGGCGGCGTTCTTCCCCGTAGCGCTGGCGACGATGGCCGCGGTGGCGAACATTCCGGCGGTCTACTTTAGAGTCGCCCGGGATTACGGCCTGCAAGGCTTCGAGAATCTGACGCAGGTTGCGCTGCCCGCGATCATGCCGCAAGTGATCACGACGCTCAGGGTGGCTGCGGGGCTTTCGTGGCTCGTGGTCGTCGCCGCCGAGATGATCGCCGGGCGCGACGGGCTGGGCTTCGCGGTGATGGATACGCGCAACGGCTTACGCACCGATTTGCTGGTGGTCGAAATGATCGTGATCGGATTGATCGGCGTCGTGATCGATCGCCTGTTGGCGCAATTGTCGAAGATTCCGAGCGTGCGTTGGGGGTATGAGCGGTAAACCTTTACAACTCGAAAAAGTCTGCCGGTCGTTCGGGGCGGTGGAAGTGTTGCGCGAAATCTCTCTGAACATTCGTCGCGGCGAATTCGTGGCCGTCGTCGGCCCGTCGGGCTGCGGCAAGACGACGCTGCTCAACCTGCTCTCGGGCTACGACCAGCCTTCGTCCGGCGTCATCAGCCGCGAAGGCCGCGTGCGGATGGTCTATCAACAGGACGGATTGTTCCCCTGGCTGTCGGTCACGGAAAACATCGCGCTCGGCCTGCGCCACATCGGCGATGAAAAAGAACGCGGGCGGCAGGTGGGCGAAATGATAAGCCTGATCCGGCTCCAGGGCTTCGAGAATCATTACCCGCACCAGCTTTCGGGCGGGATGCGACAGCGCGTCGAACTGGCGCGGGCGCTGGCCGGCGATTCCGACATCCTTCTCCTGGATGAGCCGTTCTCGGCGCTCGATTACCTGACCAGGTTGCGAATGCGGCAAGAACTGGCGCAACTGCTGCGCGAACGCCCGCGCACTGTGGCGCTGGTCACACATGACATCGAAGAAGCCGCTCAACTCGCCGACCGCGTGATCGTCTTGACCGAACGCCCGGCGCAGATCCGATTCGAGTTGAGCATCGCCGCGCCGCGCCCGCGTGACCTGACGCATCCCGAGGTCGTCGGCGCAACGCATCGCATTCTGACGGAGTTGGGGTTTGAACAAGACACGGCAACCGTAGCGCAAACTGTCTAGTTTGCGCCGCTTCCATTACTGAGGCCTCGAAGGAGAGTCGCGACAATCGGGTTGCGACAAGCGCATCGGCAAACGTAGCGCAAACTGTCCAGTTTGCGCCGCTCCTTCACTCGCCCATTGTTGGATGTTGAGCTGGTCCGATGGCTCGCCTGTCTTCTTCAAGAACTCAGTGACGGAAGCGGCGCAAACTGGACAGTTTGCGCTACGGCTTCTCTGTCACGCAGGTTCGATCTAACGATCTCAAAACGAACGAGGGAGTAAACACAATGTTTCGATCTTCCGCCGCACGCTTGATCATTGGGGTAATAGCAGTCATTGCTGTGCTCGGCCTGCTGCGCTACAAGCCGTGGCAGCGGGGCGCGCAGCAAAACGCCGGCTCAACTGATGAAGCGCGTGAAAAACTCAACGTCGGTTTTCTGCCGGTGACCTGACATCTGACGTGCCCGGTGACGGATTTCGCAACCCGCACCAGCGCGACGACTCGGTTCGAGTCGCAACGTTTCACGGATTTCCCGACCATCGTCGAGTCGATTAAAAGCGGCCGACTGGAGGCGACCTTCATGATCGCGCCGCTGGCGATGAAGCTGCGCGAGCAGGGCGTGCCGGTGAAGATTCTCTACCTCGGCCACCGCGACGGCTCGACGGTCATGGTGCAGAAAGACAGCACGGCTAAATCGCTGCGCGACCTTCGCGGCAAAGTCTTCGCCATTCCGAGCAAGTACAGCAACCAGAATCTGGTCATCCACAAGCTGATGGAAGATCAAGGCGTCAAGCCCGACGAGATCACATTCGTCGAAATGCCGCCGCCGGACATGCCCGGCGCGCTCGCGGCCAGGGCGATTGACGCTTACTTCATCGGCGAGCCGCACGCCGCCAGAGCCGAACTAGACGGCACCGGGCGAGTACTCTATCTCGCCAAAGACATCTGGCCGCATTTCATCTCGTGCGTGCTGGTCGCGACCGAGAAGTTGATCAAGGAAAAACCCGCGGTGGTGAAAGACCTCGTGCGCGGCATCGCCGAGAGCGGCGAGTGGGCCGAAACACACCGCCTCGACGCGGCCAAGGTCGCCGCGCCCTATTTCCGGCAGGACGAAAAGGTCGTGCGCTACGTCCTGACCCAGCCGCCCGACCGCGTCAGCTACCGGATGCTCACGCCGACCGACGAGGATTTGCAACAGATTCACGACATGGCTTTGAAGGCAGGTATATTAGAAAAGCCGATAGAGATGAAAGATTTGATTGATCGCTCATTCATCCCTACGGAGATCAAACCTGCGAGCATTGTTGTGAAGTAGTGATCGTGAGGATTGTTGTGAAGACTCGAATAGTCAGTATCTGTTATCCCTATTTGGCGCCGCTAGTGGCTGCGTTTGTACTGACGCCATTCTCCACAACCCAAGTCAACGCCTACACAACTCCTCTCGTCCGTGAAGCTCTTGCCGGCGTGGCGGCGCCTACGCCATGCGCTTCGTGTTGGCCCTGCAGAACGCCTCCTCCTATCCGTGAAGCTCTCGCCAGGGCCGACGCCGTTTTCATAGGCAAGGCGATTGAAGGCGAAGTGGAACAAGAGCGGGCCAATTCCAATGGTAAAAAAATAGGCCTCCTTAGCGGCCGGGTTCGCTTCAGCGTAGAGTGGGTTTTCAACGGCGTTAAACGCAGCCAGGCAATTGTGATAACACTAGATGACTATTGCATCGGTTTTGGCCCTTTTACGAAAGGTGAAAGATATCTGCTTTACGCGCGAGGAAACGAGAATCAAGGATTCTTCGTAGAGCCTTGCAGTCGCTCCGGACACATCTCTTCCGCTGATGAAGACCTGAAGATCCTTTCCAGCCTCTCGCCGAAAACCTGTGGTGTCAGGCTCTACGGGATGGTAGGCTACGCCACCGGCGTCAAGATCACAGCCACAGACGCCCAGGGACATACGCTGGAAGCCGTTTCAAAAGTGGGGCATTTTGAGATTGGGGGTGTCAGGGCGAATGATGAATACACGGTGCGCGCTCATTTGCCGAGCTATTATAAAAAGAATGATACCAATCCGAAAAAGGCGCGAATCAATCCTTGCGGTTGGGCTAATGTGGGTTTCTCCGCGGATTATGATAGCTCCATTAGCGGTAGGGTCATAGGCCACGACGGCAACCCCTTAAACAATGCGGTTGTCGAGTTGATGTCTTCCGACAAGACAGGTCCCTGGAGCGATAAGTCCGCAATCAGCGATTCGCAGGGGCGCTTCGAGTTGAGAGATGTTGCCCCGGGCGCGTATTTGCTCGGTGTCAACATAACAGAAGCGCCTGAGATGGATCGCCCTTATCCTCCGACATGGTATCCAAACGCAGACACTCGTCAGTCAGCGGCGATTATTGAAATGGAGCCGGGACAGAAACTGTCTGGGTACGAAATCGCGATCTCTCGCAGGCTGGCCGAGCGAACTATAGAAGGAACAGTCTTCTGGCCTGATGGCAGACCGGCGGCTAATGCTGACGTTTATCTTTCCGCGTCAATACGACCGGGATCGGGCGCGCTGAAAGCTGTTTACACAGACGATCAAGGCCGCTTCAAAGTCACCGGATATGAGGGCATCGCCTATTATGTTGTCGCCTCGAGCGCGCCGAACCGTGACGAACCTCCTGTTTTGAAGTGGTTTTATGCGGAGCCGCCACTGGTGGAGCTTAAAGGAGAGAACGTAACCGGACTCGAACTGACGTTGACCTGGGATGGAGAAGACCTCAAGGACTTCTTCAAGATGAAGAGAGAGCGGTAAAAAATGATTTTTCGAATCGCCTTACCTAGGAAGTTGCCAAGCGGTAGACAATCGACGTCGATAATATTTCTGCTGACGTTCTTACCGGCGCTCGCGCCACTTGTTGGTCCCTACGCATTTCCTAGCCGCTGTCGCAGTTGCCCTGATCTCACGCCCTGTGAAGCCTACGGAGGCGCCGAAGCGGTTTTCGTCGGAAGGGCGATTAGTGGGGAGGAGATTAAGTGGGATGACAAGAATAGCGGAGGGAAATGGATCCAGCTTGTCGGCAAAGTTCGCTTCATAGTTGAACAATCTTTCAAGGGAGTCTCCGGGAACGAAGTCGAAGTCGTCGCCTGGGATCGCGAATGCGGATTTGAGCCATATGTGAAGGGCGAACGATACCTGCTTTACCTTAATCGATATACCAATGAAGGATTATCGGCCGACATATGCAGCCGATCGTCGCATATTTCTCACGCGGACGAAGACCTGAAGTTCCTTTCCGGCCTGACATCCAATACTTGTGGAGCCAGACTTTATGGGTCAGTCGGGCATTTTGGCGAGGAATACAGGGGGGCTGGTATAGGAAGGGATAGTTTAGGGTTGATCCCTGTCCGGCGCGTTAACATAGGGGCGCCTGGAATTACGATCACGGCAAGAGATAATCGTGGCCAGATTCTTACCGCGGTGACCAATCAGGAAGGGGCGTACGAATTCACCGGAGTGCTGCCCGATGTCGAATACACAGTCAGTGCGGATTTGCCGGGATATTTGAAGACGAAATACTCTTCGCAAAAAGAGCAAAAAATTCGTCAAATCGGCTCCTGTGGCTGTGGCAGAGTCGACTTTCCCGCCATCTACGATAGTTCCATCAGCGGGCGGGTTACCAACCTCGGCAAACCTGTAGCTTACGGGATGGTTGCGCTAGTCGAGGCCGATGAAAAAGTTTCCGGTATAAACACTCTGGTCAGGGGCGCCATGGCGGACAAGGATGGGCGCTTCTTACTGGAAGGAGTCCCCCCAGGCAATTATGTCCTTGGACTCAACATAACGGCCGCGCCCGTTGAAGCCGCTCCCTATCGGCCCACATGGTACCCGGACGCGGCCACTCGACCCGCGGCGGCAATTATTGAAGTGGGATTAGGGCAGAAACTAACAGGCCGCGACCTCAAAATCTCCCGCAGGTTGGCCGAGCGCACAATCGAAGGAACGGTCATTTGGCCGGACGGCAGACCGGCGGCCATAGCTCATGTTCACCTTGCCTCATCGGCGCTTATACATTCCGGGCGGGGAACAGGAGCGCTAAATTCCGTCCCCACGGACAAGCGAGGCCGCTTCAAGATCACTGGCTATGAGGACATAATCTATTATATTGTCGCTTCAAGCTCGCCTAAGCCGGTCGAAGCTTATCAGGCTTCTTCGATGTATTTTTATTCGGAGCCTCAACTGGTGGAGCTTAAGAGAGAGAATGTAACCGGACTCAGGCTGACGCTGAGTTGGAATAAAGGAACCGTCAGAGACTTCTTCGAAAAGAAGAGAGATCAACAGAAATGATTTTTCGATTTGTCCTAGCGATCGCAATTTTAGCAGCCTATTTCACATCCGCCTGCCGAAACAAATCCTCGAATGAAACCGCCGGATCCGCGCCAAACGCCGGAGCGACAACCGCGACTCCGACACCCGGCGCTTCTCCTTCGCCATCGACGACGCTGCCGCCGTTGCCCGCCAAATTCGCAGAAGTCACGTTCACAGACGTGACTTCTCAGGCCGGCATCCGCTTCAAGCACAACAACGGCGCGTTCGGCAAAAAGTATTTGCCGGAGACGAACGGGTCGGGCTGCGCATTTCTCGATTACGACAACGACGGCTGGCAAGACATTTTGCTCATCAATTCGACCAGCTTCGCCGACGCGCCTAAGAAGATCAATTCCGTGATGGCGCTCTATCACAACAATCAGAACGGGACTTTCACCGATGTCACGAGGGCGGCCGGATTGGCGAAGCCGATCTACGGGCAGGGCGTGACCGTCGGCGATTATGACAACGACGGCTTCGTGGACATCTTCGTCACCGCGCTGGGTCAAAGCCGGCTCTTTCGCAATGGAGGCGATGGGAAGTTTACCGATGTGACGGCGAAGGCCGGGCTGACGTCGCCGGGATATTTCTCTTCGTCGGCGGCCTTCTTCGATTACGACAAGGACGGGCGGCTCGACCTCTTTCTCTGCAACTACGTCGAATGGTCGCCGGAGACCGACGTCTTCTGCGCGCTAGACAACGTCAACAAGAGTTACTGCACGCCGGAGAAATACAAGGGCCAGAGTTCGCGGCTCTATCACAACGTGGGCGGAAAGTTCGTCGACGTGACCGAAAAAGCCGGGCTGCTCGACCCTACGGGCAAATCGCTAGGCGTGGCGATCGTCGATTACGACCGTGACGGCTGGCCCGACATCTTCGTCGCCAACGACACGCAGCCGAACAAGCTCTACAAAAACAACGGCGGCAAAGGTACTTTCTCTGAATCGGCTCTGACGGCCGGCGTGGCGCTCAGCGAGGAAGGGAAGGCTCGCGGCGGGATGGGGACTGATTTCGCTGACATTGACGGATCGGGCAATCCGAGCATCATCGTCGGCAACTTCTCGAACGATATGCTGGCCCTCTTCCGCAATCAGGGCAAGGGTCTGTTCATTGACCAGGCGCCCTCGTCAAACGTCGGCCAGGCGACGATGCTTTCTCTGACTTTCGGACTGTTCTTTTTCGATTACGATCTTGACGGCAAGCCGGACTTCTTTATGGCCAACGGCCATGTCGCCGACGACATTAACAAGGTTCAGCCTAAGATAACCTACGCCATGAAACCCCAACTCTTCCGCGGCGAGGGTAAAGCCAAGTTCACTGAGACGACCTCTCGCGCGGGCCGACCGTTCCAGCGGGCCGTCGTCGGGCGCGGCGCGGCTTACGGCGATTACGACAACGACGGCGATCTCGACGTCCTGCTGACGACCAACGGCGGCCCGGCCTATCTGTTGCGAAACGACAACGGCAATCAGGCGCGCTTCGTCCGGTTCAAAATCGTCGGTGACAAATCGAACCGCGACGGCATCGGCGCGAAGATCACGGTCACCCTGGGCGACGGGGCGAAGCTGTGGCAGACAGCGCACAGCGGGTCGAGCTACTGTTCGCAAAGTGAATTGCCGCTGACGTTCGGGCTGAGCCGCAACGACAAGATCGCGCGCGTCGAAATCGACTGGCCCAGCGGGAAAGTGGACAAACTGACCGATCTCACGGCCAACCAACTTTATGTCGTGAAGGAAGGCGCCGGTGTCAGCGAGAGCAAACCACTGCCATTGCCACAACCGACGCCATCGCCGTCGCCAACGGTAGGGAATTGAACTGACAATCTCGGGCGGCGTCGAGCAGAGAAGGGCTAAATTAGCTCTTTTTTCTTACGGTCGCAGCAGCCTTGACACAATTCAGGCCTGAGCTTCCTTTCTTTTGAAGAAGGTCAGGTAGATTATAAGCAACAGTAGGCCCGCTGCTACCGGCAGATACCAATACCCATTCTTCTGACGGTAAGCTTGGACTTCATCTGGCTTAATGAATTTCTCTCCGTTCAATTCCAAGCCCCAAAGTTCCGATGCCCCGGTTCCGGAGTACATAACTTTGATCGGCATGTTCCTTCTAGCGGTCGCATAAACCCATTCGATGTTTGGCGAAAAAGAGTCGTCGTACGTGAACGTTTTGTCCATCTCGTTTACATACAGATAGATCTTGGAAAGGTGACCGCGCCTCTCATATGCGGATATATTGCCAATCGTGCCACTTGCGGTGATCAAATTGGGTGGAACGGGCTTCATGGAATACACGAAGTTCCACGAGAAGAAAGAGCAAACAATAATCAGTGGGATGAGTGTTTTAAGCGATACGTTTGGCTTCAAGTTCATGAGATTCCTTAGCTCGACCACCTCCCGTTTCTCTTCGAGGGAAGGCTCAAGAGCTGCGAGGGTTTTTTTGCGGCTTCCAGATCCATCGTTAGCCGTCCGACCATCTGCTCAAGTTCAGCAAGCCGGGCTTGGTCAGCGGTCGCTTCGCGCTCCTGTGCGAAGACGAGGTCAGCGTGAGCGAGCAGTTGTTTTTTCCAAGAGGCCAGCAGTTGTTCACTGAGCTGATGCTGACGACAGACTTGGGCGGCGGTCTTCGTTCCAGTCAGATTGGATTTCTTGTGAGACGCCTTCCTGACCGCCGGTTTCGAACTGGCGCGACCCAATTGCTCAACCACCAGATGGAGGGCAACAACCGAGTGGCAAGCCGCCCATAATAGCCAGAATCAAGTCTATCAAAACCATCTTGTCAGACTCCTTTCTTGCGAAAGTGTTGGGATTTGGAGATGCTTGAAATCTGAATACGGCATTCAGATTCGCGAACTGGTGAAACGGTTGAAATGTGGAACCACTCAATCAGTTTCTCCAATAAGTGATGCTAGAATCCGAAAAGTATTTCACGGAAACAATGAAGAAGCGCCGCAGACTTCGGCGCTGTCGGTGTAGTTGTTCGTGAACTTTCGGTGACTCGGCGTCAGCCCACCGAAAGCTCACAAATTTGTAGTGGTGGAAAATAAAAATGCCACAGGTTTTGATTATAGGATGGCGATCTGGCTTGAAATCAGTGTGTCCTTTCGGTGACGGGTCTTTACTTGAGCCACGCGCTTCAGCGGATCTCTTCAGGCATTACGTCCGCTCGCGGAAGGGACACGAAATATATTGCGCCCCACTGATTATGCCGAGGAAAAAGTGGATTTTCCTTTGATCGATCAGTGGTTTTCAAATCTCACTTGGCATAATCCGGAACTCGGCATAAAGGTGTAAAAATAGGACATAGCGGACTGGCCGAAAACTCTGGATTCCGGTCACATCGATTTTGCGTGTGAAAATCAATGGATTTACTGGATTTTTGAAAGCTGTTTTTAGGAAGGTGTTTGGCCACCAGAAATTCTTTGCGGATTTCTGGCCTCTGTGCTCTTCATCGCTTAGAATCGCCCTTCACATTTGCCCGCTGTTGCTATTTCTCGAAGGGGCGAATCCTCTTGCACCCCCTCAAAACGGGCATATCTCTTGCTTGAGCATAGCGCAGAGTAGAATTCAGCACTAAAGGAAGGTATGAATATGAGATTGAGAGCCATCGCAGCGCTTGGATTACTGCTCGTCCTGGCGGGCGCCGCCAACGCGCAGACAGCGCAAACGCCACGCGCCGGATTACCAGCGCCGGACAATTTTCTCGGCATTGCCACGTTCCCGCTGTGGGAGGGGGATGCTCCTGGGGCGTTGGGCGCCAGCGCAGCAGACATTCCGACACTCACGATCTTCCGCCCCCAACCCGGATCTGGAAACGGCACGGCGGTGATTGTCGCTCCCGGGGGCGCTTACCTCGCGCTAAGGGCGAATCTCGAAGGGCGGCAAGTCGCCGACTGGTTCACTTCACGCGGCGTCACGGCCTTCGTCCTCAACTACCGACTTGGGCACAACTACCTTTACCCGATTCCACTCACTGACGCGCGCCGCGCGATCCGGCTGGTGCGCTCGCGGGCCAAAGAGTTCGGCATCGCCCCCGACCGCGTCGGGATGATAGGCTTCTCGGCAGGCGGTCACCTGACGGCGACCGCGGGCACGATGTTCGATCGGGGACAGGCTGACGCCAATGACACAGTCGAGCGGGTCAGCAGCCGCCCCGACTTCATGATCCTCGGCTACCCGTGGCTGAACGCGATGACGCCCGACCAGGAGGGCAATATTGCCTACTGCGGGGGCATGAAGGTCGAGCCGGAAAAGTGCAAGTCCTTCGCGCAATATTCGCCCTACCTGCACGTCAGCGCGCAGACGCCACCAACCTTCATTTACCACACAACTGAGGACGAGTTAGTCCCGGTCGAGGCGAGCACCACGTTCTATCACGCATTGCGTGGCGCTGGGGTTCCGGTCGAGATGCACATTTTTGCCAAAGGCAAACACAACACCGGCCTCGGGTTGGGGGATGCCGCCCTCGATCTGTGGCCGATGCTCCTGGAGGCGTGGATGCGTGGACTCGGACTGCTCACGCCCCACTAGGCAATTGCTGCCGCAGTTCATAAGGCATCTGTTCCCCGGCTCCCAGAAACGCGGTGGCGCCGTTTTCGGTCAATCAGTCCGTCAAGGAATTCCTAACTTTGATTGATTTTCGTGTCCTTGCGGCAGCTCAGATACTGTTGGCGAACTCCAAAGCCAGACAGGTCAGGGTTTTACGATGGCGCTGCCAACGATGTCATCACGCGAGCGAAAACAGAGGTTCTTGTCTTTCCACGATCAACTGCGGAACACCCAGCACGAGAAGCATCCTCTCTCGGCGCTACTACTGAGGTTAATGAATAGTGTCCCATCGGCAGAATGGCGTCGGCACTAGTAAAACCGTGTCCCTTCAGCGCGCCCGCTTGACAATGTTTTGAGGGTATCAAGCCAGCGCGTCGAAGGGATACCTCCAACGAGGGGGGGGGAAGTTTGTGCCTCCTCGCAACACCGCTACAACAAATGCATCTCGCGTAGTGATTTATTCCAGGATCCGACTCCTGATTGTAATTGCGCCAATCCCCCATATAATGGCATTAGTAATTGCCTCCCGAGTTACGGCATTCTGGTTTAAATATGCGGCGAACTCTCGATTGAAAGTCAGATGATCTGCAAAACGATAAAGTATCTCCTTGTATTCAGATGGCAAGTTCATCTGTGTGGCTTTCAACAAATCAAAAATAGTATTCAAGCCGTTGACTATGGTTGCTGATTCGTCCCTGTCTTCATTATTGATGATGTAAAGCATTTCAGCCACATCACATATAAGATCAAGTTCTGAAGGGGGCGGAAAGAGGCTCTTAATGTTGTCGTCAAAAAGGGCGTATGCCCTATAAACAAGATCAGGTGACTTGAAAAACACAACTTGGTCATTGTCCTTGACTGGGATATCTTTCTGTTCGAAGGTAAATAGAGTATACCAGTCAGGATTCTCACTCTCAGGTGAGAGTCGGAAGCCAACTAGAGAAATGCCATTGATCTCGCTAGGGTGTACGATGTTTTGAGACATTTACTTTCTCCTGCTCAATCTATTCGACCACTTTCGGCAGGCAGGCGTGACGCCGCATTTCTCAATCATCTATCCTCTCCTCCGATCTCAAATTCTATTTTCGGAGGTTCAGTCATGAATTCAACCATTCCTGCCGATTTACGTGAGTTTTCGGCGCGCCGGTACGACACTGGGCCCCATTGCGCCAAAGGCTCACTAGAGTACCGACTTTAGTCGGCGGCGCTCGGATTCCAAGCCCTGCCGACTAAAGTCGGTACTCTAAACGCTCTCCCCTCATGGTTGGTGTCCTTGCGGCAATGCGGCATAGGTAAGAACCAGATGCGCCAAGCCGCATTGCCGCAAGGACACCGATTTTCACTTCTCGGCGTAGTAGGTGATTAAGTGGTACTGGACGCTAGTGACGGTCATTCCATTTGGTCCCGGACTTATGCCGAGCATTTTTACACAATTCCCCCTCTTGTCGCGTTCGAAGATGGCTTTGCCGGTTACTGCGCCGTCGGCGTTATAACCGATTTGTGACCGCATTCTTCCATCGCCATCGTACTCGATGACGATCCTGCGCTGGAGCGTCCCCTCGACTGAATATGCCCTTTCCTCCACCGATTTGTCGTTTTCATCATAGCGAAATTCGACCGCGCCAGGTTCGGGCTCATGGCTCCTTTTAATATTTGGTCGCTTATAGCCAAATTGCGTTACCCGCCGCGAAACTCGACCTTTGCTGTCGTAGGCGGTCACAACCTTTGACCTCGCATGAGAGTCTTCGCTATTGCGTTCGATCTCCCTGCCTTTGGCGTCATAGACATACTTGACCTCGCCGTCGTTTTGACCGTCCGGACCTGTATATTTATGGCTTATAAGATTCCCCGCGTCGTCGTGGGCCTCTTCTATCAATGTTGTCTTTCCATTTGCGTCGATGAGCCTACTCGCGAGACGCCCGTTAGAATCATAGCCATATTTCGTCGTCTGCTTCCATGCGCCGCCGTCGGCAATCATCGTTTCCTCCGTTATGAGCCCCGCGGGGTTGTAGCTCGCCACAGTCTGGAGCGATAGATCCTTGCCTCTATACACGCGCGCCTCGACCCGATTCCCCGCCTTGTCATAGAGCCACTCAGACCAGCTAGTAACGCGCTCGCCGCTCCCGCCTGCGTCTATCTCATATTCCTTCCACCCGGAGACGCGGCCGTTACCGTCTATAACATGAACTGTTCGATTCTCTATTGAGCCACTCTGGTTAAAATTAATCCGCTCAATTTCGTTCCCTCGTTGGTCATACACGACTTTCTGATGGGGCCTCCTCCAAATCTCAACTTCTTTGCCATCTTTCACTGCGACCTCCGCCAATTCAATTTGCGCTGTGTGAACAGGCCCTATCAGCTGGTCTCTGCTGACGTCCGATTTCTTTTGAGCAGTAGCGGAAACCGCGATCAGAAGAGCGGTAACAAATGCGATGTTGGCGCATAGATGTTTCATCGGAAGGGCTCCTTTTCAAATTGCTTTCGGTAGCTCGGCGTGACCTCGCGTTCATCAATTCTCTATTCTTGTCTCCGAGATCGATTTCTTATCTACGGAGATTTACTCATGAATTCAACCATTCCTGCCGATTTACCGTGTCCGTTCGGTAATAGGGCTTGATAATTTTCGTTGACTTCCATCTGTCAAGCCTCGCTACCGAACGGACACCATGGTTGTAGTTAAACTTAATGCGCTGATGCCGGCTGCCCTGATTTAGCGGCGCCTATTTTGTTGGAGCTTCATCTTGCTTTTTGGCCGACGCCTCCTGCGCCTCGGTCGCTCCCTTCGGCGGCTTGCCGGTCGCGCGGACGGCGATGATCCTGTTCAGAGTATCGAACCAGAAGGGCGCGCCCATCGAGACCGCCAGCGCCGTCAACAGCAAGCCAAAAATCTTGTTGACCCAGTCAATCCGCGCCTGGGACTCGTCCTGCCAGCCCAGTTTTAGGCCCAGGTTTTGCAGCGTCACAGTGTTCTCTTTGATGATCTCGGCGGGGGATTGGGCCGCGCCGGCTGCGCTGGCGCCCTGAGATTGCCCGCCGGCGCCTTGAGACGCTTGCGGCGGATTCTTGGCGAATTCCTGCGCCTGGGCCACCAGGGCTTCACGGAGGGCCGCGTCGTTAGCAAGTGTTTTGGCGATCTGGATGGTGTCGGCGTTGACTGCCGACGTCAACACAACGGCGATGACAAAGACGATTTCTTGTGTCCGCCGTTTGTACCAACCTGAGGCCCTGTCCATCGCATTGTTGAACCATGTCTCGATGCTCTCCTGTAACTTCCCCAGGTCCGATTTGGCTTCGTCCAGTAAGATTAGCAGCGTTCTTTTGATGTCTGAATCGTCGGGCAACGCCTTAATCGCGGCGCGGATGTCATCAATATTCCTATCCTTATCAGGGTTGGCTGGCCCGATGATGTCCAACAGGGCGAGAGCGAAAGTGCGTGAAGGAATGTAAGACGGTTTGGACTTGCCTTCGCCCCACATCTGCCGGCCATGTAAGGCCTTGATCAGCGGGTGCGTGTAGAACAAATCTACCAATCCCTTGCCCTTAGGGTCGTTGGGGTCTTGGGGATTCTTGAGCCTGACGGCCTCGTCTTCGAGCAGTCCCCGAATCCCGATGAATAGATTGCGAGAGCGCCGGTTGAGCAATCCAGCGAGCAGTTCGCTGATTGTAGTGCAGATCAGCGCCAACAACAGGTAAACAAAAATCAGCCCGATCGCGATATCAAGTATTTGCAGCCCAAACATAGGTAAGCCTCCTTTCGGATTAGCGGCAGAGACACGTTTAATTCCGGCAGAACCGAAGGCTCCCCTTTGGCCCGTAAGTACAACGGAGGTGAGAAGGGTGTTCACTAACTTGGCCGAAAATGAACGGCTACTGTTTTGGAACGCGACAAAGGATAGGGCGCACTCTACGAAGCAGCCCGGCCCCTGTCAATGCTTTGTGAACAAATCTTGGTTCTCTAGGGAAGTTGGTGATATTGAGACCAGCGTCTTCTTGATAGCAGGATCAGCGAGAATTGCCTTCATCTATCAACATTTTCCCATCTCCGTCAACTCCCATCACCAGCCTCCCGACAGAACCAATTCTTCGCTTAAGTCGACTCACCTTTTCGGATTTATTGCATCTGCCGGCCGACATCGAGACCGAAAAGGATGTCGTTCGCCAAAACCCAGAGACCGGGAAAAACCAGAGGCTGAGAATAATTCGGATCACTGCTAAAATGCTAGAATTTCGGAATGCTGAAATTCTAAATTGTGAAAGTTGTTGAGAGCCGGCGTCTTTGTGTCCATACTGCCTAGACGCTTAGAGCTATTCTACTGCCAAGAGTGGCCATTCTCTTTGAGCCACTTTCTCACATTCTCATCACCCAATCTTGCCGCACTGATCCAGTCAGTGATCGCCCCCTGCTTGTCCCCGAGGTCGGACTTGGCGTTCCCTCGGTTGGTATAAGCCAAGGCGTACTTCGGGTCGATCTCGAGAGCCTTGCTGTAGTCTCCGATCGCCCCCTGCTTGTCCCCGAGGGCGGACTTGGCGAACCCCCGGTTGTTATAAGCCCAGGCGTCCTTCGGGTCGATCTCGAGAGCCTTGTTGTAGTCTCCGATCGCCCCCTGCTTGTCCCCGAGGGCGGACTTGGCGAACCCCCGGTTGTAATAAACCGCGGCGTACTTCGGGTCGATCTCGAGGGCCTTGTTGTAGTCTCCGATCGCCCCCTGCTTGTCCCCGAGGTCGGACTTGGCGAGCCCCCGGTTGTTATAGGCCCAGGCGTACTTCGGGTCGATCTCGAGGGCCTTGCTGTAGTCTCCGATCGCGCCTTGTTTGTCGCCGAGGGCGGACTTGGCGAACCCTCGGTTGGTATAAGCCAAGGCGTACTTCGGGTTGATCTCGAGGGCCTTGCTGTAGTCTCCGATCGCGCCTTGCTTGTCCCCGAGGTCGGACTTGGCGCGCCCCCGGTTGTTATAAGCTAAGGCGTACTTCGGGTTGATCTCAAGGGCCTTGTTGTAGTCTCCGATCGCCCCCTGCTTGTCACCGAGGTCGGACTTGGCGCGCCCCCGGTTGTTATAAGCTAAGGCGTACTTCGGGTCGATCTCGAGGGCCTTGTTGTAGTCTCCGATCGCACTCTGCTTGTCACCGAGGTCGGACTTGGCGCGCCCTCGGAAAACGTACGCGTCCTGGTTCTGCGGGTTGCGCTCGATCGCCTTCGTGAAGTGGTTGATCGCCTCCTCGTAGCTCTTATCCTCATAAGCCTTGCGCCCCTTCTGATACTCATACCTGGACACTAATTTGATGAGCTGCAACTGTCCCCATTGGCTGTTCCAAATGATTGCCGCGGTAATGGCGAGCAAAACTGGCAAGGTAGCCCAGGCAAGGCGAAACCGAAGCCATCGTTTGCTCGCATTAAGCAGCGCCTGTTTGACGCCACGGTTTTGCCACCATTGCAAAATGGGATTCTGCTTGCCGATGAGCCGCAGCTCGCGCCAGGAGAAAAAATAACGTTTGCTGTGACGCCGCTGCTCTTCCTGCTGCCATTGCCTTTCGGCCTGACGGGCGGCTTCGGCTTGTCGCCGTTCTTTCTGCCGACGCTGCTTTTCAAGTTTGCGCCGGCGCTCCTCTTTGGCCTGACGCTCTTCAAGTTCGCGTTGCCGTTGCTCTTCAAGTTCGCGCTGCCATAGCTCTTCGGCCTGACGGGCGGCCTCGGCCTGGCGCTGCTCTTCAAGTTCGCGTTGCCGCTGCGCCACCAATTCTCGCTGCTGTTGGACGCTGAACGGCAAACCAAGGCTGAGCCAACGAGAGATGAATTCACCTACATCTACGCGGTTTTCACTCAACGCCTCGAGCAGTAACATGAATTCTTTATCCTGCTTGGGCTGCCTGGCGCGGATAACCTGGATGGCTTGATCGGAGACTTCTTCCGGCAGGTAACGGTATAGGCTGTTGATCCGCTCACGGAACGCGTGTAATCGCTCGGGGCCGTAATACTTGACGGCGCGCGCGATGAAGAACTCCCCGCCCTGGATACCGAGTGACCATTTCATGGGATGCTGCGGCGCTTCACTAGGCACGCGGGCGCGGACATACTCGTAAAGATCGTCCATGCTCACCAGCCCGTCATCATCTTGATCCGCTTCCCCGTGCTTGATGCCATGCAATATGTGTTTGGTGAGGAGACTGTACTCGTCGCCATCCTTCTCGCGCGCGGTCTGTATGGCCGTCGAGGCGGTCAGGACGTAGATGCCGCGCCCAACCTGTTGCAACTGATCGTCCACGCCCCCTTTGAGAAAGTCCTTACCAGCCGCGCCGCCGAAGCAACAGTCCAGAATCAACGCAACCTGTTTGCAGGCGTAGTTGTCAATCAGTTGGCGAAAAGAATCCACGGCGATCGAAGTCGTCTCCAGCGCGTCGACCTCGGTGTCAGCCGTCGCCAGATGCAAACTGCCGGCGCTGTCCTGCTTACCATGCCCGGAGTAATAAATCAGGATTTGATCCTGGCGGCTAGCTTGTTTGAAGACGCGATTGATCGCAGGCAGCACCTTGTGGTGCGGCTCGTTGATAAATATCAGTGGGTCAGCGAACAGCCCGGTCTCTTGCGCAGTCAACGCGGCGGCCAAGCCCTCGACGTCACGTTGTGGACAGCGCAGCGCCGACAGCGACGGCTCTTCGGGAAACTCGCTGTTGCCGATCAATATGGCGATGTGGCGCCCTCCGTTCATTTCTTTCCTTCAACGGCCTCTTTGATCACCCGCGTCAGTCTTGTCATATCATCACCGCGCAGGTCCTCGGCATTAATCGTCAGCTTGTCGCCATCTTTCTTCTGTAGCCCGAACTGCAAGAACGGCTTGCGCTCGCTGTAGCTCTTCAGTACGTTGACTGGAGCGACGGCGAAACCGCCGGCGCCTAGCGCAGCGATGAGGATCTGCCCCAATTCGGGCAGGTCACATTTATGGTCGATGGAGGCAGGTTGAGTAGCCAGATGGGCATTGACCCCAACTTCGTCGCGCAGGTCGCGGCACAAGCGGTGGGTCAGGTTTTGCATGGCGTCTTCGTCGGGATCGGTGGCTAAAAGCGAAAGTATGGCAGACATAAATTGTCCTCCATTTATCGAGCTTAGGCGGATGTAGAGATCGGATTTTCCAGTTATCCCAGAAACATCCATAGCGCCGTCTTGCTAAATAATTCCTTTAGCCTGTTCCACATCTTCCAGTCTGCAGTATGTTGCCGAAGGAGACGAACTGGCGCTTTAGGAGTATGTGGAAATGTATTGAGATTTTGGCTTTCTTCGAAGACTGCTCGCTGAGAATGCCGAGAGCTTCTGTGAATAGCCACCACGGCGAGCGCAGTCTATGCCGCATATCAATAGCTGTCAATAAAAAAGCGGCGGAAAACAATCTAGGTTTTCCGTTTCATCCGACCGACGCGTCCGCCAGAAAGAAACGCCTCGCAGGAAAGTCTATACGGCCGGGCGTTTCCGGTTTCTGGTGAGATGATTTATGAATGGCTGAAGCGGCTTACAGCTTCATACGCTCGGCGACCTCGGCGCCGAACTTGTTATACATTTTCAGACTGACGGATGCCGTCGGCATAAGCTTGCCCGCGACCTCGTGTGACGATCTCGATTTCAGGATGTTCTTGAGCCAAGCCAAGGCCTGCCACCAAGCGCGAGGCCGAGCGCAGTCAACATCTCATTAAGGCGCATGGGTTTTATGGGCATATAGCACGGCCAACTCCGGCAGGCGCTCACAAAAGATCCGCTGACTGAAATCCGGATTCAAGCAGATATCGATATTTTCTCATTCCCATCAATTCCTCATCGACTTCCCGACAGAGCCCAAATCTTGAGAGTTATTGGAACGTAATTTGATTAGTAAAAGACGAATTTTTGCCCCATTGCTAAAGTCCTTAATGACTCGTAGCATAGGAATTCATTGTGTAGGGATTTGATTCAGCTCTGCCTAATCCTTAATGGTATGGAAGTGATGCTATTCGCAGGCAAAGATGCCTGCGCTCTCAGGGGTAATCCTTAGAGGTGTGAAAATGATGGGATTCAGAAAACGGTTATCATACGCTTTTCGGTGCTTCTTCTCGGTGCTTTCAAACGGGGAGATCCCGGCGGAGATTGCTCCGGAGTTGGTCCCGGAGCTGGGGCGCCCCGCGCCGATTTTTGAACGGGCGCCGGAGATTGAGACGCCCGCGCCGGAGTCGCCAGAGTCAGTGGACCGGGCCGTGCAAATGCTCGCCTTATTGCAGCGCGACGGGCGGTTGATAGATTTCATCACCGAGGACATCGCGCCCTATAAGGACGCGCAGGTCGGGGCCGCAGCGCGCGACGTTCATGAAAGTTGCCGGAAGGCGATTGATCACTATCTCACGCTCGAACCGGTGATCGCCTCCGAAGAAGGGCAACCGGTGACCGTCGAGCCGGGCTTTGACCCGGCGGCGATCAAGTTAATCGGTAACGTAACAGGCCGTCCGCCGCTCCGGGGGCTGTTGCGCCATCGCGGATGGCGCGTCGCGCGAGTGAATCTGCCGCCGCTGCCCGAGAGCGACGGGCGCACGATCATTGCGCCCGCGGAAGTGGAGGTAATGTAGGGCAAACTGGCAGTTTGCCCAGGCTTTCGCAAGTGAGCTATTACGGAAGCGCGGGCGAACCGACCAGTTTGCGCATGACCTTGTGAGCGCTTGGTTATTGAAGACAGGGCAAACTGTCAGTTTGCCCTACAGTTGAGGAGTAATTTTGGACACACGATACATAGTTGGTATTGATCTTGGCACGACCAATTCCGCCCTGGCTTATGTCGATAACGCTGCGCCGGAAGACGGCGCGCGCATCGAGGTTGGCGGCGTGCCGCAACTCGTCAACCCCGGCGAGGTGGAAGACCGCTCACTGCTGCCTTCGTTCCTCTTCATCCCGGGCGAGATGGATTTTCCGAAGGGCAGTTTGAATCTGCCCTGGGATCGGAATCCGCAGTTCGTAATCGGCGAACTGGCGCGCAAACGCGGCGCCGAGAACCCGGCGCGGCTGATCTCGTCGGCTAAGTCCTGGCTCTCATACGCCGCCGTCAACCGGGCCGCCGCGATCCTGCCCTGGCAATCGCCGGACGAAGTTCCGAAGCTCTCTCCCGTAGACTCTTCGGCGCGCTACCTGGAATACCTTCGCAGCATGTGGGACAACCGGATGGCGAAGAAAAATCCGGAGCTTGCGCTCAGCGAGCAGGCGATATTCCTGACCGTCCCGGCCTCGTTCGATGAGGAGGCGCGTGAATTGACGCTGCGCGCCTCCGAGCAGGCCGGGTTGCGTCGAGTCACGCTGCTGGAAGAGCCGCAGGCCGCCTTCTACGCCTGGATTGAGACCCACGGCGACGCCTGGCGCAAACGCGTCAAGGTCGGCGACCTGATCCTGGTTTGCGACGTGGGCGGCGGCACGACCGACTTTAGTTTAATCACTGTCTCGGAAGAGAACGGGGAATTGGCGCTGCGCCGCGTCGCGGTTGGCGATCACATCCTGCTCGGCGGCGACAACAT
>Ga0081455_10002117_pt1 | contig 23638 bp, 24 predicted proteins | sample TabmetS3T2R1_FD_70207 | JGI IMG/M metagenome (GOLD analysis project Ga0081455, IMG submission 70207) | Tabebuia heterophylla rhizosphere microbial communities from the University of Puerto Rico - S3T2R1 | ecosystem: Host-associated > Plants > Roots > Rhizosphere ...
TTCACGAGGGCACCATCCCCTGGTTCATCGAATTCCAAGACGTTGACCTACACGGCGGTCGGCGTCTATGCGCAAAACGACTTCAAGGCCTCTGACCGCCTGACGCTGAATCTCGGGCTGCGGTACGAACCGCAGACGCGATACAAGGAGAAGTTCGGGAAGGAATCAGCGATTCGAAACATCCTGACCGACTCGACGGCCACGCTCGGTCCCTTGTTCAGGAACAACACGCTGGGCGATGTCAGCCCGCGCTTCGGCTTTGCGTGGGACGTCCGAGGGAACGGCAGGACCGCCGTGCGAGGCGCGGCGGCGCGTCTCTACGATCTGGGCAACATGGCGACGCCGCTCGTGCAGGCCGTCGCCGGGACGCCTCCGTTCTCGTCGCTCAGCCGTGTCAACAACGCGCCCTTCACGGTACCGTTCGAGTTGCCAGCGGAAGGGACACCGCAAGCGCTTCGCATCATCGATTACAACCTGGCCGCTCCCAACATGTGGCACTACAACGTCGCCGTCGAGCGGGAGTTGATCGCCAACATGGCGGTGACGGTCGCCTACGCAGGCTCGCGCGGCCTCAATCTGATCAGAACAGCGGAAGGCAATCCCAGACCGCCCTCGCGGACGTTGGCGGATGGTCGTCCGTTCTGGACTGGATTCGAGCCGCGCGTGAGTCCGTACTGGAACACGATCGAGCTCAAGGTCGCCGACTCGGGGTCTCAGTACAACTCACTCCAGGTGAAGTTGAATCAGAGACTGAGTCGAGGCCTCCAGTTTCAGAACTCGTTGACGTGGGCCAGCGCGCGAGACAGTTACTCGGGGTTCTCCAACACAGACACCGGCGGGGCCGAGGGTCAGATGAGCGACAACCCCTTCGACATGGACCACGATTGGGCGCCCATGGCAACCGACGTCAGGCTCAACTACCACTTCAATCTGGTGTACCGCGTGCCCGATGCGTTCACGCCGGGATCGATCGCCGGGGCGCTTCTCAACACGTGGCAGGTCGCGACGATCATCCAGGCCACGTCGGGGCAGCCGTTCACGCCCGGACTGATGACCAACCGCTCGCGGAGCGGAGTCCTTGGCGGGCAGGCCGGGATCGATCGGCCGGATCTCATCGCCGGCGTGAAGCCCGGCAGCGCCTATTTCGACCTGTCGACGAATTCCCCGAGCTGTGTGAAGAAGCTGCACGCTGCTTTTGCCGAGAAGGGCGCGCATATGCTGGACGCGCCCGTGAGCGGCGGCCCGGCCGGCGCGGCATCGCGCAAGCTCGCGATCTGGGTCGGCGGCGACGAAGACGTCTTCAAGGCGCACAAGGCCGTGCTCGACGCGATCGGCGACAAAGCCGCCTATATCGGGCCGATCGGCAGCGCCACCGTGGCCAAGCTCGTCCACAACATGTCGGGCTATGCGCTGGTCTGTGCGCTTGCCGAAACCTTCACCATGGGCGTGAAGGCGGGCGTCGAGCCGCTCGCGCTGTGGCAGGCGGTCCGCCAAGGCGCCGCCGGGCGCCGTTTTACGTTCGATGCCTTGATCGACCAATTCCTGCCCGGCACGTACGATCCGCCGGCCTTCGCGCTCAAGCTCGCCCACAAGGACGTTTCGCTCGCCAACGCGCTGGGCCGCGAGCTCGGCGTGCCCATGCGCATGTGCAATCTCGCGCTCGCCGAGATGACGGAAGCGCTCGCGCGCGGATGGGGCAGCCGCGACTCGCGCTCGGTGATGCTGCTTCAGCAGGAACGCGCGGGTGTCGAGATCGCGGTGGATCCCGAGCGGTTGCGCGCGGCGCTCGCGCCTGCCGCCCCCAACGACGGGGTGAAGGGCACCTGATGCGCGCCACGCAATGCGCTTCGTTTATTGCGTCCTACGCGCCATGGAGAAACCCATCCAACGGGCTGCCCGTCGTGCCTCTACGCGGCCAGTCTGAAGCATGTTCAGGCCCGTCGCCGACCCTCGCCGTCTCGATGGCATGGTGGCAGCATGGAACACGCTGAGAGCGAAAAGGATCCGTTGTTTTGCAACATTTTGCTCGCAGTCGCGCCTCGGTCCGGCGGAACTCGGATGAAGCCTTAGAGTTTCAATTTTTGCACTGGTAACGGCGTGCTCACGTTTGTCGGCGGGAGCTGCCATGACCCCCGGAATTTTCTTCGAACTACTCCGACTGCGCCAAGCATTCCGATCGATGAGGCGGTATTTGCGCCTGTCGAGGGGTTTGCATTGAGACTCGTCCGCCTTTCGGTTGCGCCCATGACCTCACAATCCAAAACCGGCGCCGTGCACGCGGCCTTGAGCGAGAGCGAACAGCAATTCCGATTGCTGGTGCAAGGAGTCAAGGATTACGCGATCTTCATGCTCGATCCACAGGGACGAGTCGCGACGTGGAACAGCGGAGCCGAACACATCAAGGGTTATCGCGCCGAAGAGATCGTCGGAGAGCACTTCTCGCGCTTCTACACGGACGAGGATCAACGGGAAGGCGTGCCGATGCGCTTGCTGTTGCGGGCGGGGACGGAAGGACGTCATGAGGCCGAGGGCTGGCGCGTCCGCAAGGACGGCAGCCAATTCCGGGCAAGCGTCGTGATCGATGCGATCTACGACGATGCTGGCAAGCTGATCGGCTTCGCCAAGGTGACGCGCGATGTGACGGAACGGCATTTGGCACAGGAGATGCTCGACCAAGCGCGCGAGCGGCTGCTCCAATGGCAGAAAATGGAAGCCATCGGTCAGCTCACCGGCGGCGTCGCCCACGATTTCAACAATCTGCTCACCATCGTCATCGGCAATCTCGAAACGGCGCAACGCCATCTTGGCGGCTTGACCGGCGGAGTGGCGTCACGATTGAAACGCTCACTCGACAACGCCATGCGCGGAGCGCGCCGGGCAGCCACATTGACGCAGCGGCTGCTGGCCTTTTCTCGGCAGCAACCGCTCGATCCAAAACCGCTCGACGTCAACAAGTTCATTGCAGCGGAAGTGGAATTCTTGCAGCGCTCATTGGGCGAGACGATCGAGGTTGAGGCCGTGGGCAGCGCGGCCGCCTGGCCGGTGGAGGTCGACGCCCATCAACTCGGTGCGGCTCTGCTCAACCTTGCCGTAAATGCTCGCGACGCCATGCCTAACGGCGGCAAGCTCACGATCGAGACCAGCAACGCGCTTCTCGATCACGATTATTGCCGGGTCAATCCTGAAGTCATTCCCGGCCAATACGTCATGATTGCGGTTTCGGACAACGGAACCGGCATGCCAAATGACGTCGTGGAGCGGGCATTCGAACCGTTCTTTTCGACAAAAGGCGCGGGCCAGGGAACCGGGCTCGGCTTGAGTCAGGTCTACGGCTTCATCAAGCAATCGAAAGGACACATAAAGGTCTACAGCGAAGTCGGCGAAGGTACGACCGTCAAAATCTACCTGCCCCGCTTGCTGCAGGAAATCGATCAGAGGGACGAGGAGGAGCGAGCGTCCGAAGCGGTGGAGGGACCGGGTCATGAGACCATCCTCCTCGTTGAAGACGACCGCGACGTACGAGCCTATCTTGTGGAGGTTCTTCGTGATCTGAACTATCGCGTGCTGAGCGCGCACGATGCGGTATCGGCCTTGGGCCTGATCAAGGCGGGCGATATCCGCATCGATCTGCTTTTGACCGACGTGGTGTTACCCGGCGTCAATGGTCGGCAGCTGGCGGAACAAGCACAAAATCAGCGACCCGGTCTTAAGGTTCTGTTCACGACGGGTTATTCCCGAAACGCCATCGTCCACCAAGGTCGGCTCGATCCCGGCGTTGAGATGATCCAAAAGCCGATCACACAAGAGGGCCTCGCCGCGCGGATACGCGATTTGCTCGATGCCAGATAATCCGGCGATCGCGGCTAGCGCCAAACTCGGTCTGCTCCCTCCGCCGCTTGCTGGGGAGGGAGGGGGCTGTTCGCACCTATCTTGTTGTTAGATGCTCGCACCGCGCGCGTTGATCGGCCACAGCGCCTCCACGCGCCCGTTTCGCACGCCGACATACCAATCATGCAGGTTGACCGTCGGGTCGCAATGTCCGGGGATGAGCCACACCTTTTCGCCGAGCGCGACTGGCCGCGCCTGCGGTCCGAGCTTGAGTTTGCCGTGCTCGTCCGAGACGCCGGTCACTTCGACGTCGGCGCGATCATGCACCCACGGCGGGCCGCGCTCGGCGCTGTAGGACTTGAGCCCTGCGTCCACGATGGCCCGCTCCGCCGTGGGCACGCTGATGACCGACGCGAGCACGAAGAGACTATGTTCGAACTCCGCGTAGCGGCCGCCGTCGCGCCCGCGGATACGGGCATATTCGGTGTCCATGAACACATATGAGCCGACCTGCAGCTCATTATAAACGCCGCTCGCCGCCTCCATGGCAAACGTGCCGGTGCCGGCGCCGCCGATGATCTCGCAGGCAAGGTTTTCCACGGCGAGAGCGTCCAATGTCTCGCGCACGGCATCGATGGCGAACGCGATCGCCTGCGCGCGTTCCTGGTAGGTTGTCATGTGCTGCGCGCGGCCATGGTAGGCTTGCAATCCCTTGAATTTGAGGTTCGACGCGTCCGCGATGCGGCGGGCGAGCGACGCCGCAGCTCGGCCCGGCGCTACGCCGCAGCGCTCCATGCCGACTTCGATTTCGACGAGCCCTCCGAGCACGACGCCGAAATCCCGCGCCACGCGGGAGGCGACGTCGACCTGCTCGGCGGCATCGAAGCACAGCGCGATGCTCGCCTCGTTTGCAAGCGCGGCCAGCCGCCGCAACTTGCGTTCGCCGACCACCTGATTGCTCACCAGCACGTCCTTCACGCCGCCGCCGACGAGCGCTTCGGCTTCGCCGACCTTCTGCACGCATTGGCCGACCGCGCCGAGCGCGATCTGCCGTAACGCGATGGCAGTCGACTTGTGGGTCTTGGCGTGGGGCCGCACGCGCACGCCCGCGGCTCTGGCGAACTCGGCCATCTTCGCGATGTTGCGATCAAGCGCGTCGAGATCGATAAGGAGTGCCGGGGTCTCGACCTCGGCGACGGGTACGCCAATCTCGGCGGGCGGCGGGTTCATCCGTTTGCGAGGCTTTCGACGCAACCATAAGCGTACAGTGGCACCGCAGCGAAACATCGCGGTGTCGAGCGCATCACTCCGGTCTGATATTCGCGAACTTGATCACCTTCGCCCACCGCTCGGTCTCCTCGGCGATGAGCTTGCGGAATTCCGCAGGTGACATCGTCAGAACCGGACTGCCGAGGTTCTCGAGCCGCCCCTTGATCTTCGGATCAGCGAGCGCAGCGTTGACCTCGCCATTGAGCAGATCGATGATTTCCGTCGGAGTGCGGGCAGGCGCGCCAATTCCGGACCAGCCGCCCCCCACATAACCTGGCACCGACTCACCGATGGTCGGCACATCAGGCAGGACCTGCGAGCGCGTCGCGGGCGTGACCGCAAGCGCACGAATCCTGCCAGCCCTGATGTGCTCGATCGACGAGGGCAGGTTGTCGAACATGACCTGAACCTGACCACTCATGAGGTCGGTCAGCGCCGGCACCGAGCCGCGGTACGGCACATGCAGCATGGTCACGCCCGTCATCATCTTGAACATCTCGCCAGCGACATGACCGGCACTTCCAATTCCCGGAGACGCCATGCTGAGCTTGCCGGGATCGGCCTTCGCAAGGGCGATGAGATCGGGGACGGTCTTCACTGGCAACGAATTGTTGACGTTCAGAACCTGGTAGCCGCGGCCAAAGGTGGCGATCGGAGCAATTTCGCGGGCGAAATCGATGGTGCCATAAAGCGTGGTGTTGATCACGTTGTTCGACGAAATGACCAGAAGCGTGTAACCGTCCGCCGGGGAGCGCGCCACCATCTCGGTAGCGACATTCGCGGCAGCACCCGGCCGGTTCTCGACGATGAATGTCTGACCGAGCCGCTGCTGCAGCCATTCCGCCATCAGTCGCGCGGAGATGTCGATGGCCTGTCCAGGGGGAAAGCCGACGACGATGCGCACCGTCCGGCTTGGATAGCCTTGTGCATTCGCAACATGCGAGACGGCCGACAGCGCGGCAGCACCAGCTGCCAGATGTAGAAATCGGCGACGTGGAAGTATCATGCGCTACTCTCTCGCGTAGCCGGCGACATCGAACCGTCATCGGGTAGCCGCTTCACGCCGTTTGGCCCTGTCTGATCTTTTCCAGCCGGCGCTCCCGAGTGAGGTAGGTTTGCGCCGCCGCGGTGCGGAACAGTTCGTGTGTTTCAGTCTCGTCGTCGGCAACCGGGGTCATTGCGAGGTCGGTGTACTGCAAACGCTGCGGATCGTGCTTGATGCTAAGATAGATTCGCCGAAGCCGCAGGTACAACCAACTCCACCGCACCAGTTTCGCGACGGTTTCGCCGAGGTATTGCGGATAGAAGCGCCATGCCGGCTCGATCGGGAAGCCGGGGCGTCGGTCGCTTCGGACCTTACGTCGAAGGAAACCACATTCGAGCGGGTGGACCTTCTCGAAATCAGTACTGCCCTTGAACCACGTGATCAGGAACAAAGCATTGCCCGCGTTGGCCTCCACTGAAGCCACTCGGCGCAGCACGGTTTCAATATGATCGATCGTGTAATAGCGTTGCCACGCGGTCAGATAAGTGGATTCCCAATCCTCTCGCGACATCCGAGGGTGGGCCGTGGTGACGTGGTTTAGGTCGTATTTGTTCAGGTCGGGGTCGAGCGGCGTTCCGGCGCGAACCAGTTTCAGGTGGTCTTCAGAACCCGGCAGCGGCGTAAGATAGAAGAACTCCAGCAAGTCGACCGGCAATTCCCGTTTGATGACTTCAATGTCGTTGCGAATTGATTCGGGGCTGTCGTTTGGAAATCCAAGAATGTAGCCGGCATAGGTGATCACGCGGGCGGCTTTCCAGGCGAGCAGCATCTTGCGGTATTCGGTGATCTTGTTCTGGCGTTTTTTCGCACCGAGGAGATTGTCAGGATTGATATTTTCCAGCCCGATGAACACCCGCCGCACGCCGGCGCGGGCACATTTCTCGATGAAATTGGGGAGCTTGTGGCAGAGAGTGTCCACCTGGATGATAAAGCCGATCTTCAGCCTCTCGATCTCGCGCAAGTGAATCAGACGATCGAGGATTGGCTCCCAGTCTTTGTTGCGGGCAAAGTTATCGTCGGTGATGAAAAAACTACGCATGCCTTGCGCGTAATTGACACGCACGATCTTCTCGATATCTGCGGGGGTCCGGCGCCGGGATTTGCGTCCTTGCACATTGATGATTGTGCAAAACGAACATTGGTAGGGGCAGCCGCGCCCAGCATCAAAACTGGTTGCGCCTCCCGCCGTGCGTGCCACGATTTTGGCGGCCAGCAGGGGGATCGGCGTGCCTTCAAGCGCGGGCAAATCATCCATGAAGTCATAGAGCGGCTTGAGTGCTCCGGCCGCAGCATCCTGCAAGACCCACTCCAGTCGACCTTCGGCCTCGCCTGCGAACAACGCCACCCCAATTGCCTTGGCGCGCTCGAGATCGGGATCGGCGCCTTTGAGCATGCTGAGCGTCCCGGAAACATGAAAGCCACCGATCGCAACCAGGATGTTGCGACCACGCAAACCCTTGGCAAGGTCGAGAGCGCGCGGGAATTGGTTCGACTGAACACCGACCAGCATCACCATGCCTGCGCCGGCGGCCTGGATCATCGCGGCGAGACGATCGCAGCGTATGCGCGTATTGGTCTCGTCAAATGCAAGGACGTCGATCTCAACATCGGGTCCCAGCACGCGACGTTCGGCGCAATCTTTGGCAAGACCATATAAGGCGGCAAGCGAGGTTGATGGGATGGGCGAGCGCAACCACTGAATCACGTAGCCATCATCGTCGTAATGCGACGGCTTCACCAGCAAGAGGCAAAAACGCCTATTGACCGGACGGCCTGATTTTTTCCTATCCGGAAATAAGCCGAGCATTTGGACCAAACTTTTTGACGATCAACTCGAAGGACTTGCGCTGCTGTATGGCGAGCTGAAGCAACTTGTCTGCTTCGTGAACCCAGTGAACCAAAGCCGTGGCGGTTCGCGCCTCCTCTCTTTCCAGGACGCTTGCGTCCAGAAAATAATTCTCGACGTCGTTCAACAAGCGCAATGTGGGCCTAAGGAGTTGCTTTAGATTCGGATCGCTGATGACGCCGTTCAATTGGAATATTAGCGCACGTTCGTCGCTGACTTCGGATCGGATCTTCTCTAGGCGTTTCTTCACATGTGAATTCGGCATGAGGGCTTTTCACACATGTAACGGCTTTGCACGCTCCACTTCCTAACGTAGCAGGACATTACTTATAGGGTATGCGCGCGCGCCTGGAAATGGCGCCGCCGCGCTGTTTTCACCTCTCCGGGGCCGTGGAGTGCGCGTTCGCGCGCAAATGCCGCGGACGGTTGCGCCGTACGCGGCCTTTACCCTCGCTCTCACGGATGCCCACAAATCCGCTCGCGACTTCCCAGTCTTCCATCCCGTGCCGAGCGCTTCGTACTCGACGTGAGATCGACCTCCGCCGCCTGCTTGGCGATGACCCGGGTCTGGCGCTGTGGCGAACGCCGCTCGAGAGCTGGATGTTCTTGGTGACCGCTGCCAGGAAACCCAGCGTCACAAAGGTCGCGTGGAAGGCATCCTTCTCGCTGTACAGGGGAACCCAGCCGTCCCGCGCCGTCGCTCCAAAGACGTAATCAGGTACCCTCGATATGGGCGCACCCTAGATCTTCAGCTGCCGCGCCCAATCACGGATCTTCGCAGGATCGCTCCCAATATCGAGCGTGGGGAAGAAGGCGTTGAGCTGCATGTCGGGCGGTTTGAGCGGCGAGAACCCGGAACAGTAACTGCACCTGCACGTTGAACCCGGACCAGCTGTACGCGGAGCGCTGTCGTGAAGTCCCAATTCCAGGTTTATCGGGGCAAGGCGGAAGAGTACGCTCGGCGGACGATTCTTACAAAATCGCTACGGGACAGTCGTCGATACCGCAAGCTGGCGGACATGTATCGGGCACTTGCGCTGGGCGAAGAACCGGAGGACGCTCGATCGTCGAAAAAGATCGTGAAAACGAGCCCGACATGACGACTTATCCCTTGGATTTTCACAGACGTTCCGAGCGGAAATGGGCGCTTCGAGCTCTGGGGACGACCGCTCGTGAGAGCACGCCGCAAGCGGCACGGGTCGGTCATGGCCGGCGCGGGCAGGAAGGCTCGGGCCCATCCGAAGCTCGCGACATCCTGGGGCGAAGCCCGTGGCTGCGCGAAATCGGGCAATCGCTGCGGGCCGGGTACAATGCGGTCGACCATCCCCTCCCGGCACATCTGGCCGCGCTATTGAAAGCGCTTTAGCGTCGCCATCGCTGTGCGGCCGACAATCCCGGTGGCCGCGGGCGTATACTCATAAAATCGAGGTCGGTCGGCAACGCCTGGTCAATGTCCGCTTTGCCCTCAAGCCACGATGTCGTCCTGGATCTCCCGCTTCGGTGCCGGTGCGGCCGCATGCGCGGCATCGCGAGCGACGTCTCACCGTCCACCGGCTTCCGCTTCGTCTGCTACTGTAATGACTGCCAGGCGTTCGCGCGTTTCCTTGAGCGTCCAGACGTGCTCGACCCGGCCGGCGGGACGGACATCTTTCAGATGCCGCCCGGGCGCGTGAAGCTCACTGCGGGCACGGACGCCTTGCGGTGCCTGCGCCTCTCCAACAAGGTTTTGCGCTGGTACACCGATTGTTGCCGGACCCCGATTGCCAACACCGCCGCCCGGCCGCATTTCCCGGTCATCGGCGTGGTTCATTCCTTCATGGATCACGAGGCCGACGGTCGTTCCCGGGATGAGGTGCTCGGTCAGCCGCTCTGCCGTATCTACGAAAGTTCCGCCGTCGGGCCGCTCCCGCCCAACGCGCCCGGTCCGCCCTCGCTCGGGATTTTCGCCCGCCGCGCGTCAAGGATGCTCGGCTGGTGGGTGCGCGGGCTCGGCCGGCCGACGCCGTTCTTCGACGATCGGACGAAGGCTCCGCGCGCCGTGCCGCGCGTACTCACGCGGGGCACGCCCTAGCGTCTTGCGGAACGTGCGAATGACCCGCCGCGCAGTGGGAACTGCGGTTATGGCTCGCGAGTTTCCGCGGCATGACCGGGTTCGTATTCGAGCCACCCCTTCGGCTTACGCGCGAGGTCACCGTGCGCACGCTCGATGATGCCGCTGATTTCGCGCGAAGGTATGTAGGCCCCCGCTTGCCGCAGAGGCGCGATCGCCTGGTGCGCCGTCTCGAAGAGATATCCGACGACGCCAGCGCGCGTATTGCCGCGCGATCGTTTCGCAACTGGGCCATATCCGAAGGATTGCTGGCGGAAGAAACTTAGCGCGTAGCCCGGATGGGCGAAGCGACATCCGGGGTCTTGTAAGCGGGAGTATCCCGGATTTCGCTGCGCGCATCCGGGCTACATGCTCATCGTATTCGATCAAGCAGGCTGCTTTTGTGCGGGGCAAGCCGGCGTCTTTAAGCCTGCGTCGCGTGCCAGCCTCAGCGCCCGCAATCGTGCGGTCTTTTCCTGCGTGGCCAAACGCGCGGCCTCGTATTCGGCCATGGCTTGCTGACCCTCGCGCAGCCGCTCTTCTTTTTTCTTGAAAATCGCTTCGGCTCGGTCACGTGCCCGTTTTGCGTCGATGTCCAAACTCGTTACTCCTTTTCGAGCGAATCTGCTCGCATGACAGGCCCTCCTGCCTGAGGGCCGGAAGCCGCCTGTCGATGTGGGATGCTCAACCGAGCCAACGCCGCTTCAGGTTATTTGTTCCGCGCCGCATCCTGAGCGCGTAGCCCGGATGAGCGAAGCGACATCCGGGGTCTTGTCGGCGGGAGCATCCGGATTTCGCTGGGCTCATCCGGGCTACATACTATTCGATCACCTCGTCGGCGCGGGCAAGCACCGAGGCCGGCAGCTCGAGGCCGAGCGCCTTGGCGGTCTTCAGGTTGATCACCAACTCGTATTTCGTCGGCGCCTGCACGGGCAGATCGGCGGGCTTCTCGCCTTTGAGGATTCGGTCGACGTAGCCGGCGGCCTGGCGATAGGGGTCGATTAAATCGGGCCCGTACGAGATCAGGCCGCCCTCGGTGACGAAGTAGCGGGAGAAGTAGACCGCGGGCAATCGCCGCCGGGCCGCCAGCGTGACGATCAGATCGCGATGGCGCGACGCCGCCGGGCTCGCCGTCACGATCAGGCCGTCACTGCTGGAGCGCGCAAATGCCGTAACGGCGCGCTCGATTTCGGGCGCATCGCGCGCATCGACCGGGCTCAACTCCACCCCCAACGATGACGCTACGGCCTGGAGGGCGCCGAACTGTCCGATCCCTGAGGCGAGGGCCGGATCCCGCAGGACCGCCGCGCGTGACATGCTGGGCGCGATCTGTTTGAGCAGTTCCAGCCACTTCCCGCTCAGGCCGTATTCGAACATGAGGAAGCCGGTGGCGTTGCCGCCCGGGCGCGCCAGGCTTTGCACGAAACCAGCGCCGACCGGGTCGATGACAATCACAAACACGATCGGCACAGTGCGGGTCGCCTGTAGCAACGGCGCCGTCGTTGCGGTGCCAGTCGCAGCCACGAGGACGTCTGGCGCGAGCGCAGCCAATTCTGCCGCATGTCTGCGAAGATCGTCGGCATTGGGGGCCCAGCGGATGTCGATCCGCAGGTTGCGGCCATCGGTCCATCCCAATTGCGCCAAGGCCTGCTGGAACGCTGCCATGCGGGCCTGATATTCCGGATCGTCGCGGCTACGGCCATTGAGCACGCCGATGCGGCGCATGTGCTCGCCCTGTTGCGCGCGGGCGGCGACCGGCCACACCGCCGCGCCGCCGACAAGCGTGATGAACTCGCGCCGTTTCCTGTCGAGCATGTGCCTCCCAAAACCGCTGGGCCAGAGCTTACCGTAGATCGTCTAGCGGCGTCCTCGAGGCAAACCTGAATTGTTCTGAATCGAGGAGGCTGCCGGTCCGTGCTCCAAAGGATAGCGCGGTACGGCAGCAGTGCTGTGCACGCGCCGCAAGTGGCCAAGCGGCGGCCGTGCCGCCGAGCAGCGTGATGAACTCGCGTCGCCTCATGGGGTTTTGGCCAAGGGTCACGGGTTAAGCATAGCAGGTCAGGGCCCTGCATCGCAGCAAAAGCGCCCACTCATTGGCCGCTGTGGGTCATTCACGTTATTCCCGCCGTCCCGGCGTGTCCGGTTCGTCCAAGAGCGGACATTCGGCCAACGCTCCGTTTATGAGTACATTAGGCGTGGCCGCTGCCGCCGGTTACGGCAAGCCCTGGATTGCCTTCGCCCGTCAAAAGTTCATCGGGAGGGGATTCGACGAGCGTTCCGATCATTTGCAATAAGGCTTGTTGCTCCGGACCATATCCTCTGGCGAGGAAGTCGCGCAGTTCGATTTGCGAGATCTGTCCGCCGGATGGGATGTTCGGCTGATGCAGGACGAACACTCTGCCCGATGCATCTTTGCACAGATGCCAGCGATCTCCATTTGGGCTGCTGTAGAGCTCTCGCGTTCGCGTCGCAGTCATGGGCTATGCTCCACCGCTACAACGCGTATTGGCTGTCCCATGTTCCGGACCTCCCGGGCCGCACGCGCGGGCCACGGTGCTCGAGCGGTTTCGCGTGCGATGCCGGCCACTGCCGGCTTGCACAGCTTCAGCGCGCCGGTGGGGCGAGCCGTCGCTCGTCGGATTCGATCAAGCCGGTAGCCCGGATGCGCGAAGCGACATCCGGGGTCTTGTAAGCGGGAGCATCCCGGATTTCGCTACGCTCATCCGGGCTACATGCTCATTCACGCCGGGACGGTCGTAGGGTCCGGTCGATATTCTTGCTGCCGGACCGGTGAATACTTTTCACGCCAACGGCCGGAGTCCCTGACTTCTCCGCGATGATGCGGTCCTGTTCTTCGATGACGGCACGCGCAGCGGCATCGCCGTCGAGGCCCTCAAGGACGTCGCTCGGCACTCTGCGATTGGAACGCAGCGAGCCGTCTTCGTAAACCACATCGAAAAGCGTGAATTCAACGCGCGTTGCCGGCTTGCGTGCCATTTTGGTTTTCCTGTGATTGTTCAAGCTGCCACGCATCGAGCGCGGCATCGCGCTCATCGAGCCACGGCCGGCAAAACCAATTGCCCTAGCACCTACCTAGGCGGGCAAATTAATGGCAAGGACGGGCAAAACTCGAACGCGTGCACATATATAGTCGCGGGGCGTTAAATCAACCCGCCGCACAAGGAGGGAGCCGATGGCATTTAAGCCGAATTACCGTCGAGACCGGGCCGAGCGACAGCGGGTGGCACGTGCACGCACCGAGGAAAAACAAAGAAAAAAGGAGGAGAAGGCTGCACTGCGCAAAGCCGAGCGCGAGTCAGCCGAAGCGCCGCCGGATGAGAAGACCGAGCAGCCTTGAGGGTCACTGGTCCGCGAAACACAGTCATTGCCGTGCAGAAAATGTCGCAGGATCTGCAATCGCTTTCGGGATCGGGCGTGTCAACGACCTGGATCCGCGCGTCCAGTGCAGGCACGGCCGCAAGCTCCTCGCCGGCAAACCTTCGATGGCGACGCCGTTTCAACACGGCCTGCGCCGGATTGATGTCGGCATCCGGCTTGACGTTGTGGCCGCGGTCGCATAGATAGCAGCCCGCAACCAGTTTTCGGTCTGCCTCGCGACGCTCCCGTTTTACGGTGCCCAGCCAGCTCCCCCAAAATTGGATGACCGGCCACGCGATGCTCGCGTGATCGGAAACTCATTGCAAATGCAGGAGGCCATGATGGCCACAGGTACCGTGAAGTTCTTCAATACTCAAAAAGGCTTTGGATTCATCGCGCCGAGCGACGGCAGCAAGGACGTGTTCGTGCATATCAGCGCGGTGGAGCGCGCCGGCATGCGCACGCTGGTGGAAGGCCAGAAGGTCAGCTACGACGTTGTGACCGAACGGGGCAAGCAAGCGGCGGGCAATCTGCAAGCCGCGTAACCGGCGCCCGGATTGGTCCCGATCCACTGAAGTGACAACGCTCGGCGTCGTTGACGCCGGGCGTTTTTCGCACGCGCGCCTTCAATGCTCGCGTTTATGAGCGCGTAGCCCGGATGAGCGAAGCGACATCCGGGGTCTTGTAAGCGGGAGCATCCCGGATTTCGCTGCGCTCATCCGGGCTACATGCTCGCTCGTCGGTGATGTTCATGTCCCCAAATAAAGAAAAACTCGCGCTGTTCATTGACGGTGCCAATCTCTATGCCACCACGAAATCGCTCGGCTTCGATATCGATTACAAGCGGCTCTTGCGCGAGTTTCAGTCGCGCGGCGAGTTGCTGAGGGCGTTCTATTACACCGCCGTCATCGAGGATCAGGAATTTTCCTCGATTCGGCCGCTGATCGACTGGCTCGACTACAACGGTTACACGGTCGTGACTAAACCGACCAAAGAGTTCGTCGACCACGCCGGCCGCCGCAAGATAAAAGGCAATATGGATATCGAGCTCGCCGTCGACGCTATGGAACTCGCGGACCACATCGATCACATGGTGTTGTTCTCCGGCGACGGGGATTTCCGCTCGCTGGTCGAGGCGGTGCAGCGCCGCGGGGTGCGCGTCACCGTGATTTCCAGCACCTCGACTCAGCCGCCGATGATCGCCGATGAGCTGCGCCGCCAGGCGGACCAGTTCGTCGACATCGTCGAGCTGCAGCCCAAGATCAGTCGCGATCCGAGCGAGCGCGCGGCCCGCGAAACCCGCGAGCTAAGGCATCTCCTGCAGCGCGGTACAACCCAGCAGGGCGCCGACGCCGACGACGAAGAATTCGAGGGCTAAGTTCCGGGGGGCGGCGGCTCTCCGAATATCCTGCGGATTACTTTGTCGGCATGTGCATCGAAACATCGGCCGTGGCTGAGCAAAATACGCTGTGGCTGCCACGAGTGGATTTTTCTGATTGCCGCCTGCGTCTTCTGCCGCTGGAGGAGCAGCGGCAGCCGCATGCCGAAGAAAATCTGACCATAGGGATGGTACATCCCGGTGAACTTTGTGGCCGTCCGCCAAGGCTCGGTGACCTTGTCAAGTTCGATGTTGATGATCGTATCGGCGAGTATCAGCGTCTTTGAAGCCTTGTGGAAGAAAATGAACTCCTTGAAATAGCCGCCGGGGAAAAGCGTTTGGTCGATTTCTCGACCCCATTCTTCGGGCGGACTAGCCTCGAGGTCTCTCGTGAAGTCGACATCAACATGCCGAGCTCGGGCCCTTTTGCGCACACGCGGCGATGCCCACGAAACTGCTTTGGGAAACGCCTTTGCCCATTCCCCTATATGCGCATAGTGGAATTGGTTAGGCGATACGAGATGGCGAACCGCCCCCGGTCCCAGCAGCTCGTTGGCCAGTCTCACGTCGAACTGAATCGGCGAATGGAGGAAGAGCTCGCCGTTTGAAAGGCGCACCACTGTCATTCGGGTTGTGAACGGAAGCGGCAGCTTTGCTCCTCCTACGGTCAAATATTCGAATGGTCCGTCGACGATACCGATGTTCGGCGCGACAGGTTTGTAGACGTTGATTGGCTCGTAAAGAGAAGCTCCCATATTACGGTCACTGCCGGCTTGCGCCGCTATGTCTCTCGAAGACCGCCAACATCGGGCCAAGCGACAGGATGTTGCCATGGCGGTTGAGCGAGGGCGCGTACAAGCTCGCGGCGCTGCCCCCGTCGAGAAAGAGCGCGTTGGGGCAATTGAGCCCGTCGCGGAATAGGCGTGCAAAGGCGTCGAACGACACCTCTCCCTGCGAGATCGCGAATATGACTATGCCGTCCGCGCGGACGCCGACGCCGGTGCGCGCTTTGAGCGACGTGCTGCGGCGATCGAAGCGCGGATGCAGGCGCCCATTGATCACCAGCATCGGCCCGGATTGCGTCGCCAGCTCCGCCCGCGGTCGCTGCTTGAGGAATGTCCCGGTTTCAGCCACGGCCGCCCGGTCAGCGGAGACATAGAAGATCCCGTTCGGCTTCATGTGAAAATTGCCGTAGCCGGACCTCGTGTTGGCGTGCACGAGCTCGCGGCCCTGCTCCACATAGAGTCCCACCGGCTTGAGCGCCGGATCGAACATGCCGGCGTTGGTGGCGAATAGCAGTTTGGCGGCCTCGCCTTGCAGCGCGCGCGGCAGGGCGGAGAGATACGCATACGGCGTTCCGTCCGGCCGCTTCCAATAGAGCCTGATCGTCTGCTGCCGCAGATCGATCTCGCAGATGGTATACGCGCTGCGCTCATACTCCATTGCGCGGCACGGTCTGCTCTCGGCCGCGGCGCTGCTGTCGGGCGCGGCAAGACTGATTGCCGCCAGGAGAAAAGCAGTCGTTCGGGCTTGCTTCGCTGCCAAACGATTCATCATTTACCCCGGCCCGCCACGTCCTACTCTAGATCGAGAGGGCGGGAGCCCGGCTGTTCCCTCTGCGTGCCGCCGGCGGAACGGTCAGGGCTTGAGATCGACCGCCGCCTTGTCACTGCCGTCCATGTAGAAAGGCACCGAGAAGTGCTCGTGCGTAGCCTTCCATCCGCCGTCCTTCCTGGCGAACCCAATGGTGGCACGCACCCAGACGTCGGTCTGCTCGCCGTTCGCCCTCTTTCCGGTAATGTGATTGAGGCTAGTGGCGAACGCCGCCCCGTCGCCTACCGTGATGCTTAGATCATGCACTTCAAAGCCGACCGCCCCCTGGAACGTCGCAAACCACTCGGCGAGTTCCTTTTTGTACATGTCCACTCCCCTATGCACGAGCGGGGGCGCGAGATCGTACAGCAGGATATCGCGCGCGTAGTGGGTCACCGCTGCCTCGATGTTCTTGTCGCGGATTGCGCCCGCCCAGCGGTCGATGAGCTCGCGAATCTGGACCTCGTCGCTGTTGTATCTTGCCATGGTCTTCGCTCCATGTCGTCGCGTCAGGGCCCCCGCTGCACGATCATTGCGCCGCTCCGGATCACTCCGCAGCGGCGGGCTCTTTTCGGAGGGGGACAACGCCATGACTCGCCCGTGCTGCCGAATGCCGAGCGGGAGTGCGCACGGAACGTGCGAAAGCATAGCGTCATTCCTGCAGCCCGGCTGCTCGCACGAACACTTCTCGGCGCCTTTCTACATGGGCGTCTGCACGGATTTGCTACATTACCACTCGACTCAGGACCACACAAAGCAGCGCGAGTCCAAGCACGATCGTGGTCATGGCATTGGTCCTTTCAGCTTTAGCTAGGACAGCGGTCACCTCGGCTCCTTCGCCCGTTGCTGCAGATCCGCGGACGTTCTTGACGACGTTGACCCACTTCCTCTCGGCGATCCGATTCGCCGACGCGCCTAGCAGAAGCGCCAGGATTGCCAGGCCCACGCCTAGGGCCGCCCATACATTGCTGGCGCTTGCCGACGCGTACACGCCGTTGGCCAGGCACATCCAAATGCCGGTGATGACCGTCAAGAACGCCAAAACGGCGTAGAAAGGACCGGTGCCGTAGCGCTGCGCGAGCGTTTGTAGAAACCCCACGCCGGATGACCCGGCTTGGACAGCAGCGGGGCCCACGATCACCACGTAGAAGAGGGCCGCGCCGAACCAAGCCCCGAGCAGAGCGGCAAAGATCAGGATCTGCAGGTTGGACGATTGCATGTGATACCTCCTTCCGGTGTTGCACCAAGCCGCCGGAGTTGTCACATCGGCCCGGCCTCGCCCGTCAACCATATGACGGATGGCGATCGGAAAACGTGACAGATGAGCCAGGACCAATGGCTGGCGGAGCGCTTCGAAGCCGATCGCGGGCGGCTGCGGAAAATCGCCTACCGCCTGCTCGGTTCACCAGCAGAAGCGGATGATGCGGTCCAAGAAGCATGGCTTCGCCTCAGCCGCTCAGACACCTGCGGCATAGATAATCTCGGCGGATGGCTGACCACCGTGGTTGCGCGGGTATGCCTCGACATGCTGCGAGCGCGAAAATCACGTGCGGAGGCGTTCGCGGCGCTGTCGGATGGACAGGCGGGATTCGGGCAGGGCGGTGATCTCGAGCAGCAGCAACTCACCGCCGATTCGGTCGGCCTCGCGTTGATGGTTGTGCTAGAGAAGCTCACCCCGGCTGAACGAGTTGCCTTCGTCCTCCACGACGTCTTCGATGTCCCCTTTGAAGAGATCGCGCCGATCGTCGGCCGCACTGCAGCGACGGCGAGACAACTTGCAAGCCGAGCGCGGCGACGCGTGCGAAGCCAGCCCGCCGTTTGCGCTACCGAATTGCGCAGGAGGCGGCAAATCGTCGTCGAATTTCTCAATGCAGTTCGTGCCGGCAATATGGATGCCATCGTGGCGCTCCTCGATCCGGATGTCGTGATCCGTGTTGATGCATCTGCGGCTCATGAGCCTAGGCCAGTTGAGGCACATGGGTCTACAACGGTCGCCAAGGGAGCCCTTGCCTTCGCGGTACGTACCCGATTTGCCACCCCAATGCTTTTGAACGGAGTACCTGGAATCATTGTTGCACCGGCCGGGCGCGCGCGATACGCGCTGATGATGGATATTGCAGAGGGGAAGATCCGAACGATCGAAGTTGTCGGTGATCCAGCGCGTCTGAGCCAGATCGACTTCGCCACACTCGACTGAGTGGAGAATTTTGATGCCAAAATATTTCGGAGTACTGACGATCGTTCTGTTGCTTGGGATGGTATTGACCCGAATCTCTGTCTTGAGAAAACAGGGCATAAAAGCGATGAAATTCGGTCATATAGACAAAACGGATTTCTTGATCCCACCATTTGCCCTGTTCTATTTCTATGTCCTATTCGCCGCGGCATTCCACTGGCCGACTGTGACGGCGCATCAGTTTTTCCATTCCGAGATAATCTCGTGGACCGGAGTGTTGTTTTGCCTGGCGGGGCTGTTGCTGTTCTTGTGGAGCCTGATTTCCTTTCGGCAGAGCTTTCGAGTCGGCATTGACGCTGACCATCCCGACAGACTCATAACCGACGGCGTTTTTGCTTTCACTCGCAATCCCATTTATGTGGCCTTTGCGATTATCTTGATGGGAGAATTCCTCATCTTCCCAAATTGGATAAGTTTGATTTATCTGGGCGCGGCCATATGGCTGTTCCACCGTCAAGTCTTGCGCGAAGAAGAATATTTGGCCGGGCATTACGACCAAGCCTACGCGGAGTATCGACGTCGCGTTCGAAGATATGTCTGAACATGCGGCGCCCGCCGTGCAGCGACCTCCATCGTGTTTGTTGTCGTTTGAGCGGCAGCGCAGGAGGGGTTAGGCACACACAGGTCCATGACGGTTGATCCTGTGACGGGTTGCGATCCGATCATGGCGTGCGCGGCCGCAAGACAGAGGGACCGTTGCGAAGCCGCGCACCTCATAGCGCCGCGGTGGTGAAGTTCACGCGCGTCCGATCCTAATCGCGAACGGCATGTGTCATCTTTCACCTCGCCGGCTGGTCCGATGCGGTGCAGACGTGCGTTGCGCAGCCGCCCGCGCGGGCGGCGGCCTGCGGTGCATCGATCCGTCGAGCGCTGTTTGACGCGCTCCGATCGCGCTCACATAAAGCGCAAAGACACGGGTCGCGCGGTCCCAGACGTGCGAACGCCGGTAGCGCGCGATCGCCGACTGGAACGCCAGGCCCTGGATCGCGCAGAAAAAGAGCGTTGCCGCGGCGCCGACGTCGGTTGTGGATGGCAGATCGGACGTTCGCACCGCGTCGTCGAGAAGCGTCGTCACCTCGCGCTCGTACCATCGATGCAAAGCGTGAAACTGCTCATGCAGAGCGGGGTACTGGTGGCGAATGTGGTCCGAAAACACGACCTTGGCGAGGCCCGGATATCTGATGATCAATTCGATGTGACCGAGAAACACCCGCTTCAGCACCCATAGGGGTGGCGGGTCCTCCTGATCGCCGCGGGCTTCGGACCAGACATCCGCAAGCCGGTCCTGCAGCCATCCGATCACCGCCATCCAAACCGCCCCCTTGGTCGGGAAGTGGCGGAACACCGCCGGCTGCGACAGACCGATCGTGTCGGCGATAAGTTGCGCGCTCACCGCATCGGCGCCGTGCTCGGCAACCAGTTCGAGCGTCGTCTCCACGATCTGCCGCTTGCGCGCGGCCGCCGGCATGCGGTCGCGAAGCGTCGTCGCGCGCTTCAATTTTGCCTCCCTCAAGTTAGCATTCACTAACTTTTTACTGCGGTGTGATGCATGTCAAGGCCATCCTTTTTGACATCTAGCGATTGTTAGTATGTAATCACTAACTAAACTTAGCGGGAGTTCCGCCATGAAGCCGATCCGAACTCTGCGATACGCCGCCCTCTTCGCCGCTCTATTGGCGTTGTCAGCCGTGGCACCGATGCGCCAGGCCGGCGCGGCCGGGCAGTGGGGCGAAGTGCATTTCCCCGTCTCCTGCCAAGCCGGCGTGCAGCAGGCATTCGATCAGGCGGTCGCCATGCTGCACTCGTTCTCGTTCGGCGATGCTGCGAACACGTTCGCCGCCGTCGCCCGCGATGATCCCACCTGTGCGATGGCCTACTGGGGGCTGGCGACAAGCGCGATGGGAAGCCTGTTCGCCGGACGAGCCGGTCCCGCCGCGCTGGGAAGGGGCTGGGACTTCGTGCAACAGGCCAAAGCCCTCGGCGCGAAGACCTCGCGCGAGGCGGACTACATCGCCGCCGCCGAGGCGTTCTACCGCGACGCGGACAAGAGAGCGCAAGGTCAACGCATGCGCGCCTATGCGGACGCGCTGGAGCGCATCTACAACAAGTATCCGGACGATCCTGAGGCCGCGATCTTCTACGGCTATGCCGTTACCGCGCTCGCACCGCCCACCGACAAGACCTACGCCTACGAGTTGCAGGGCGCCGCAATTCTCGAAAAGGCCCTTGCCGAGCATCCCGACCATCCCGGCGCGCTGCATTATCTGATTCACGCCTACGACCACACGCCGTTAGCCGCGCGCGGGCTCGCGGCGGCGCGCCGCTACGCCGCGATTGCGCCTTCGGCGCCGCACGCACTGCAAATCCCATCGCACATTTTTGCCCGGCTGGGACTGTGGCAGGAATCGATCGAGGCCAACCGCGTGGCGTCGAACGTCGACGATCTCTTCTGGAAATTTCTCGCCATGCGCTTCCTGCTCTACAGCTATCTGCAGACGGGACAGGACCATGCCGCGAAGGACGTGCTCGACGAACTCACCGCCATCGAGAACGTCAACGTCCATCACGTGAACATCGCCTACGTGCTCGCCGACATGCCGGCACGCTATGCGGCCGAGCGGCGACGTTGGGACGAGGCGGCGGCGCTCTCCTTGCCGAGAAGGGACTATCCGTGGACCCGGTTCCCGCAGGCAGAGGCCGTCCTCGTGTTCGTGCACGCACTTGGCGCGGCACGCACCGGCAACGTGACGGCCGCTAACAAGGACCTCGACCGGCTGCAGGAGTTGCGTGCCAATCTCGTCGAGGCGGAAGGCGACGGCTTCAAAGACTATTGGCTCACGCAGATCGATGTCCATCGCCAGATGGTAACCGCCTGGATCGCCAATGCGCAGGGCAAGCAGAAGGAAGCACTGCAGACCTTGCGGATGGCCGCCGACCGCGAGGATGCCATTGAAAGAGATCCGGTGGTTCCCGGTCCCATCATCTCGGCGCGCGAGTTGCTTGGAGAGATGCTATTGGAGCGCGCTCGACCGCAGCAAGCGCTGCAGGCTTTCGAAGCGGATCTGCGAAACGAGCCCGCCCGCTTCTGGAGCCTCTACGGAGCCGCGCAGGCGGCCGAGCGAGCCGGCGACCGCGAGCGCGCCAGGTCCTTTTACTCTGATCTTGTCGCGCAGACGGTGCACGCCGATCAAGATCGTCCGGCGCTGAAAGCGGCCAGGACGTTCTTGCAAGCCACAAAGGGATGACCTGCCGGGGCTGAAGATGAAGCAGATCGCCCGCTATCATCCGCTGCTAGTGGCGCTGCACTGGGTGCTTGCCGCACTGATCATCGCCGAATTGAGCTTGGGGTTTTTCGGGCTCGCGGCGACGCCCAGCTCCGAGCCCGGGAAGATCGGCATTCTGCGCGTGCACATGATGGGCGGAGTGCTGATTCTTGCCTTGATGGTCTTCCGCTTCATTGTCCGAATGCGGACGTCGAGGCCGCCGGCTGCGACGACAGGTTTTCCGCTTCTCGATCGCATGGTGCCGATCACCCACTACGGCTTCTATGTGCTGGTCCTGATGATGGTGGGTAGCGGCTTTGCCACCGCGATCGCCGCCGGGCTCGGCGAGATCGTGTTTGGTTCCTCAGGCGCCCCGTTGCCGCCCATGTTGATGACTTATCCGCCCTTCGTCGCACACGTCTTTTTTGCGGTGCTGCTTGCCGGCTTCGTCGTTTTGCACGTGCTGGCCGCGTTCTACCACCAGTTCGTCAGAAGAGACGGGTTGTTCCGGCGGATGTCTTTCGGGCGACGTCTGTGGGAACCCTCGGCTCTCGTGGAATAATATTTTTCCAGGGAGGCAGGGGGCTGACTGTTCGGATCGACACAGAAACACAGGAGACGACACCATGACCGACCGACGCCCGAAGATTGCCGCGCTGATCGCTGACGCGTTTCAGGAGGAGGAGTACTTCTTTCCCAAGGTCGCCCTCAACGAGGCTGGCTACCAGGTCGAGGTGGTGTCCTCGCGCAAGGAGCCGGTCGAGATTTACAGCTATTTCGCGCGGACCGGCCTGCTGGATGTCGAGCGTGCGATCACGGAAGCCCGGCCCGAGGACTATGTCGGCGTCCTCATTCCAGGCGGTGCAAAAAGCCCTGCCTTACTTGCCGAAGATCCACGCGTCACCAAGTTCGTGCAAGACGTCAGCACTCGAGGCGGAGTCATCGCTTGCATCTGCCGAGGGTCGATGTTGGCCGCCCGCTCGAAGGTCGTTGCTGGCCGCCGCATGACCGGATTCAATGACAGCGCGTCTTACCCCGAGCTGGTCGTGCAGCCCGACGTTGAAGCCGCCGGTGCAACCTGGGTGCAGGATGCGCCGGTCGTCGTCGATCGCAACCTCGTGACTTCGCCGCACCCGCGCCATTCCGCGGCTTTCGCCGCGGCGATCGTTGCGGCGTTGCGTGACAAATGACGGCGCGGACGCGCTGCGAGGGACTTTAAGGAAGAGGCTGCGGTGATTTTTTCGCGCGCCTCACCTCGTGAGTATGGCTGCTGAAGTTTCGACCACGTAACGTGTGGCAAAGCCGCGTGTCTTAGAAGGGGGTTGCGCTCGGTTTTGACAATAGTCTGCAAGGTGACACAGGCAAGCATGACGAGCGCGACGGCATCCGTCTTCTGCGCTGCAAGTGCGCAGGCGTGCTCGCGCAAGGATGATGGAAAGGGGGCGGCCTCGACCTAAAGCTGCGAGAGAATGGCCATGCTCACAACGAGCAGGCCGAGCAAATAGACCAATCTATCCATGACCGACGCCTCCAAGTTCCTCTACTGTCTCACGCCATTGACAGCGAGGATGTTGAATTTCGCATATTTCTCGCCGATCTTGAGTGCAGCCTGAAATTCGGGAGAATTGCGCCAACCTTCTAGCGCTTCCATGCTGTCCCACCGAATGATCACGACGGGCCCGTCAGGGAGATTTCCCGTAACCTGCATTCCCG
>Ga0081455_10002118_pt1 | contig 23638 bp, 22 predicted proteins | sample TabmetS3T2R1_FD_70207 | JGI IMG/M metagenome (GOLD analysis project Ga0081455, IMG submission 70207) | Tabebuia heterophylla rhizosphere microbial communities from the University of Puerto Rico - S3T2R1 | ecosystem: Host-associated > Plants > Roots > Rhizosphere ...
ACAAAGCGTGCCCCCCTGGTCCTCTAGGGAAAACAGAGGCCTACCAGCGGTTGCGCCGCTCGCCGCCGCCCCTGTTACCACCACCGTTGCGATTGGGACGCTGCTCCTGCGGCCGGGCTTCATTCACGACCAAGGTCCGCCCGGAAAGCTGCGAACCATGCAAAGCCTTGATGGCTTGCTGCGCCTCAGCCGGCGAACTCATATCGACAAAACCAAAGCCCCGCGACTGTCCGGTATATTTGTCGGCAATGACGCGGGCGGATTCGACTGTACCATGTGCTGAGAACAGCTCCTGGAGCTGTTCTTCTGTCACTGAATAGGGCAAACCACCAACATATAATTTCTGACCCATGTTCTTCTCCTAAACACTGAGTGTCATCGTCGACCTTGAGAGATGACCACAAAAGGCACAGAACATGGGAATAAATAGCTTGCGCACCATGATCTGATCAATTTTCCTTTGGGTATGATTCACAAGGCGAGACTACCGGGACCTGCCAGGTGCATCTGTGTACAACATGCAGTTCCATGGAACCCTTTCTTGTAGAGATAGCCAGAGCATAGGTGATTTTTTGTCACATGTCAATGTGTTTTCTGGCGTATGTTTCTATTTCTTAAGAAGAATGACACGGCCCGCGGCTATTGTCATGGGGGCTACCCTTTATCGAGGGTGGACAGTCATGCAAGGAGAACAGACATGGCCCTGGATATGAGGGAGATTGGTACTTTAGTCGCCCAGCACAGTCGATTTGTACAAGACGTCATGCAGGCCATGGAGCGCGTCATCGTTGGACAAAAGTCAATGCTCGAGCGCCTGCTCGTGGGGCTACTGGCCAATGGGCATGTGCTCCTGGAAGGGGTCCCAGGGCTGGCCAAGACCCGCGCCGTGACGACCCTGGCGCAGGCGCTACAGGCAGACTATCAGCGTATTCAGTTTACTCCTGATCTGCTCCCAGCAGACCTCATTGGTACGCTCATCTACCAGCCCCAAACAGGCGGCTTTCAGGTCCGCAAGGGACCAGTGTTCGCGCACATCGTCCTGGCGGATGAGATCAACCGTGCCCCTGCTAAGGTACAAAGCGCCCTGCTGGAAGCCATGCAAGAAGGCCAGGTAACCATTGGTGAGACGAGTTTGCCCTTACCACAGCCCTTTCTCGTCCTGGCCACCCAGAATCCTCTGGAACACGAAGGCACCTACCCGCTGCCGGAGGCACAGGTGGACCGCTTCATGTTGAAGCTGAAGATCACCTACCCCTCGCGTGAGGAGGAGCTGCAGATCCTGGAGCGTATGGCGCATACGCAATCCCATACCGACACCAAGCCAGTTGTGACCACGGCAGACATTCTCGCCGCGCGCCGTGTCGTGGATACCATTTACCTCGATGACAAAGTCAAGCAGTATATTGTCGATATCGTCTTTGCGACACGCGAGCCCCAGGCGTATAAGCTGGCGATCGCTGACTATATTGAATACGGCGCCTCACCGCGAGCGACGATCTATCTGGCACTGGCAGCCAAAGCGTATGCCTTCCTCAAGGGCAGAGGCTACGTGACCCCACAAGACGTGAAGTCGATTGGCATGGACGTGCTGCGCCATCGCGTGCTCGTCACGTATGAAGCAGAAGCAGAAGAGATTACGGCTGAGGAGCTGATCCAACGTATTTTTGATTACCTCCCAGTGCCATAATGTACCCTGCCCTCTCCTGAAAGAGGGCGTCTAACGACTTCTATGTTACCACGTGACATCTTACAACAGGTCCGACGTATCCATATCCGTACCAGGCGTGTGGTGGACGAGGTACTGGCTGGCGCCTACCACAGTACTTTCAAGGGGCGCGGCATGGAATTTGATGAGGTCCGTGAATACATGCCTGGGGATGAGGTGCGGACCATTGATTGGAACGTCACAGCACGTCGGGGACAGCCGTATGTCAAGCGCTATGTGGAGGAACGCGAACTGACGGTTATGTTGCTCGTAGACCTGAGTGCTTCTGGGCAGTTTGGTAGTGTGCTACGCTTGAAGACCGAAATCGCCACGGAGCTGTGCGCCGTGCTCGCCTGGAGTGCGATTCGGAACCATGATAAGGTCGGGCTCATCCTGTTCACGGACCACATTGAAAAATTTCTCCCACCGCAGAAGGGCCGACGCCATGTCCTGCGCGTCATTCGGGAAGTGTTATACTTCCAGCCGCAAGGGCGACGGACGGAGGTGGGACGGGCGCTCGAATATCTTCATACCATCAGCCGACGCCGGACGGTGAGTTTTTTGGTTTCAGATTTCCTGGCCTCGGGTTACGAAACACCCCTGCGCATTGCGCACCGGCGCCATGACATCATTCCCATTAGCATCACAGACAGGCGTGAACTCAGCCTGCCACGCCTTGGCTTTCTTGCGTTGCAAGATCTGGAGACTGGAGCCCACGTCATGGTGGATACTGCGAGTAGCGCCGTACGCGAGGCCTATGCCCAACGGCGGGTCGCAGCAGTGGAGCGACGCCGCCAGCTGTTCCAGACCCTCGGCATCAGTGCGATTGAAGTGCGTACGGATGAACCGTACATCCATCCTCTCATGCGGTTCTTTCGGCAACGGGAGCGACGCCGGTGAGACGAAGCGTGCGGCTCGTAGTCTTTAGATTGCAGCTCTGCGTACTACTGCTGCTGAGTGGCATAGGCTATGGGACGTTTCTGGAGACCGCACCAGCACCAGCGAGCCCGGTTGCTCCCATACAGCCTGTCGAGCAGCAGAAAAGCCTCGGGGCAGTACGCTTGACGCTCACGGCAGACCGGCCCAGTATGGGGCTGACGGACACCTTAAAACTCACCCTGACCATTACAGCGCCACCAGAGCTGCGTATAACGCTGCCAGACGTGACCAAGACCCTGGGGCCTTTCGATATTGTGCAGCATCGCACCACCGGCCCGCTGAGCCTGACGCCACAGGCGCAACAATGGCAGCGCGAGTATACCCTGGCAGTCACCGAGAGCGGCAGCCTCACAGCACCGTCTCTCACGGTGCAGGTCCAGGAAGGCGACACAACGCAGCTACTGTCCACAGATCCTCTCTCTATCACGGTCACGTCGCTGGTCCCAGCGGATGCCGATCTGTCCGCCGTCAAGGATATCGCCCCACCTGTGCCCCTGTTACGGCGCGGCATACCTCCCTGGGTGTGGATAGTCGCCAGCGGGCTTGGAGGTGCCGGACTCCTCGCTGGCGCCTGGTGGTGGTATCGACGTCAGCAGCGCGCTGCGGCCGTGCCGCTGGTGCAGCGCCCGGCCCACCTGCTCGCCCTCGCGGCTCTGGAACACTTGCAGCGTCAAGATCTCATTGGCCAGGAGCACATTGAGGAGTTTTATGTGCGTGTATCCATAATCCTGCGGCGGTATGTCGAGTTGCGCTTTGGCTTGCGCGCCCCAGAACAGACCACAGAGGAGTTCCTCGTCTCCGCCCTGGCCACCGGCGGGCTGATCGCCGCCCACCGCGACCTGCTCGAGGCGTTCTTACAACACTGCGATCTGGTCAAATTTGCCCGCCACCGACCAACGGCAAGCGCTATGGAGGAGACTTTCGAGAGCGCCAAAACCTTCGTGGAACATACGGCTGACATGCACGTCCTGGTGACGGTGCCACAGTCAGGAGAGCTTGTTCTATGAGGCTGGCCAGTCCCTACGCGCTGCTCTTACTGCTCTTTGTGCCCGTCCTCCTCTATCTATGCCAACGGCAGCGGTACAGCGTGGCCGTGCGCTATTCCTCGATCGCGGATCTCGTAGTGCTCTCCCCTTCCCTGGCGACGCGCTTGCGCTGGGTGCTGCCCTGCTTGCGTACCCTGGCACTGCTGCTGTGCATCCTGGCTCTGGCCCGTCCGCAGCGTGGTATCGAGGCTACCAAGATCGCCAGTGAAGGCATCGCCATCCTCATGACCGTAGATATTTCCGGTAGCATGGCGGCCCTGGATTTGCAGGTTGACGGACGCCAGAGCAGTCGTCTGGACGCGGTCAAGCAGACGTTTCGCAGCTTTGTTGGGGGTGGCAAAAACCTCGCAGGACGCGAGGGGGACCTCATTGGTATGGTGACCTTTGCACGCTATCCCGATAGTCTCTGCCCGCTCACGCTCGACCATGACACATTGCTTACCCTGCTGGACCAGGTTGCCATCGTCACCGTACCCGAAGAAGATGGCACCGCCATTGGCGAAGGGATGGCGCTAGGAATCGAACGCTTGAAGGACAGCACGGCCAAAAGCCGGGTCATGATCGTGCTCACTGATGGGGTCAATAACGCCGGGGAGACCGAGCCCCTCCAGGCGGCCCAGATCGCCAAGGCCCTCGGCATCAAAATCTACACCATTGGGGCAGGGACGCGGGGCGTGGCCATGACTCCGGTACGTTCTCCCAGCGGCCAGATGGTGCTGCAGCGTACGCCGGTGGACATCGACGAAGGCATGCTCACCGAAGTTGCCACGCTCACCGGCGGGCAATACTTCCGTGCCACGGATGGGGCGACGCTGCAGGCGATCTACGCCGAGATCGATCGACTCGAGAAGACCACCAACGTGACGGAACATTACCAGCAATATGCTGAACTCTTCCCGTTGTTTTTAATGCCCGCCCTGGGATGCCTGGTGCTGGAGATGGTGCTCGTCAACACGCGCTTCCGCAAGATTCCGTAGCGGGAGGAGAGACGCATGCGATTTGCCGCTCTGGCCTATGCTCACCTCTTATGGCTGCTGCCAGCGCTACTGGCGTTGTACCTCTACGCTTTTACTCGCAAACGCCAAGCGCTAGCGGAGTTCCTGGATGTCGTGCTCACTCCACGCCTGGTGCCCACTCTGAGCCGCATTCGTCAGTGGTGCAAAGCGTTGTGTCTCATGGGGGCGGTCGGCTGTCTGGTGCTGGCGCTGATGCAGCCACAATGGGGGCAGGAGTGGCAAGAGGTGCACCGCCAGGGACGCGACCTCATGATCGTGCTGGACGTCTCGCGCAGCATGCTCGCGGAGGACGTCGTCCCCAACCGGCTGGCACGCGCCAAAAGCGACATCAAAGACCTGGTGCAGGTGCTCCAGAAAGAGGGCGGGCACCGTCTTGGCCTGGTGGTCTTTGCCGGTCAGGCGAGCCTGCAATGCCCCTTGACCCTGGATTATGGGTTCTTTCTGCAACAGCTGAACCAGGTGGGGCCACATACTGTCACCCGTGGCGGCACCTTGCTGGGCGATGCGATCCGCAAGGCCCTCAGCGCTTTCGGCCCATTGGCCAACAACTACAGGGACATTATACTTATCACAGATGGCGAGGATCATGACAGCTTCCCGCTGGAAGCCGCCAAGGCTGCTGCTGCTGAGCAAGTGAGCATCTATACGATTGGGGTAGGAGATGCAGTCAGTGGCACACGCGTGCCTGTACCAGGGACGACCGGGCAGCGCTCCTACGTGCAGTACCAGGGGCATGAGGTGCTGTCGCGTATGCAGTCCGATCTTCTCCTTGAGATGGCACGCCTGACAGGGGGAGCCTATGTGCCAGCTGGTACACGCACTATCGAACTCGACCGCATCTATACCGAAAAAATTGCTCCCAAGGCACGCCGGCAGACAGCCATGACGAAGCGCGAACGTTTTATACATCGCTATCAGTGGTTTGTGCTCGCCGGTGTCCTTCTTCTCGGTATCGATATGCTTGTGCGCGAAGGGCGAGAGGACGCATATGCAGAGAGGCAAGAATAGATACCTTAGGCCCATGCTACAGGGGCTTCTCATCTTCCTGGTGGTACTCTATCTACCCGTACCTGGCCAAGCAGTATCCCCGTACCAGGCGGTACAACAGGGGAATGCCTTCTATCAGAACGGCAAATACGCCGAGGCAGCGGAACAGTACGGCAACGCCAGCCAGATGTTGCCAGATGCTGCAGAAATTCACTTTAACCAGGGGAATGCTGCCTATAAGCAGCAGGATTACGGCAAAGCTCACGAACACTACACCCAGGCGCTCCAGACTACTGATCGCACGCTGGAAGGCAAGGTCAAATTCAACCTGGGTAATGTCGAGTACCAGCAGGCCTTACAAAATCTGCAGCAGCCACAGGCAGCCATGCCCCATCTACGCTCGGCGATGACCTATTATCGTGATAGCCTGGACGTTGATCCGCAGCAGCAGGACGCGCGTTACAACCTGGAACTCTCCCATCTGTTACTGCACAAACTGCAACAGGAGCAACAACAGCAAAATCCGCAGCAGCAACAGGGGAAGCCCCAAGACCAGCAGCAGCAAGATCAACAACAGGCTCAGCAAGATGGCCAACAGCAGAGCCAGCAGCAACAGAGCCAGCAGCACGGATCGCCACAACAGACGCCATCCCCAGACTCCCAACAGGGTCAACAACAGCAGGCCGCCTCGCAGGAGAACGAGCCCCCTCCCGGACAGCAGACGACAGCGCCAAGGGAATTGCGCCCAGAGGAGGCGGCACGCCTGCTCGAGGCGATTCGGGAGCGTGGCCGTGAGGCGGACAATCAGCGGCAGCAGCGACGGGCCAAGACGCGGGCCTCGCAAGTGGACAAAGATTGGTAAAGGGAGTGGGCCATGTCGGCGAATCGTCACACGACACGAAGCGCTTTTGCTGCCGTTCGCAGTCTGCCGTTCACAGCCTTCCTCGCCGCCTGCTGCCTGTATCTCCTCGGCGCGGTGCAGCACGCCAGCGGGACGGCCGCGGTCACGGTGCAGGCGCGGCTCGCTGACGCGGATATCTATCTCGGCGAAAGCACCTCGCTCGAGCTCCGTATCAACGGCATACGTAATCCTGAACCGCCGGACTTGACGCATCCGGACATCGACATTACCAAAGCCGGTGGCCAGAGTTTTAACAATTCGAGTTACATCATGATCAATGGGCAGATGCGCCAGACCGAGGAGTTTGGGTATGTGGCGCGCTACCTTCTGTGGCCGCGTCGTGCCGGGACGCTGGAGATTCCGCCGCTTACCGTGGTACATGAAGGACGGACCTATCGGAGCAATTCGCTCGCCCTGCGCGTGCAGCGCCCGCCGGAGCAGGACTTTTTACGAGTCGAGGTGTCTCCTAGCAAGCCGTTCTATGTGCTAGGGGAGACTGTCACCCTGACGCTCGATCTGTCCATCCGCAAACTGACTGCCAACGGCGTGGTCCTCGACGCTGACCCATTTTTCCGGGAACAGCCGCCGCATCTCCAGATTCCCTGGTTTGAGAATCTCGGTGACTGGAAAACCAGCGATCTGAAGACGTTTGCACAGCCTTTTCTGGGACAGCAACGCGCTGGTTTCTATATCAACGACTATCGGCGTGAAGGCATGTTCCGGAGTTCGCTGCTGCCATTCACCTTGCCGCGCCGTGATACGACGCGCACCACACCCAGTGGGAAACTGGCGTATTTTACCTATCAACTGCAGAAGCAGTTCCGGCCCATCCGGGCCGGTGTGCAGGCTGTCCCCCCTGTCCTGGTCAAGGCGACACTGCCAACGCAGGTGGATGCGCAAGGTCGTGCCCTCCGTACTGAAAAATTCGTCAGCAGCAGCGCGTCCCTGACGATTGACATCCGTCCTGTCCCAAGTGCCGGCCAGCCAGCCAGTTTTAATGGCGCCATAGGACGTTTTCAACTTGAAGTGGACGCCAATCCGAAAATCCTGCGTGTTGGTGATCCCCTCAGCGTGACTCTGACCGTCCGGGGAGAAGGCTTACTGGAAACGGTCCACCCCCCGGCCCTGGAACAGCAGGACTCGTTGGCGCAGGACTTTAAGCTGCAGGCTGATCCACCGGCAGTCAAGACCGACAGCGATGCCAAGACTTTTACCTATACCCTGCGCCCGCGACGCACAGGCATCCGCGAACTCCCTCCCCTTGAGATGGCCTACTTCGATCCGGATACCCAGCGGTTCCAGGTGGTGCGCAGTGCGCCAGTGCCACTGCGGGTCGATGCTGCCAGTACCCTGGCCGTCACCGAGGTTGTTGATGCCTCCGGGGAAAGTAGTAAAAGTGTGCTTGGACAGGAACTGACGGAAGGGATTTTGGCGAACTACGATGGTGAGGATCTCCTCGTCCCGCAACACTTCCATATTCACCTTGGCCGGCGCACTGCTCTGCTCCTGGCGCTCCCACCAGTGGCTTATGGAGTAGCGTTGCTGTGGCGCTGGCACCGACGTCGGCGCCAGCAACATCCAGATTATCAGCGCGCCAGAAGAGCCGGACAGCGCGCCCTCACAGCCCTTCGCACCCTCAAAACACCCCAGGCGCAGGGTGATGCGTCGCTCTATGATGGTATACATCAGGCGCTCACGGGCTATCTCGGTGACAAGCTGCACCTGGTGGGGGCGGGGCTCACTGTCGACGACGTCACACGGCATCTGCAGGCGCGACAACTCGATCCAGCCCTGCTCGAACAGGTAGCGACCTTACTCCACCTCTGTGACAGTGCGCGGTACGCCCCAGGCTCTCTTGCTGTGGCACAATTGACTGGACTTCTTGAGGATGCTGAAGCACTCGTGCAGCGTCTAGAGGGGAGCGATCGCCTGTGAGCACGCGCATAGGCTATATGCTGATATGGCTCGCGGTCGCGCTGTGGGCCAGACCCCCTGCAAGCGCGCACGCCTTAACCTACGCCCAGCAACTCGTGCAGTTAGAACAGGCCAATCGGGCTTTTGAGCAAGCCCTCGTCAGTCCGACGCCCCAGGAGGCCCAAGGCTATTACCAACAAGCCATCGCGGGGTATGAACAGCTCGTTGCTGCCGGGATCCACAATGCCAAGCTGTATTATAATCTCGGCAATGCGTACTTTCGCCTCAACGATCTGGGACACGCCATCTTGCATTACCGGCGCGGTTTGCGTCTAGAGCCAGGCAGCCGCCAGTTACAGGCCAATTTAAGTTATGCACGCAGCCGACGCATAGACCAGATTGACGTCAGTAGCCAGCATCAGCGCGCGTTCTTACCCCAGCTCTTCTTCTGGTCCGACGAACTTAGTGTCCCAACGCAATGGACTCTGGCCCTGCTGGGATATTGCCTGGCGTGGGGTTGCGCCTTCGCACATCTGCTCTGGCATCGTGCCTCCCTGCTCTGGGGCCTGGCTGGGGCGGCCTTTTTCTGTCTGATCTTTGCTAGCTCAGCCTGGCTCACGCAGTCCCAGTATACGACCAGGCAGGTCGGCGTTATTGTGGCGGAAGAAGTCGTAGTGCGCAAAGGTAACGGCGAGAGCTATACGCCGCAGTTGCCACAGCCACTCCATGCTGGCACGGAATTCGTCGTGCTCGAAGCGCGGGGCTCCTGGCTCGCTATTCAGCTGGACAATGGCACCAACGGCTGGATTCGACGTGATAGTGCTGCTTTGTTGTAAGGCTCTCAGCGCCGTCTCCGTCGTACCCAGACACGCACGACTACAAGCACCAGCACGGGCAGCAACATATTCCCCAGGGCTGCTAACAGGGGTGCGGTGTCGGTGGGGTTTCCCGATACGAAGCTACACCCCCCTCCCCCGCCACCACCTCCGCTTGAGGCTGGAGAAGACGGTGCTGGAGAGCCACTGGGGGGTGCCTGAGCAGCATCATAGATCGAGTTGCGGCCAGCCACGTCGTCGGGCGTTAACTGCCGCGTTACCGTCCCCATAGCAAGCGTCGACCGCATCACCGGCGGGGGATTGATGCTGTCCTCATGACCAAGGCCAAGACAGTGCCCCATCTCGTGTGTCGCGACACTCCACCAGTCGAACTGATCCGCAGCTGGCGTGTCTGTCCCAGTATACCAATTCACCGCGCTGTTGAAGCGCATATCACATTCTATTGTCTGATTGGGGGCGTCAGTAAAGAAAAAAAACACTGTATTGGCCAACACACCCTCTGATAGGGGTCCAAAATCAATCTGATTCACGCTGTTGAGGGTGCCAAAGGCGCCATTTGATAGACATGCTTCAGGATCAAAGGTGAACTGGAAATGCTCGTAGTTCCATGCAGCAGCACCATCCTTCGTACGCTGGACGGCATCGCCAGGCATGCGGTCAGGACAAATAACCCAATTTTCCCCCATAGGGTTAGGCATATAGGCCCAATTCGAGTCGTTACGTACAAACGCTAGAACCTGGCTAGCGAGGAGTAGCCCCCCGCACCACACCACACATCCTCGCATCACTGCAGAGTATCTCACGCTCACATGCCCCTCTCTTGCACGTTGCTAGCGCACGGCGGTGTGGACCGCCGCGATAAATTCGTTCAGGCTCCAGGTCTCGTCAGCCCTGATGACTGTGTTGTCCTCGACCGTGAATTTTCCTTGCTGCATACCCACCACAGTACTGGGGACAGCGTGCGTATCAAGGCACACAATCACCCGCTCTCCCACCCGAAACGTTGCATCATTCGACGTACCCATGCCCACACCCCCGACGACCCCACCAAGGACCCGGAGCGTTACTACCTCCCCTGGGAGCCCGGTCAACACCTGCTCCACTTCCACCGTGACATCCGTATGGATGGCTGTATGCTGGTCATCCCAGGCACTCGCCTGCTGGGTCACCGTGCCTAAGACAATCGTATCCGCCTTCCTGGCGAGTTCTTCAATAGAGATGTTGAGCATCGCCGCATGGCCGGCGCATATCCACAGGATGAGGACGAGATTGCACCAGGCTATAAGCGCTTTTCTGTGAGGGGCATACCATGTATACACGTGGCGCGGTGCCATATCGTCCCTTGCTGTTGGCATTTGTATGTCTCCTTAGGGTGCATTGTCGATCATTGCTACGGGATAGGCGCAGGCACTCTGGCTGCTTCTAGAGAATCCATGTCCACAGCCCCATACGCCTGTGTGGAAATCGTACCCGATCCGGATAGCTGATGGTAACACGGATACTCAGGGTGGTGTATACTGAGCGACCGACAGGAGTAGAGACAGATGCTGTGAGGACCATCGACGAGGGGACGATCTATGCGACTGGCAGGGAAAGTGGCACTGATCACCGGCGCTGCTGCGGGTGTCGAAGGCCAGCTCATGGGCTTTGGTGGGGCGGCAGCACGGCTCTTCGCCCATGAAGGCGCCAGGGTGGTGTTGACCGATATCAAGGAGGAGATGGGCTTTAAGACCGCCGAGCAGATCCGGGCGCACGGCGGGGAGGCCTTGTTTGTGCGGCACGATGTCACCAGCGAAGAGGAGTGGCAAGAGGTCATCCAAACCACTATCGCCACCTTTGGCAAGCTGAACGTTCTCGTCAACAACGCCGGCACAGGCGCCCGGTTCACAGTCGAGGAGACGACCGTGGCCGTATGGGACGCGCAAATGGACGTGCACGCCAAAGGGGTATTTCTGGGCACGAAGTACGCCATTCCTGAGATGCGCAAGGCAGGAGGTGGATCGATCATTAACGTCTCGTCCATCTACGGCCTGGTGGGGAGTCCCACCTCGACGGCATACCACGCCGCCAAAGGGGCCATCCGGCTCTTTACCAAGGCCGCCGCCATCCAATACGCCAAAGAGAATATCCGCATCAATTCGGTGCACCCTGGGTATTGCGAGACGCCCCTGACCATTGGCGGCTATACTGCCGATGCACAGCGACGCGCGTGGTCCATTGCCCGGACGCCTCTGGGACGCTTAGGTACTGCCGACGATATTGCCTATGGCATGCTCTACCTGGCGTCTGACGAGTCGGCCTATGTCACTGGTGCTGAACTGGTGATCGATGGGGGTACTACGGCGCAGTAACGTTCTGGCTTCACGGGGCTAACAGCCTACGAGTACGAGTAAGACAACTATGTGTCGATTCTTACTGCTTACCGCGCCCACACCGTGCGATATGCGACCCCTCGTAGTGCAGTTTGCGCGCATGTGCCAGCACAGTACCGGGCTGCATGGCGAAGGCTGGCAAGGGGATGGCTGGGGCGTGGCATGGCGAGACAACCATGAGGCCTGGCAGGCGCAGCACTCTGTGGCACCGATCTGGACCGAGACAGACGCCGTCCGGTACCTTCCTCCAACCCGTCACCTGCTCGTGCATGCTCGGAGTGCGTCGTTTGCGCATCATAAGGGCAACATTGCCTACAGTCAGCCCTATGTGTGTGCGCCGTATGCCTTTGTGTTCAATGGTTTCCTCAAAGGTGTGCGCTTGCCCCGACGCGTCCCAGGGGCCATTGGGGCAGAGAAAATCTGGTGGTTGGTGCAGGAACAACTCACTCAGGGGGTGCCGCCGCAACAGGCGCTGGAGACAGTCTATACAATGTTGGAGCGCTCTAGTCGCGATATTCAGGCCTGTAATATGGGTCTGAGTGATGGGCACACATATGCTTTTTATAATGGCAATCCGCATGATCAGGCGTATTACCAGCTCTATCAAGTCCGCCAGGAAACACTCCACATGGTCTGCTCGGAACCCTTTGGTCTGTGGGAGTGGCAGCGCTATTAGCCCTTCCTCGGGTTCAGCCTTAATCCTGTAGATAGACGGCCGCGGTATCGAATGCTTCCTCAGGCGTGCCATGGAACGTGCCATTGTCGAAGACACATGGCTCATATTTCTCGTTGCTGTAGGTGTAGAATGCCATAGACCAGCGCTGCTCATCACCGAAGTAACGGAGACGACAGAGGTGAATAGGGGTCTCCTGCAGACGCTGGAGATATTCTTCACGCGATTCGCCAAACACGGTTGGATCGAAACCGGGCGGCACGGCAGGCTCCGTGTACGCGTCAATGTAGCATAACTGACCGCGGAAGTGCACATCAAGGCGCGTGTACTTACCCGCATAGTGCTTGCTGGCATGTGCCAGGATGCGATTCTTGGTCCTTTCGCGAACTGCCATCGGTATTTTTACTCCACCCGAATGGGGATCATAAACCCATGTTCTAGGCATGTTCTGTCTCCTTCCCTCGTTGCGAGCTACACGTGCCTATGAGCTCATCCGACACCTCTCCTACAGGCAGTCCCTCCGTCTGTATAGCTCGGTGGAACGGCGTCACCTGGACGAGGGGGTTCTCAAGCTCAGCTACAGCTCCTCAATTCTCCTTTTCTCCTCTTCTGGGAGCCATCCCCAAACGATCTCATAATAGTCTAATGTGAGCGTAGCACGATCCGAGACGCCAGGAAAGGTGACAGGACGAGGAGTGAAGTATCAATATTAATATTTTTGCTGCAACAATGAAAATAATGAGTTTTTCTTTAGTGGGGTGATGGCAGATACTGGCGCCAAGAGGCGAATCTCCCCCTATTCCTTACATGCGAACGGAGGGCCGTATGAGTGTAGACCCCATCAATCTGTATGATTACGAGGCGCGCGCCCAGCAAGTGCTACCGCACGACTACTGGGAGTTTATCGCTGGTGGCTCCAAGGACGAACTGACCACCCGGCGCAATCGCACGGCCTTTGACGCCATCAGCCTCCGTCCCCGCTTCTTGCGCGACGTGACCGAGCGCAAGCTGGCGACAACCGTGCTGGGCACCCCCATCAGCTTCCCCGTCATGATCTGCCCCGCCGGTGGCCATAAAATCGCGCACCCGGATGGCGAATGTGCCACGGCACAGGGGGCTGGGATGTCTCATACCCTGATGATGCTCAGCACGTCTTCGCACTACAGCATGGAAGAGGTGGCAAAGGCCGCCAGTGGACCGCTCTGGTTCCAGCTCTACCACCGGGGGTATGAGATCACGCAGATGCTGGTGCAGCGCGCCGAGGAAGCCGGCTACAGGGCCGTTGTCCTGACCGTGGATACGCCGTTGCCAGCGCCGAAAGAACGCGATATCCGCAATCGCTATGCAAACCCCTTCCCACCGGCAAACTTCCGCCTCACTCCGGACGCCATGGCGGCGCTGAGCGGCACGGATGAGGCCCCCAACTGGCAGCCGGCGCGGGTGCCCGCCCTCACCTGGAAGGAACTGGACTGGCTGCGCTCGCTGACCTCCCTACCCCTGGTGCTCAAGGGTGTCCGCACAGCGGAGGACGCGCACGTGGCGGTAGAATGCGGCGTCAATGGCCTCCTGGTGTCAACGCACGGGGGCCGGCAAATGGACTCTACGCTCAGTGCTATTGAGAGCTTGCCAGAGATTGTGGAGGTCTGTAAAGAGCACGCCGAGGTGTATCTGGATTCCGGCGTGCGCCGGGGCAGTGATGTGCTGAAGGCGTTGGCGCTGGGGGCACGTGCAGTTGGCGTGGGGCGGCCCCTCTACTGGGGGCTGGCGGTCAACGGCGCCGAAGGGGTGCATGGCATGCTGGAACTACTGCGTAGTGAGCTGGATCAGGTGATGGGCTACTGCGGCCAGACCGATGTGCAGCACCTGGAACCCGGCGTGGTGACGGTGCCGTATGGCTGGGGCAACGGCAAGATGTATCCGTAGTCACGCTGGTACGGTGGGCGGGACACACGCCTTGTCTTCGGGGACATGCGGCGGGCAAGCACTTGCGTCGACTGGCTCTGGTGTCAGAGTAGCCACCAATGTTCTGGGACAAAACCAGCAAAGCCATGGTCAAATCCCCCCTGATCCCCCTTTGCAAAGGGGGTAGCTGCAGCAAAGCAGAATTTGCTTGACGCTTGACAGTCCGTACCTGTTAGACTATAAAAGTTACCTCAACATCGCAGGAGGAAGACGAACGATAATGGCTATCCCCGGAGATAAAGCGATTCAGATGGTCCGTAGCGCTCATACGCAGGCGGCGCAGTTGGATATCGCGGTGACGGCAGTCGTGGTCGATGAGAGCGGTCGTATGATTGCGCTGGGTCGCATGGATAAGGCGCGGCCGATCACGGTGGAGATAGCGCTGAACAAAGCCTATACGGCGGCGAGTTTTCAGCAACCGACACAGGAGCTGACCGCGGTCGCCGGGCAGAGCTGGTTTCAAAGCCTGGTGGTGTCGAGCAACGGCCGCATCATGCCGGGCGCGGGTGCGCTGCCGGTGGTCGAAGGCGGCAACGTCGTCGGCGCCATTGCGGTTTCGGGTGGTACCGAAGACCAGGATCAGAAGTGTGCGGAAGTGGCCCTGGCGGCATATACCGGATGAGGTGGTAGGTCCGCCTTTTTGCTAGAGGGAGGAAGTCACGATGGCCCTAGCCTCGGAGACAGCAGCAAAACACGCGAATGACAGCGCAGTCGAAGACAGCTCGCACGCGGAGGCGGAATTTCCCACGCCTTACCTTGGCCGCTCAGTGCGTATCGTCGGCCAGGTAGTCAACGTCGACATGAACCAGTCGCCGCATCCGAAAAATGCGCGCGGTGAATTAGGTAAGCCGCTCTTTAACTTCTACAACAACACGGTATCCAAAGATCCGCTGACACGCGTGACGGCGCCGAATCATTTCGCCGATCGGCGGCATTTTTTGAGCAATGTCATCAACCAGGCTGCCAAAGGCAAAGTCAATCCGCAGAAAGTCGATGTCAGCGATCCGGCGGCGATGACACGCCATATCAAAGCAGTCGCCCATTACATGGGAGCGGATGTGGTCGCGGTTGCCAAGGCGCACCCGTCTTTTCTGTACGCTGGCGGACGCTATGTACAGGACGGCACCGCTAAGGACGCCTACGAAGACCATAGCCCGGAAGAGATGGTTCGCAAGTTCCCCTACATTCTCGTCGCCACCACCGCATGGGACTACAACACACTGCAAGCCCACCGGCACATGATCGGCGATGCTTCCTATCATGTCTCGCAGATCAAGGGCAACATGATTCTCAAAGCGCTGGAAGGCTACATCAAGGAACTCGGCTACACGGCGCTACGCGGGGTGGCTATTCCACAGGCTGCCGGCGTCGCCTCTGGAGTGGGCGAACTCGGCCGCAACGGTCTCATCATCAACAAGCATTTCGGCGCGCGTGTCCACATGCCTGACCCGATCATGACCGATTTGCCGCTGGTGCCGGATCAACCCGTCGACAACGGCGTCGAGGATTTCTGCAAAGTGTGTCGCAAATGCGCCAATACGTGTCCGACCAACAGTATCACGTTTGGTGACAAAGTCGTGCACAATGGCGTCGAGAAGTACAAGATCAACTGGCTCACCTGCTACAAGCTGCGGCCCTATGTGCACGATCACTGGAGCAGTTGTCTCACTTGCGCCGCCGTGTGTCCGTTTACTAAGCCCAATGTGTGGTGGCACGATCTCGCCGTCTGGGCCCTGCGCACGACGCCCTATGCCATGCGGCCGGCATTGGTGCATGCCTTGAAATGGATCGACGACCGTTTCTGGGGCGAAGTGAAAAATAGTCGCGTGCAGTGGCTTGGCTACGATTCCGGCATCAAGCCTGGCCAGCACGGTTGTACTGTCGTCGGGTGCACCGCTGACCACACAAGCGAGGAACAAGCGGTCGTTGGCAACGTCGGGTACTACGCGCCGCTGAAGGAAAACACCAACCGATTTGTGAAGCGGTGAGCGTCGTGGCACTGAAATTTCCCTGGTCACGAAAAGACACACACGATGATGATCCCTATTGGGATTTTTTCCTCAAGACGCCACCGGCGGATCTGACCAATACCGTGACAGAACTCCTCCGCAATGCGCCGGCTGGGAATGTCTTTCCCACGCCGGCGGACATCCACACGCCGGAAATCACCGCACAGCACGTCAAAGATCTGGCGCGCTACTGCGGCGCTGCATTGGTAGGTATCGCCAGGTTGGAGACCAACAACCCCAACAATCCGGACGGCTATCCGTTCGCCGTACTCTGTGCCGTGCGCGCCGAGTATGATCCGCGCGTATCGCCGGGTATTGGCGGCCAGGTACCAGTGCAAAACGGCTTGTTTCTTACCTTCGTGTTGAGCGCCTGGATCAGAGAACTGGGTTTTCGCGCCAGTGTCGTGCCTGACATGGAGGCTGAAACGCTCGCTGCCCAGGCCGGCCTTGGCATGCTCAATGCCGAAGGCAGATTAGTTACGCCGCAATTCGGCGCCAAGGTGTATATCGCCGACGCGATCTGCACCGACTTACCGCTCGCCGCGGATGGCTAGTAGGGAAACGAGGACCCATGCCTTACGTCATCACTACTCTGTGCACCAACGATGGAGCCTGCGTTGAAGTCTGCCCCGTCTCTTGCATTCATACCACGCCTGGCGCATCGCAGTTCTACATCGATCCGGACGTCTGCATCGACTGCGAGCAGTGCGAGATCGTGTGCCCCGTGGATGCGATCTTCAAGGATATCGACATGCCCGCCGAGCACAAGGCGTCGATCGACGTCAACGCCGCTTTCTTTCGCCAAAACAAAGCGGCAGTCGGACCGGTGCCGTTTGACATAGCGTGGGCGATGATTCAAGCCGCGCATGAGTACGCGCAGAGGTTTGGCAACGCTGTTACGGCTGTCGTCGTTGACGAAGCCGGCGCGCCGATCGCCGTCGGACGTATGGATAAAGCCGAGCCCCGAACCGCCGAGCTAGCGTTTAACAAAGCCTATACCGCCGCCGCCTTTCACCTGGCGACCGCGACGCTCGTACCGCAAGCGCGCCAACCCTGGTTGCGTAGTCTCGTTATTTCGCACCGTGGACACATCATGCCCGTCGGCGGAGCCGTGACGATTATCAACGGCGTCACACTCGTCGGCGCCATTGGTGTGGCGGGATCGCCCCGTCCCGACCAGGACGTTCTGTGCTGCCGCGCTGCCATGGCCGTGTGGGAAAATCACGGGCACTGAAGCATATTGTTTGAGCAGCCTCATGAGAGCCTAAGGCGAGAGTTATCCCTCACACTAGGAGGGACACCATGTCAGAAGCAAACAAGGCACTTGTTCGTCGTTGGCTTGCTGAAATGGACAAGAGAAACCTGCACATCGTGGATGAGCTTGTCGCTGTCGACTATATCGACCATAACCCACCAATACCCGATCTGGCGCCTGGTCGAGAAGGGGTCAAACAGGCCAACGCCCTCCTGCTCACAGCCTTCCCTGATGCAACACATACTATCGAAGATCAGATCTCCGAAGGCGACAAGGTCGTCACCCGCATGACCGTACGGGGCACCTTTTTAGGAGAGTATCTGGGCATCCCGCCGAACGGCAAGCAGATAACGGCTGAAGGCATTATGATTCACCGCATTGCCGGCGGTCAGTTGGTAGAACACTGGGCTATGGCGGACAATTTGAGGCTGTTCCAACAGCTTGGTGTGATACCGCCACTCGAACAGAACGAAGCATAGCCCACCAGTGCTTGCCTCTCTGGCCTTGGTGCACGGGCCCATGAGGGCCTGCCTGCCATACGCTCTAGCATTGCCCCCCCGCCAAGAGTGTTTGCGCCTCCTGTAGATCAGTCGTATCAAAGCCCTCTGTGAACCAGCCATGGGTCTCTCGTAGCAGCCGGGAGGCGTCATCCTCCCTACCCTGCTGCAGCCACAGCCGACTCAAGCTGGTGGCAGCTCGGAGTTCCAGGGACCTTGCCTGTTGGCTACGGGCAGTAGCAAGGGCCTGCCGCAAACAGCGCTCCGCTTCTGCGAATGTGTGTTCTGTGCCTCCCTGTGCCAGCAGCAACTCGCCTTGCAATCGATGGATCTCGGCCTCGTAAAAGCGCTCCGCGGTGCTGTCCACCACATCCAGGGCCTCAGCAAGCACCTGCAGTCCCTCTGTGGCCTGGTCAGCCCTGCGGTATCCCTCTGCTAACAGGGTAAGAAAGAATGGACGAAACAACGCTGCTCCAGTACTTTGATAAGCCATCAGGCCCTGTTGTATCTGGGCAATGCCGGCGTCTGGTTGTCCAAGCATGGCGCGCGCCCAGCCACGCAGGATGGCGCCCTGCGCTCCCCACTGCGCAAAGCCTTGCTCCGTGGCGAGAGCCACGGATGATTCTGCATAATCCAGGGCTCTGCGGTACTCGCGGCGTAGCCCATGCAGGCTTGCTGCCCAGCTCAAAGCCCATACCAGACTGAAGGGATGGGCCAGTTCCCGCGCCAGGGCGAGCGCTGCCTGGCTGCGCTGCAGGGCCTGCTCCGCATAGCCCAGGTACCAGAGGGCATGCGCTCCCTGGGCGAGGCACGTGACCCCAGGATCCTGCTCGGCCAGAGTGACTTGTGGGCGGTGCTGCTGGGGATCATAGACCGTCCTGGCGAGATCCAGTTCCTCCCGGGCCCGGGACAATTCGCCGAGACACAGTAACGTCTGTCCGAGCATAAAATGTCCCCATAGGTATGGCCGCCGCGGTGAAACCCGCCCCCATGGGAGGATCGAGGTGCGTTGCACGCTCCCAGCCAGGGTGAGCACCTGTTCCGCTAACTCTCGCGCGGTCTGCAGCTCCGCCCGGGCCAGATAAAAGGGCCACAATCCCGTCAGTGCCCCCAGGAGCAACGTGGGCTCTTGCACCTGCTGACAGAGGGTCCGCATACGGCTATTGACCTGGGCCAATTCTGGGGCCGCATAGCCTCTGGTGGCTGCGAGTGACAACCGTAGTCTGGTGAGCAGGGTGAGTTCGTCCTGGGCACGTTTGGGCGTGTCAGACAGAGCCGTGAGAAGATCCAGGCCTTGTGTCAGATGAGCCACAGCTTCTACATGGGCGGACCGCTGTGCCGCATGTTCGCCAGCGCGTTGCCAGTATCCGACGGCCTGCTCATGGAGCTGTGCCTGCGTATAATGATACGCCAGGAGTTCCGGCTGCTGCCTGGCGGTGTCAGGAAAGCGTTCCCCCAGTGTCTGGGCAATCTGTCGATGGTATTGCTGCCGTGTGCGCTTGAGCAACGACTGATAGGCCGCCTCCTGAATGAGCGCATGTTTGAAGGTGTACGTCGCCTGGGAACCCGTGCCGCGTTGGTACAACAGGGCGGCCTCGACTAAACGCTCCAGGTCACGCTGCAAGCTGGCCGCGTCGAGCCTTGAGACCGCCTGTAAGAGTTCATAGGAAAACTGTCTCCCGAGCGTGGCACTGAGTTGCGCCAACCCTTTGGCAGGCCCCAAACGGTCCAGACGGGCCATTAATGACGCCTGCAGCGTAGGAGGAATAGCCAGGGGAGGCGCTGACGCTTGCCCCTCGCTCTGGGCCGAACCCTCCGTGGTGAGACCCGCTTCCACAACCCATTTGGTGACTTCCTCGACGAACAGCGGAATACCATCAGCTTTTGCCACTACCTGCTGGAGCAGTGCAGCGGGCAGCATTTTCTCCCCCAGCATGGACGCGACCATCTGGGCCACCCGGTTGGGGGGTAAACGGTTGACGGTCAGGTGCGTCACGGACTCATGGATGCCCCACGGGGGATGAAAGTCGGCGCGACACGTCATCAGCATGAATATCGGGGCAGCAGGCCCCTGCTTGACATAGAGATCGAGCCATTCCAGGGTGGAAGGATCGCTCCAGTGCAGGTCTTCTACAATGAGCAGGACAGGTTGCTGGGCTGCCAGCGCGAGCACCAGGTCGAGGAGCGTTGCCAGGAGCTGTTGCCGCTGGCGCTGCGGTGCCAGCGGCTGGAGTGGGTAACGATCCTCCGGCAGCGGCAGGGAGAGCAGGGCGGCAAGAGGCGGCACCGTCTCCGGCAGCGGCAGCGCCCACTGCCGCAGGGTGTGTTCCAGTTTGTCGACTTTGGCCTCGGGAGTGTCCTCCCGGTGAAAGCCTGCCGCTCTCTCCAGGAGGTCAATGACGGGATACAACGCCGTGTGCTGATAGTACGGGGAACTCTGGCATGCCAAGCGTATATGTGGCTCGCCAGCCAGAGCCCTGTACAACTCCTGCACGAGGCGGGATTTCCCAATGCCCGCTTCACCACTGAGTAGCACCACCTGGCCGTAGCCGTCTTTGACCTGCTCCCAGCGTTCGCGTAGGAGGGCGACCTCGTGCGTCCGCCCGACGAGAGGTGTCAGGCCCCTGGTGACCACGACATCAAAATGACTTTGCGTGCGATGCGCCTCGACAATGCGATACGCCTCGGTAGGGGTTGCCACGCCTTGCAGGGTCTGCTCCCCCAGGGCCTCGTACACAAAATAGCCTTGCACCAGCCGACACGTGACACCACTGACCACCACAGTATTCGGCACGGCCATACCCTGGAGACGGGCGGCGATGTTCGGTGTTTCCCCTAGAGCAAGGTGTTCCTGACGGGTCGACCCTCCTAAGGTGCCAACCACCACCAGCCCCGTATGGATGCCCACGCGCACTGCCAGGGTCATATGCTGGGGCAGCTCTGGACGGACCGTGAGAGGCCCCAGGGCAGCAATGATCTCCAGACCGGCCCGCACGGCTCGCTGGGCATCATCTTCGTGTGCCTGGGGATAGCCAAAGTACACCAGCAGGCCATCACCCAGGTATTGGGCAATATGCCCGTCAAAGCGCTGGATGACCTCCGTACAGACCTGTTGATACCCCTGGATGATGTCACGCAGCTCCTCGGGGTCGAGCTGGCTGGCAAGCGTGGTCGACTCGACGAGGTCACAGCACATCACCGTGAGCTGGCGGCGTTCGGCCTCTGGCAGAGGAGGAGCAGGCGGAGGTTGCGCCAGAGGCAGCATACCTGGCGCTGTCTGTGTCGGCTGTGCTTGCGCCCCTGAGCCCCACACCGCACTACTCAGGGAGGCAGCGCATATCTGACAAAAGGTTGCACCAGGCGGATTGTCGTGCCGACAGGAGGGACACGCCAGGAGCAGTGCAGTTGCACAGGCGTTACAAAACCGCGCCTGGACAGCATTCACATGCTGACAGGCGGGACAGAGCCGAGTCGCGTCAGCTACCGGTACGTTGGCTGGGTCCGACGGACTACTGAGGCGTTCCTGCACTGCGGCAATGAAGCGATAGCCCCGCCCGTGGAGTGTCTTAATACAGCGCTGCACGCGTCCGCTATCACCGATAGCCTTGCGCGCCTCCATGAGGCGATGATTTAATGTGACTTCGCTGATGAACTGGTTAGGCCACAGGTTGTCGAGGAGTTCGTGCTTCGTGACTACACGGTCGCGGTGTACAATAAGGTGAGCAAGGACATTAAACACTTGTGGCTCGAGTTTGCAAGGCTGGCCGGCACGGCGGAGTTCATACAGTCGGGTGTCGAGTTCGTAGTCCCCAAAGACGTAGATCATGCCTGTCCCCCACGCTCTGCTGACTGACGTCCGTCCGATGCAGCTCTTGCAAGATGCCTCGTAACAATCCATCACGCCCTGCTCAGGGTAGAGCTATAGTATCGAACTTTTGGGACCACTGTCTAGATGCAGCGTCCTGACTGATGATGGAATCTCCATAAAATCCCCACACAATCTCCACTGCGTCTCCAAGCTTTATGCTGCAGCAGAGCGTACGCTTTGGCCATGGGCGGTCGCAACGCCTCCGGCGGCATCGCGACCTGTGAAGCCGTGCGCAGCCACATTTGGTACCAACGGAAGGAGGAAGACGATGTCTGAGGCAGCAGAAAAGTCTCTCTATGTGCGTCTTGGCGGCTATGATGCCATTGCCGCCGCCACGGATGACTTGCTCGGACGGCTGACGAGCGATCCACAGATCGGTGTCTATTGGAAGGGCCACAGTAAAGATAGCATGCAAAGAGACCGCCAGTTGGTTGTCGACTTTTTATGTGCAGCCTTTGGTGGGCCGACCATCTACCGAGGACGCGATATGAAAACCTCCCATGAAGGACTCGGCATTAGCGAAAGTGACTGGCAAGTCTTTGTGAAACATACAGTGGCTACGCTGGATGCCTTTGGCGTCCAGGGCAAAGAACGGGAGGAATTCCTTGCCGCTGCTGCCAGTCTCAAAGGTGATATTGTCGAACGTGCCTAGAGTCCATTTCGCAAGTCCTGCACCAATGGATGAGGGCGACAGCATGATGGCGGTCGCCCCTGTCTTCGATGGCTTCCCATAACCGCTCCGGCGTCTCCATCCCAATCTACCAATGCCAGAGCTCGTAAGGCACCTCCTTCTTTGCCACAATCCAGTTGCTTGGACCAGCTCACCCATCACCCGTTGCGGTGAACTCCCCGCGGGTCAGGTAGGTTGCGACAAAAGTCGTGGGCTGCCTATACTCGATTCAACATCAACTCGTAGTGCCCTGAGGAGTGAGCGTATGGAGCTTCGCTGGCCCACTGATCGCGTCGACTATGTGCCCATTACCGAGCGCGAGCCCTTGCCTCTGCCTGACGGTGCCAGGCTGATCGTCTGGCCCTGCGTGAATGTCGAGCACTGGGTGATCAGCGAGCCGATGCCACGCACGGTTGTCTCCCCGCCCGGCGGGGCCGCTATGCGCGTCCCTGACATCCCCAACTGGGCGTGGCATGAGTATGGTCAGCGGGTCGGCTTCTGGCGGCTCAAGGCCATCTTCGACGATTTCGGTGTGGCCGGCTCTCTGGTCATGAACTCGTCGGTCTGCGACGTCTATCCGCACATTGTTGACGCGTGTATGGCCGCAGGGTGGGACGCCGTCGGCCATGGGGAAGTGCAGAAGGCCCTCCCAACTATCCCCGACCAGCGCGACATGATCCACCGCGTCTTCGACCGTATCCGGCGCTACACGGGCAAGCCGCCCAAGGGCTGGCTTTCCCCCGCACTCGCTGAGACCCATGAGACGGTCGACTGGCTGCGCGAGGCCGGCTTCGAGTATGTAGCGGACTGGGTGCTGGACGATCAGCCCGTGGACCTCCGCACCACGCACGGTATCCTCGTCAGCCTGCCCTACACCCAGGAGCTGAACGACATCAGCATGATCTTGATCCAGGGCCACCGCGCCGCAGAATACGCCGACCGGACGATTGATCAGTTTGAGCAGCTCTTGTCTGAGTCAGCGCAAGCC
>Ga0081455_10002119_pt1 | contig 23638 bp, 15 predicted proteins | sample TabmetS3T2R1_FD_70207 | JGI IMG/M metagenome (GOLD analysis project Ga0081455, IMG submission 70207) | Tabebuia heterophylla rhizosphere microbial communities from the University of Puerto Rico - S3T2R1 | ecosystem: Host-associated > Plants > Roots > Rhizosphere ...
CAGAGGAGGCCTCAGCATAGGCGAGTTGCACCTGATAGGTGGTATCCAACTTCACCAGGGACGGGTCCATATTTTTAAAGCCCACAAAGCTATTGTGCTTGAGGGCGTGGGCGAGCAGGCTCTCCGAGCGACGATCCAGCCAGGCCCCCTGCGGCAAGCGCCAGGCGGATTCAAAGTACTTGGCAATGCCCTCATGGAGCCAGATCGGGGCGCGATTGTGACTCAACTGGACCACAATATAATGGATGTATTCGTGACTGAGGGCGTCTGTCCAGCGATAGCCACGAGCCAAGTTGCGTGGCGATAACAGCATAATCTTGTTGAACTTGCAGATGCCAATCGCCCCGGAGACCTCGATGTCGCGGGTTGACAAACTTGAAGCCGGGTAAAACGTCGCCGTCGTCGGGAAGATTTCCACGCGCATCTTCTCGGTGGGTGTGAAACGAAAAATCTCCCCAAGGCGCTGGTAACTCTGCTCCAGGACCTCTGCGACGTAAGGGGCCAAGGCAGCATCCTTGTCAGGATCAAGAAAGATACGGAAGTGGGCTGTGTCTATGGGCTGCAGTGGCGCCGTGCTCTGGATGGTCTGCGCCACGAACTCACGATAGGCCTGTATGCGTGGATGTGGGGCAACCTTGAGAAGGCTATCGAAGGTTTCCAGAGCTTCTGCATACCGCCCGAGTTCAAACAGCGCCTCACCGAGGAGAAAACGCCAGGCAGGGTGCTGCGGCTCGCTAGCCAGACGCTTTTCAGCCCACTGACGCGCCGCTTCAGCCTGCCAGCGCTCCAGTAACACTTCTCCCTCATTGGCTACCTCGGTCTCTGGTTCCTCCTGCTGACGAGTACTCCAGCTCAGAGCTGGCCATAGCAGACAGACACACAACGCCACTATGGCGAGAGGGTGGCCTATGAGGCGCGTGCGCGCATCCTTAGCGGACAATATTGCGATAATACTGCTCAATGAGTTCCTTGAACCGTTCTGGGTAGCCCTGTTTCAGGGCTTCCATAATGTCCTCACGAAACATGCGTGGGACTTTGTACGCTTCCTTATCAGGCAGTTGAAAATTGCGCACACTGGCGCCGGCGGCCCCTGCCTGCTGCTCATCGACGTTGGGTTGTGGCATAAATTCAGGCATTGGAAACCGACCGGCCTGGCGCAACATCGGCATCGACATGCCCATCATCTGCCCACGTTGCGCCATGTTCTGCATAGCCTGTTGCATACCGTTTTGGGCATTCCGCAAGCGCTCCAAAGCCTCTTGCTCCGGTGGCAGGGCCTGCTGGCTCCGTTGTTTCTCCAGGGCACCTTGCGCCTCACCCATAAAGGGCAGGGCTTCTTGCAACTGCTGCCCGAGTTCGGTCGGCAAGAAAGGCATCAACGGCAGGAGACGTTGCACCTCCTGCTGTAACGTCTGGGTATCATTGCGGACTCCGCCCTGGTTCTGCCCGAGTTCGCCCAGCTGGCCGCGCTGGTTGGGGGTCAGCATGGCTTGGCGGTCCTGCGGTAAACCGTCTAGCGCCTGTTGTACCGCCTGGAGATGTTGCTGCGCACGTGCGATCTGCTGCTGCAGCGTGCGATCAGGCTGGCCCAGGCGCTCGGCACGCTGGCGCATCCAGGTGAGCTGACGTTCCGCCTCAGCCAGGTCTTCGGTCACTTGGGGCAACTCGTGTTCCTGGAGACCCTTGCGCACCGTATGTAGCTGCCTGAGGAATTGCTGATAGGCATCCTGAAAGGCGGTATCGAGTTCGGGGTGCTGCCGCGCCCGACGCAACATCTCTCCGGCCAGTCGTGCAAGGTCATTCAGCTCTTGCTCGAAACGCCGTTGGACCTTATCGAACGTCTGCTGTTGTGCCTCATTGAGCTGGTTGAGGGTCTCCTGGTCGATATCTTGTGTCCCTTCCAGAATTTTTTCCTGGCGCTTGACCAGATCAGCCAGCTTGTTCGATGACTCCATCAATTGCTGGCTCATGGCGTCGAGCGACCCACCACGCGCCTGCTGTCGCATATTCTGCAGAGCGGCCACCATCGCTGACAGGTTTTTGAGGAGTTGTTCCGCCATCTGTCTGGCGCCATCGAGATCACCCGCCTCCAATTTCTGCTTCATCTCTTGCAGTTGCCGCATCATGTCAGACAGCGGAAAGGTATCGAGTTGTCGGTTGAGAAACTCATCCGGCAGTGTCATGGGCAATTGTGCCATGGCCTGCATGAGATCCTGCATGAGCGACTGCAGAGAATCGAGCAGTTTTTGCAACTCTGGCGGCACATTTCCCCCCTGAAAATCTTTGGGCAAATTATCCAGCGCTGCCAGGAGCTTGTTTTGCTGATCCAGGAGCTTGTTGCTGAGCTGCGCCACATCATTGAGCTTTTCGCCACTGGCAATATGTTCCGCAAAGGAGGAGAGGCGCTCGAGTTCTTGGACGACCGATTCGAGCTGCTGTTTCGGCTGCTGCAACTGCGCTGGCGAGGGCCACTGGGGGCGCAAGGCTTGCAGGCTCTGCTGTAACTGAGGCATCAGGGTATTTTGCAGGTGCGTCATATTGCGCTGCAGCGCCTGCATGTCAGCATACGTCTCGTACGTGCTGAAGGGATCATGCTGCACACGTTCCAACCCCTGCTCGATCTGACGTGTCACCTGTTCGGCACGCTCCGTGGCAGCGCGTTGCTGGTCACGGGCTTGCTGCAGCGCCTCCTGGCTGGGTGTGAGTTTACCAGCCTCCGATTGCTCCTGCCAGGTGCGTAACTGCTCCGCCAGGTCCAGATGGTCTGCTAAGAGGTCGAGGACTGCAGCGGCAACCTCCTCCTGGAGTTGTTTCAGGTTTTGATGCTCTTGCTCACGACTATGGACCTTCAAGGTCAGCGTCTGCGAGACGCCTTTCTTCGGCCCTGAGATCGTATCGTTGTCATACACTTCAACGTAGACCTGGACGGTCTCACCAGACGGCAACGGCCACTGGTTCATCTCCCAGGCAAACGTCTCCTGTACCTGACGGTTGGCAAAGCGTCCCTTATGTAGTGGAATACGCTGGGCTGTGCCCCCCGCGCCAGCGTAGACCAGCGTGGCATCCTGCAAACCAAAATCGTCCTCGGCTTCGTACTGGATCTGCAGCGTCGTCATTTCGTCTACTTCCAGCCCATCTTGAGGCTGACGGATGGTCACCTTGGGAACCAGATCCGGCACGATCTGGATCGTGTACCGCGGCGCCTGTGGGTTTTTCAAGCCATGCGTATCCTCCACCTCGACAGTATACGTGCCCTCACGCATCACGAGCATTTCCCCACGCAGCTCCTGGCCATTGATGACTAGAGGGACTTCCTGGCCGGCGTCAAAACGCAGCACTCCTCGGGTCAGGGGCACGTTGGCGCGCATGCTGAGGTGCACCTGCGTGCCTGGCAGGGCCTGAATATCTCCCCCGCCTTCCTGGGTGCGTGCCGGCAGCTCCGTATAAGCTGGAAAGACATACTGGAGCGCCATATGGCCAATGGCTGGCGCCGGCACCACCTCCAGGGTTCCCACCGCGGACCTGAAGCCGTCTGCAGTAGCCTGAAAGGTTAGCGACGCCTGCGGCTTGAGAAACGTGTAACGAAATGCCCCGTGGCCAAGAGGTTCCATCGGATAACGCCGGTCTGGCTGGCCCTGGCGTTGGACCAGAAGCTGCATGTGCTGTGGCAAGCGTCCCCTGGCCTGGGCCTGCACTTCCACGTTCATTCCCGAGGCGATCGTGATGTGTTCTGAGGTCAGAGCGATATGGATCTCACGCGACGGCAGATAGCTGAAGGGTCGCACGAGGAGATGCAACGATTCCCCCAGCACGTGTGGCTGCACGAGAGCCACGAGCACGGTAGCCAGTCCCACCATGGCGCACCACGAGAGACCTTGCAGTCGGCGTCGACGCACAACATCGGGCACGCTGTACTGCTGCAGCTGCCGTGCCGTACGACGGTGCAACGCCTGCACCAGGTCAAGGGCTACACCGTGGGGGTTAGACCGTTCGAGGACTTCCGGGTTGAGCTGTACAGCGTTGGTCAAGTCGTCGTGCAGGTCAGGGTAAGTCTCCTCGATGCTCGTGAGCGCCTGACGCAGAGAGACCGGGCGCAGCGCCGGCAGCACGACATACAGCCCCAGGTACACGAGGGTCCCAAGAGCGAGGAGACTGTAGAGGGGAGCGACGAGAGGTGTGAGGGGAACAATATGCTGCACCCCGACTCCGAGCAAGAGAACAGTGAGGCAGACCGTGAGCAGCACAATGCCACCCTGTAGCAAGTGTCGCAGTGTCAGGCCGCGTTGTACACGCTGCACAAACGCTATCAGCCAATGATGCTCCTGGACCATCATGGTATTTCCCTATCCTAAACGGATATCCACGGCGTGCTGGTGTGCCGCAAAGCCCTCTGCAGTCGTTAAGGCCCGGAGTGACTCTTGCAGCGTCTGGAGACCCTGACGCGTCAACTCCTGGACTTCCAGTTTCTTCACGAACTCGTCCACCGAAAGTGGCGAAAACATACGAGCGTAGCCACCTGTCGGAATCACGTGATTGGTCCCCGAGAGGTAATCCCCCATGGTGACCGGCGAGTAATGGCCGAGAAAAACCGAGCCAGCATTGACGATCTTGCTGCTCACTGCCCATGGGTCTGCCGTCATGATTTCGAGATGTTCTGGCGCATAATCATTGGTAAAACGCACACAGGCATCCAGATCTTCCAGCACGAGAATCCTGCCATAGCGCTCCAGGGCGGCCTCTATCCGTGCCGCCGTCGGGAGAGGAGGTATTTGCGCCGCCACTGCTGCCGCCACTGCGTGTGCCAGCCGCTCAGAGGTGGTCAGCAAAATAGCGGCTGAGTCCTCACCGTGTTCCGCCTGTGACAGTAAATCTGCAGCCACAAACGCTGCTGGCGCTGTCTCATCCGCAATAACCAACACTTCCGAAGGGCCTGGAGGACAATCTATGGCCAGCGGTAGTCCAGCGCTTGCCGCCCAGATCTTGGCCGCCACCACGTAGATACTACCTGGCCCAAAGAGTTTATAGACCCGTGGCACGGTTTCGGTGCCAAAGGCCATGGCCGCAATCGCCTGCGCGCCGCCGATCTTAAATACTTCCTGCATACCGACCAGGTCTGCAGCCACCAGCATGGCGGACGATACTGTCCCATCTAGAGAGGGAGGAATACAGAGCACGCGCTGCTGGCATCCGGCCACCAGGGCCGGTACGCCAAGCATGAGCACGGTCGAAGGATAGGGCGCTTTTCCGCCCGGCGCGTACAGTCCCACTTTCTCGATTGGCCGCCACAGGCGCCCCGTATGTACGCCGGGCTGTAACTCGTGGACCTGCTCATGGGGCAATTGCTGGCGATGAAAGCGCTCCAGATTATCACGAGCGCGTTGCAGACTCTCAATGAGCGCGGGCTCGACCTGCTGCCACGCTGCGGCTCTTTCCGCAGCGCTGACGCGTATGTCGTGCAGTTGCACACCATCAAAGCGGGCTGCAAATTCCCGCACCGCGGCATCACCGCGCTCTTGCACGGCTTCCATGATCGCCTGCACCTGCGGCAGCACACGCTGTACATCAGCCGCTGAGCGTTGCATCAAGCGGGTATACTCTGTCGCTTCCACCTCTGCCAAACGCTGCACCCGCATGCTTCGTTACTCCTGCAGTTCATCGCAGTGGGACTGAATTTTCACAATGGCGGCGACAATGTCGTCCATGTCCTGACGTGTGCCGAGCAGCATATTTTGGCGTACCCACAGGGCTTCCGCATCACAGGCACGATCCGTGGCTGGCCAGGCCACCTGGCTATAGTCCGGCATCTGGGGATAGGCGCCGCTAAATAGTGGTGGTGTAGCCAGGCCAAAATTTTTGGCGCGCAGAACCGGTTGTCTGTAAACCGGCAAGGAATAACCCGAGTGTATACCGTTAATCCCTTCAGCGTGCATAGCCGCTAGGAAGCGCTCCCGCGTTGTCCCCCCAAAGGCTTCAGCGTGATACTGTAAAAACAATACGTGGTAGGCATTGGACGTCACCCGTGCGTCCTGACGTAGTGCCGTGATACCTGGGACTTCGGATAACGCTTGCTCCAGATAGGCCGCGTTGGCTTGCCGCTGGGCGAGCTGCTCTGGATACCGGCGTAGCTGCACGCGGAGAATGGCGCCGTGCAGCTCGCTGAGGCGGTAGTTTCCACCCAGGACGTAGTGTGCATACCATAGGCCGTCCGGCTGACGTCCACAGTTGCTCAGAGAGCGGGCCATAGCGCCAATCGCCGCGTCGTTGCTCAGGATCATCCCACCTTCACCCGCCGTAATGTTCTTCGACGACTGAAAACTAAAACCTGCCACGTGTCCCAGGGTGCCGGCCATATGTCCTTGCCAGGAGGCCCCCCAGGCCTGTGCTGCGTCTTCAATGACTACCAGATTGTGACGCTGTGCCAGGGCCAGGATGGCATCCATGTCTGCTGGTCGCCCTCCGAGATGCACTGGCAGGAGCGCCCGGGTGCGGGACGTGATACACGCCTCGGCGCTGGCTGGATCAAGAGTATACGTCTGGGGATCGATATCGGCAAAGACCGGTACAGCACCAATTTCCAACGCTGCTGTGGCCGTCGCGACAAAAGTATAGCCCGGCATGATGACTTCGTCCCCGAGCCCCACGCCAGCAGCGGTGAGGGCCAGCTTGAGCGCCACTGTACCATTGGTCACGGCAATGCCATGCGCAGCCTCCTGATACGCCGCAAACTCAGCCTCAAAATGACGTACTTCGTCGCCCTGCTGCGCTCCCCAGCGGCCACTCTCCACCACAGCCCGGACCGCCTCAACTTCCTCCTGGTTCCAGAATGGCCAGCGTGGAAAGGGAGTGCGCCGTATCGGTTCTCCTCCTACTATCGCCAAATGCGCCATAAGCGGCCTCTTTCTCCTCGTGAGCGTGGCGAAGTAATTAGTCTATGGGCATTCTACTGCTGGACGACCACTTTGACAAGGGCTGCCTCAGGCCGCACCTGCGGAGAGCCTGTCGAACCTGGCGCTGGCCAGAGCGGATGGGTGCAGGCTGCGTGCAGTGAAGGCATGAGCTGCAGCCAGTGCGGATGCAGCAGATGGTGATAGCGTGCCAGGGCCTGTCCACCTATCCAGATGGGAGCTGTGCCGGCACAGAGTGTATCGATTTCCTGCACCGTTGCCAGGCAACTATGCTGGTCGACAGCATGCGTCAGCGACAACGCGACCAGGGCTGGTTGCAGGTGCTGGCAGGCATACTGGAGTTCGTGTATGGGGAGGTCGGCCCCCAGGTAATAGACGTGCCACCCCGCTTGCTGCATGATGTAGGCAAAGGTCAACAGCCCTAACTCGTGTCGTTCACCGGCAGGGCAGGCACAGAGCAGTACAGGTGCTGGTGCGACGGGCACCGTGGCTTGCAGCATGGTCAGCAGACGTTGGGTGAAGACCGTGGTGGCCAGACGCTCGCTGGCCACGGCGAGTTGACCAGCAGCCCAGAGTTCCCCCAGGCGGTGCATCCACGGGGTCACAACAGCCGTGAGTAAGGTCGCAAATGAGTAAAGCGCTGCCCCTTCAGCGAGTTTGGCTTCCAGGCGACCCTTATCGAAGCGCCGAGCGGCTTCGAGTAAGGCGTCGATGAGGATGGCATGGTCTGGTTGTATTGCCGGAGCATGTACGTCCGCGGCGGCACTCTGGTGCAGGAGCGCCTCTCGCCCCTCGGCTGCGAGTTCGCCAATCGCCCGCCCCTGGTCGATTTGCTGGCATATGTACCGCAGTAACTGCACGTCTTCGTCGTCAAACTCGCGGTACCGATTGCCAGCGCGTTGCGGCTTGAACAGATGATAGCGTTTTTCCCACATACGCAGGAGTTCAGGGCGCACTCCAAGCATGCGCGAAACAGCCTTGATGCGGTAGTGTGCCATGCCCTCACCTCCCCCCGCCCGTCATCTCCCTGCCGGCGAGAAGACAAAAATCGACAATACCGGTGGCTCCTGGGGGATCGTAATAAACCCATGCTTAGTGGCCTTATGGCAATCGTTACAGCCTTCCACAGTGGCCTGAAAGGCAGCACGAAACTGCTCCGTATTCTGGCTGGTAATGGCCTTGCGTAATGGCTGTACTTGCTCCTTGAGAAAGTCCTTAAGGGACTGAGCATAGGAGCCTCCAGAACGTGCGGCTTGGGTCAAATTTTCTTCCAATTCCTCGGCTTGATAGGTTGCCAGCTCCCAGCGTTCGGCACGCGCGGCGTGATAGAGTGTGGCAAAGTGATAGGCGTTACGAATCATGAAAGGTGCCAAGTCGACCTCGTGCATCTTGTGATCGTGCTGGGCCTTTTGACCATGCCCTTTGTGGCTCTCTGCGGCCTGCGCTGGCACGATCAGTGCCGCCATAGGCAGCGGGGCCCAGAGGGCTGCCAGGTAGCCACCGAGAAACAGTAGCCCGCCTATGCTGAGACAGGTGATTCGCCTGGTCCAGAAACCTCCCCTACGTGTGGTACTGCGCATCGTGTCCTCCTTAGTGGCTAGGTCATGGGCAATGGTTGTTGCTCTGGACCTGTCTAGCATACACGGGTGGTGTTTAGTCCGCCTGTATCGCTGGCGTATCTTGCCGTGGAAACACTACCAGGTCTGCAGGCTGCCAGGTCACCCGTACGACCTCCCCCGAGCGCAGGCTGATTGCAGAGGGAAACAACGCACAGAAGGTGACGCCAGAAGGCAGACGTAACGTATAGAGCTGGCGCGCGCCGCGAAAGCTGATGTGGACCACCTGCACCGGGGTGCCGTGCGGAGTGTTACATAACTGCACGTGTTCCGGGCGCACGAGGAGATCCACCTGACGGCCATTGCCTGTCAGGCTCCGGGCAGATGTGTAGGGAACTTCGCCCAATTCAGTGGTAATACAGGCCTCATGGATTTCCCCTCGGAGGAAATGTCCTAGCCCAATGAATTGGGCGACAAAGCGTGTGCGTGGGCGCCGCACAACCTCGTCTGGCGGAGCGTACTGGACCACCTGACCCTGGTCGATGACCGCCAGAGTATCGGCGAAACTCAGCGCTTCTTCCTGATCGTGGGTCACCAGGATAGTGGTGATGCCCGCCTGTACGAGGATGGCCTGCACTTCTTCGCGCAACTGCTGCCTGAGGTGCACGTCGAGGTTGCTAAAGGGCTCATCGAGGAGGAGCAACTGCGGGGCTGGAGCCAGGGCGCGTGCCAGGGCCACGCGTTGCTGTTGACCTCCAGAGATCTCGTGGGGATAGCGCTCAGCCATGCCTTCTAAGCCCACCAGCCGCAACATCTCAGTCAGACGCGTACGGCGCCAGGCTGCCGGCCAGCGAAACAAGCCAAATTGAATATTCTGACTCACGGTCATGTGGGGAAACAACGCATAATCTTGGAACACCATGCCAACATGCCGCTGCTCTGGAGGCACGACGAGCCCTGGTCGGCTCACTAAACGCTTGATGAGATAGATCTCTCCCGCATCCGGCTCCTCAAAGCCAGCCACGAGGCGCAACAGGGTCGTCTTGCCACAGCCGCTCGGGCCAAGCAGGCAGACCACAGAGCCAATCTCCACCTGCAAGGAGATGTCGCGAAGCACCGGCACCCCGGGCTGGAAGCTTTTGCTGATCTGATGCAGTGAGAGAGCTGGATTCACACCGTCCTCCAGAGAAATGTGGTCAGCGTAGCAGAACCACCTCGGGAGAGCAAGCGCAGGGGCGAGGGGATGAGTTATCCTCTGGCGCTCAGCCGCACGGCAAGTAGGACTGGCAGGATGCCAGCCGCAACAATGGCCAGGGCCGGCACCGCTGCTTCTTGCCACATGGCTTCAGAGGTGCGCTTCCAGACTTCCACTGCCAAAGTGTTGAGACCGAAGGGACGCAGCAGGAGCGTGGCTGGCATCTCTTTCATCACCTCGACAAAGACCAAGATAAGCGCGGTGAGCAGGCCACGGCGCATGAGCGGCAGGTGCACACACCTGAGCACGCGGCTGCCGCTGGCGCCAAGGGAGCGTGCCGCGTCGTCGAGACTCGGAGGAATATTGGTGAGGCTGGCATCGACGGTTTGTAAGCTGACGGCGAGAAAGCGTACCAGATAGGCAAAGATGAGGCCAACTGCCGAGCCAGTGAGGAGCAGACCCCCAGAGCGTCCTAAGACCCGTTCAAGCAATGCGACTACTACCGTATGATCGAGCCACGCCAGCGGCAGTAGGACACCCACAGCGATAACAGAGCCGGGAAGGGCATACCCCAGCGCAGCACATTGGGCTGACCATCGTACGCTCGGCGAGGGGTGCAGCCGACTGGCGTAGGCGAGAACGACTGCCATGAGACACGCCAGGCCTGTGGCCAACCCCGCCAGGTACAATGTGTTGAGCAGTAAGGCGCCAAAGGCTGGCGCGAACTGGCCGGTCTGGAAGGTCTTGAGGGTCCACAGACCCAGTTGTCCAACGGGCAAGAGAAAACCAGGCCCAAGCACCGCGAGGCAGGCACTCACGGCGAGGGCAGCCCGCCCACCCCGCAGGACAGTAGGCGTGACACCGGCACCGCGGTGATACGTCTCAGTGAAACGGGCGCGCCCGCGTGAGATGCGCTCCACGAGCAATAACCCCAGGGCAAAGCATAGCAGTCCGCTGGCAAGCTGGGTCGCCGCAGTGCGGTCGAACATGCCGTACCATACCCGATAGATAGCCTCCGTGAGCGTACGATAGCCGAATGTTGCCACAGTGCCAAAATCTGCTAACGCTTCCATCATGGCCAGTGCTACGCCAGCCATGAGCGCCGGACGAGCGATGGGTAACGTCACCATAAGAAAGGCACGCAGTGGGGAGCGCCCGAGGCTGCGCGCAATCTCGAGCGTTGTCGCTCCCTGACCGCGGAAGGCTGAGCGTGCCAGGAGATACACGTAGGGGTAAAACACCAGAGTCATCATCAGCGTCACCCCGCCGTAGGAACGCAGAGTGGGCAGACGGAACCCTTGTCCAAAGGTGGCGCGTAGGAAGGTCTGGAGCGGTCCAGCAAAATCAAACAGCCCCAGAAAGACAAAGCCCAGTACATAGGCTGGAATCGCCAGTGGCAGAATGAGGGCCCATTCAAAGAAGGCGCGGCCCGGAAAATGATGATACACCACAAGCCATGCCAGTCCGGTCCCCACTACAAGCGTGCCGCCACCCACTCCAGCCAGCAGGAGCACCGTGTTGGTAATTAACTCGACCAGTTGGGTGCGCCAGAGATGACTCCACATCTCACCGGCAGGGGTTAGGAAGGAGGAGAGCACAGCGACAATGGGGACCATGAGGAGCCCTGTGATCACGAGAGCTGCAAGGGTCCAACCAGAGAGGCGTGTCTTGACCAGCGGCCCTACGACATACGTCTGGTGGGTCTCGGATCGCACCACGTCCCTATGCCTCTATTTGTAGCCAGCCCGATCGGCAAGTTTTACCGCTGCAGCTTGGAGTTCGCTCGCAGCAGCAACGTCGATATCGTCTTGCTTGAACGCTCCCCACTTGGCGAGGATCGGGTGCACTGGTGCTTGTGGGTTGGCTGGATATTCAAAATTGCTTTGTGCTATGCCCTGCTGCGCTTCGGGACGTGACAGAAACTCGATGAGCTTGATAGCATTAGCACGGTGTTTGGCGTGAGCGGTTACTCCAGCGCCAGAGATGTTCACATGCGTCCCGGTCGATTGTTGATTGGCCCAGAACGGCGCCACTGGAAACTCGGGATCTTTCGCCAGCAAGCGTCCCAGATAGTAGGAATTGGTGATGCCGACATCGCATTCACCAGCCGCAATGGACTCGAGAATACGACTGTCACTATTAATCAAGGTCGGATTATTGGCCACCCAGCCTTGCACGATGGCCTCGACTTTTGTCTCCCCAAAGCGCTTGATCATGGTCGCCAGGAGCGACTGGTTATAGACATGGTTGGAGGGCCGGAGACAGAGACGGTTCTTCCACTTCGGATCGCCGAGAGCTTCATAGGTTGACAACTCCTCAGGCCTGACCTTGCGGGTATTGTACATGATCGTGCGTGCTCGGACGGTAAGAGCAAACCAGCGGTTCTCAGCATCGCGTAAGTGGGCCGGGATGTTGGCCTGTAATTCTGCCGAGTCGATTTTCGCTAACAACCCTGCTTGCGCAGCGTTCCATAGGTCGCCGGCATCGACGGAAATCAACACATCAGCTGGCGTCTTGTCGCCCTCAGCCCGGAGGCGCTCGAAGAGTTCCGGGGGACTCCCGTCAAAGCTTTGCATTTCAATACCGGTCTGCTTGGTAAAAGCCTCGAACACGGGCTCCTTACCGTAATGCCGTGCTGTGTAGACCACGACCACCTCAGCGGCTGTGGCAAGGGTAGTGGTCAGCACGACTTCCACACCTAGGGCGGCCACGACCGCCAGCACGAGTATGACCTTCTGTCGGAACATGTGTCGCAGGCACATCGTGATGTCTCCTCTAAAATTCCACGACAAGAGCACTGAGGAATTGGTAGTCAAACGCTTTTGCCGTTGTTACTGGTACTTGCACACCAGCACGAAACGTCATACCAGGACGTGGACGGATGTTGAACCCCGGGACCAGGTACACTTGCGTTTTGTGGAGTAAGCCTTCCTCGTCATCGGCAGGACCGCGTGTCGTGGTGACCGTCACCAGTTCAAGCAGCGGGGTGAACCACCGTGAGACAGGGTAGCCGATGGCCAGGCGCGCCGTGAATTCCTGCTCACGTGGATGTTCATCACCGTTGAGGAGCCATTCATATGCCACCTCTCCAATGAGGTCGAACGGCCCGAGAGCAATGCCGGCCGTGAGGAACGGCTCTATGGCATATTCGCCGCCCAGCCCACGTGCTTTGGAGCCTGAGGCAAGTTTAGATTCCAGCCCAAAGGCCACCAGGGCACGATATTGCACGGACTTGAACACCTGGAGCTTGGCTTGCAGTTCGATATCCCCAAAACCGGCGACGGCCTCACCCTCATCGGGGTTAAGGAAGAGGAAGGGGACTTCTACCTCGAGCTGTAAACGCGGCAAAATTGGGAACTCAATGGCCGCGGTCGCTTCTGTTTCTCGGGCATCCAGCCCTTTCGTGTGCGTCAGCCCGAATTCGAGTTCGCGCTCAATGATCGGTCGCCGGGTCACCAGCGGGTAAAAAAAGGTAATGTTGGGTTCGGCATATTGAGCATAGGCCGGTGCAACAGTGCCACACACCAGGAGCACAAGTCCGACAGCGATAGTACGCATACGTTGCTCCTCAGGTGACACGTGCTTCACTCAGCTATGATGCGACCTTTAGCGGTTTTCTCATGGAATTCCCCAACGAACTTGTAGGTGCCTGGTTTCAAGGCGGGCATTTTCAATTGCAGGGTTTTGCCACCAGACACGATCTGCTCAATCCGCAGCGAAGAGATTTCAAATTCTTCATCTTCCTTGTCCTTATTGGTGATGACAAGGATAAAGGGCGTGTTGGCCTTGACGCGGAGTTCTTCTGGACTAAAGCGATGTTGGTCAAGCGTGAGTGCGAGTTCTGGAGGGGTATCGGCGGCAAACGCGAGCGCCGCACTGCAAGCGATGGATATGAGGACAATCTGAAGCAGCCCGATCACACGTCGCACGAAGCGTCTCCTCTCAAACATGGTCTCGTCAAGACGAGCAGGGTTTTACGATATCGTGAACTATATATGATTTTGAAAATCATTTTCAAGATAAATTTTTTGCGAACTTGGACGAGCGTAGTGGACGTCGGAGGCTGGGATTGGGAACGGGAAAGCGTACCTGGTAGCGGATATGCGGGACATCACCAGGGTATGCTAATATGGGGCGCGGAGGGCTCCTGCGCCAGATGGAAGCATTTCTCCTGAAATTAGTCCTTGAACACCACGAGGGCATCCACGGCCTTCACCCCACGTCCTACTGGAAGCACCAGCAAGGGATTAATGTCCAGTTCGGCCAGACGTCCATCAAGCTGCACGGCCAGATGGGAGACGTGGACCAGGACCTGCGTCAACGCCTCGATGTCCGCTGCCGGCCGTCCACGGAACCCATGCAGCACGCGAGCCCCTTTGACATCGGCCAACATCGTGTGCGCTTCCGCCTGGGTAATGGGACAGCGACGCAGAGCAATATCATGGTAGACCTCGACCATGATCCCACCGCTGCCAAAGAGGATGGTGGGTCCGAGCTGGGCGTCATAAGAGACCCCGACAATGACCTCCACCCCCTCCGTGATCATTTCTTGCACCAGCACCCCAGAGATAGTAGCATTGGGCGCATGGGCCGCGGCATGTGCGAGGATATCGGCGTAAGCGGTACGCACCTGCGCCGCATCGCGGACACCGAGACGCACCACGCCTGCTTCCGTCTTGTGCAGAATATCAGGCGAATCCACCTTCAGCACCACCGGGTAGCCCAGGCGCCGGGCTGCCTCGACGGCCGCGTCCGCGGAATCCACACGCACCTCCTGGGTGGCTGGGATGCCCCACGCCGCGATCAAGTGCTTACTCTCAGATTCCGAGAGCGTCGCACGGCTAAGACCCCGCAGGCGTGCCACCGTGCGCTCGCGCTCCACCGTGAGTGCTGGAGCACTACCAAAACCATCCATCAGGCGGCGCTCACGCCAGTTGTGGTAATCGAGCAAGTGCCGGAGACCACGGGCCATCGTATCGGGCGCATAGAACACAGGGATATTGGCACTTTTGAGCTTCGCCAACCCGGCAGTGGCGCTGCGACTGCCCGTCCACAGGAAGACAATGCCCTTGTCATTGCGATCACGCAGGCTGATCACCTGCTCTGCCTGACTGTCTGATCCGGCACTTGCGACCGCCAGCATGCCGACCTGGGGCTCGTTGATCATGGCGTCCATGATCTGCGGAAAGGACGCGCTATTGGCATAGCCCGTGACGTCAGAGGGATTGGCAGCCCAGCCAAAACCTTGCAGCACACTGTTGATCGCATCACGGGCCTGATCGCTGAGCGGGGGCAAGTCGAGATCAGCCTGGCCGCACATATCGGCCGTGAGCGAGCTGATCCCACCCGAGTGGGAGACGACGGCAATGCCGGGCTGACTGGGTTTTGGCGTATGTGCCAGGAGGTGTGAGACTTCTAGAAGCTCATCGTAACTCTGTACCCGCACGACTCCATACTGTTTGAAGATCGCGTCATACAGGGCATCAGACCCGGTGAGCGCCGCCGTGTGGGACTGTGCTGCGCGCGCGCCTAACTCAGAACGGCCAATCTTAATCATGACGATGGGCTTGCCGCGTTCCGCCGCCAGCCTGGCCACCTCAAGGAATTTGCCAGCATCCTTAAAACCTTCGACAAAACCGGCGATCACCCTCGTCGCAGGGTCATCCAGCAAATAGCGCGCAAAGTCAGCAAAATCCAGGTCTGCCTCATTGCCCGTGGAAATGATATAGCTGAAGCCAATGCCGTTATCTACTGCCCGCACCAGGAAAGGACCGAACGCCGTGGCGCCACTTTGGCAGATGAGGCCCACAGGCCCTGTCAGGCCCTCCGCACCGCGTGACGACGACGTAGCCCAGATGTCGTCCTTGACATTAGCCAGCCCGAGGCAATTGGGACCACTGATACGCAGGCCTGAGGCACGGGCAAAGGCACCCAGCTCGCCCTGCAAGTCACGCCGATCCTCCACACCACGTTCAGCGAACCCGGCTGAAATGACGATGGCCGCGCCGACGCCCTTACGATGACACTCCTGTAAAGTGGGCAGCACCTGGTTGTAGGGCACGACGATGCCGACCACGTCCGGGGCCTCTGGGAGATCTGTGACGCTGGCGTAGGATGGTATGCCCATGATCTCGTCATAACGCGGGTTCACGGCGTAGACCCGCACCCGATCTTTGGCTTTGAGCGCTGCACCCAGGAAGCGGCCACCGTACTGCTGGCGCGGCGTCGCGCCAATCACGGCGAGAGAGCGCGGGTTCAGCATCTTGTGTATTGATGCCATCTGGCTATCGGTCCAGAGCTCCATGCCACATCCCTCTCCTGTCATTGTCTGCTAGAGCTTGTAGAGCTGTGCGGCGTTCCCCCACAGCATTTTGGCGCGCTCGTCCTCGGGCACATCCTGAAAACTCTGGGCAACATAATTACGCGTCTCTGGCCAGGTCGAGGTGGCCTGGGGGAAATTGGTTTCCCACATGATATTGTCGACCCCAAGATAGTGGCGGGCAGCGATCGCGGCGCGGTCGTACCAGCCCGTCATGTAACACTGCCGGTGGAACATCTCCGACGGGGTCATATCATAGCCCTCGAGATGCAGACGCTGACGTTCGAACTGGTGATCAGCCGTTTCGAGTTCATAGGCTCCCCAGGCCAGTGAGCTTTCGGCAAACACCACCTTCAGCCCAGGGTAGCGCATCAAGATGCGCGAGTAGAGAAAGTTGGCTACGACCTGGACACTACTCACCGGGCGGGTCAGCGCCCCCAGCGCCGCCGCCAGCCCAGGCGACAGGTCCTTGTATGCCGGGAACTGGATGCGGGTACTGGAGCCAGCGTGGAAACACACCGGTATGGCCAGATCCTGACAGGTAGCCCATAGGGGCTCGTACACTGGCTCATTGATGTGTGGCACATCGCGCAGGTGCATCGGGATGGCAGGGAAGATGACCCCTTTGTGGCCCTTCTTGACGGCGCGCTGGATCTCCTGCACGGTCGTCTCAATAGGCGCCAGCGGCGCAATGCACTGCGGCACAAACCGTGGGCTCGTGCTGGCCCACTCGTCGATCAGCCAGTCGTTATAGGCCTGCACGCAGGCGAGTTCGAGTTCTGGATCGGTGAGGCGCCCGAACGTTTCCCCCGCCAGCCCAGCCACGGTGGGATAGAGCACACTGTAATCCACGCCGTCCACGTCCATAGCCTTTAGGCGCTCGGCTGGGATATAGGCCACCTGTGGGACCTCCTCCCAACGCTGTGGCTCACGGGCGCGATCACTCAGCACCGCGCCCGCAGAGGCCACACCGGGCATCGGCAGCTTGGCGCCATCGACCATCCAGCACTCGGTGCCATCGGGTTGCTGCACAATATGGGGGATACGCTCACCCCATTTGGCGCGTGACATACGCTGGGTCCAGACTTCGGGGTGCTCCTGGACATGGTCATCCACACTGATTAAACCGTACTTCAGTTCCACTGTGCGCTCTCCGTGCTCAAAACATGCCTCTTGCCCCCTCTCCCCCCGGGAGAGGGAGCCCGTCTTCTACCGTCTCGCACACCACCGAGCGTTACAGCCCGTATACCCGCATGGCGTTGCCATAGCGCAACAGCTTCTGCTCATCCTCGGGCACCCCCGCCAGGGTGCGCTTCACGAACTCCCAGGACTCGGGATACGTCGACGTAGAGTGGGGATAGTCCGACTCCCACATGATGTTCTCAATGCCGATGGTATGGCGCTGCTGGATGCCAGCCGACTCGTACCAGAAATCGACATGGATCTGTCGCCGAAACAGCTCGCTGGGCCTGGTTAAAATGCCTTCGGTCCACAGGTGACGCCGCTCCCACTCGTGGTCGCAGCCTTCCAGAATGTAGTTCACCCATCCCAGCCCGGTCTCGGCACAGACCCACTTCAGACGTGGATAACGGTCCAGCACACCAGAAAAGATCAGGTTGGGGATGAACTGGGCTTGCACTGAGAAGCCCCCTGAGGGACCCACGGCCTGTTCTTGATTGCGGGTGTAGCCACTCCAGCGTGGCATGGTCAGACGTAGACCACCGCCCGCATGCCAGTGAATGGGCACGTTGAGATCCTGGCACGTCGCCCACAGAGGGTGCCAGTACGGATCGTTAAAATGCTTCAAGCCCTCTAGATTCTGGCTGGGCTCGACCAGCATGACGATGCCCCGGTGCCCTTTGTGGACGGCCCGCTGGACTTCCGCCACGGTGACGTCAATGCCGCTCATATAGGGAATAATGGCCAACGGGACATAGCGCTCACTCACCTCACGCCACTCGGCGAGCGTGTCGTTATAGGCCCGCACACAGTCCAGCTCAAACTCGGCGTTGCCCTGGAAGAAACAGCCGCTCTGCACCGGGTCATTAGGAAAAAGGACCTCAGCATCAACGCCGTCTTTATCGAGCGCTGACAGCCGGTCCACCGGGTTGTAGACGTAACTTGGGACCTCGTCCCAATGCTGTGGGAAGTATTTACGCATGGGGTCATTCATCACCGTCGGGCAATTGACTACCCCACGGTTTCCCACTACCTGGCCATTCACCACCCAACGTTGTACTGGACGGTCAAAGGCCACGGCCATGTTCGCCTTGTCGGTCGTCTCCATAAGGCGAGGGATCGCGTCGCCCCACTTGGCCTGCGACATACGACTGGTAAAGGCATCCTTATCCGGCTGGGCATGTGAATCGCAGCTGATGAGCCCGTACTTAATCTCCATAAACATCTTCTCCCCAGATGGTTCCAAATCGTCCTGACACGCCATGAGGCGCAGTATACACGCTGCCTCACGCTACCACAAGCCATTGGCGCGAGAGGCACCAAGCCACGTTCTGAGACCTGGCAGGCGTCTTGAGCGCACGCTGAGTGTATCCAAATCAAAAGCTTACACGACCCTTCCGGGCGCATGCATGAAAATTCGTACTTGACATCATTAGGCAAAGACACGCACAATACGCTAATTTCTCCCATGGCAAATTATTCGACTACAAGTGCTAGAGGGTAATATCCGTGCGAAGTTGCTGTGTCGTGTGATGACCGGCAAGGAGAGCTAAGGATCACGTACTCATACTGGATGCTCATAAAATGGAGCGAAGGAGAAACAAGGTATGGTGCATAGACGAGGACGGCAGTCTGTCAGAGGGTTCTGTATAGTGCTGGTGCTCTTGTCCCTGGTATTGGTGCAGGCCGGAGCCCAGGCACAGCAAGCCGCTGGCAAGGCCAAAGTGGATCGCCTGGTCATGGGGCTGATTACTCCCTACCTGGATTACTGGCGTCCCTGGATCAACGGCACGGCGGACCACAATATCCAGCACGACCCGACGTTTGAATGGCTCGTTGAGGTCAGTACAACTGGTGAGTATAAGCCCTGGCTGGCCGAGAGCTGGGAGATGGCCAAGGACGGCAGGTCATGGCGCATAAAGCTGCAAAAAGGCGTGCAATTCCATCACGGCTACGGTGAGTTCACCGCCAAAGACCTCGTGCATACCCATGCCCTGTGGTGTGATGAGAAATACCCTGGTCGTAAAGACATCCCCTCTGCTGCCTACAGACCAGGCATCTGTGCGATCAACCAGATCGAAGTGGTCAACGACCACGAGGTGGTCATGCGCTGCAAGAATGTCTGTCTCGATACCCTGTTTTACTACTCCAGTGCGGCAAATGTCATGATCTTCAGCAAAGCCCAGTGGGACAAAGAAGGCGAGGACGGCTATGAGAAGAAGCCGGCCGGCACTGGACCGTATGTCTTCAAGGAGCGGCAACTCGGTCGGTACGTGCTGTACGAGCGCGCCCCCACCCCGCACTGGAAGCATGGCACGGTCGACTGGAAAGAGCTGCTGATGACCTGGACCCTTGAAGAGCCAACGCGCCAGGCGCAGATCCTGGCGGGTGAGACGCACCTCACCGAACTCAACAAAGATCTCACCGATGATTTAGTGGCGAAGGGCTATAAGCTCATCCGCAGCCGCACCACCGCGCAGCAAGTCCAGATCAACTTTGGTGGCCTGTACTTTGGCACAGAAGACAAGGCCACAGGGCGCTATGCGGAACACGGTGGCACGACGGGGAAGCTGGATCCCAAGGTGCCGTGGACGAATATTAAAGTGCGGCAGGCCATGAACAAGGCCATCAACCGTGAGGAACTGCTGAAGGTGTTGTATAAAGGTCGGGCCACGCCCATGTATGTACATGGCTTCTATCCTGACCTGCCGGGCTGGGATCCCAGCTGGGAGAAGCGCTTCCCAGAAATGTATGGCTATGACCCTAAAGCCGCCAAACGCTTGCTGGCCGAAGCCGGCTTTCCAAAAGGCTTCAAAGCCAAAGGCTGGTTGTTTCCATTTGCTGGGGCGCCGGAGCTCATCCCCTTAATGGAAGCTGTACAGGTGCAGTTACGCGAGGTGGGCATTGACATTGAGCTGGAAGAGGCCGACTGGGTCGCCAAAATCCGCCCGACGCTGCGTGACCGCAAGGCGAATGGCTACCTCTGGGCCATTCCGCCCTCGAAAAAGGCGGTCGAGGCGCAGCTCGTGGTGTTTAATATCTCGGGGCTAGCGCACATGTATGAGGATGACACGCTCTACGCCATGTGGCAGGACTTGCTGCAGATCGTGGACCCCAAGGCTTTTGACGAACAGTTGCGCAAGATTGGCAACTACAAGTTCGAGCAGTTCGAGACCATCCCGCTCTTTGACGTATTCATTGAAGTGGTGGTGGACCCCAAGATCGTCGAGGACTGGGCCTTCTCCGGCTGGGACGGCGGCGATATTGGTCATACGTGGCTGATCAAGGCGTGCAAGCAGGATAAAGCCTGTAAGTAAATATGGCGAGGACGGAGGTGCAATCATGCGGCAGGTGCAGTTCAGGAAGCCTTACTTATTGTTCCTCATAGTGCCCATGCTGCTAGTTCTGCTACGAGTTGGTGTGCAGGCGCAGCCAGCCGCTGGCAAGGCCAAGGTGGATCGTCTAGTGATGGGATTAATTCTGCCCTACCGAGACTACTGGCGTCCGTGGATCAATGGCACTCCGGACCACAATATCCAACATGATCCGGCATTCGAGTGGCTCTTTGAGGTCGACGTCGCGTCGGGTGGCTATAATCCCTGGCTGGCCGAGAGCTGGGAGATGGCGAAGGACGGGCGGTCCTGGCGCATCAAGCTGCAAAAGGGCGTGCAGTTCCACCACGGCTACGGCGAGTTTACCGCCAAGGACGTGGTGCACAACCATGCCCTGTGGTGTGATCCGAATTACCCGGGCCGCAAGGACCCAACGACGACTGGCTACAAGGAAGGTATGTGCGCCGTCAACCGTATCGAGGTGATCAACGACCACGAGATCGTCATGCACTGTAAGGTGGTCTGCCTCGACCTGCTGTTTTATTACTCCAGTGCGTCGAGTGTCATCATCTTCAGCAAGGCGCAGTGGGATAAAGAAGGTGAGATGGCGTACGAGACGAAGCCAGCCGGCACTGGGCCGTATATCTTCAAGGAGCGGGCGCCAGACCGCTACGTCCTGTACGAGCGTGCCCCCACACCGCACTGGAAGTGGGGTGTGGTGGACTGGAAAGAGTTGCAGATGACCTGGGTGCTCGAAGAGCCTACACGGAATGCGCAGTTTTTAGCAGGTGAGACGCACCTCACCGAGCTGAACAAGGATCTCACCGACGACCTGGTCAAGAAGGGTTACAAGCTCATCCGCAGCAAGCAGGTGGCACAGCAGATTGTGCTGGTCTTCGGTGGGCTCTACTTTGGCACCGAAGACAAACAGACGGGGCGCTACACGGAACATGGCGGCACCACGGGCAAGCTCGACCCCTCCGTGCCGTGGACCAAGAAAGAGGTGCGGCAGGCCATGAATAAGGCCATCAACCGCGCGGAATTGCGCAAGGTGCTGTATAAGGACCGAGCCGACTACACGTATGTGCACGGCTTCTACCCCGACCTGCCGGGCTGGGACCCCACCTGGGAGAAGCGCTTCCAGGAAATGTACGGTTACGACCCGGCGGCGGCCAAACGCTTGCTGGCTGCTGCCGGCTATCCCAAAGGGTTTAAGATCAAGGCCTGGCTCTATCCCTTTGCCGGGGCGCCGGAACTCATCCCCTTGATGGAATCCGTGCAAGTCCAATTACGGGAAGTGGGCATCGAGATGGAGATGGAAGAGGCCGATGTGGTAGCGACCGTCTTGCCCAGGCAGCGGGACCGCAAGGCCCACCAGTACATCCGACCTGGTATCCCCTCGAAAAAGGCTGTTGAGACACAGATTGCCGCCTTCAACGCGGGCAAGGCCACGCCGCACTGGTTCGAGGACGATACAATCTACAAGATGTGGGAAGATCTGCTGCAGATGTCTGACCCGAAGGAGGCGGACGCCCAACTGCGCAAGATTGGCAATTACAAGTTCGAGCAGTTCGAGATCATTCCACTTTTCGATGTGTACATCGAAGTGATCGTTGATCCCAAAATCATTAATGACTGGCCCTTTTCTGGTTGGGACGGTGGTGACCTCGGCCACACCTTCCTGATCAGCGCCTGTAAGCAGGAGAAGCCGTGTAAATAATCCGTACAACCAGGTGCTTCGGATACCGTCTGGGGTACCGGGCCGACAACTACGCGCTTTATACCAGTACAAGTAGCGCTCAGCAGAGTCTGAGTTCTTAGGCTGTGGACGACGATAGCGCCAGTACCACCTCTCATAGCGCGTGCGACAAACAGAGAAGACTCCTGCATAGACACCTGTCTATGTGGGGAGGATCGCAGGTTGGGACTGTTTGGCAACGGAGGTGTGTGATGCAGAGGCGGGTCTGGAAGCTCACAGTGTTGTGCCTCACGGTGTCTGCGGTGCTGCTTCTGGGAATAGCAGGAGTCCAGGCGCAGACCCCGGCCGCCGCCGGCAAGGCCAAGGCGGATCGTCTGGTGATGGGCCTGATCGAGAAGTATCGCGATTACATGCGCGCCTGGATCAATGGCAGCGCTGACCATATGATCCAGTTTGACCCGGCGTTCGAGTGGCTGTTTGAGGTCGACATCGAGTCGGGCAAGTATAATCCCTGGCTGGCTGAGAGCTCGGAACTGGCCAAGGACGGTAGGTCGTGGCGCATCAAGCTGCGTAAGGGCGTGCAGTTCCACCACGGCTACGGCGAGTTCACCGCCAAGGACGTGGTGCATAACCACGCCCTGTGGTGTGACAAGGAGTATCCGGGCCGCAAAGACCCGCCCTACGTGGGTTATCAAAATGGCATTTGCCAGGTCCAGCGGGTCGAGGTGGTCAACGACCACGAGATCGTCATGCACTGCAAGGTGGTATGCCTCGACTTGCAGTTTTATTACTCGAGTGCCTCAACCGTCGTTATGTTCAGTAAGGCGCAGTGGGATAAAGAAGGCGAGATGGCGTACGAGACGCGCCCGGCCGGCACCGGGCCGTATATCTTCAAAGAGCGGCAACCAGACCGCTATGTGCTCTATGAGCGCGCCCCGACGCCGCACTGGAAGCACGGGGTGGTGGACTGGAAAGAACTGCAGATGACCTGGGTAATCGAAGAGCCCACGCGTCTGGCACAATTCGTCGCAGGGGAAACGCACCTCACTGAGCTGAACAAGGACCTCACCGATGAAGTGGTGAGCAAGGGGCATAAGCTCATCCGCAGCCGGCAGGTGGCACAGCAGATCGTCCTGGCCTTCGGCGGGCTCTACTTCGGCACCGAGGACAAACAAACGGGGCGCTACACCGAGTTCGGTGGCATCACGGGGAGACTGGACCCGTCGGTGCCGTGGACGAAAAAAGAGGTGCGGCAGGCCATCAACAAGGCCATCAACCGCGAGGAACTGCTGAAGGTGCTGTATAAGGGTCGGGCCACTTACACGTATGTGGCTGGTTACTATCCCGACTTGCCCGGCTGGGACCCCACCTGGGAGAAGCGCTTCCCGGAGATGTACGGTTACGATCCCGCGGCAGCGAAACGCCTGCTGGCGCAGGCCGGATATCCCAAGGG
>Ga0081455_10002120_pt1 | contig 23637 bp, 30 predicted proteins | sample TabmetS3T2R1_FD_70207 | JGI IMG/M metagenome (GOLD analysis project Ga0081455, IMG submission 70207) | Tabebuia heterophylla rhizosphere microbial communities from the University of Puerto Rico - S3T2R1 | ecosystem: Host-associated > Plants > Roots > Rhizosphere ...
TCAGCTTGCTCACCTGGTGCGCGGCGGATGCACCCTGGCTCCTGACGCATACCTTTTTACCGTCATTGATCGAGCCATCTTGGCCGAGAAGACAAAGCTACCCAAGCGGTAGGTGTGGATCCGATGCGGGTATCGCCTGTGAGGCGGCGTAGGTGCGCCGCGTACCGCCCTCATCGCGCCTCCAGGGCGGTGAACAACGCCGCGTGAAACCCGCGGCCGAGGCAATGCATTCCGTGCCGAGAAGGGCGACCGAAAATCTGCGAAAGATGAAAGGGGCCGGACGCAACGCCCCCCCCCCGGCCCCTCGAGCCGCACCCGTCTCAATTCAAAGACCGTTTATGCTGCTTCAGCCAGGTGGCGTTTCTCCTTCACAAGGTGAGCGAGCAACGCACGACGCATGCGACGGCGGCGCAGGAGGCGGCTGCCGATCAGCAGGCGCAGGATGCGGCGATCATCGTCTCCGCCGTCCTCGCCCTCCTCTTCGCCGGCTTCTTCGTCCTCTTCCTCGTGTCCTTCACGGATCAGATGGGCGAGTAGCAAGCGGCGCAGCCGCTGGCGGCGCAGCACGCCGCGGGCGATGAGAAGCTTCAGGATGCGACGCTCCTCCTCACCACCCTCTTCGTCTTCTTCGCCGAAAGCCCCCTCACCCGCTTTTCACGCAGGAGGTGGGCAAGAAGCAAGCGCCTCATTCGCCGGCGGCGACACGGCCCAACGACGATCTGCGAGCATTCGGCCTCGACGAGCTCCGCGCAGCCTTGCGAGCCCAGCTCGTGCCGCCGGACGCCATCCGCTTCTGCGATCGGAAGATGGCCGGGACGGACTGAACGGCGGGGCCGACGAGAATCGTCCGCGGTGGTTGGTCATGGTGCGATCTTGCCGCCGAGCGAGCCGCGCCCTGACCTTCTAGAGGGGCGATCGGACGGCAGGCAGCCCGGCCCTGCAACGGCGGCGCGCGGCTATTTTCCGCCGGCGCTCCCGAAGGCCGCGATGGGCGCGGCCGATCCGACGAAGGACCGCACCATGACCAACGATCGCGACGATCTCGATGTCGAACCCGCCACCGCCTCTCCGACCGAGCACGTCCTCACAGAACTGCAGCTCTACGGCTGGCGCCCTCTTCAGGACGAGCCAGACGTCAGGCCGCTCCCGGAGGGCAACATCGTTGCCGGTGCCGTCGCCGACATCTTCGACGCCCTCGTGTCGACCTTGAACGACACCCGCCTCGAGCCCGACCTGGAGGATTTGCTCTGGTCGACCTGCAACCTGTTCCACCGGGCTGTCGATCGCATCGAACGGGAACTCGACGACAACGAGCGGTCACAGCACAAGAGCCAGCGTGAACGGAACGGCGCGGAGGTGAGATCGGTCGAGCTCGAACGCCTGACCGCCCAGGGCGTCACGTTGCTCGAGCGACGCAATGCCATGGAGCTCTTCCGCGACCAGGCCGCCGAGCAGTTCGAGCGCCATACCGGTTCTGCCTGGCGCCCACGGTCAGGTTCCCTCGTGAACCATCGCGCTCTCACCGCCGCTATGATCGACAGCCGGGAATTCCTCGCCGCACGGCGGCGGGCCGAGTCCGAGTTGCTGGTACCGGCTGGACCGAAGATCGCCTTCACCGGTGGCGCCGACTCAACGACCACAATCTCATCTGGAGCATACTCGACAAGGTGCATGCCAAGCATCCGGACATGGTCCTGCTGCATGGCGGGTCGCCGACAGGCGCCGAGCGCATCGCTGCGCGCTGGGCGGACACTCGCAAGGTGGTGCACATTCCCTTCAAGCCCGACTGGACGCGCCACGCCAAGGCGGCGCCATTCCGCCGCAATGACCAGATGCTGGAGGTCTTGCCTATCGGCGTCGTCGTTTGCCCCGGGTCGGGTATCCAGGAGAACCTCGCCGACAAGGCCCGGAAGCTCGGAATCCCCGTCTGGCGCCTCGGCGCGGGCGGTGCGTGAGCGCCGCCTTTCAGTCACCTTTGCCTTCGAGTATGATTTCAGCGCGCCGTGGTGGTGGTGGAAGGCGCAACCGTTCGACCTGTGTCACGGAGATCCACCATGGCCATCGGCATTATTCTCGGCGTTTTCGGTCTCGGCTTTTTATGCTGGCTGCTGTTCACGCTCGCTGTTTATGCACTTCCTTTCCTTGTTGGACTGACGGTGGGCCTCGCTGCCTTTCACGGCGGGTCTGGCTTCATCGGCGCGCTGGCCGTCGGCCTTCTCGTCGGCGTCACGATCTTGGTGCTCGGGCAGATTGTTTTCGCCACCGTCCGCACGCCGCTGATCCGACTCCTGATCGGGCTGATCTATGCCGTGCCGGCCACCGTCGCCGGTTATCAGCTATGCTTCGCATTCGCCGGCATCGGCGTGCCCACCAGCGGTTGGCAACAGGTCTTCGCCATCGCCGGCGCCCTTGTTGTTGGCGTGACTGCCCTTGCGCGCATGGTGTTGCTCGTCCCTCCGCCGGTTGGGCCGGGCCCTGCGGAAGGCACGGCTCAGTCCGCCGTCGACTTGCGGTCGCACGACCTGCGAGCATGATGATCGTCGCCATCCTCATCGTCGACAAGTAGGTGAAAGCGGGGTGTGACGCTCGGGTCGTCGAACTTGAGCGAGAGGTAATTGCGAAGGCGGCCCCGATCTCGGCGCGACCAACGAAAACCTGGTGGCTGGGCATTGTCGTTCGACCGATTGACCTCTGATCCGATGCCATCCTTTGCCTGCGCCAGGGCCTCTTTCTCTTCGCCCGGCGTGCTGGATCTCTTGCGCGAGACTTTCTAAGTCAGCCACGTCTTCTCCTGAGGATGCTGTTCGGCGCGGACCGTCGGCCTCTCTTTGGCTGATCTGGCCAGAGGACGGCTGCGCCTCGATCGCCTGAGCCGCAACGGCGTCGGTTCGACTTTCTTCCCCTGCCGGCTGCGCCGGCATTCCTCGCGAGGCAAGAAAGTCGCCCCGCCGCCATCCTCCGCTCTGCTCCGGCCCGCAAGCGGGTGCGGCGTCGATCGCCTCCGGCCTGCAGATCGCCATCGAGGCCGCGATGGTCGCGGGCTCGAACAGCAAAGGAGAAGTCACATGGCTAACATCGGTTCCTTCCGCAAGTCCGGCAACGAGTACCAGGGCGAGATCGTCACCCTCAGCGTCGAGGCCAAGGGCGTCCGCATCGTTCCGAAGGCCAATCGGTCCAGCGATGCCGCCCCCAGCCACCGAGTCTTCGTCGGTCGCGCCGAGATCGGGGCCGCGTGGTCAAAGGTGTCGAACGAGGGGAGGCCTTACCTTTCCGTCAAGCTCGATGATCCGAGCTTCAATTCGGCGATCTTCGCCAACCTGTTCGACGATCCGGATGGCGAGACGTTCAGCCTGATTTGGTCGCGCGGCCGCAAGAGGAACGGCGACTAAGCCGACGCCCCCAAAAGCCCCGCCCGGTCCACCGGGCGGGGCTTTCTTTGTGTTCATCACCATGCGCGATAACGTCGTTACGCCGATAAGAGCAACGGGCACCGCGGAGGATTAGTTGGGCGATGAGAACAGCTTGCCCCTCGACCGCATCGGCTGCGTTGTGCGGTACGTGCGCAATGGGCCGCAAGCCGATCTGTGATCTGGCGCGGTCGTGGGATGACCTCAGCTTCGTCAAGATGCCTACGATCGCTCAGCGCATCCCCATCGGGTTTCCGCCGTCAACGACGACAGTTTGTCCGGTCACGCTGTCCGCTCGACAATAGGCGACGGCCATCTCCGCGATGTCATCGGCACTCCCGGTTCGTTCGAGGACCGACTGAGTGCGCGCCATCTGCTTCACGGCCTCCGGCAGCCGCTCGGCCATGCGCGTTCCCTCGACCAGCCCGGGCGCGATGCAGTTCACGGTCACGTCCGGCGCCAGGGCGATGGCCAGGCAGTGCGTGAGATGGATCAGGGCCGCCTTGCTGGCCGCATAGGCGATGCTGCTGCCGGCTGGGGCAACGCCGGCGATCGAGGCGATGTTGATGATGCGGCCCGTCCTGTCCCGCCGAAGGCTTGGCGCGAATGCTCGTGACAGCAGGAACGGTCCGCGCAGGTTCGTTTCGAGGACGCGATCCCAGATCTCCGGCGTCAGCGCATCGAGCTCGGCGAACGGAATGCCGATGTTCCATGCCGCATTGTTGACGAGAATGTCGATCCACCCGAAACGGTCGATCACGTTTTGAACGCATAGATCAATCTATTTGGGGTCTCGTTGATCGAGGTGCACGGCGTGGCCCTGCCGGCCAGCCTTTTGCACTGCCTCGACTACCGCCTCGGCGCGGCCCGTTTCGCCGACATAGGAAACCGCGACATCGGTGCCGGACGCAGCGAGCGCCAGCGCAATCGCTCTTCCGATGTCGCCCGAGCCTCCGGTCACGAAGGCAACTTTTCCATTGAGATCCATGACAGCCCCAAGTCGAGACAACCGTCGACGCTCAGCCACTTAGCATGGTTGGTCCGACAGCAGCAGTGGGCCGGTGCGCTTATTGGGCCTGATGATGACGGGCGCGTCCGGCTACGCCGGACCGGGCTCTATGCGGCCGATCAGGAGGGGTTGGCGGCCGCACGAAGTCGCCCCTCGGTTGAAGTGAGGGAGGGGTGTCTTCGCCTGACGGTGACGATCCCTCGCGCAAAACTCTACGCGTTCAACGACGCCACCAAGATCACAAATGCTCAGGTATTGCCCGAACGTGGTTCCTTCTTTCCGTGTGTCGTCGGCGTAGGTGGCCGCCTGAGCAGATCCGCCGCCTCGACATCCAGGCTACGCGCCAGCCTGTCGACCACGTCGATAGTCGCGCCATAAACGCTCCGTTCAATGGCGCTGATATAGGTGCGATCGATGTCTGCACGATCGGCAAGCTCTTCCTGCGACAAGCCCTTGGCCTGCCGGAACTTCCTCACATTGAGCGCCAGCACCTCGCGGATCTTCATCCGTGAGATGGCGCTGCCTTGTCGAGTATTTCACCACGGAGTATCCTCTACAAAGGACGAGACGGTCAGAGGTTTTCACGTCCTTGGCCGGCAAACGGCGGCATCCGCGCTCGGTTCATCACCGTGCATGTGTGATGCAACGCTCGGGACCGGATTTCATCGGGCTGTTGCTGATCGGCTTGCGACCTTGCCGTGACGCTGGTGCCATTCGCTTCATCAGCCGTATCATGCAGGAGCGGACAGGTTCTACAAGCAGGAAGGCTTGATCAGGTAGCAAGGGCAACAATCGATGAACGCTGCCGAGTACGCCGCTACCGAACAGTTGCGCAATGGAGCACTGGTGCAGATCCGGGCGCTCAGGCCCGACGATCGCGCCGAGATGCTTGCCGCTGTTGGGCGGGCCAGCCCGCAAACACTTTATCGCCGGTTTTTCGCTCCCAAACGGCACTTCAGCGAGCGCGAGATAGACTTCTTTCTCAATGTGGACTTCAAGAGTCATGTCCAAGCATGACCCAGAAGCGGTCTGCGCGCCGGTTCCCCCGTCAGTGCTCTGGCGATCCCATTGATCTCTACGATTACACCTGTTTGCCCCGACCCCGCGCCATGCGCGCGCCGCATGAAGCGCCCACGCCGATCATCGTCACGGACGATTGGCCCCAAGAGGTGCCGATTGCGGACTCCGAGCTACGGGTGATCGAAGGCCATTTCGCGGAGGAGCTTGACGAGCTTCTTGGTCCCCGCGCCTGATAGCCGTGAGTCGGAGGTATTGCGTTGTTAGTCTATATGACGTACATTGTTGCCAGATGGACATCCATTTGGAGCAGCACCAATGCCCCGCAAGCAAGTAAAAATGAAACCGGATACGCCTAACCGGGTTGAGCGCCTCGGATTCAGACTGGATGAAGAGACAAAGGACCTCATCGAACGCGCGGCACACCTGTCTCGACGCAAGGTCAGCGACTTCTGTGTGACTGCGCTAACCGACACGGCACGTCGAACAATCGCGGAGCACGAGACGCTGGCGCTCTCCGATCGTGATCGTAAGGCGTTCTTTGACGCTTTGATTCATCCGCCTAAGTTGCGTGAACGGCTCGTGGCCGCGCTGGCCGAACACAAGCGCCGCGTCGCCTCGTGACATGGCGGCGCCTCGGCCGGATCTGAGGATCGAGGCGCTAGCCTCGCACCACGATCGAGTGAGCTTCACGTGCGCCGTGGACAGTCTCGATCGTTATCTCAGGACGCAGGCGAGCCAGGACGTCCGGCGCAAGGCAAACGGCGTATTCGTGCTGGTTGAGCGGGACGTGCCCGACACAGTGCTTGGTTATTACACGCTCTGCGCCAGCGGTTTGGCGCAAGGCGATGTGCCGGTGGCGGCCCGAAAGTACATCCCTCGCTATCCGCTGGTCAGCGCAACTCTGATCGGACGCCTTGCGGTTTCTGAGTTGCGACAACGCCAGCACCTCGGAGCTCTGCTCCTGGCGGACGCAGTTCGGCGGGCCTACGCAAGCGCGAGCATCGTCGGTTCGTCGATGCTTGTCGTCGACGCGCTAAGCGAACATGCGGCCGCGTTCTATGAAATGTTCGGCTTCACGCGTTTGCCCGACTCAATGCGCCTGGTGTTGCCGATGCGCACAGTTGAATCGCTAGTAGCACCATGAGGCGGCTCGGCGAAACGAAAGGCCATGCCGAGAGAGGGCAGTGACAGAATGACCGAGACGGCTTCCACACCACAGAACGCAGCGGCCGGTCCTGCCGCAAAGGCAGCTCTATATTTGCGCGTCTCGACCGGCCGGCAAGCGGACAGCGATCTTTCGATTCCGGATCAGCGTCGTCAAATCACGTCGTACTGCGCCGCGAAGGGATGGGACGTCACGGCAGAGTTCGTCGAGCCAGGCAACACGGCCACAGACGATCGGCGCCCCGCATTCCAGGCGATGATTGATGCGGCACTCATCAAGCCCCCTGGCTTCACCATCATCATCGTCCATTCTTTCTCCCGCTTTTTTCGCGATCAGTTTCAGTTCGAGTTCTATGTGCGAAAGCTCGCCAAGAACGGCGTGCGGTTGATCTCGATCACGCAGGATCTCGGCGATGATCCGATGAGCGTGATGATGCGTCAGATCATGACGCTATTCGACGAATACCAGTCGAAAGAGAACGCCAAGCATACCCTTCGAGCGATGAAGGAGAATGCGCGTCAGGGCTATTGGAATGGAGCATTGCCGCCGATCGGCTACCGCACGGTTGCCGCCGGACAACGCGGCACGAAGATCAAGAAGAAGCTGGAGATAGATCCCATCCACGCCGATACCGTGCGTCTGATCTACAGGCTCGCGCTGACGGGCGACGGCCAGAACGGCCCCATGGGTATCAAGTCGATTGCAACCTATCTGAACGACCACAACATCCGGACGCGCGACGGGGGCAAGTTCGGCGTCGCCTCGATTCATCAAATTCTGACGCGCACCACCTATATCGGCCAGCATAAATACAACCATCGCAGCTATCGCACGAAAGTGCTCAAGCCCGAGTCTGAGCACGCCATCATGGCAGTACCGCCAATCGTCACTGCAGCGGAGTTCCATTCCGTGCAGACGGCGCTCAAGAGCCGCAGTCCCCAGTGGATGGCGCCGCGCGCAGTGAGTGGCCCCACGCTGCTGACAGGGATCTGCTTTTGCGCCTCCTGCGGTGGGGCAATGACGTTGCGAACCGGAAAGGGTTCAGCCGGCGGTATCTATAAGTACTACACCTGCTCGACGAAGGCGCGTCAGGGCGCGAGCGGGTGTCGTGGCCTGACAGTGCCAATGGAAAAGCTCGACCGAGCCGTTGTTGACTATCTCGAGTGGCGGCTGCTCGACCCTCAGCGTCTTGCGAAAATGATGGATCAACTTCTGGAGCGTCGAGAAGAATGGAACGAACGGCGTCGGAGCCACATCACCGAACTGCGAAAGCGCAGTGCCGAAGCCGCGGCAAAGCTGAAGCGCATATACGAAGCGATCGAAGACGGCGTGGTCAACGTCGCGGACCCGTCGCTCAAGGATCGCATCGCTGAGTTGACCGCTATTCGTGATCAGGCCCAGTTAGACGCTGAACGGTCGGCAGCTTCTATCGAACGACTCGGCCCGGCGATCACACCGGAAAGTCTGCGCCGCTTTGCCCTCGCGGCGAGACGCAAGCTCCGAAACAAAGACGGAACGTACCGACGGGACCATCTACGGGCACTCGCGCAGCGAGTCGAGGTCGTTGATCAGACCCAGATCCGCATCTTGGGGGCGAAAACCGAGCTTCTACGGACTCTTGCCATGGGAGTGAGCGTAGAATCGGCGGCTCTCGGCGTTCGCAGTTTTGTACCGAAGTGGCGTCCCCGAGAGGATTCGAACCTCCGACCTCCGGTTTAGGAAACCGCTGCTCTATCCGGCTGAGCTACGGGGACGTAGGACTTTTTTAGCCGTCACCCGCGGGGTTTGTCACTGCCGTTTATCGCTCCGTCAGGTAGCCAAGAAAGACCCCGATCAGGGCTGGTGTCGTCGCATATAACGCGACCTTCATGAGGACGAAGTGCATCCCCTCCTCGACATCCCTGGCCAACATGCGTCCCCGCGCGCTGCGCGCGTAGTACGCCCCGCCGGCGATCCCGCCTACAATGGCTCCCCAGATCATCGTCGCTTCCATCGCTCGTTGCAGGGCTGCCTATCCTTGCCCCGGCCCGGACGCGAAGTCGAGCCCCCTGGGCAGGAGTTTTCCAAAGGCACGCCGTCGCGGCCCGCCGTTTCTTGCCAGGTGAACATCCGCATACTACGGTCATTTACATTCGTGTCCCGCGAGGTGAGGACGGCCAATGATCCGATGTGTTCGGATTTGGACCGGCGAAGACCAGAATTCGCACGCCGAGGAAGGATGGATCGAGCTCGAGCTTGGGGCCCATGGCGACCTTCTCAGCACCAAGCTTGCCACGACCCACGCCTCGTTTCAGGAAACCAAGTCGGGCGGCACGCTTGCATGGCATACAGCACCGACGCGCCAGCTCGTGATCACCTTGAGCGGCACGCTCGACTTCCAGACGCGTGGTGGTCAGCACTTCACCTTGCGGCCGGGCGACATCCTGCTGGCCGAGGACACGGCAGGCGGCGGCCATTCCTGGAAGCTGATCGACGACCAGCCGTGGCGGCGCGTCTACGTCGTGCTGGCCAGTGACGTGGCTGTACCGTTCACGACGACAAAATAGGGACAAGAGGAGCGCATGAGCGACAGCAACGCGGTGGCCGATGCCGACGTCGTCCTGGTCGGCGCCGGCATCATGAGCACCACGCTTGCGGTGTTCCTGAAAGAGCTGCAGCCGCATCTCCGGCTGGAGATCATCGAAAGGAGGCCGGCCGAGGCGCAGGAGAGCTCGGGCGCCTGGAACAATGCCGGCACTGGCCATGCCGCCAACTGCGAGCTGAACTATACGCCGATGCGTGCCGACGGCAGCGTCGACATCGCGCGCGCGCTCGAGGTCAACGTCGAGTTCGACATGTCACGTCAGTTCTGGACGTACCTCATCAAGAAGGGAGCCATCTCCTCGCCGGCTTCGTTCATCCATCCGGTACCGCATATGAGCTTCGTGATCGGCGCCGATCGCGCGGCCTTCCTGAAGAAGCGCCATGCCGCGATGAGCGCCCATCATTGCTATCGCGGCATGGAGTATTCGGAGGACCACAAGCAGATCGCCGAATGGGCGCCGCTGATCATGGAGGGCCGGGATCGCCAGCAGGTGGTCGCCGCCACGCGGATGGTGACGGGGGCCGACGTGAACTACGGGGCGCTCACCACCAACCTGATGAACCACCTCAAGCGCCAGGACCGTTTCGCCGTCCACTTCTCGCAGATGGTGACAGACCTGCACCAGCGTCCGGACGGTGGCTGGCGTCTCGACGTCAAGAACGAGATCAACGGCGAGACGCGCTCGATCGGCGCGCGCTACGTGTTCCTGGGCGCAGGCGGAGCCGCGCTCACCCTGCTGCAGAAATCCGGCATCCCCGAGAGCAGGGGTTTTGCCGGCTTCCCCGTGAGCGGCATCTGGCTGCGCTGCGGCAAGCCCGAGATCGCCGAGCGCCACCTGGCCAAGGTCTACGGCATGGCAGCCGCGGGCTCGCCGCCGATGTCGGTGCCCCATCTCGACACGCGCTACGTCGACGGCAAGCGCTGGGTCCTGTTCGGCCCCTATGCCGGCTTCTCGACCAAGTTCCTGAAGCACGGTTCGCTTCTGGACCTGCCGCTGTCGGTCAGACCAGACAACATCCTGCCGTTGCTCGCGGTGGCGCGAGACAACTTCCCGCTGGAGGAATACCTGGTCGGCCAGGTCTTCCAGAGCTCGGCCCATCGCTACAAGGCGTTGCGCGAGTTCTACCCGCTGATGAAGGAGACCGACTGGGAGCTCGATGTGGCGGGCCAGCGTGTGCAGATCATCAAGAAGGATCGCCTGCACACCGGCACGCTCGAATTCGGCACTGAGATCGTGGCGTCGGCGGATTCCTCCATCGTGGCGCTGCTCGGCGCTTCGCCCGGCGCCTCGACCGCGGTCTGGATCATGGTCCATATGCTGGAGAACTGCTTCCACGAGCAGCTGGTGGGGCACTGGGTGCCGAAGCTCAAGGAGATGATCCCGTCCTACGGCCATTCGCTGAAGGACGACGCCGCTCTGACCGAGCGGGTGCGCAGGGACACGGCGGCTGTGCTGGGACTGCGGACGGTTTGATGGCTTTGCGGGAGGCGCTGCAGGTCGTGCTGCGCTTCGGCTCCCTGATGTTACGGGCGGGCGACACCGTGTTTCGTGTGCGCGAGGCGATGGGCTTACTGGCCCGCAGCATGGGGGTGGAAACGCTCCAGGTGCATATCGGCCTCGACAGCATGGTCGTGACGGCGCGGCGCGGGGGCGAGCAGGTGACGCAGGCGAGCGAGATCGCGCCGCTCGGGATCAATGCCTGGCGCATCACCGCACTGGATCGATTGGCGCGGTCAAGCCGGGCTGGACTCTCACCCGTCCAGCTCGCCGCCGACCTCGATGCTATCGAGGCCGCACCGCCGCTGCGATCCACCTTCACGGTGGCGCTGGGAATCGGGCTGGCCTCGGGCGCTTTTTCCTATCTGAATGGCGGCGACACGCAAGGGACCGCTGCCGCCATCCTGGCCGGCGGGCTCGGGCAGGCTCTGCGCGCCTTGCTGTTCCAAAGGCAGTGGAACCAATACGCCGTGACGGCGCTTTGCGCCGTGTTCACCGCCGGGCTCTATTGCCTGATCATCGCCGCCATGGGTTCGGCGTTCAGCGCCGCCCACGCCGCCGGCTTCATCTTCTCCGTGCTCTTCCTCGTTCCCGGCTTCCCGCTGGTCGCCTCGCTGCTCGACCTCGTGCAGCACCAGACCGTGGCCGCAATGGCGCGGCTCGCCTACGCCCTGATGGTGCTGCTCGCGGCGGCAATCGGCCTCTCGGCGGTTGCGGCAATCGCCGGCATCGCGGTCGAGCCCGCCATGGCATCGCCCTCCGGTGTCGAGCCGCTCACCCTGGCGCTGCGCGCGCTGGCAAGCTTCGCCGGCGGCTGCGGCTTTGCCGTCCTCTACAACAGCTCGACGCGCACGGTACTGGCGGTCGGCGTCCTGTCCCTCTTGGGCAACGAGCTGCGGCTCGCCCTGCACGACCTCGGCATGGGCCTGCCGCCAGCCACGTTCATCGGCGCCCTGCTCGTCGGTCTGCTCGCCTCGGCGGTGCAGGCCGCCTGGACCGAGTCTCGCATCGTGCTTACCGTGCCCAGCATCATCATCATGACGCCCGGGCTCTATGCCTTTCAGACCATCGTGCTGTTGAACCAGGGCGAGATATCGCCCGCAATACAGGCGGCAGCGACTTGCTTCTTCATCGTCGGCGGCATGGCCCTGGGTTTGGTCGCGGCACGGTTCCTCACCGAGCGGCAGTGGACGATCGAGCGGTAGCGCTGCGTCCTACTCGGTCGCCACGTACGGCCGGACCATCTTCGCCGGATCGACGATGCGGTCGAACTCGGCCTCGCTCACGTAAGCGAGCTTCAGCGCCGCCGCCTTGAGGGTGAGATCGTTGTCCATGGCGTAGTGCGCGATCTTCGACGCCTTGTCGTAGCCGATGACCGGCGCCAGCGCCGTCACCAGCATCAGCGAGCGTTCGACGTATTCGTTGATCTTCTTGAGGTTCGGCCTAGTGCCTTCGACCAGGAACCTGCGGAAGTTGGCGCAGCCGTCGGTCAGGATCGTGATGGAATGCGTGATGTTGAAGATGATCAGCGGCTTGTAGACGTTCATCTCGAGGTAGCCGCCCGCGCCGCCGAAGCCCACCGCCACGTCGTTGGCCATGACCTGCACGGCGATCATGGTCAGTGCCTCGGCCTGGGTCGGATTGACCTTGCCGGGCATGATCGACGAGCCGGGCTCGTTCTCGGGGATCTCCAGCTCGGCGAAACCGGCGCGCGGGCCGCAGGACATCAGCCTGATGTCGTTGGCGATCTTGTAGAGTGAGACGGCGAGCGTGCGCAACGTGCCGGACAGCTGGACCAGCGCATCGTGCGCGCCTTGCACCGTGAACTTGTTGGGTGCGCTGACGAAGGGCAGCCCGGTAAGCTTGGCGATCTCGGCCGCGGCCGCCTCGGCGAAGCCCGGTGCCGCATTGATGCCGGTGCCCACGGCGGTGCCGCCTAAGGCGAGCCGATAAACGCCCTTCAGCGCGTCCTGCAGGTGCTCGATGTCGTCGGCCAGCATGCCGGCATAGCCCGACCACTCCTGACCGAGCGTGATCGGCGTCGCATCCTGCATGTGGGTGCGGCCGATCTTGACGATGTCGTCCCATGCACGGGCCTTTGCATCGATGGCGTCATGCAGCGCCTTGACCGACGGCAGCAGCCGCTCTGCCACGTTCACGGCAGCGGCGATGTACATGGCCGACGGAAACGTATCGTTCGACGACTGGGACATGTTGACGTGGTCGTTGGGGTGAACCGGCGTCTTGGAACCGAGCGGCGTTCCCGCCAGCTGGCAGCAGCGGTTGGAGATCACCTCGTTGACGTTCATGTTGAACTGTGTGCCGCTGCCGGTCATCCAGACATGCAGGGGGAACATGTCGTGATGCTGGCCGCCGAGGATCTCGTCGCAAACCTCGACGATCAGGCCATGGGCCTTGCCGTCGAGCCGCTTGCCCGCGTGATTGGCGTTGGCCGCCGCCTTCTTCAGGACAGCGTATGCCGTGATCATCTCGCGCGGGATGAGGTCCTTGCCGATGCTGAAATGCTCGAGCGAGCGCTGGGTCTGCGCTCCCCATAGCTTGTCGGCCGGCACGCTCACTTCGCCGAGACTGTCGGTCTCCTTGCGGACGTCTGCCATGGCTCACCTCGCTTCGACGCAGACCCTAGTCTTCAGTGGGTCTCGCCCGCAACGACTTCAAGGTCCCTTGCCGCTTTTTACCCTCGAGCCGCTTGCGCTTGCTGGCCTGCGTCGGCCTGGTCTTCTTGCGCGGGACCGGCGGACGCGCCGCGGCGCGGACCAGGGCGATCAATCGAGCGAGCGCTTCCTCGCGATTGCGCTTCTGGCTGCGTTCCCCTTGTGCCACCAGCACCAGCACGCCGTCGCGCGTCAGCCGGCGGCCGGCCAGCCGCTCCAGCCTCTGGCGAACACCGTTGGGCAGAGACGGCGACTGGCGCACATCGAAGCGCAACTGGACGGCGGTCGACGTCGTGTTGACATGCTGGCCGCCCGGCCCAGCCGCGCGCACGAAGCTCTCCTGGATTTCGCCTGGATCGATCGTCAAGCCGGCCGAGATCCAGATCGGCTCAGCCCGGTCGATCGTCGGCGGCATCAGTCGCGGCCGGCCGTGCGGCCGCGCGTTTCCTGGTAGCGCACTTCTATGCGATCCCAGATCTGCGCTTCCAGCGACACGCCGTCGAACCGGTTGATCTGCTGCAGGCCGGTCGGCGAGGTGACGTTGATCTCCGTCAGGTAATCGCCGATCACATCGATGCCGACGAACAGCAGACCACGCTTGGCCAGCTCGGGCCCGATGATCTCGCAAATCTCGCGATCACGCTTGGTCAGCGTCTCCTTCACCGCGATGCCGCCGACATGCATGTTCGATCGCGCTTCGCCGGTCGCCGGCACGCGATTGATGACACCCACCGGCTTGCCGTCGATCAGGATGATGCGCTTGTCGCCCTTGCGCACCTCGGGCAGGTAACGCTGGGCGATCAACGGCTCGCGGCTGCGCTGGGAGAACATCTCCAGCAGTGAATTGAAGTTCTCGTCATCGGGCTTGACGCGGAACACGCCCGCCCCGCCATTACCGAACAATGGCTTCAGGATGATGTCCTTGTGCTCGTCGCGAAACGCACGAAGCGCGCGCTGGTCGGCGCTGATCAGCGTGGGCGGCATCACGTTGTCGAAATGCGTGACGAAGAGCTTCTCCGGCGCGTTGCGCACGTTTGCCGGGTCGTTGACCACCAGCGTCTTGGGATGGATGTGCTCCAGGAGGTGCGTCGTGGTGATGTACGACATGTCGAACGGCGGGTCCTGGCGCAGCAGCACCACGTCGAGCGTCGACAGGTCGACCATCTCGGGCTCGCCCAGCGTGAAGTGGTTGCCCTTCTCGCGGCGGAGCTTCATCGGCTGGGCACGTGCCAGTACCTTGCGGTCGCGGAAGATCAGCTCGGGCGGCGTGTAGTGCCAGACCGTGTAGCCGCGTCGCTCCGCCTCCAGCCCCAGCACGAAGGTCGAATCGCCGTCGATGTCGATGGTCGACACATGGTCCATCTGGATGGCGACAGTGAGCTTCATGGGCAGGGATCCTAGCTGAACGGATGGGCTGAACGGGTGGGCTGGCTGGTGAAGGCGCGGCGTCAGTTAAGCCCGCGGCGCAATTCCTGCAACAGGGCGGAGGCCTGCTGGCGCAGACCGGGATCGCCGCCGGCGCCTTGAAGGTCGAGGAAGCGCTCGAACGCGGCAATGGCGGCGCGGCGCTTGTCCAGCCGGGCATTGATCTGGCCCGCCTCGAACAGGAGCTCCGGCCGGTCGGGCGCGACCGCCAACATGCGCTCCAGGGAACGCGCCGCACCCTCCCAATCCTGTCGCTGGGCGAGCCTCAGCCGCACGTTGTTCTCCAGCCGGAGCAGCACGTCGCGGTCGGAAACCGGATCGAAATGCTGCGGATGTGGCTCGGCGTCGGGGCCCAGGACCTGGCGCAGCAAGCCGCGCAGGTCGGCAGCCTCACGCACAACGCCGTCATGGAAGGGGTCGAGCACGTGGCGTGCGCCGTCGATGCCGATCCGGATCAGGAAATGGGCGGGGAACGCCAGGCCTTCCGCCTGCCAACCCTGGGCGCGCGCGACATGCAGGTAAAGGATCGACAGGGCCACCGGCAGGCCTTTGCGGCGTTCGATCACGCGCACGAGGTCGGCATTCTGCAGATCGTCGTAGGTCTCGCTGTCGCCGCGATAGCCATAGGAGCGGGCAATGACTTCCGAGAGATGCTCGGGCTGAGCGCCGCGGCGGTGGATCAGCCCCCCGAGATCGGAGGCCATCGCCGTCACGTGCTGACGAAACGGTGCAAGATCGATGGTTTCGTTGGCATGGAGCAGGCTCAGCATCAGCGCGGCCTCGAGCAGGTCGAGACGCACTCCGTCGCCGGCGCAAAGATCACGCAGATGGTGCAGGTCGGTCACTCGGGCGGCCGCCAGACATCGGGCAGGTGGCGTGGCCAGAACCGGCCGACCAGCACGGCATCGAAGCGGATCGAATGGGCCGCATAGCGGGGATGGCGCGCCAGGAACAGGCTGGCCGCCCGCGCCACGCGACCGAACTGGCGGCCGCCCAGCGCATCCGCGGCGACAATGACATCCGCCCTGGCCTTGACTTCGACGAAGGCCAGAATGCCACCGCGGCGGACCACGATGTCGATTTCCCCCAGCTTGGTCTTGTAACGGCGTGCCAGGATCGAATAACCGGCAAGCCGCAGGCGCCACACCGCGCGCCATTCGGCAACATGGCCCAGACGATACGCCGCCTGGCGCGTCTCGGTCGTCATGGCACCGCCTCGCGCTTGAGCTCAAGGGCCCGAGCATAGACCTCACGGCGTCGGAGACCATAGCGCGCCGCCACTTCGGCGGCGGCATCCCTGACGGACGCCCCGGCCATGGCGGCGAGCAGCGCCTCGTCGAGCTTCTTCGCGGCGGGCGCTGCCTCCTCTCCGGGCGGGCCGATCACCACCGCGATCTCGCCTTTCACATCGGGGTGCCTCGCATAGTGCCGGGCCAGCTCGTCAAGCGGCGCGCGGCGCACTTCCTCGAACAGCTTGGTGAGCTCGCGAGCGATGGCGGCGGGACGCGGCCCGAGAAGATCGGCGAGATCGCCCAAGGAAACGGCAAGACGGTGAGGGGCTTCGAAGAAGACCAACGTGGCTGGAACGGAAGCCGCGTCGGCGATGGCCCGTCGGCGATCGCCCTCCTTGGCCGGCAAAAACCCGCCGAAATAGAACCGATCCGTCGGCAGGCCCGACAGCGCCAACGCGAGCAGTACGGCTGAAGGACCGGGCGCTGATGTTACCAAATGGTTTCCGGCCAAGGCGCCACGCACCAGGCGATAGCCGGGATCGGAGATCAGCGGCATGCCGGCATCCGACACCAGCGCCACGCGCTTGCCCGCGGCCAACGCGGCGAGAACACGCGGCTCTGCCGCTTCCTGTGTCGCGTCACTGTAGGCAATGGTGGGCGCGCTGATCCCGTAGTGGTTGGCGAGCTTGGCGAACACGCGCGTATCCTCGCAGACGATCAGGTCCGCCGCCTGCAAGGTATCCAGCGCACGCAGGGTGATATCGCGCAGATTGCCGATGGGCGTGGCGACAATATGCAGCCCCGGCGCCAGCGGCAGCGGTTTACGCCGCGCCTGCCCGCCGCTAGCTTGTGACTGTTCGTCCACGTCCATCTGCAGCCGTTCGCCGGAGTTTTGCGCCGATGCGCCCGTCCTTCTTCGCCCTTGCCACCGTCGCCTTGCTGTTGGGCGCATGCGGCGGGCCCAACACTAGCACGCCGGCCACCCCGCCAACGACCGTCAAAGCTTCTGTCGGATCGCCCTACACGGCGTCCGGCAAGGCCCGCATTGCGCTCCTGCTGCCGCTCAGCGGCCAGGCCGCCCCGATCGGCCAGGCCATGCAGCAGGCGGCCGAGATGGCGCTGTTCAACAGTGGCGCCAAGGAGCTGGCCCTGGCAGCCTATGACAGCGGCGAGACGCCCGAGGCCGCCGCCGAAGCCTATCGCAAGGCGCGCACCGACGGGGTCGCGCTGGTCCTGGGTCCGCTGTTCGGCTCGTCCGCGCGGGCGCTGGCGCCGCTGGTGGCGCAAGGCGGCGCCAACGTCGTGTCCTTCTCCAATGACGAGCAGGCGGCTCAGCGCGGCGTGTTCGTCATGGGCATCGCTGCGCCGCCCCAGGTGCGCCGAGTGGTCGACTATGCTGCAGATCAGGGGATCAAGCGCTTCGCCGTCTTCGCCCCGCAGACGTCCTATGGCGACCAGATGGCCCGCACCCTGGAAAGCCAGGTCCCGCGGCGTGGCGGGACGGTCGCCGCCACCGAGCTCTTCGACCCCAACAGCGCCGACCTCGGCACACCGGCACGCCGCCTCGCCGCAGCGATCAAGGGCGAGGACAAGATCGCGATCCTGGTGCCGATGGCACCGCCGCGGCTCTCGGCGGCACTCTCTGCGCTGACCGCTGCCGGAATCGACAGCAACTCCGTGCAATTGCTCGGCACCGGCGTCTGGGACATCCCCAATATCGGCACCGATCCCGCGACGCGCGGCGCCTGGTACGCTGCGCCGGATCCGGCGCAGCGTGCCGAGTTCGAACGACGCTTCACGGCGACCTACGGCAAGCCGCCCAACCGGCTGGCCACGCTGGCCTACGACGCCGTGGCACTGGCGGCAAATCTCGCACGCCAGAAGCAAGGCGGCGACTTCTCCGTCGAAGCCATCACCAATCCCAACGGCTGGTCGGGCGTGGACGGTATCTTCCGCTTCCTGCCGGACGGTCGATCGGAGCGCGCCCTGGCTGTCATAGAAGTGCAAAGCAATCGCGGCGTCGTGATCAGCCCTGCCCCGACGACTTTCGCTCGACCGACCTTCTGAGCGATATGCCACTGCCGCGCGCCATTCTGTTCGATCTCGACGACACGCTGATTCGTGCCTACGCCCAGCCGGAGGAAGCTTGGCGCCGGCTGCTCGGATTGTTCGCCGAGCACCTCGACGCGCGCGACGCAGAATCGATCGAACGGGTGCGCAGGGCAGTCATGGAGGAAGCCCGTGCTTTCTGGTCCGACGCAGCCGCTGCCGCCAAATGGCGGCTCGACATCGCCGGCGCGCGGCGGCTGTCCGTGAGACGAGGCTTGGCGCGGCTGGGCAAGGCGGACGACGCGCTGGCCGATCGCATCGCCGATGCTTTCACTGAAATGCGGCGCAGCGAGTACCGGCTCTATCCGGATGCCCATCCCACGGTCGATGCCCTGCGCGAGGCCGGCGTCAGGCTGGCGCTGGTCACCAACGGCGCGTCCGTGGTGCAGCGCGACAAGATCATGCGTTTCGAGCTCGCCCATCGTTTCGACCACATCCAGATCGAGGGCGAATTCGGCCAGGGCAAGCCCGAGCTGGCGGTCTATCGCCATGCGCTGGAGCGACTGGGTGTCGACGCCAGCGATGCCTGGATGGTCGGCGACAACTACGAATGGGAGGTCGTGGCGCCGCAAAGGCTCGGCATGAGCGGCATCTGGTACGACCCCTTTGACGTCGGCGTGCCCCTGCACGCGACGGCACAACCGACGCGCGTCATCAAGAGACTGGCCCAGCTGGTGGAATAGCGCCCGCTGCTACTTGGCGCGATCAGTTGGCAGCTTGTCGGTCGTCTGCAACATCAGGCGTTCGACGCGGCCGCCTTCGACCATGTGCTTTTGCAGCACCTCGTCGACGTCTTCCTTGGTGGCGCAGGAGTACCAGATGCCTTCGGGATAGATCACGACTGTCGGCCCAAGCTCGCAGCGGTCCAGGCAACCGGCATTGTTGACACGCACATTCTTGAGGCCGAGCGCCCGGGCGCGGTCCTTCATGTAGTTGCGCAAGGCTTCGGAGCCCTTCTCGGCACAACAGCCGCGCGGATGTCCGGCCACGCGGCGGTTGGTGCAGCAGAAGATGTGGGCGTCGTAATAGGGCTTGGGATCGGTGGGCTTTTCACGCTGGCTCATGCTACTTCAGTCCTTCTTTCCGGAGGCGATGTTAGCAAGTTGCGACCAGAAGGCCTGCTGCAACTGTTGCATTTGTTCCATGCCCTGCATGGAGGCGGGCAGCCAGGTCCTGAAGACCGTCTCCGGGTTCATGGCGCCGAGGCTGGCGCGCAACCGCTCCTCGATCTCAGCCATGATGCGGTCCTGCATCGGCTTGATGTCCGGCAGGCCAAAGAAGGCGCGTGCCTCCTCCGGCGTGCAGGTCACTTCGACATTCACTTTCATCCACGCTCTCCGGTTTGCGTCACCTTATGCGATCTTCGCGCCGCCGGCCATGCTATGACCAGGCATGGTTCCCTCCTGGCTGGCCAAGAATCCGCGGGCAACGCGCTCCCTGAAGTTCGGTCGCGAGCAGCAATTCGTGATCAATCCCAACGGCGTCCCGGAGCTCTGCGATATGCTGACGGAATGTCCGCGACATGTTGCAACGCCGCTTCACGCTTTGCCGGCGCTCGCCCGACGGCTTGGGGTCGACGAGATCCGCGTCAAGGACGAGAGCCAGCGGTTCGGCTTCGGCGCGTTCAAGGCGTTGGGCGGCGTGATCGCCGTCTACAACGTGCTGTCGGGAGCGGTCGGCGAGGCCTACCACACCAGCGCAAGCTTCGCCGATGTCATGAAGGGCGCCTACCGCGAGATCACGTCCGGCTTCGTCTTCGCCACTGCGAGCTCGGGCAACCACGGCCGATCGGTTGCCGCGGGCGCCAGGCTGTTCGGCAATCGCTGCATCGTGTTCCTGCCCAAATTCACCAGCGCCGAGAAAAAGGCCGCGATCCAGGCACGCGGCGCCGAGGTGATCCGTGTCGACGGCGACTATGACGCCGCGGTCACCGAATGCCGGCGCCGCTCCGATGAAGAAGGCTGGACCATCATCTCAGACACGTCGTGGGACGGCTACGATTCGGTGCCGCGCAGCGTCATGCGCGGCTACTGCGTGCTGGCGCACGAAGCCGTCGTGCAGCAATGGCGCCGTGCGCCGACCCATGTCTTCGTGCAGGCTGGTGTCGGCGGGCTAGCAGCCGCCGTCATCGGCTATCTCTGGGCGGTGTTGCCGCAGCGGCCGACCTTCATTGTCGTCGAGCCGAAGAGTGCGGATTGCTGGTTCCAAAGCAATCTTCACGGCGAGGCCGCACCGGCCAGCGGCAACGCCGATACGGTCATGGGCGGTCTCGCCTGCCGCGAGATCTCGCCTGTGACGTGGCCAGTGATCGGCCTCGCGGCTGATTGGTTCATGACCATCGAAGAGGACGCCGTGCTACCGGCACGACGACTGTTTGCCCATCCGTTGGAAAGCGACCCCGCCATCGCTTCCGGGCCGTCCGGATGTGCCGGGCTCGCCGGCCTGAACCGCGCCTGCACCGATCAGGCCGCCTTCGGGGCATTGAAACTAGACCGGAGCTCTCGCGTTCTGCTGATCAACAGCGAAGGCAACCTCGGAGAGCCACCCCCATGAGTGAAGGCCGCAATCAACTCGCCGCGGAGACCAGCCCCTACCTGCTGCAGCACGCCGGCAATCCCGTCCATTGGTGGCCATGGGGTGAAGAGGCGATCGCGGAAGCCAAACGCACCAATCGGCCGATCCTGCTCTCCGTCGGCTATGCCGCCTGCCATTGGTGCCACGTCATGGCCCATGAGAGCTTCGAGTCGCCGGAAGTTGCGGCGGCCATGAATGACCTGTTCGTCAACATCAAGGTCGACCGTGAGGAACGGCCCGATGTCGACGCCATCTACATGCAGGCCCTGCAGGTGCTGGGCGAGCCCGGCGGCTGGCCGCTCACCATGTTTTGCACGTCGGCTGGCGAGCCCTTCTGGGGTGGCACCTATTTCCCCTATCCGGCACGTTACGGCAGGCCGAGCTTCCTGGATGTGCTGCACGGCGTGGCGCAGGCTTGGCGTGACAAGCCGCAGGACGTCGAGACCAATCGTGCCGGCCTCCTGCAAGCGCTGCAGCAGAAAGCGAAGAACAAGGCCGTCGAGCTCAAGGACGACGGCCCCCTGCTCCCGACCGGATTGCTGGATCAGATCGCCAAGCGTCTGGCGCAGGAATGCGACCAGGCATCGGGCGGCCTGGGGCAGGCGCCGAAATTCCCCTCGCCCTATCTGTTCGAGAATATCTGGCGCGGCTGGCTGCGCGGCCGTTCCGATGGTCGGCTGTTCGAAACCGTGATCCTGACGCTCGATCGGATGTGCCAAGGCGGGATCTACGATCACCTGGGCGGAGGCTTCGCGCGCTACGCCACCGATGCCGAATGGCTGATCCCGCACTTCGAGAAGATGCTGTACGACAACGCGCAGCTCATCGATCTGCTGACGCTCGTCTGGCAGGAGACCAAGAGCCCGCTCTACGCCGCGCGCATCGCCGAGACCTGCGATTGGACATTGCGCGAGATGGTGGCCGACAGTGGCGGCTTTGCCGCCAGCTACGACGCGGACAGCGAAGGCGTCGAAGGCAAGTTCTATGTCTGGGAAGAAGCCGAGATCGATACCGTTCTTGGCCCCGGCGATGCTGCCCTCTTCAAGACGGCCTATGACGTCACGCCACACGGCAACTGGGAACATCACACCATCCTGCACCGCAACCGCTTACCCGCCTTGCTGAGCGATGCCGAGGAGCACAGGCTGGCCAACTTGCGCGCCAAGCTGAAGGCGGTGCGCGACAAGCGCAGCTGGCCCGGGTGGGACGACAAGGTGCTGGCCGACTGGAACGGCCTGATGATCGCGGCCCTCGCCAATGCCGCCGCTGTCTTCCAGCGTGACGATTGGCTGGACGCCGCAGTGCGCGCCTGGCGCTTCGTGATGGGCGATATGCGCGACGAGCAGGGTCGGTTGTTCCATTCCCATCGGACCGGCAAGCGGCTGCACCGCGGCACGCTCGACGACTACGCCAACATGGCGCGCGCCAGCCTCGCTCTCTGCGAGGTGACCGGCGCCATGCACTATATCGAGGAGGCCAAGGCGTTGGTCGCGGTGCTCGACCAGCACTTCGCCGATTCCGAAGCGGGCGGCTATTTCATCACCGCCGATGACGCTGCCGACCTGATCGTGCGCAACAAGCACTGCCACGACAACGCCGCGCCGCCCGGCAACGCGACGCTGGTTGGCGTCTTCGCGCGGCTATGGGTGCTGACGGGTGAGCAGGCTTGGTACCAGAAGGCGCAGCGGCAGGTTGCGGCCTTCGCGGGCGAGCTGGAAACCAACTTCTTCCCGCTCATGACGCTCTTGAACAACTACGAGCTGCTGCAGGCTGCGACCGAGCTGGTGATCGTGGGTGATGCCTCGCACGCTGCAACCGACGCGTTGCGCCGCGCCGTGCATGCCAGGAGCCTGCCCAACAAGGTCATACGGCAGCTGTCGCCCCAAGCATCGTTGCCACAGGATCATCCAGCTGCAGGGAAAGGTCTGGTGGACGGCCAACCAGCCCTTTACGTTTGCCGCAACATGACCTGCCAGCCACCGATCACCGATCCGTTGACGCTGGATCTCTAGAGGAGTCGTTTGGTGCAGCTTCAGCTCAAGACCTGGACGTTCGTCGAGGAGTATCTCAAGGCCAAGACCGGCATCATCATTCCCATCGGCTCGACGGAGCAGCATGGGCCCACGGGGCTGATCGGCACCGATGCGCTGACCGCCGAGATGATCGCGCGCGGCGCCGGCGAGAAGGTGGGAGCATTGGTGGCGCCCACCATCTCCGTCGGCATGGCACAACACCACCTGGACTTTCCGGGCTCGGTGACGCTTCGGCCCACGACCCTGATCGCGGTGGTGCGCGACACGGTCGTGTCGCTGGCACGGCACGGCTTCACGCGATTCTTCTTCGTCAACGGCCACGGCGGCAACATCGCCACCGTGACCGCGGCCTTTTCCGAGATCTACGCCGAGCGTTCGATGGAGCGGCTGAGCAACCAGCCCTCCATCAAGTGCGCCCTGCGCAACTGGTGGGACGGGCCCGGGATCAGGCAGCTGCAGAAGGAGCTCTATCCTTCCGGCGAGGGCAGCCACGCCACCGCCTCCGAAGTGGCGCTGACCTGGTACAAATATCCCGAGACCATGAATCGCACGCAGCTCGAGCCGCGCATCGCGCCCAACGGCTCGTTCGCCGACGCCGAGGACTATCGGCGCGTCTTTCCCGACGGTCGCATCGGCTCCGATCCGAGCCAAGCGACACCCGAGCACGGCAAGCGCTTCTACGAGACGGCTGTCGAGGAAGTGGCGCGCGACTACGAGAAGTGGGTGGCGCGCTAGGCCTCAGCGCCGCACGCGCTCGCGATGCAGGATGTAGAGGCCTGACCCGACGATCACGGCGATGCCCAGGAGCGCAACGCCGTTGGGCACGTCGCCCCAGACGACGTAACCGATGGCGAGCGCCCACAGGATCGACCCGTAGCGGAAGGCGCCGATGACCGAGATCTCGGC
>Ga0081455_10002121_pt1 | contig 23633 bp, 23 predicted proteins | sample TabmetS3T2R1_FD_70207 | JGI IMG/M metagenome (GOLD analysis project Ga0081455, IMG submission 70207) | Tabebuia heterophylla rhizosphere microbial communities from the University of Puerto Rico - S3T2R1 | ecosystem: Host-associated > Plants > Roots > Rhizosphere ...
CGCGCGTACGGGTCGTATCAGGAGATCATGGCCGACGAGGACGTCGATGTGGTCTACATCGCCACGCCACATCCCCAGCATCACGCCATCGCCCTCGCCGCAAGCGCAGCTGGCAAAGCCGCGCTGGTGGAGAAAACGTTTACCGCTACGGTGGCAGGCGCCGAGCAGGTGATTGCGGCCGCGCAACAGCGCCAGGTCTTTTTGATGGAGGCGATGTGGACGCGGTTCCAGCCGGCGATCGTCACGGCGCGTGCTCTGATTGACGATGGCGCGATCGGCGAGGTACGGCAGCTCCAGGCTGATCTTGGCGTCGATAGGCCCTATGACTCCACGGACCGGTTGTTCGATCCGGCTCAGGGTGGCGGCGCGATGCTCGATCTGGGCGTCTACGTGGTCTCATTCGCGCAGTACTTTCTGGGTACGCCGGATCGCATCGAGGTAAGCGGTTCGCTAGCGCCAACGGGTGTCGACGCCGAGGCCGGGCTACTGCTGGGCTATGACGACGGCCGGGTCGCGACACTGCTGATATCGCTGAAGCATCACACGCCTGGGGCTGCCCGGATTCAGGGCACCACGGGGTGGATCGAGGTACCGCCGAGGTTCCACCATCCGCATCGCATGGTGCTGCACCGACGAGGACAGGAACCGGAAACGATCAGCCGGCCGCCACTCGGTACCGGCTATTCCCACGAACTCATCGAGGTGACCGAGCGGGTACGCGCCGGGAACATCGAAAGCGCGATCATGCCGCTGCGGGACACGCTGGCCGTACAGCGCATCTTGAATGAGGCCTGCGAACGGCTCGGTGTCTTCCACAGCGAAGACACTTTGGTCGCAGTCTGATCCGGGTGCCTTCTGAACTGGGGGCGCCTTCTTCCGAAACTGGTCACTTACCACAGTGCTGTATCGATTTAGACGGGTGGTTTGTGACCGGTTTCCAGGGAAACTGCGCGGCGCTGGGTGATCCTAGGCGTCGACGTACCGGCGACCTTCGAATGCCCGCCCCAGGGTGACCTCATCGGCATACTCAAGATCGCCGCCGACCGGCAGGCCACTCGCGAGGCGACTGACACGTACGCCCATCGGCAGCAATAGCCGGCTGAGGTAGGTGGCTGTCGCCTCCCCTTCCAGATTCGGGTCCGTCGCCAAGATCACCTCGGTTACCGTGCCATCCGCCAGCCGTAGGCAAAGCTCGCGGATCTTGAGATCAGCTGGCCCAATGCCATCAATGGGACTGATCGCCCCACCGAGGACGTGATAGCGACCGCGGAACTCGCGGGTACGTTCCACCGCGACCACGTCCTTTGCTTCCTCGACCACGCAAATACTGGTCTCGTCACGACGCGGGTCACGGCAAATCCGGCATTGGGTGTCCTCAGAGACGTTGAAGCAGATCTCGCAGAACTTCACGGTCTCTTTGACCAATTTGAGTATGTCCGCGAGCCGGCCTACGTCGTCTGGATCGGCAGCCAGGATGTGGAAGGCCAGCCGCTGGGCGCTCTTCGGCCCGATCCCGGGCAGCCGCCCGAGCTCGTCGATCAAATCCTGGACCGGACCCTCGTACATGCTGAATACGTTAGAAAGGCAGTCCGCCGCCCATGCCCAACCCGCCAGCGAGCGGGCCGAGCTTGCCGGCGGCAACCGCCTGGGCTTTATTCGTGGCGTCGCGCACTGCGGCGACGATGAGGTCGGCCAATGTCTCGGTGTCTTCCGGATCAAGCGCCTCCGGCTTGATCACCAATCCCACCAGCTCACCGGCCCCCGTAACGGTTGCCGTCACCAGTCCGCCACCGGAAGAGCCCTCGACCTGCATCTCGGCGAGCTCTTGCTGGGCGTTCAGCAGCTGCTCTTGCATCGCCTGGGCCTGGGCCAGCAGTCCGGACATATCGCCTTCGGGAATCATCGCGGGCCTTTCGGGGTGGAGGTTCTCGCCCGCCCAGCCTATGCGCCGTGGTCCTCTTCGGCGATGATCTCCGCGCCCAGATGGCGCGCGAGCAGCTCGGTATGCGACTGCTGGTCTTCGGTCACGTCGCTGTCGTCACGGCTGGCAGCCTCGTCGGGGTCTTCTGCGACGGCGTTCTGCGCGCCATTTGTCGCGTGGGCCGCTGCGGGGTCCGGCGCTGCCGGTCCCGTTGCGGGTGTTCGTGCGGTCTGAGGCGTACGCGATCCAGCTGGCGGCTGAGAGGCACCGGGATCCACCATCGTCTCGATGGCGAAGTCGGCGCCGATGACGACGACGATTGCCTCGCGCAGCACGTCCTCGTTGCCGCCACGGGCGAAGCTGTCGCGCGCGCCGGCGTTGGACATTGCCAGTAGCAAGGTGCCATTGCGAAGCTCGGCGACCTGCGCGTTCTGGCTGAGCAGGATCCAGGTAAAGCGGCGCTTGCCTTTGACTTCCTCGAGCACCTCGGGCCACAGCCGGCGCACGTCTGTGACGGAGAGCTGCGGAACTTCGGCCGAGACGGTTGGCGGGGGTGTGCCTGCAGGGCTGGTCGACGGCGGCTGCCGCCCTTCGACAAGCTCAGGGCGCAGGGTGGGAGGCTCAGAGCGCAGGGTGGCGGACGCGGTGTGCGGGGTGGAGGACTCCACTATGAGGGCTGAGCTCGTCGAAGCCCGTTCCGCTGGCCCTTCGACAGGCTCAGGGCGCAGGGTGGAAGGCTCAGGGCGCAGGGTGGAAGGCTCAGGGCGCTGGGTGGAAGGCTCATCGTGCGAGCCGGGCGACTCATGACGTGAGGCGGGCGGGTCAGAACGTGTGGCGGGCGGGTCAGAACGTGTGGAACTGCGGGGTGAGCCCTTCGACGAGCTCGGGTTGGCACTTGTTGAAGGCCCTTCCGTAATGCCAATGCGCCGCTCCAGGCGATCGAGTCGGGCATGCAGGCCGCGGTCGTCGACGTCGGCACCTGGGAGCAACACACGCGCACACATCAGCTCCAGATGCAGCCGAGGCGCGGTGGTCCCCCGCATGTCGGTCAGACCGGCGGCAATGACTTCGGCCGCGCGGGTCAGCTCGCCGGCGCCCAGCGCTGCTGCCTGGGATGTAAGGCGTTCCGCCTGATCAGGAGCCACATCTACAAGTCCGGACGTCAGCGCATCAGGCACGGCGGCTACGATCACGAGGTCACGGAGCCGGCGCAGCAGATCTTCGGCGAAGCGCCGTGGATCCTGACCAACCTCGATCACTTTGTCCACGCAGGCAAACACGCCACCCGCGTCACCGGCGGCAAAGGCATCGACAAACTCGTCGAGCAACGAATCTGGCGTGTATCCCAGCAGCGCTGCCGCCTGCCGGTACGAAACGCCCGATTCGTCGGCACCGCCGAGCAGCTGGTCCAGCACCGAGAGGGAGTCGCGCACCGACCCGGCACCCGCTCGTACCACCAGCGGCAGCACAGCCGGCTCGACAGAAATGCCTTCCGCCGCACAGATCGTCGCCAGGTACTCGGTCAGCAACCGCGGCGGCACCAGGCGGAAGGGATAGTGATGCGTGCGGGAGCGGATAGTTCCAATGACCTTGTCCGGCTCGGTGGTGGCGAAGACGAACTTCACGTGTGACGGCGGCTCCTCGACCAGCTTGAGCAGAGCGTTGAAGCCCGCCGTGGTCACCATGTGCGCCTCGTCGACGATGTAGATCTTGAAGCGGCTGCTGACCGGGGCGAAGAATGCCCGCTCCCGCAGATCACGCGCATCGTCGACGCCACCATGGCTGGCAGCATCGATCTCGATGACGTCGATGCTTCCCGGGCCGTTGCGCGCGAGATCGCGGCACGACTGGCACTCGCCGCACGGCACTGCCCGAGGACCCTTCTCACAGTTGAGCGCGCGCGCGAGAATGCGTGCCGACGTTGTCTTGCCGCATCCTCGAGGACCCGAGAACAGGTAAGCGTGGTTGACCCGGTTGTTGGTCAGTGCCCGCTGCAGCGGCTCGGTGACATGCTCCTGGCCGATGACCTCGGCAAAAGTGTCGGGACGGTAGCGACGATAGAGCGCGATAAGCGCCCGCGCGGGTGCATCCGATGCGGGCTTCTCGAACAGCGCCTCATCCTGGGTGTGCTGAATCGCGTCGAGTCGAGGCTCTGAGAGCTGCAGGTCGTCAACGCCCGCTTCTTCCACGCATGCACCCTATGCCTGGATAGTGACAGCCGGGATGCGGTGCCATGAAACCGCACGTTTGGGCGCTTGTGATCAGAAACGTCCGGATTCGGGCCGCGAAACTGGGCGGCTCGACGCTTGTGATCGGAAGCGACGCGAAAGCAACGACCTCATGTGTGCTGCATCGACCATCTCGAGAGGAACGGTGGTCGCACGCTACCGTCACTCCGCCATCTGATCCCGGAACCAGGCGACCGTCGCCGCGACCGCATCCGGTAACGGCGTAGCGGTCCAACCGAATGCGCGCTCGAACTTGGTGCTGTCGACCACCCAGGGCCGCTCGGATTGATAGAGCTGCTCCTTGACCGCACGCATCGTCGGATTGAACAGGGCGGCCATGCTGATCCCCCACCGCGGCGCCACGCGAAGGCGGGGAGGGTTGCCCGCCGACTCAAAGACCAACTGGACGAACCTGCGCATGGTGACTGTCTCGGCGTTCGGGACGTGCCACACCTCGCCGCAGGCCTCGTCGTGCTCCCCGAGCGTGACCAGTGCTCGGCCGAAGTCCTCGATGTACGTCACGGTGTGGGGAACGTCGGGGTCGCCCAGGACCTGAGCCGCCTTCCCTTTGATCGCCTGGGCGAAGACCCGATCACCGACCGACGACAGGTGAACATGGGGACCAAAGAAGTCGGATGCTCGCCCGATCGTCGCCCGGATTCGGCCCGATGCGTGAGCCCGTAGCAACATTTCGGCTATATGGGCCCGGGTCCGGCCGTTCGGGCCTCGCGCCAGGTAGGGCAGGTCCTCCGTGAGCGGTCCGTGCACCGGGCCGTAGGAATAGAGGTTGTCACCGAACACGAGGCTCGCTCCAGCCGCGGCCGCTCCGTCGATGACGGCGTCCATGAGCGGCGGATGCAGATCCGACCACTTCGCGTACGGCGGGTTGGCACAGTGGTAGACGACCGCTGCCCCCTCACATGCCCGCCTCGTGTCGGCCTCAATCTTGAGGTCGGCGCCGACGACCTCGACCCGTTCCGGTAGGTGGGCATGTCCGGCGCGGACCGCAACACGCACCCGGTCACCTCTCGCCGCCAGATGCCGGGCCACGGCGAGGCCTAGCGGACCCGCTCCCAGGATGACGTGGAGTTTCGGTTCGTGCATTCGCTCCGATGTCAACGAGGCTCCATTCCCTAAAGCTCAGTGCCTAACGTACGCAGGTAGGCTGCGCTGCCGTGGAGCTCGACTGGGTGTTGTTCGACGCCGATGGGGTGCTTCAGGGAGCTCGGCCCGGCTGGATGGAGGACCTAACCGCCTGGGGAGGATCCAGAGCTGAGGAGTTCCTGCTCGCCATCGCGGCCGCGGACGTAGCCTGCCTCACCGGCAGGGACTTTGGCGCAGCGATGCGAGACGTGCTGCGGCAATTCGACATCAACGCGCCGCTCGATCATGTCATCGATCGGCAATTCTGGATTGAGATCAGACAGCCGATGCTCGATGCTGTGCGTGCCGTACATGATCTTGGCCTGCGCTGCGGATTGGCAACCAATCAGCAGAACCTACGCGGCGGGTACATGCGCCGTTCTCTTGGCTTCGAGACGATCTTCGACGAGCAGTTCTACTCGTTCGAACTTGGTTTTGCGAAGCCTGACGTGGGGTATTTTCAGGCGATCATGGACCGCATCGATGTCGCATCGGACCGAGTGCTCTTCATTGATGATCATGAGGCCAACGTCGACGGCGCCTGTGAGATCGGCATTCACGGCGAGCTCTTCCCACCCGACGGCGACGTGGCCACGCTCAAAACGATCTTGGCCCGGTACGGCGTACACCTGTGACGGTTCGGATCGGGATCTCGGGCTGGAGATATCCGCCTTGGCGAGGGAAGTTCTATCCTCCCGGCTTGCCGCAGCGCGAAGAGCTGAAGTACGTGGCGGGGCGCATGAACTCGGTCGAGATCAACGGCAGCTTCTACTCGCTGCAGCGCCCATCGCGCTTCGAGGAGTGGGCGGCGCAGGTACCCGCGGACTTCGTCTTCGCCGTCAAGGGCGGACGGTTCATTACCCACATGAAGAAACTCAGTGGCATCGAGACACCACTGGCCAACTTCTTTGCATCCGGGGTGCTTGCTCTCGATCAGAAGCTGGGTCCGATCCTGTGGCAGCTGCCGCCGAATCTTGGGTTCGATGCTGACCGGATGAACGCGTTCTTCACTCGACTGCCCGGTACGGCCGGATCGGCTGCCAAGATCGCTGCCCAGCATGATCAACGCGTTCCGGATGATCAAGCTCTGATCAAGGCTGCTCACCCAGCGCAGCAGCTGCGCCATGTAGTCGAGGTTCGGCACGAGAGCTTTCGCAACCGCGAGTTCTATGAGCTGCTCCGACGGCACAAGATCGCGCTGGTGGTTGCCGACAATCCTGGGCAGTGGCCGATCATCACCGAGATCACCACTGACGTGATGTACGTCCGGCTCCATGGTCATGATCAGTTATACGCAAGTGGCTACAGTGATCGAGAGCTCGATGAGTGGGCATCCAAGATCAAGTCCTGGACCGAGCAAGGGTGCGACGTCTATGTCTATTGCGACAACGACGCGAAGGTACGGGCCCCTTATGACGCTATGGGCCTGATGGATCGACTCGGCGTCAGAGCACCCGCCGCGTGACAGGCCGGCGTTATTAGCGAGAAAGGCCCCCCGCGTACCCGAAAGAGCTCACTTACCCTTGCTGCCGTCAAGCCCTGGGGGAGTTGGGTGAGGTATCGCCACGCGAGGGACCAGAGACGAGTGTACGGGATCAGTTCAGGGCCGATGAGTCTGAAAGCCTGGATGAGTCACCACCGTAGGATCGGCTGACGGGAGCCCTCTTTCATGTCCACGCCCAAGACACCTGCGCTTGACCTCAGCATGAGCACGGACCGCGCCTTCGTGCACCTGCTGGTGAACACGCTGCTCGTGTCGGTCATGAACTTCACGGTGTGGTTCGCGATCACCTTCTGGGTGTTCCTGGAGACCAAGTCGGTGCTGGCAACCGGAATGGTTGCGGGCATCTACCTGGTGTGCACGGCGGTCAGCGGAATCTGGTTCGGCAGCCTGGTCGATCGGCATCGCAAGAAGACCGTGATGCAGGCTTCCGCGGTGATCTCGTTGGCCTTTTACGCGGTCGCCTTCGCGCTCTACCAGTTGACGTCGGAACAGACCTTCAGCAATCCGGCGAGCGTGATGTTGTGGGTCTTCATCGTGCTAGCCATGCTGGGCGTGTTGGCCGGCAATATCCGTTCCATCGCGCTGATGACGCTGGTCACCGTGTTGATCCCGGAGGATCGCAGAGACAAGGCCAACGGCTTCGTGGGCAGCACGCTGGGAGTCTCGTTTCTTGTCACCTCGGTGATCAGCGGATTGTTGGTAGCCGCAGGTGGCATGTTCTACGTCTTGCTCCTGGCGATGGCTGTGCTGGCACTGAGCGTTGTGCATCTGGCATTCGTCCGAATCGAGGACCGGCCCGAAGGTGCAGCAACATCAGATGCGGAGTCCACTGACGAACTGCAGCCCAAGCAGAACAAGGTAGACATTCACGGCACCTTGCAGGTGGTGCGCAGCGTGCCCGGGCTGCTGGCCCTGATCGGCTTCGCCTGCTTCAACAACTTCCTCGGCGGTGCCTTCATGGCTCTGATGGACGCGTACGGGCTGTATCTGGTGTCGGTGCAAACGTGGGGCTTGTTGTGGGGGGCGCTCAGTGCGTTCTTCATCATTGGTGGTCTCGCCGTCGCCAAGACTGGCCTGAGCAAGAACCCGGTACGACTGCTGCTGTTGGTCAACGGTGCATTTTGGATAGTTACCTGCGTGTTCCCGCTGCGCTCGTCGGTGATCTTGCTGGCGGCGGGCATGGCCATCTACATGCTGTTGGGGCCGTACGCCGAAGCGTCCGAGCAGACCATCCTGCAGAAGGTGGTGCCTTACGAGCGGCAAGGCCGGGTCTTCGGGTTCGCCCAAAGTGTTGAGCTGGCCGCCTCGCCGCTGACCGCGTTTCTCATCGGTCCGATCACGCAGCTGATCTTCATCCCGTTTATGACGACCGGTGCTGGTGTTGACCTGATCGGCGGCTGGTTTGGTACTGGCCCCGACCGCGGTATCGCACTGGTTTTCGTCCTGCTCGGGCTGCTCGGCCTTGTCGTCACGATCCTCGCGCTAGGCAGCCGCCCTTATCGGCAGCTCAGCACCCGGTACGCCAGCGAGTCTGAGCCGGCGCTCACCGGTTAAATGATCTTCCTGGCGTTCGACGCCAGGATGTCAGGCGTTGATCAAGGAACCCTCAGGCGTGATCAGGTCCGCATCCTCGTCGTCGAACCAGACGCCGCCGGCGCCGAGATAACGGAACTTGACCGCCTGACCGGTCGGCACAGCAACGCTGACGCTGCGAGTGCCGTTGCTGCGGCGGACCAGCTTGTGAGCGCCGGGCACCCAGTCGTTGAAGGTTCCGACCGCCGAAACGGGTCCATCGTGAATATCGTCGGGCAGCACGAACTGAATGCGGGTGCTGGTGCCGTCGGACTTGATGTGCAATGACATGGCCATCTCCTGGTGACTCAAGGTGATTGGTCTAGGGGCCGAGACTAGGCGAGCTTTCAAGCGGGACGATTGCACGACACACTGCGTCGCCTAACTCTGAGGCAGTGTTCACATCTCCGTGACGTCCGGTTCGACCCCGCTTGGCTATGCCGGTAACCTTCCGCGCGGAGGATTCGCCTAGAGGCCTATGGCGCTCGCTTGGAAAGCGGGTTGGGTTCACGCCCTCGCGGGTTCGAATCCCGCATCCTCCGCTGGTCCGACTAGGGCGTTCTCCCGCCGATCAGGGGAGCGCCCTCATCCCGAGATTGCCGAGCGGTCTCAGTTTTGGTCTCAGTTGCCTCCGCTATCGCGTTGTCGTCGGGGGCTCCGGACCAGATGAGTCCGTCGACGCGGGCAGCAACTTCATGGCGGATCGGATCGGTGATGTGCTGGTATCGGGCAGCCATCGCGGTGCTGGACCAGCCCATGATCCCCATCACCGTCCGCTCGGGAACACCGGGGATCAGAAGCACGGTCGCGGCCGTGTGGCGGGCATCGTGAAGGCGGCCGTCGGGTACGCTCGCTCGCCGCAGTAGGGCTTTCCAGCGGTGGTAATCGCTATTGGGATTCAGCGGCTCACCAATTTCCGAGGTGACGACCCAGTCACCGTCCTGCCATAACTGCCTGGCCTGGCCTTGAGCTGTAGCTGCGCGGCGCGATGACTGCCCAGCAGAGCCAATAAAGCCGCAGGAAGACCAATCACTCGACGACCAGCATCGGACTTGGTCGCACCGGACAGACCATTGACCAGGACCCGCTGCGGGCACCAGCCGGCGAACCTGCCGCAGTCCCCGGCGCATCCGTGCCCACAGACCGGGCGGACGCGAGTTGATCGGATCGTTAACAGACCAGGGTCAAGATCAATGTCGGACCAGCGCAGGCCGAGAACTTCCCCTTGCCTTAGCCCTAGCGCAAGGGCGATCGCCCACCGCGCGCTGTTGGGAACGTCCTGGGCCGCCGCCAAGATCGCTCGAACTTCGTCGACTGAGTAGGGACGCACGGGCTCCACCTGGACCCGAGGGGGTCTGGCGACCGCAGCCACGTTGCGTGTGATGTGCCCCCGACGCATCGCCTCACCGAGCGCAGTCCTGATCGTTCGGTGCACCTGGTGAGCGGTGGCTGGCCTTGCCCCTGCACCGATCGGCTTCTGATACAGACGTTCCAGGTGTTCAGGCTCGAGACGATCGAGGCGGTGCTTACCAATGTGCGGAACGAGGTGCTTGACTACGGCTGTCCGATAGGCGGAGTAACTCGTGTGGCGGAGGTTCGGCTTGGCGATGTTCTCAAGCCAGTGGTCGAGCCAGGCGTCCACTGTCCAACGGTGACCGGGCCGCTGGACTGCGCCTTGTTCGCGATGCCGTTCTAGTGCCCGGACTTTCTGCACCACCGCGCCCTTGGTCTTCCCGCGCACATGGCGTCGGTCCAGGCTCCCGTCGTCGCGGAAGCCGACCGTCACCCGGCCGTGCCAGCTGCCGTCAGCGCCGAGATAGACCGTCGAAGAGCGGTTGGGGTTCCGCGAGTTCATCAGATATCACGTTCGCGCCGTCCGGCCTCGAGTAGCCGCTCGACATGCTGTCGCAGGCACTCCTCCGGAATCCGACGCAGCCGCCCCACCTTGACCGACTCCACTGCACCGCTGAGCACCAGCTGGTACATCAGTGAGCGTCCGATGCCGAGTCTGTCGGCGGACTCGTCGATAGTCAGGAGAAGACGTCGCTCGTGATCAACAGTTGTCATTTCGTGCCTCTTTTCCATCCGTAGGGATGCCTTCGTTAGGACTCCCGCGGGAGGGCTACGTTGCGGTCCGCCGCTGGGCCGACTGTGGATTCATGGACCCACATCTGGCGGGCGTGCGCACGCAGCTCGACTAACTTGTGGATAAGCCGTCGTTAGACACCTAAGGAGAAGCAGTCGCCTTGGCGGTCGGGACCGTGCGACGGCAGCTGGTTGGGTTGGCACAGAATGAGGAATCCGCCCTGCTCTGGGCTCGCGTCACACCAACCGTTCACTTCGCCCGCCACTGGCGCGTGCCCTCGCTCTCCGAGCACACAGCTGCGCTACTCCACTGACGTGCAATCGCAAACAACCCAACCAGTCCCAGCACTAATACCGCACGACACTCGCGACCCGATCCCTTGACCCATGTACCCCCACGGACCACCGAACCCGAGATGTGCCACACACCTTTTTGCACCTGTTGGATGGACCCGGCTGCCGCACTAGTGGCGGTTGCTCTCGCGGGTGTCACTGGAGAGGCTCGACCTTTTGCTGCCCGAACCCGTCTGGGTCGTGGCTTTCGGTAATGAGTGCCCTCCGGTGACGCCCTCGAGGCCCGGGATGGTTGACGCCTCATAGGAGCGTGAGCTGGCCAGCCAGCAGGTGCATACGCGACGTCTCGGGCCTCGACTCGGCGAGTCGAATCCTCGAGAAAGGAGTGCACGTGCTGGCAGGGATCGACAGTCACAAGGACACCCTGGCGGTCGCAATCATCGATGATGCCGGACGACCAGTCGTGGTTCGCGCGGTGCCGAACACCGAGCTCGGCTTCGACGCCTTGGAGGACCTTCTGACCGACCATCAGGTAAGCCGGGTAGGCATCGAGGGCTCGGACAACTACGGCCGCGGCGCCGCTCTCCGGCTGGTCCTCGCCGGACAGCTGGAGGTGGTCGAGGTACCGCCGTCGCTGACCTCGCGGGAGCGCACGGCCCGACCCGGCCAGGGCAAAACCGACCCGGTCGACGCGGTCGCGATCGCCCGGATCACCGCCCGCGAGCCGCTACTGCCACAAGTCCGGTTGGCCGCCGGAGCAGCCGCTGATCTGCGGGCGCTGGTGGACTACCGTGCCCAGCTGGTCGAGGAGTCCACCGCGTTGGCCAACCGCGTCCACGCTGAGCTCCACGGTCTCCTTCCCGGCTACCACGCCACGGTGCCCAAATTGACCTCGCGCGCGCACCTCACCTCCGCCCTGGCACTGCTGGAGGGTGACGGCCGAGTGCGTGCCGAACTGACCCGGCGTCGGCTGGCCCGCATGCTCGAGCTCGACACCGAAATCGGCCAGCTCACCAAGCAACTCAGCCAAGCCCTGACCATGACCGGAACTCGACTCACCCAGGTCTACGGGATCGGACCGGTCATCGCCAGCACCCTGATCGGCGAGATCGTCGACGTCCGCCGCTACCGGTCTCGGCACGCGTTCGCCGCCGCCAACGGCACCGCTCCCATCCCAGCCTCCTCAGGCCGAACCAGCCGGCACCGGCTCAACCGGTCAGGCAACCGCCGCATCAACCGTGCGCTCTACATGATCGCGATCACCCAAATCCGTGCCGACACCGAGGGCCGGGCTTACTACCGCCGCAAGCTCGCCGAGGGAAAGACCGAACGAGAGGCCCTACGGTGCCTCAAGCGAAGACTGTCGGACCTGATCTACAGACACTCCACGACGATGCCGCCACCCTGCTCGCCGAGCCCGCGCCGATCCTGGCCGCAGCCTCCTAGGACGATGGGCGGGCCACGGCAACCCGGACGCGTCTAACGGCCAAAGCCAGCTGCGCGACAGGACTTGCAGTCCCAATCCTGCTCTTCGCTTCAGCCAGTGCACCCCACCCACCGTCGAACCCGACGCTACCCGCCGCGGGCTTGACGAACATAGGAGCTCATCCTGTGGGCGGACCTCGATGAGCCCGCTGGTCTGGCCGCACGCCCTGAATCTGTCCGAGCCCGCTTCTAGCGTGGTTGTAGAGCGGTCCGATCCGCTCCCTCACCAATGCCGGTCGCCAGCCACGAGCCCGTGTCCCGCCGCCGGGAAGGGAGTTGAGCCTCATGAAGATCGCTTTGCTGGGCACCGGTTTTGGCCAGGCACATGCAGCCGTCTACGCCTCACGTCCAGACGTTAACGAGGTGGTCGTTTTCGGCAGAACACCCCAGAAACTCGCCCAGATCAGCCATAAGTTCGGGTTTCGCACCACCACTGACCTGGATGCCCTGCTCGCCGACGCCTCGGTGGGCCTGGTCGACATCTGTCTCCCTACCAGGTTGCACGCCGACACCGCCATCCGCGCCATGCGGGCCGGCCACAATGTCCTCATCGAGCTGCCGCTGGCCGACACCCTCGACAACGCCCACCGCATCATTGCCGCCCAGCAGGCCACCGGCCGTCGGGCGTTCGTCGACATGTTCTCCCGGTTCCTCGCGGTCAACCAGCACCTGCGCCAGGCCGTAGCCGATCAGCGCTACGGCGTGCTGCAGGTCCTGGAGCTCGAGAGCCACACCGCGCTGCTATGGGAGGGATGCGACCTGAGCCTGCAAACCCTTGCGATGGACATGATGCATGCATCCTTCGACCTCATCACCGGCCTGCTCGGCCTGCCCCAGACGATCCAGGTGGTCGGCACCGATGGCGCCGCCGGTCGCGGCTCGGCCGCCGAGGTGGTCCTCGGCTACCCGCACGCCATCGCCCGATGCACCGGCTCGGCACTGATGCCCCAGCTCTACGGGATGAGCGGCGGCACGCGTGCCACCTTCACCGGCGGGGTGCTCGAATACGCCCTCCGCGCCGGCTTCACCGGCCAAGGTCCGAGCACCCTAACCGCATATACCGCCGAGGGGCAGCACCCGATCGATCTGCCGAGCACCAGCCCATACGAGGCGGTGATCGAGCACGTGTTCGCCTGCCTCACCGGCCAGGCCGACAACCTCATCGAACCCGCCAGCGCCCTCGCCGCGCTCGAACTTACACTCGACGTGCAGCATCGCCTCACCCAAACCGCGGGCTAGAGCCTCGACACGACAACCGGCTCCACCCGCCGAGCTGGTCCGCGCTGGCTCCATGTGCCGGCGATTCACCCCGGTTAACCCAGGGCGCCAGTTCTGTGCGTTCCGATGATGGTTGTGCAGGCTCGCCCCCACCTCAGTAGGATTGAGGGCTCTGCTGGGCCAAGGGACGGGGGCACATGACGGCGCCGCGCATCAACAGCCTGAGCGTGAAGAACCTGCGCTCGGTGGGCGAGCGAGTGACCGTGCGGGTTCCCCGACCAGGGCGCCCTCGTGTTGCTTGGTGAGAACAACGCCGGCAAGAGCAACATCACCCGGGCTCTTGACATTCTCTTCGGCGATATGTGGCCCACGAGCAGGCAGATGGAGGAGCACGACTTTCACGGACGAGACAGCGACGGCATCGCGATCGAGATCGGAGCGCAGGTATCCGGCATCCCCTGTAGCTACTGCCAGCATGGGCAGGTTGTCTACTTCAGCTGGAAGTACGACGCGCAGAACCCCGCCGACGATGGGTCGCCAATCGCGTACAGTTTCACGTGTAGCCAGTGCACGCGCACCTTTCCCAAGCGCGAAATGCGCACGGCACTTGCATCAACATCACTCGATGCGGACCGGCGCCTCGACTACCAGCTCTCATATGCCAGCAAGTACACGATGCTGTCGAAGCTGATGCATCGGTTTCACGACCGCCTCCTCGCCGACGGGCAGCGCAAGGACCGTCTAGCCGCTGGATTCGCAGAGCTGGTGGCTGAGTTCCGCGGCGTCCCAGAGTTCGCACAGTTCCAGCGCGTCCTGTCCGATACCGCCGAGGAGTTCGGCCAGAACCTGCCGTACAGACTCGACGTTGACTTTTCCGCCTACGACCCCAGCAATTTCTTCAGGTCTCTTCGCGTCCACCCCAGCTTCTCGGGGGACGTCCGTAGCTTCGACGAACTGGGCACCGGCCAGGGCCAAGTCCTCGCGCTCGCCTTCGCCTATGCCTATGCCAGGGCTTTTGGACGGTCCGAAGGCATGATCATGGTCATCGACGAGCCCGAAGCGAATCTGCACCCCCTCGCGCAGCAATGGCTCGCCGCGCGGTTGACAACCTCGTCGCCGATGGACTCCAGGTCGTACTCACCACGCACTCGCCCTACTTCGTCGACCTCGCCCGCCCGGAGAATCTGGTGCTCGTCCGGAAGCAGGACGGTGAGGCGACAGAGGCGGTGCAGCGCAGCCGGGGGGAGCTGCGGAGCGAGTTGGTGGCGCGCGGCGCGGACGCTATCAGGACTCAGCCTGAGACGATCGGCCCCTTCTACGCGGCGAGTGCAACGACTGAGATCGTGAGCGGTCTCTTCGCCCGCCGGTGCGTCCTGGTCGAGGGGCCCACCGAGGCGCTGGCCCTACCGGGTCTCCTCCGCACCCGCGGCGTCGACGTCCTCCAGCTGGGAATTGCCGTCGTCTCGGTCGAGGGTATTGGCAACATCGCCAAGTGGTATCGGCTCTACACCGCCCTGGGGATTCAGTGCTACTGCATCTTTGACACCGACTCGAACAAGACCGGAACTGATGCTCGCAGCCTTCTCTTGAAACGTCGCGACATCATGTCCGCCATTGGGCAAGACTCCGCCAAGGCCGAGGCCGCATTCTTGTCTAGCGAGCCTTTGGCGGTCCGGGAGCGGCATGCCACCTTGAACCCGAACTTTGAGGCAGCTGCAGCGAGGCTATTCGGCTCGCAATGGTTGCAGTTGCTCGACGAGGCAGTTCCCGTCGTCGGCGACTCGAAGCCGCTGCAAGCTAGGTACGCGGCGGAGCGGCTCGACACCGCGCAGTTCACCCCCATAGCTGGTCCTGCGCTTGACGCTCTCGCGCGACGCGTCTGCGGTGGGCTTTCGGATCGCGGTGGTGGGCCGACCGAAAATGATTCCCTGGGAGCTGCTGCTGGGGCCCGGGGGAAGGCCGCGCCCTTGCAGACGTCTTCGTCAGATTCGTGGGAAGCGACGTCAGATCCGTGGGCTAGTCCGACAGCCCCACCGCCATGGGTAGACGGAGCGGAAGCCTCGCGTAGCGACGAGCCACCATTCTGACTGCTTCCGCCGCTCGGTGGCCGATAGGTGACAGAACTGCGGCGATAGCGCGGCCGACGGCCGTCCGCCAACGCCGAGCTAGGAACTCCCAACAGCACAAGATGGGCCTGAACGGCTGTGGGTGTGCCACATATGTCCCCCGATGCTGTCATGATCATGCGTGTTTCATGGAACGCACGCAGCCGAGCCAGCGTTCGATCCCGCCCTGCTTCATGGTCAACGGTTGAGTGCGATGAGCCGCACCGTCTCTTGGGTTTGCTGCTCGCGTGACTCAGGCGGTCCGCAAAAAGTCCGCACTATTACCAAGATCACTATCAAGCTTTAGCAATTGATGAGCACGGTTTCCCTTAGCCACATGGCATTTTGAGGTTCGCTGAGAACGTCCTGTGGCTCTCGTAATGCGAAGGTCCGATTGGGAGCCATACGCCACGACCGTGGTCCACCTATCCGCATCGCTCTAGACGCTGCGCAGGCTTGGAGCGTTCCGAAGGTCACTCTTCGCTGCGGCCTTCGACCACCCACCTCTCCCCATCTCAGTCGGTGGCGCCGAACTCCCGGGCCAGCTTCTGCCGCGGTTCGTGGCGACTCATCGCGATAATCCGCACAGCGCCGAGCTGCTCGGCGGCCAGCACCGCCAGCAGACCCACAGCCCCGTCCCCCACCACGGCGACCGTCTTTCCAGGTCCAGCCTGAGCGGCATCGGCAGCGAACCACCCGCCTCCCAGCACATCAAAGGCGGCCAGCAATGACGGGATCAGCTCGGGGTCAGGCTGGTCGGGCGTTGCCACTAACGTGCCATCAGCCAGCGCAATCCGTACAAATTCAGACTGAGCACCGGTCGCAGCAGCAGGCTGACGCTGAACGCACTGGGTTTGGTAGCCGGACTGACAGATCTCGCAGGTGTTGTCCGAGGCGAAGGGCGAGCCGACCACAAACTGCCCGGGCTTGATCATGTTCACGGCATCGCCGACCTCCTCGACGACCCCGACGTACTCATGATCTCGGGCCACACCTGGGCCACAGCCCGGGGTCAGCACCGGCCACTCATGGCACGCCAGCTGCGCAGCGGCGGACAGTGGCGCATGTAGATGAACGCTCGGCAGATTACTTCCAAGCTGGCCATGCGAGTTCGATTCTCGTCACCCGCTCCACCACTTCCGTCCCTAGACGGTATGAGCAGATAGGGCTGAGGCCTCGCTCGTAAGTGTTCGTGGGTTGCCGACAGGCTTCGCCTTGTCGGTAGAGCCACAGTTACGGGAGGCCTCAGTGAGTAGTGAGCGTACGTTCTTTCATTCGCGTGAGCCTCAGCCGCGGTCCCCCTGTCCGATCCCCAGCTCGATCTCGAGCTGGCGAATGTGTTCCTGCTGCTGCTTAATCGTCCTGTCTTTCTCACGCTGTAGTGCTTTGATGTGCTCCGGGTCACCGGAGACGGCGACATGGTTGAACAGGGCCTGGATCAGCGTCTTAGGAATTACGACCGGCCAGCCAAGCACGCATAGCCACATGAACTTGAGCACGTAACTGCGCTGACTGGATTCTACGAACCGCTCTTGGCGGGCTTTCGCCCACGCCCGCGGCAGCTGCCAGCGAGCGAGAAAGAATCCTGCGACGAAGTACGCGAGCACTCCCAGGCCGACCCAAAGCCCCGTCATCACTCGCGGCCCTGCCGGCTTAGCCCGCCGATCCGGAGACTCGAGAATCCCATTCCTGCATAGGGTGCGCCGTCCTCGCTCTCGCTGATGGACTTGCGCAACGAGTTCCCGACATCCATGTGTGAAACTCCTCCCTCAGTCTGCTCTACATCATCCGCACTCGATGAGGCAAGTCTCTCCTCGTCCTCAAAGCTGGTTGTGACGACGAGCCACAGTCCCAGTTGCCACCGTTCGCGAACGTTCGTCAGGCCGTGTACCAAGACCACGCTTGGCTGGCTCGGAAGCGGGTTGACCCAAAATCGATCACTTTTCGCCGCCCGGGCCACAGTCGGGCCACAAGCACCGGTCGTCAGAAGTCAACGGCGGTCACTCCTGACGCCATCCTCGCACGTAGGCGGCCGTTCACCTGATGGGCCAGGGCGTACTTCCAAGCTGGTCATGCGACCGAAGACGCCGGCTTTCCCGCGGTCTCAGTTCTGGTCTCATTTGCCACCGTTCGCCAACATGCGCCGGGCACGGCTAGCAGCTCGTCAGAGCCCAGCACGAGCGCGGCAGACGGTAACGGACTGCGGGCCCCAGAATTGGAAAGCGAGTTGGGTTCACGCCCTCGCGGGTTCGAATCCCGCATCCTCCGCCAGCGGGAAACATGCTTTGACCTGCGGAAACGCCGTTCGGGTTAGAGCGGCCCCTGGCCCGCGTCGCATCAAACGCCGAGACAGCTAGTCTCAGTTCTGGTCTCAATTTCGAGCAGCCGATTTGCGGAAGCCTGGCCTCTCGACGTCTAGGCGCGTTCGCTGCGGTACGACGTGATACGCCTCGCCTAACCAACCCGCTGCAAAAGCGGGCGCATTCGGGTCCGCCGAGACAGCCATCTCCACCGGACCGAGCGCTTTGTTGCACCGGCCGGCGAGGAAATCGGCGCGCTGAAGCTCCTCAAGCGGTTTGAACGGAACCGGGCCCACGAACCCAATTGGTTGAACACGGTCGGGCCCTGGAAACGATCGGAGCAGGCGATACGCCGTGGGGGGCACGGCCACATGCCGGTCCGCCCCCGAGACAGCAGATACGACCTTTTGCGCTGGCTGGGCATGGCCGGGTTCGCGTCAGCGGACGTCGTCCTCCGGGTCGATGTCCATGTGCTCGATGTCGCGGAACCCGGTCTTCCTCCCCCGGGTACCGCGGTTGGCGAGCCAGGTGAGCACCCAGAGCACGATGCCGAGCAGCATCAACCCGCCGGCGATCTGGTACACGATGCCATCGCGATCGACCCACGGGCCGGCCAAGAACAGGCAGAGGACTGCGGCGATCAGCGGCAGGGCTCTGGGCGCGGTGAAGAACACCGGCGCGTTCGGGTCCCGGTCCCGGCGGCGGCGCAACACGAAGCACGCCACGTTGACGATCGCGAACACGCACAGCAGCAGGAACGCCGTCGTGCTCGAGAGGTTCCCGACGATGTTGCTGTCGGGGTCGGAGGTGACGTACCAGATCAGCAGCAGCGACAGCACGGTCGAGAACAGAATCGCGATCCATGGCGTACGCCGGCCGGGCAGCACCTTCCCCAGCGACCGCGGCAGCACGTCCTGGTTGGCCATGCCGTAGAGCAGCCGGCTCGCCATCAGCATATTGATCAGTGCGGTGTTGGCGACCGCGAAGCAGGCCAGGAACGGGAACACACGGTCGATCGGGAAGTCCGGCGCCCCCTTGCTGACAACCTCTAACAGGGCGCGACCCTCCGACTCACGAATATCTGCGAGCTCGGTTGGCGTGAGTACGGCGACCACCGAGACCGCCACGAGCATGTAGAGGATCACCGCGATCCCGAGCCCGGTGAGCATGCTCCGGGGGAAGATTCGCTCCGGATCATGCGTCTCCTCGACCATGTTGACCGCGTCCTCGAAACCGACCATCGCGAAGAACGCGATCGACGTCGCGGCCGTGACCGCGAGGAACAGACCCTTGTCCTGGAAGTCGGTGAAGACGGTGATCTCGCCGATGGACGCGTCACCCCGCGCCATCACGTAGAAGCCGACCCCGATCACGATGCACAGCGCGGTCACCTCGACCAGGGTGAGAACGACGTTGAACTTCACCGACTCGCCGACGCCCCGCAGATTGATCAGGGCGAGCAGGACCATGAAGCCGAGGGCTACGGCGGTGACCACGCCTTCGGCCGGCGGGTCCATCACCCCGTTGACTTCTAGGCCGCCGAAGAAGTTTTGAGCGAGCACGTTGGCGGAGGTCGAGGCGCTCGTGATACCCGAGCAGATCACGGCGAACGCCACGAGGAACGTGACGAAGTGGATGCCGAACGCCTTGTGAGCGTAGAGCGCCGCGCCGGCCGCCTGTGGGTAGTGCGTGACCAGCTCGAGATAGGAGAAGGCGGTCATGGTCGCAACGATGAACGCCAGCAGGAACGGCAGCCACACGATACCGCCGACGGTGCCAGCCATGGTCCCAGTGACGGCGTAGACGCCGGCGCCGAGGATGTCGCCGACGATGAACAGCAGCAGCAACTTCGGCCCGAGGACCCGTTTGAGCTCCGGTTCGTGACCCTTGACGTCCTGGGTGTCGGGAGCGGTCGCAGTCATGAGTCTCCTATCTGAGAGCAGCTGATGCAGCCATAGTGACCCAGACCACAGCTTGAGGCCAGCATCCCGCGGCGGGGGGTTCGCGCTCACCCGAAAAACGAGCTTGAGCTCACCGGTGCCCTCGATCAGCGGGACCCGGATAATCCGGGTAGACGCCGGCCGCACCCACGACTTGCGGACCCAGAGCAGACCGCAGTCAAGGCCCTCAGGAAGCGTCCGCCTTGCACCGGCGTGGGATACGCCGGGTCATCTGGTCCGGTGCACAGCCGAACTCTGATCGCGGCTGTAAGCGAGCGAGCCTTTGCTGATCACCACGGCGAGTAGTGCCAATACTCCGACTGAGGCGAACGTGAGGACTTCGGACAGGCGTCCCGGCACGTTTGGGGAGATGATTTCGAATGCTTTGTTGAAGGAGGCGTGGGTGATAGCAGCGATGAGTACGGTGAAGCGCGTGCGGTTGTAGGCAAAGGTGATCAGGATTCGGAAACAGATTGCGAGCGGAATCACGATCGCCATCACCGACAAGTCTCGGAGGGCGCTCTCTCCGGAGATCGGAGCACTCAAGTAGGTGGGCAGGTGTAGGAACGCGAACGCCAGCGCAACCAAGAGAGATGCCTTCAGCGCCCCGTGGCGAGATTGCAGTCTGTGCTGCACAAAGCCCGCCCAACCAAGCTCCTCGAAGAACTGCACAGTCACCAGCGCCAACAACAGCTGCGGGACGAATTCGGTGAACAGCAGAGACCAGTTCTGCAGCAACCCTAGGAGCGGCGCCGAGCCGAGAAACAAGGGGGCGAGAAGCAGCGCCCCGACGGGAATCGCAAGGATAGCGAGCAGGTACCGGCCGATGCCGACTCGCCACCGCAACGTGCGTCGCAGCAGATCATGAACCCCGGCTCGTCCGTCCGTTGCGGCAGTCACGAGGAACGCTGGCAGCGCCAAGCCCAAGATCACCCCAATGGCGCTGAACAGGCGCGGCGGCGCGCCGACGAGCAACACCGGCATCCAGCTGGCCCAAAAGATCGCAAACGCCATCACCAAATATGACGCCACCGGATGTCGGCCGACGAACGACGTCACGCGGGACCCAAGCTTCCGAGCGTTCGGCGGGCGACCCTGGGGCCGTCTCGCCGTCATGAGGCTTCCCTCGGAAGTCGAAGAGCAATGAGCACTGCGGCAACGGTGAGGAGCAAGCCGGCGACTGCCTGTTGCCGCGGAACGAGGTCCACCTGACCACTCCAGACGAATAGCGGATGCCCACCGCGTAAAGGATGCCCGCCACGCGCAATCGACGTGACGTCTGAACCAGAGCAACGACCACAAAACCGTACCGATGAACCACAACAAGACGGGGCGTTAGCGATCAGGGCGGGGCTGTAGGCGGTATCAGTGTCCAGCGCCTGTGCTGCCGCGGCCTCACCCTCAGGCACGCACGTCCGATGCCCGGCTGAACGAAGGCTGCGAGGCCAAAGCTGACGTCAGGTACACCTGACCCTATGGCGGGGCCAGAAGCTCGCCGAGTTCCACGGAGGCCCGAGGATCCCGTCGGCGGTGTACCAGACCGGGACTCGGCGTACTTCGCGCCCAGCTTGGTATCCTCGAGGAGTCTTAAACAGAGTGCTTAATAATTCTAATCAGACTGACTAGGTTTCGCTTCCATGGGTACAGCCAGCACGATGAGGTCTCCGACGGCGATCGCCTTGTTCACCCGAGACCTGCGCGTGCACGACAACCCGACCCTGCAGGGTGCGGTCGAATCGGCCGAGCAGGTGCTGCCGGTGTTCGTTCTGGACGAGGCGATCCTCGGTTCGGCGTATCTCGCGCCCAACCGGGCGTCGTTCCTCGTCGACGCCTTGCGCGACCTCGATGAGGCGCTGAAGCAGCGCGGCGCCGACGGCCTGGTCATCCGCCGCGGCGACACCGCGCGCGAGGTTGCGGCGTTGGCCGACGAAGTCGACGCCCGTACCATCCACGTCTCCGGCGATTGGAGTGCGTACGCGCAGAGCCGACAACGCCGGCTCGAGAAGCTGCTGGCGGAGCGCAACCGCGAGCTGGTCGTGCATGGCGAGACGCTGGCTGTCGTCCCACCGGGTACCGTCGCGCCGACTGACAGCGACCACTTCGCGGTGTTCACGCCGTACCACCGTCGTTGGGCGGACCATCCTCGGCGATCGGTCCTCGACACGCCTCGCTGGCTTGCGTCCCCCCGCGTGCCCAAGGGCCGGATCCCTCCTGCCGAGACGCTGCGTCCCGGCGACCGCGCCCGGCACCTGCCCCAGGGCGGCGAGACGGCGGGACGCCGCCGGATGCAGGCCTGGCCGCGGTCGTCTTCGGCGGCGTACGCCGACCGCCACGACGACCTCGCCGGCGACTACACCTCCCGGATGTCCCCGTATCTTCACTTCGGCTGCCTCTCCCCCACCGAGCTGGTCGCGAGCGCCGGCCCGTCGAGAGGGGCGCAGGCCTTCGTCCGGCAGCTCGCATGGCGGGACTTCAACTTGCAGGTGCTGGCCGCCCGGCCGGAGGTCGCGAGCCAGAACTACCGCGATCGCGGGGATCGCTGGCGGCGCGACGAGGACGACTTGGCGGCCTGGCGGGAAGGGCGGACCGGCTACCCGATCGTCGATGCCGCGATGCGCCAGCTCACGCAGGAGGGATGGATGCACAACCGTGGCCGGCTGATCGTGGGCAGCTTCCTGACCAAGACGATGTACCTCGACTGGCGCGAGGGAGCCAGGCACTTCCTGCACCACCTGGTCGACGGCGACATCGCCAACAACCAGCTGAACTGGCAGTGGGTGGCCGGCACCGGCACCGATACCCAGCCCAGCCGGGTGCTGAATCCGCTGCGCCAGGCCCAGCGCTACGACCCGGACGGGACCTACGTCCGCCGCCACATGCCCGAGCTCGCCGCCGTCGAGGGACCGGCAGTGCACACGCCGTGGACGCTGCCCGACCAGGTTCGGAAGGAGCTGGATTATCCCGACCCGATCGTCGACCTCGCCGAAGGGCGGCGGCGGTTCCTCGACGCCCGGGCGTGAGCGTGATGAGGGGACCAGGCCTGCGGGCATTCGGCGAAACTCGTGGCGAAGGTAGCGGCGACGCCGTCGAGGACCGTCGAGAGCCATCTGGTCGTCCGATCAGCTCGGGATGCGGTCGACGTAGCCAATGGCGCGGTTGAACAGAGCCGTGGCACGCCCGGGGTCGGCAGGCGGGGGAGCAACGTAGGTCTCTAGATCGTCGGTCAGCGAACTGGCGTCGGAGAACGCGGTGAAGGTCGCGCTTGAGGCCGTGCAGGCCCTGGGCGGTGCAGGATACACCAGGGACTGGCCGGTCGAACGCTTCATGCGCGATGCCAAGCTCCTGGACATCGGCGCCGGAACGAACGAGATTCGCCGGATGCTTATCGGCCGCGAACTGGTCGGATCGCAGTCCTGAGAGACGGGGCTTATCGGATAACCGGCGCCCCACAGTCTTCCAATACATGCCAATGGGCCCACCCGCCGAGGCAGGCCCATCTCGCCGTCCTTACACCAGGTGCTGATTGAAGAAGCTGGCCAGCTTGTCGAAGGGGATAACATCCAGGCGGTCGTACAGATCGACGTGGTTGGCACCCGGGATGATCATCAGCTCCTTCGGCTCCGCCGCGGCCGCGTAGGCGGTTTCGCTGAAGTACCGCGAGTGTGCTTTTTCGCCATGGATCAGAAGGAGCGGGCGCGGCGCAATCTCCTTGATGTAGGTCAGGATCGGCATGTTCATGAACGACAGCGGCGTCGTCTGCGTCCACGAGTTGCCCGAGTTCACCGCGCGCGCATGGTACCCGCGCGGCGTCCTGTAATAGTCGTGGTAGTCAACCAGG
>Ga0081455_10002122_pt1 | contig 23632 bp, 20 predicted proteins | sample TabmetS3T2R1_FD_70207 | JGI IMG/M metagenome (GOLD analysis project Ga0081455, IMG submission 70207) | Tabebuia heterophylla rhizosphere microbial communities from the University of Puerto Rico - S3T2R1 | ecosystem: Host-associated > Plants > Roots > Rhizosphere ...
GCGGGCTTTGAGGCCATCGAGTTTGGCGGACCGGTGGAGTTGCCAAAGTGCATCAAGGAGCTGCGCGAAGACCCCTGGGAGCGCTACCGCCTGGTCATCCCGAAATTTAAAAACACACCGTTGCGACTGATCCACGGCACGCGCAGCGGCTTTGCGATCTTTCCCGAAGCCCTTCATCAGCTCTACGACACCTGCATGGCCAATGCGGGCGTCAGGGAGGTACGCATTTCGGACTCCTGGAACGATCCCGTGGATTGGGCGTGGCGCGTCAAGCAAGCAAAAAATGCCGGTCTCAAACCGATCATCAATCTTATTTACACTCTGTCGCCGCGCCACACCGATGAATACTTCGCCGCCAAGACTCGGCAAGCGTTCGCCCTGGATGTGTATCGCGTCATCCTCAAAGACCCAGGCGGTATCTTGACTCCCGAACGGACCAAAACTCTAGTCCCGGTGGTGCTCAAAGCAGCTGGCAGCAAGACCGTGGAGCTCCACACCCACTGCACCACAGGACTCGGGACACTCTGTTGCTTGGAAGCAATCAAAGCAGGAATGACGAATATCAATACCGCCATCCCGCCGCTCGCCGACGGTTCATCGAACCCGTCCTTGTTTAATGTCGCCATGAACGCACGCTCGCTGGGTTTTAGGACCATGATCAATGAAACACCGCTCCGCGCCGTGACCGCACACTTCACCGCTTGTGCAAAGCAAGACAATTTGCCCATCGGCAAAACGCCTGAATACGATTACGCCCAGTACGTGCATCAGATTCCTGGCGGCATGATTTCTAACCTGCGCCATCAGCTCCGCCTCGTCGGCATGGAAAACAAGCTCGACCAAACCCTGGAGGAAGCGGCACAGGTGCTCGCCGAGTTCGGCTACCCGATCATGGTCACGCCATTGTCCCAATTTGTCGGCAGCCAAGCGGCGATCAATGTCATCGTCGGCGAACGCTACAAACAGGTTACCGATCAGACCATCGAATACGCTATGGGCATCTGGGGAAAAGAAGGCGCCGAGTTCATGGACTCCACCGTAAAAGAAAAGATTCTCAATCGCCCGCGCGCCAAGGAGATTGCGGCCCGGCCGCCGCCGACCGACTCCATCGAAGACCTGAGGCGCAAGCATGGCGGCGCCGGGGTGAGCGACGAAGACGTGCTGCTGCGTTTTTTCTCCAGCAAGGAAGACGTCGAGCGCATGCGCGCCGCCGGGCCGCCGCGGCCCTATACGAACCTACGCAATCCGATCCTCAACCTGGTGGAGAGTCTCAGCAAGGCAAACGATCGCCACAGAGTCTTTATTCGGAGCCAAAATTTTTCGTTACGCATGGAAAGACGACGGGAGGTTCGAGCTACGTCCAGGGCTCCGAATTGATTTTCAGTAACTCCCCTCGTGACGCGATCATCATGAAGCCAATCCTGAAAGTTCCGGAGCAAATTCTATGGCGCGCGTACCCTTGATCGAAGAAAAAGAACATCCAGAGCTGTCTGAGCTTATCGCGAAGATCAGAGGGGCACGCGGTGGGCGACTGATCAACATTTATCGCTTGATGTTGCACAGCCCGGCGCTGGCGGGCACTTGGTTCGACTTAAATCAGACTGTGCGCTACGGGACGGAGATCGACGGGCAGTGCCGCGAGCTGGCGGTGATTCGAGTGGCGATATTGAATAACGTTGAGTACGTTGTCCGCGCCCATGGGCCGGCCTACGCGTTGAAGGAAGGACTCACACCGGCGCAAGTTGAAGCGCTAGCGGATTGGAGTTCCTCGAATCTATTTACCGATAAGCAACGCGCTCTTCTCGCCTATGCGGACGCAATGACGTGCGACATCGACGTGCCGGATGCCATATTTGCGGACGTACAAAAACATTTTAGCGATCGGCAGACCGTTGAGCTGACGATGCTGATCGGCGCTTATAACATGCTCACTCGATTCCTAAAAGCACTAAAAGTCGATCCGGAACCTTAGCAGGCTGCTGAAAAAGCCCCATATGCTTCGTTGCACTCGATCGATTGCGCGTCAACGTACAAAAAGAGTACGCCTCCGCTCATCGATCTTCGTGCGCCTGGCCTCTGGGCTCTTTTTGAGCAGCATGCGAAAGTAGTCTTTCAGCACAATCTCAGCAAGCGGTTCAAAGTTTTAGTTCCGGTCCACTTTGAACATTGAACTTGGAACCTTGAACGAAAATTTATGCCCCGTTTTAAGTTCGTTGTCGAAAACGACAGCTTCCTTCGCCTCATTCAAGTTGTCCTCGATCCAAGCGCTCCCGAAGAACGTATTCAGGCGTTTGCCCATTTCTGTAAGCACGATACGCCGGACTTCAGCGGTTGGTGCAATGGCATCCGCGCACAGGCGCAGAACATTTACCCGACTGACATTCGCCTCGTAAGCAATCAAGCCGAGTTGCTGGCGAACGCTGCCGGCGCCAGCGTCTTCGTGGTCGAAGAACTCGTGGTCGGCGCGAAGGAAATAGCGACAGCGGGCAACGCACTTAGGTTCGTGCAAAAATACGGTTTCACCACTCGCAATATTGATCATCTCGCTTGCGAAGCTGCAGGCGTTCAATTGTTGACCATCCGCCGGCGGGCGAATATCTCCACGGCGGAGCAAGCCTTGACATTGATGCTTGGGCTGGCGCGCCAACTGACCCGCAACGCAAACCTCATCAGCATCAAGCAATTGAAAGATGCCGGCTACAGTCCGACCACCTATGATCGGTCGCACACGCCGAACGGCAACTGGGCACGGATCCCGGGAATGGTTACGCTTTATCAACGCCAGCTGGGTATCGTGGGACTGGGCGAGATCGGTAGAGAATTGGCGCTGCGCGCCATCCCGCTAGGCATGCGAATCGTTTATACGCAGCGCACCCGCCTGCCAGCGGACGTCGAAGCACAATATCAAGCAAGCTATCTCTCGCTCGAAGAGTTGCTTGCGACTGCCGACTGCGTAAGCTTGCACCTGCCGCGCGGGCCGGCAACGGTCAATTTCATCGGCGAGCGCGAGCTTTCGATAATCAAGCCGGGTGCCTTTTTGATTAATGTCTCGCAGCCCAATCTCGTCGACCGCGTCGCATTGCGTAACGCTCTCGCTTCGGGGCGCCTGGGCGGTTATGGACTCGATACGTTTTACGAAGAACCGGCCGATCCCAACGAACCGCTGATCCAATTTCCCAACGTGATCATAACGCCGCACCTAGGCGGTTCGCCGCGCTGGAATTCACTCGACGATATCGAAGAAGTGATTGTCAAGCTCGGACGGGCCCTGTCATCCTGAGCAACTACTTCAGCACGGCTTCCGCTAACTTTGCTCCCGGAAGCCAGGAATTGTTGCACTTATCCTCGGTAAAATTTTGAAAACGCTGAAAATCTTCAACCGTCAGCACATCCTTGGCGGCCTGGCCGTCCAATCCTTTGGTATCGACATCCAGACGGCGTGTCGGCTGTTGGGCGGTTTTTCCGTGTAACTCCTGCCCTTCGCGGCTCAGCAACCAATTGAAAAAGAGTTTCGCGGCGTTGGGATGCGGCGCGCCCTTGATGATGCCGACGATGCCGTTCCCGCCGCTGATATAGGTGCCCTCTTTGAGCGTCGGCAAATGCTTCACCGGTAAATTGGCGTCGAGGAACGAATCGAAATCCCGGTAACCCACGCCGACCGTTAAAGAGAGGCTCCCTTTAGCCAAAGCTTCGGCGATTTGACGGGCATTTCGGCTAACGAACATTTCCTGGTTGGCAAGCTTCCTGATGTAATCTTCGCCTTTTAAGTCCAGAAGAAATGCCCACATGGCGAGACCGCCGCCCGGCACCCGTGGATCTCTGAGACCGATTCTCCCTTTCCACTTGGAATCGAGCAGATCGTTATAAGTGCGCACGTCCTGAGGCTTGACCCATTGTGTGTTGTAGTACAGCGACGGCGTCACTTGCGCAACGAAGCTATACAAAAGATTCTTCCCGGTCTGGTTATCGGCCCACAGGTGACCGCCGAACCATTTTGCCGGATCCTTTACTTCAGGCAAAATCATCGCCGGCGCTAGCGGCTCGAACAGATCGGCTTTGAGCAGCGAGTTCCCCGTGCAGGGACCGATCAAGAAAGCATCGACGGAAACTGCACCGGCTTGCTTCTCCGCAACGATCTTACTCATGAGATTCGGTCCCGGCGCTTGGACAAACTCGCTGTCGAGATTGAAACGCTTCTTCAACGTTGCCTGGACTTCGTTTCGAAAATCGGTGCCGGGTGGCGCGCCGATGACAACTTTCCCTTCCTTCTTGGCCGCGCCAACCACGCGTTCCCACTCCGGATTCGCATCAGCCCCGCGGGACCGACAAGGGACACTCAAGAGTAGACTTACGACAAGAAGAATCGATTTGTATCGGCGATTATTCGACATTTGCGCCGATCATAGCCGGATTCGCGGTTGGATTTCCACCGGGCTTTGCCGCGGCAGTTCAAACCGCCCCCCTATGTCCGGCCTCAGCGCCTCATGTCGGATTGACAGGAAATTTGGCCGGACGCTATAGTCCACCAGTCGCCATGCCACGTAACCCTTCCTGTTCGAAGAAAGCTAACCATCTGCGCCGCCGGATCTGGTTGTGTTCTATTCTCTTCGCACTTTGCTTTTCGTCAGCCAGACCTTCACCGGGACAGGAAAGGATGCGCATCGCCTGGGCGGGCAGCACTCCGTCGAACACACCGATATGGGTCGCCGATCAAAAAGGCTTTTTCAAGAAGAACGGTCTCAATGCGGAAGTGATCGCCATCAGCGCAAGCACGATTGTGATCCAGGCGTTGCTGACTGGAGAATTGGATCTCATCATTGCGCCCTCCGCCACCTTGGTAACCTCTCGGCTGGCGGGCGCTGATACGATTATGGTCTCGACGAACTTGCCGCTATTCATCGACCATATCGTTTCACTGGCCGACATAACCACTTTCGAACAGCTAAAGGGAAAAACCGGCGGAGTAAACCGGTTGGGGACAACGTCCGATATGACTTTGCGTCTCGCGCTACGCCGTTTGGGCATCGATCCGGAAAGGGACACGAAGATCATCGCGACAGGCGAAAACCCGCAGCGGTTGGCGGCGCTATCGCGCAACATCACGCAATTCACCCTCTTGGGGGAACCCTTGGTGCACGAGGCGGAGAAGATGGGTTTCAAAGACTTGCTCGATATCGGTACGCTCAAGATTCCTTATCACGTCAACGCCGTCGTGACGCGCGAAAAAACCGTCAAGGAGAGACGGGCTTTCGTCGGCAAAGTCGTGCGCGCCTTTACCGAAGCGCTGCATTTTATTAAGACCAATAAAGAAGAGACCAAAGCATTGATCGGCAAAAATCTTAAAACCACCGATCCGGAGGGGCTAGAAAGGGCCTACAAAGCGTATAATGCCGCTTTTCCGGAGGTACCGAGACCGTCCTGGGAAGGCGTGAAAACCTTGCTGGATGACCTCGCCCCGCGAAACCCAAAGGCCGCTGCTGCGGATCCGAAGACGTTTGTCGATACGAGTTTCGCGCAGCAACTGGAGACGTCAGGCTTTATCAAACAACTCTACAAGCGGTAGGAACAACCGGCCGGCCGTTCCTCACGTAGTTGCATCTCTTTTGATCCCGCTACTGCGCCAGCAGGTTGCTGAAAAACCTTTCGAACGGAGGGGGGGTTGATATTGTTGATGATTTCCGTTCATGCTGAGGTTCTCGAAGCATTCCCAATCGTTTTTCAGCAACCTGCTAGACCGTAAAACGCTCGTGGATTATCTTCGACAATCCTCTTGTGCTGGCCACTGGAAATACCGCCGCTGTCTTTCAAAGTGGCAAGCGCATCCAGTTCCGTGGACGAGTCGGCGTGCCCGTAGTCCGTGCCGATCATCAGCGTATTCTCGCCCATACAGCTCTTGATCAAGTACGGCACGTCATCGCCAATCTGACAGGTTACGAAGATGCCGCAGCGCTCCAATAAATCATCCGGCAACCGGCTGTCGACCTTGTCCAACCTTCTGCGCAGCTCGTAAACCACCCAGGGCACCCAGGATGCCGCGGTCTCGATGAAGCCAAAGCGCAACTTCGGAAACCTTTTGGGAATGCCGCAATTCATGATGCGGAACAATGCGCCGACGTTGAAAATTCTGTACTGGTTGAAAAAATCCCGGCTGCCGTCAGGATTGACCATCATATCGACGGCCGCTGCGCTGCCGTTGGATTGATGCAGGCCGATACAAAAATTAATCTTTTGCGCCTCCTCGTATAACGGGAAAAAGTAAGGATCGGTAATCTGCCGGCTTCCTTCGAGCGGGCGCATAAAAATGCCGCAGGCGCCATGCTCCTTGGCAAACTTGAGTTGATCCAGGGCGTCAGGCATGCTGAGTAGCGGCAAGGTGGCCATCCAGCGCAGCCGCCCGTCGCTTCTCTTCCAAACATCCGCCAGCCAGCGATTGTAAGCGCCGCAGAGAGCGACTTCTGTATCCGGCCGCTCCGTGCAGGGATCGAGAAAAATGCTTGGATAAAGTACCTGAGTGTCGATACCGAGTTCATCCATGTGCTTGATCCGACCGGCAACATCGGCCAGATCACGGGTCGCCATGTCGGTCGTCATCTCCCGGCCGATGGCTTTGGACTTCTTCACAAGATCGTCCTTGCTGAAAGTGAAGCGAAATAAGCCGCGGATTTTACCGTCGATGACCCAGTGAGCTCTTTGGCCATCCTTCTCGGGATCCAGCAATTGCGGACGGAATTTCTGCTCGGAAGGCAGCAGATAATCCCAGGTCAGCGGGCTTTCGACCACATGAGCATCTGCGTCTATCCATCCCATGGCGTTTCCTCCCTCTGGTTACATTAGCGGTTTCTGGTTTCAGGTTACGGGTGGTCGGGCTAGCAAGTGAACCCGAAATGTCCGTTCCGACTTCCGAATACTCTTCCAAAAACAGCGTCTTGAACGCGAGGACATTTTTACCGAAACCTGAAACCCGAAAACCCTTTTTCACATCTTCTCGAAACCTACCATTATCTATGCCGCTTGACCCAATCAAGAATCAAGGCGTTGGTCTCTTCCGGCACTTGCCAGAAAAATCCGTGCGACTGGCCCTTCAGGATTCTGAGCTCCGCTCCAGGAATGCGCTTCGCCAGTACTTCGGACTGCGCCATGTGGTTGCTCCCGATCGTGTCTCCTTCGCCGATAACCACTAACGTCGGCGCTTTGACATCGCCAAGGCGGTGGGTGCCTTCCCAGTTATGGCGCGCGATGCAGAGATGGACAAACTCCGGGAGCTTGGCATGGGTTGCCCAGAAAAGTTTGAAGAACTCTTGTACTTTGTCGGGGTGGCGATCGCGATAGTCCTTTGTGAAAAAGGTATCAGAGTCACAGACCTCGTGACGAACATATTTTTCAAATCCCATCTCCACCATCTCGACGACCAGGCGGTGTGGCAAACCGGTGATGCAATCAGAGCCTTCTCGTGCCGCAGGGCCGGAGCCACTGGCCGCCATGATCAAGCTCTTCACTCTCCCCGGATAGTTCTGCGTCAGGCAGAGGGCGATCCGCCCGCCCATGGAGTGACCCAGAAGATGCGCCGAGGAAATTTTTAGATGATCCATTAACGCGACAATGTCGGCAGCCATCTGTTCGATGGTGTAGACGTTTTGTGACGCAATCGACCGGCCGCAGCCTCGTGGATCGTGAAAGACGATATTCAATGATTGCGCCAGCGGCATTTGTGACGGTTTCCAGACTTCGCCGGAGTACGCCGTCGAGGGAACAAATATCAGCGGCTCTCCTTGACCGTGAGATTCGTAATAGAGATCGACTCCTGTCGGTAAATTTACTTTGGGCATGATTTCAATCCTCCGTCGAGTGACTTCACGTGATAGCGAGCATAACTGAACTACTTTATTCTCCTCAGATTTGAGGTCCATATCATGAAAATCGGTCTACGGTCGAGAGTGAGACGGTCTACCGCAACGGCCTAAAAAGGAGTTGCTCCGAAGCGGGCCGCTGTCATAGACTCCCGGCGTATTGAACCAGGCCCTTCGAACTCAGTTCGGGAGGAAAGTACGATGAAGCGAGTAGTTTTCTGCGCTGTGCTCTTCACTTTGTTAGGCGCCACCGCCGCGCTCGCCGCCGATCGCATGAGAATCGCTTACAGTTCGATCAGCGGTGCTTATGTGGGCATCTGGGTCGCCCATGACGCAGGTCTATTCACTAAAGAAGGATTGGACGATCAAATGATTCTCATTCCAAGCGCCACTCAACTCGCTCAGGTGGTCGTTGCCGGCGACGTCGACATCGCTTCTCTCGGTGGCGGCCCGATGATGGCAGCAGTGCTCAGTGGCGCCGATCTGAAGGTCATCGGCAATAATGTGAACAAGATGATTTTTTCGCTGCATGCCAAGCCCGAAATGAAAAGCGTCGAGGATTTGCGCGGCAAGCGGATCGGCGTGAGCCGGTTCGGCTCGAGCTCCGACGTTTCCGCCCGATATGCGCTTAGAAAATACAATCTGGATCCGCAGCGCGACGTTGTACTGATGCAGCTAGGCTCCATGTCCAATATGTTCGGCGCTTTGAAATCCGGCGCCATAGAGGCTTCGATGGTTTCGCCCCCGACCCAATTTCTCTCGGAGAAAATGGGTTTCAAAGAACTCCTCAGTGTGACCGATATGAATTACGCCTACCCCAACCCGGCGATGGTGACCTCCGGGGAAATGATTCGAAAGAAACCGGATCTTATCGACCGGTTCCTACGCGCCTATGTGCGCGGCGTACATCGCGCGAGAACGGACAGGGAGTTTGCCATCAAGTCGCTCGCGAAATACACCACCGTGACGGACCCGGTGCTACTCAGCAAAACGTATGACTTTTATCTGGACAAGGTTGTCGAGAAAGCTCCCTACATCAATACGGCCGGAATACAAAACGCAATCGACGACTTAGCTCGCACCGTTCCCGCAGCTAAATCTTCTAAGCCGGAACAGTTTGTCGATATGCGGTTCCTCGACAAACTGGAAAAAAGCGGCTTGCTAAACGAGCTATACAAGTGACGATCCTTGAAGTGGGCGAGAACCGAGCTTCAGATTTCCCGCTGATGAGGGTAAGGATCGTTATGCCCGCGGAAGCGGGCATCCAGCACAATGACCTAGATTCCCGTCTTCACGGGAATGACGCTGGGGCAGCTATTGCCAACTGTCGCGCGTCAGTTCGGCAGCCAACACACGGCAGCGATCTCGCTTAATTCTCGTCGCAGCTTCTCCCATGAGGCACCCCGGTCGTCACTGCGGTAAAGATAGCCGTAGCGGCTTGCCGCGAACAGAATGTTCGGATCCGCTGGATTTGTCCCGAACGTCCATACCGTGGAATTCGGCTCCACCGGTAAGGGCAGCAGCTTCCAGCTTTTGCCGAGGTCGTTGGAGCGCGCGATGGCGCCCGAAGATCCAGGCGTGAAGTCGCCGAATCCCAATAAAATGCTTTTAGGATCTGAAGAATCAACGGCGATACCACGCAGGTAGGTTTCTTTTCTCGGATATTCCCAGGGAAGACTAGTCTGCATCCCGTGAGTCTCCCAGCTTGCGCCGTTATCCGTGCTCGAATAAATCTCTCGGTTGACCATAATGAAGACGGTTCGCGGCGGTCCCGAGGTCACGGCCACATTGTGGATATCCTTGTGTCCGGTTGCCTCCACCAACTTCCAAGTCTCCCCGCCGTCGCTGCTATGGCGCGCGCCGTCTACCTCAAGGCACGCCCAGATATTATTCGGTTCCACCGGATCGACGGCGATTCCGGTGAATCTCGGCGTGCCAACCGCCTCGCACTCCGCCGCGACTTCCATCGGCCGCTTGTCCCAAGTCCGACCCCCATCTTTCGAGCGAAACATCATCGCCGGCGTCGGCGTGCCGGTTCCCACATACATGTTGTCCGGATTCACCGGGTCGATTCCGATGGCCCAGATATAGTGGGGATTGAGTGCCGAGTCGATGTATTGCCAGTTCGCTCCGCGATCTTCGCTGCGATACAGTCCTCTTTCCGTGCCAGCAAAGAGGTTGGTGGGTCGTTTTGGATTCATTGCTATGCAACGCACCGAAGCTTCGTAAGCGAATCCACGGCGTGGTCCGATGCGAGTCCAGGTTTGTCCATTGTCTTCGCTGCGCATGATACTCTGCCCAATCGTTCCGACGATAATCGTTACGTCCTTCATGGTGCCTCCTTAAACTTTGAACGTTGAACTTTGAACCGAACTTGTTATACGCCAATCACCATCCGCGTGCCAACACTGTTGGGCACAAAAGCATTTGGGAATTCCCGTGCGATCAAATGCGTCGCGCGCCAGCCGGTGCAATGCTCGGGCACGATGATACTCGGGTTTAATTCTTTCAACGCTTGAACGGTCGGAGCAATGATCGGCTCGAAGATCGGCCCCGTGAGGTGAAATCCACCGATGACTGCGTGAATATTGTTGCTACCTGTCATATCTCGCGCGTGCTTCAACGTGTTCACGACACCGGCGTGGCCGCATCCGGTTAAAACGACCAGGCCTTTATCTTTCACGTTCAATATCACCGCTTGATCGTCGTGAATCAATGGATCCGGTTGCCACTTGCCGTCGATCCAGGCGACTTGGGTCGGGTTTCCTTTCTCAAAGGGTGTGGTTCGCGTGATCTGCCCGGTGACAAGCGCGTGATCGCCGACCAGCATCGTCGGCGCCCTGTCTTCGATGATCTCGACGCCCTCGGCTTCAAGATCACGTTGGCTTGGAGGAATATGCTCGGTCTCGTGCCCATCGGGAAAGACATTCTTTCTTTTGAGGAAGGCATCCGGATGCAAAACGATCGGTATCCGTGGCCGGCCGTAGCGTTTTATCAAGCCGATAAGACCACGCGTGTGGTCTGTGTGGCCGTGGCTGAGCACGATGGCGTGCATCTCGTTGGGTTTGATCTCCAGGACATCCAAATTGTGCAGCACGCCATCGATGGTTACGCCGGTATCGAAGAGAAAAGAATCTTTGTTTCCTTCCGCATAGGTCGTTACGAGCATAGAAACGCCGTGCTCGGCTCGAAGCTGCGGCCGTGAGAACGAATCGCGTGCGCGCTGCGCGCGCCGGGCGACCGGCGTATTCCCCATCAGCACGTCTATTGAATTGTCCATGACACTAAGCACTTCAACACGGTCAATGGGCTTTAGATCAATCATCGAACTTCCTTGAGAAATGACTTCTTCAGCATCCAGTTCACGATTTCCTCGATGGTTTCCGGTTCCTTGCCGAAATAACCATGCGCACTGAACGGATCGCACGGCCCCGATTCCGGCGCGCGGCCGCCAGAAACGGAAATGAGCGGGTACTTATCCGCAAGCCGAGCCGCATCGCTGTAGGGTGTCACCGCGCATTGATCGCCGGCGTGATGGACGAACAAAACAGGAACCTTGATGGTTGCGAAGTCGAAACGGCTCAACCCCGGTCCAGGTTCGTTCGATTTCGCGCCCGCTGCGCGGAACATGGTTGAAGTCAAAACCACACCGGACACCCCCGAGCTAAATCGAGCACCGAGAGCCGCAGCGGAAATGGTACCGCGGCTCGTGCCAACCAGGAACAAAGGCAAACCGGGAAGACGTTTACCGAGATCGGCGACGACAGCCGAAACATCCGTGAAGTGATCTTCACCCAGGCGAAACTCATCACCCATGCCCCAACCGGTTTGGCGATCGGAGGGTGCGTCCAGGATGGTGCCGACTACGCCACGTTTAACAAACTCCCCACGGGTCCTAACCAGAAAGTTATTCTGACCGAATTTGATTTGACCGTTTTCTTGGCGCAACCGAATCAAGCCACCGGAACCTGGAAACAGAATAGCCACGGCCTTGGGTTGGTCACCCAGATTGGTGATAAAAAACGACTGCGTCACGCCCGGCCGACTGGGCAATGTGACCATCTCCTGAGCGATAGCGGGCACGGTACAGAGCCATAGAAACCCCGTGAGAATCCACGATAACGAGGATCTGCCGGGCACGAATTTTCTTTGTATGACCGAACGATTAAATCTTTTTTCCAAAGGCTACTTCTTCACCGACTTGTAGGCGGCGTCGATGTTGACTCCTAAACGGTCCTGGCCCTGCCAATCAGCGTATTCCGGCATCTTCAGTTCTTTCTTGATTTCGTCCAGTGATTTCCCTTGCGCCGCCATTTCGCCGACTCGCTTCATCAGAAGATTATAGAATCCCTCGTATTCGTCAAAGATAATCGTCGTTGTGGGCTGCCCATGGCCGGCGATCACCAGTTCCGGATTGAGCGACTTCATCAGCTTGTAGCTGGCGATGACATCGGGCAGCACCACCGTCGGGCGCAGATTAATAAACGTGCGCACATTGGCTGCCGATGATGCGAACAGTACTCGTTCTTTCGGCATCCACACCGCCGTGTCGGCGAAACTGTGGGCATTTTTCAGATAGATCAATTCGAAAGTCCGCTCACCGAGATTGATCGTCATGCGATCTTTATACTCGATATGTGGCGAGATCATTTTGAAGCCCTCGAGAGCCGCACGCATCTCGGGGGATTTCGCCGCGAGGGTTTCAGCGCGCTTGGGATCAAATTCCTTTCTCATTCCGGCTCCGGCGCCTTCAGCATTGATCACCGTCGCCGGCGGCGAAAAGATAAAATGGTTACCGGTATGGTCGGCGTGAGTCTCGGTATCGATTAAGAACATGACCGGTTTGTCGGTCACTTTCTTGATCGTCGCCGCCATCCGGCGTGAGTCCAACGGGCTGTTACAGCTATCGATCATGACGACACCCGCTTCCGTGACCACGAAACTGCATGTGGTCGTAGTCTGATCCGGAGCGAAAGTGTAGATACCGTCCTTGATCTTGTGAAACCCCGGACCGAGTTCTTGAGCGAAGAGGGCCGATGCCCAAAGTACAAGCGCAGCAAAAACTGACAACATGCAGAGTCGAAATTTCATATTTCCCTCCTTGGAAATACCTTGATCGGACTGTGTTGATACGACTGTTTGGATACTTAGTGACGGTATTTGAAAGCGTAGGCGAGTGTCAAGCTACAACAGGAACCAAGGAAACGTGCCACTATCCACGGTCCTTGTCACCACCTTGAGACATTCGATTGACAGTAAAAACCAATTTCTCTACTCTCGGTCGCAAGTCTCGGCCTGTTTCACAAGGAGGTCTCATGGTGATTTTTTTGCGAAACGACATTGCCAAGTCGGCATGGCAAGTGGTGCTCGCTGGGACTCTCTGCGCGCTGGGTTTCGCGGATCTGTCGGCGGTTTTCGCCCAGGGTGCTGCCGGGGAAGCGTCGGCTCCATTGATCCTGCGTTCGACGCTCGAAAACCTTAGCCGCGGTTTTATACCCGCAGGTCTGCCTCCGGCTCTCCGCATCAAATCAGGTCAGATTGTTCAGATTGAAACGTTTTCGCACCACGGATTCGTCGATGACCCGGTGGCGTTTTTCAAAAGCTATGGTATCTCGCCGGAGATGGTGCTTCCGGATTTGATCGCGGTATCGAAGAACTTGCCTCGTCCCAAGGACGGCGGCACGCACGTCCTCACGGGTCCGGTTTACATCGACGACGCTGAACCCGGCGACACACTTGAAGTTCGAATACTCGACGTTAAGCCGCGGGTGCCATACGGCGGGAATGGCAGCGGGCCGGGACGCGGAGTCGTTCCCGATCTCTTGACTGAAGCCAATCAGAAAATAATCCAACTCGACCTTAAGCGAAATGTGGCGCTGTTCAGCAAAGACATCGAAGTGCCTTTGCAGCCTTTCATGGGAATAATGGCAGTGGCGCCACCCACAAGCCTGGGCAAAGTCAATTCGACTCCGCCCGGCGTCTATGGCGGCAATCTGGACCTGAAGGATCTGACCACGGGTGCCACCTTATTTCTGCCGGTGTTTCAGGCGGGAGCGCAATTTGTCGTCGGCGACGGCCATTCCGGTCAGGGGGATGGCGAAGTGAACGGCACTGCCATCGAAACATCTCTGACCGGCAATTTTCAATTCATCCTGCATAAGAGCAAACGTTTAGAAGTCCCGAGGGCGGAGACCAAAAGCCACTATATCCTCATGGGACTGGATGCGGACCTCAACCAGGCGATGAAGAAAGCAGTGCAGGAGACGGTCAAGTTTCTAGTGGAAGAGAAGGGCTTGAATCGCACGGATGCCTATTCTCTGGCCAGTATTGGAGTAGATTTTAAGGTAGCGGAGGCAGTCGATCAGGTGCTACTTATCGTGGGAATGATCCCCAAGAAGATTTTCAAAAGCAATCCAGAATACTGGTATAAGGAGTGATATGAGCATATGGTTCGTGCCGAGGGTCTTCTTACTTACCCTGGTTCTCTTGTCGACCGGCGGTTTAGCGAGGGGGAGCGACCAAGCTACCATCGAGGCCGCCAAAAAAGAGGGTAGTCTGATGATCTACAACTCGATGACGCCCTCGCAGATGCAGCTGATCATCAATGCTTTTAATGCCAAGTATCCCTTCATCGACGTCAAAGTGTACCGTGCGGTCGGCGAGCGGCTTTTGACCAAGATCTTCACCGAAGCGCAGGCGGGGCGGCATGACTTTGACGTTTTGCAGTCCGGTGATACCCAGGCTTACTTTCTCAAAAAGAAAAATCTCCTCGGCAAATATATGTCGCCGGAGGCGAAATTCCTTCCGAAAATTTTCGTCGATTCCGATGGTTATTGGGCCGCCATGTACAGCATGCCGAAAATTATCGGCTACAACACGAGGATGGTTAAGCGGCCAGAGGTGCCAAGGACCGACGAAGAGCTGTTGAATCCAAAGTGGAAAGGAAAGATCGCGACAGATCATACAAAGCCTGAGCCGTTCTTTTGGATCATGCAAAGAATGGGACACGAGAAGGGGATCGCCTATCTTAAAAAGCTCGCGGCTCAGGAAATGCGATTTTACGTGGGTCTGTCTCTGCTCACGAGCCTCTTAGCTGCCGGCGAGTTCCCGATCGGGTTGTACACTTATCTCCACAGCGTCGAAGAAGCGAAGAGTAAAGGCGCACCAGTGGAATGGGTGGCGCAGCACCAAGTGTTCACGAAATTCCAACCGGTTTCCATAGCCGCCAAAGCCCCGCACCCCAATGCCGCGAAACTCTACGTCGATTTCGGCCTATCCCTCGAAGGACAAAAGCTTATCGCTTCGATGGGACGAGTCCCGGTTCGTACGGGCGTGTCGACGAATATCGCCGGCCTGGATAAGCTCAATTTTGTCATTGACGATTTAGGCTGGGTGGAAGATTACAACAAGAACTACGCAATATTTCGTTCGACGTTCGGCGTCGATGCGAAATAATTTCAGATCCGGAGAGACGAAAAAAGATCAAATCACGACGGGCAAAGCATCGATCGTAGCCGACTTTGATTCTGCCGTATTCATGAAACGGAGGATGAACATGAAGAAACCCGCCTTACTGATCGTTCTGCTTCTCCTCGGCGCCGACGCGGTTCATGCGCAGACGCCCTACTACCAAGGAAAAACAATACGAATCGTGACCGGCTATCCTGCCGGAGACGTCAATGATCTCTGGCCGCGGCTCATCGCTCAGCACATGACAAAATATATTCCCGGCAACCCTACCTTCATCATTCAAAATATGCCCGGGGCAAGCTCCTTGATCGCGGCGAACTATGTCTACGGCGTGGCCAAGCCGGACGGGCTTAACCTCGGCTGGATTGCCCCGACGCTATACTTTGACCAGCTCGTGGGGCGCAAGGAAGTCCAGTTCGATTGGGCCAAGTACAGTTTTGTGGGCTCGCCGGCACAGAGCGAGCACCAACTTTACATGCGCACCGACAGCCCCTATAAAACTATCGAAGACGTTCGCAAAGCGACTGAGCCGCCCAAATGCGGCTCAGGCGGAGCAACCGGTACGGGTTTCTACTTTCCAAGGCTGCTCGAAGAAACGGTCGGCGCCAAGTTCAACATCGTCCTCGGCTACCAAGGCGGCGGGCCCATCGACCTCGCGGTAGAAAAAGGCGAGATCCATTGCCGTGCCATGACCATCGAATCTTTCTTCGCGCGCGAGCCGTTTCATACCTGGCGCAAGAACAACTTCGTCAAAAGCATCGCGCAATCGCCGCGCAAGCGGGACGCGCGTCTGCCGGACACACCGACGATTTACGAGCTAATGGATCAGTACAAAACACCCGAACAGGGGCGGCGCGTTGCCACCGTAATTCTTGCCGGCGGCGTTTTTGGCCGTCCCATGGTGGGACCCGCAGGCATACCAGCCGACCGGCTCAAAATTCTTCGCAGCGCGTTCGAGAGCGCACTCAAGGATCCCGAGTTGAAAGTGGAAGCCGAAAAAAGGAGTTACGAACTCGAGCCGGTCAGCGGCGATGAAATGGAACGCCTCGCCAAGGACGTGATGGCCCAGCCGCCGGAGGTTATCGAGAGGATGAAGAAGGTGCTGGGAAACTGATTCAGTGTTGTTCCACGGCCTGACGGGCGACTTCATCGAGTTCAACGTTCCGAGTGCAAAGTTCCGAGTCTAAACCCGAAACCCTGACATCTGAACCCGAAACTAGACTTCAATGCGAGACCTGGGATTGCACGACAAAGTGTGCTCATCACCGGCGGCGGCGGCACGAAATTCGATCGCGTCGGTGAGCCGTTCACCGCCGGATCGCGCGTACCAGACCAAATTGGCTCAGCGCCAGACATGCTTCGGATATCTCCGTTGCAGTTCCTGTTTTAGTTTAGGATAGGTTTCACGCCAGAAAACTGAAAGGTTCTCTGTAATCTGCACCGGGCGGTTGTTTGGCGCGAGCACCTGAATACGGACACGAACGCGGCGGCTCGCAACCCAGAGAGCTTCTTTGATACCGTACAAATCCTGGATGCGTGCGGCAATCGTCGGCGGACCGTCGACGGCGTAGACGACTTTTACACTCCGGCCGTTGGGTAAAGCGAGCCGCTCGGGCGCATAGTCTTCTACAGCCGCTAGTTGCTGCCGTGACAGCCACGACTTGACGACGGGTAAAACAGGCCGCGCCTTGATTTCGTCCGCGCTGAATGCGCCGTGGCAAATGAGCTCGCGCATCGCCTTCCGCTCCTCCTGGCCGATGGCGGGCAAGCCGAGCTCCGGCATCCATTCGCGCAACCGATTGACCCGCAGGATCCATTGCTCGACCGCTTCGTTCCAGTTCTGAAGAGTACAGCGGCCCGCTGCAAGCTCGTGCGCCAGAATCCTCGCCGCTTCCTCGGCCGGCGCATTGTTGGATAGTTTTTCTTCGAGAACCAGATCGCGAAATCGCGTTTCATTTCGGGCAACCACCCGCCGTGACGTCGGATCGTAAGCCACAGTGTGGACTTTCTTGAAGTCCTGGGGAAAAAGCTCGCTCAACCATTCTTCCTTGATCGCCGTGGCGAGATTCAGCACGACGATCAATGCACGATCTCTGCCACCGCCGGTCTCCACCTCGCGCACATCGGAGGCGACAAAAAGCGGCGCTTTCACCACGCTCTCACGAGCCAATAGACCGCGCCGGCCGTGAACGAGTTCGCAACGAAGCGAGGCTGCGTCGAGACGCTTGGCAAGATGGTCGGAAAAACCGACAAGAACGCAACGCTGCACCGCAGCGCTGTCGATAGGCTTCTCGCCAATGTCCAAACCCTCGGCTGAAGCGATCCGCAAAAACTGCTCGAACAAAGGCCCCACCTGACGCGCCGCTGGCGCGTGGATACCGAGCCTTCGACAGCGGTCGATGTCGTAGCCATTGCTCTCGGCGTAGCGCCAAGCGCGAATCAGCACGAAAAAATCCGACTCCGTCTCGTCACCGAACAGATCGGCGCGCGGGTTTTCAGCTTTTCCGTGCCTGCGCACGAGTAGGTCCCGACCTTGCGTCAGGGCGGCGATCAACGCGATGGGACGAAGACAACCGTAGTCTTGGGCCGCCAGCAGCATCCGCGCATAGCGTGGATGCACCGGGAACGCGAGCATCCGTCGTCCGAGTGCGCTGATCGCACCCGTCGTGCCATCAATCGCTCCCAAATCGGTCAGCAGCATCTCGGCGCGCTCCAGCGCTCGAGCATCCGGGGCTTCCAGCCAGCGGAAGGTTTTGACATCGTTCACGCCACCGGCCTTGAGTGTCAGGATCGCCTCCGAGAGATCCAGACGTTTCACTTCCGAGAGTTCCTGGACGGGACGCGCGCCATGCTCATGGGCGGTCCATAAACGCAAGCAGTGTCCGGGGGCGGTGCGGCCGGCGCGGCCTGCTCGCTGGTCAGCTGCGGCGCGGCTGATTTTCTCGATGAGCAAGGTGTTGATGCCGCGATGCGGATCGTAGCGCGGAATACGCGCTAGACCGCTATCGAGCACGAGGCGTACGCCGCCGATGGTGAGCGAGGTTTCCGCGACGTTGGTGGCGACAACGATTTTCCGCCGCTCATAGCGGGCCACCGCCGCGTCCTGATCTCGAGGCGCCAATTCGCCGTGCAATGGAAAAACGACAAATTCCGGGCCAAGCCGATCGCACGCTGCCTGCACCGTGCGCGTGATCTCATACGCCCCAGGCATGAAGACAAGCGCGTCGCCCTGGGAATGCTCACGCAGCAAGCGCTGGAGCTCTTTGACCGCAAGTTCCCAGACAGGCGCATTACTGTCCGATCTGGACAGATATTCGATCGCCACAGGATGAGTGCGGCCTTTGGACAACAACACTGCGCAAGGCTGGAGATACTTCTGAACGGTGGCGACATCCAACGTGGCCGACATAACGACGATAATGAGATCGGGCCGCGTCGATTCCTGGATTTGCAGAGCGCGAGCCAGGGTGATGTCACCGTAGAGATGGCGCTCGTGAAATTCATCGAAAATGATCGCGCTAACTCCATTCAAATCGCGATCCGCCAGCATTTGGCGTAGCAGCACGCCTTCGGTCACGTAGCAGATCCGCGTAGCGGCAGACACAACGTTCTCCAATCGCATCTGATAGCCTACCTCGCCGCCCAAATTAACCTTTCGAGCCTGAGCGACCCAATTGGCGAGCATGCGCGTGGGCAACCGGCGCGGCTGCAGGACCGTCACTTGACCAGTGCCCAGCAAACCGCCATCAAGCAGCATCTGGGGCACTTGGGTCGATTTGCCCGATCCGGTGGGCGCAGTGAGAACCAACCGCCTCTGTTTTGTCAGGGTTTCGAGCAGTCGCTGCTCGATTTCGAAAATGGGTAAATCCGGCTTTCGCATCGCTTGAAATAACTTAACATAATCAAGGTAGGGTTACCGTAAACGAGAACGAGGGGTGACCCGAAGTCTCCCTTGATATCTCCGCTCAAGGTGAGGCTCTCGAACCATGAACGCTACTGGACCACCCTCTCTTCCCGGAGAGAACAACTACCGGCGATAGTTCTTGCGGCGAACGTTTAAACAGAGTACACTTTTGCCAAATGCGTCAGACAATTACAATTCGCCTCAGTAAAGACCTCGCAGCTTGGCTGGAAGACACCGCGGCCAAGAGCGGTGTGTCACAAGGAAAGCTCGTACGGGACCAGTTAGAGAAAGCGAGAGCCAGTAACGGTGCTCAAGCCTTCATGCGTTTGGCCGGTGCCGTGCGTGGCCCCAAGGATCTCTCCAGGCGCAAGGGGTTTTCCCGTTCGTGAAGGGCATCGCGGATACTGGGTTCCTCGTCGCCTTTGCTAATCGGAATGATCGACACCACGAATGGGCTGTGAGTGTCGCCGCCCGGGTCACCGAACCGCTGCTGACTTGCGAAGCGGTTTTGGCGGAGACCGCCTTTCATCTGCGAAACGTCTCCCTCGTTCTGGCGATGATTCGAGACGGATTGATTGCCCTTGCTTTCGACTGCCAAGATCACCTGCCTCAGCTCGTAGCCCTCGCGAGCCGCTATGGAGATCGCCAGCCCGATCTAGCCGATCTTTGCCTCATCCGTATGAGCGAGCTCTACCCTCGCCACAGCGTCATCACGGTAGATTACGAAGATTTCCGCGTCTACCGGAGAAACAAACGCGAATCCATCCCCCGTATCTGCCCGCCGCGTCCATAATTGATGACGTAAAGTGGGCACCAAGGATGCGATTGCAAAACAAGCACTAAACCCTAATCCGACATTATTGCGAACCTGCGAGGCCAGCGAGCCCTCCCGCCGTGGGCAATGGGACAGTGCCTTGAAGGCCACCCCGCATTCCCCTAGGGGTGAGGTTTCGTACGTCCTGGCCTTAGAGCAAACTGTGCGCTCGGATGCCCACGGCTTCCGGTCTCGCCGTCTTCGTTCACTGCTGACGGTACTCCGCTTTTGTCGGATCAGGGCCTAACTCTCTCTTTTTGGAGTCGCAGCATTGAACGGCACTAGTGTCTCCAATGCGGCGGGTAAGTACGCTGGTAGTTCGGTAGCGCTTCGATGCGTTGCACCCATCTGGCGAGGTTGGGAAAAGTTTGCGCGAGCGGGAGGAAGCCCAACTTGAATGGTTGGGCCGCTTCTTTGGACGCGGCGCGCAAGAGCAGTTGAACCAGTGGAAATGCGACGATGTCTGCCGCAGAAATCTTATCGCTCACTAGCCACTGAGAGCCGGCCAAGCGCTCGTCGATCATTTTGAGCTCGTTGCGCAGCGTTTGCGCCGCCTGTTGGATTTCTTCGACTTTATCCAATCCTTTGGCAAAGAAAATCGGGCGAATGACTTTGTCGCCGGCACTCACCATATACGATTCACATTCAGCGATCGCGCGCCAAATCAAACCGGTTTCCTCGGGAGTTTTGCCGAACAGCGGCGGATCGGGGTATTTACGATCGAGGTAACTCATGATCGCCAGCGACTCGTACAGGACGAAATCTCCATCTTTGAGAGCGGGAACTTTGCCTCGTGGATTGAGGCGAAGATAAGCCGGCGTTTTGTGTTCGCCCTTGGAAAACTCCAAGCGTTTTGATTCATAGGCCAACCCTTTCACTTCCAATGTCAGCATGACTCGCCAAGCGAAGGGACTGCCGCTTCCCCAATAAAGTTCAATTGCCATAATTCACTCTCCTGTGGATTTCTCCGTTCCAAGCTTATGAGCTTTTCAAAGAGTCTTTCACGAACGGAGCAGAAAGCAAGCTCGGAGCTATGATAAACCAATGAGCCGGCATCTTAACATGCCAAGTCTGTGTCGCGAAAAACCCTTGACACCTTTCCTCACGTTTGGTACCTGGCCACAAGAAGGTCGCAGCGTTTGCGGGTGCACTTTTGTACGCCCAATCGCAACGACTGGACCCCCTCCTTCATCCTCTCCCGCGTCTACGCGGGGTAGGAAAGCCTGCCCTGAGCCGTCGAAGGGAGGTAGGGGCTTGAACAATTGAAACCACTGGAACGTTTGGAACCTTTGGAACCCAACGAACGGAGGCTTAATCATGATAGACGTCGAACCTAAAGGCGCAGTGCATTGGATCGATCACTACGTCGTCGGAACCAACGACATGGTCGCCTGGGCTGACTGGGCAGTAAACGCTACCGGCATTACGCGAAGACCGCTCATCGGCCTCACCACTGCGGCGCGCAAAAGAAACATCAAGATAACTTGCTTCTTGTGGTGGGAGGGTGGATCATGCCGTATCGGCGCTTTCCTTCAGCCCGAGATTTACCCCCCAGCGAAACCTCTGGGCGAGGAGCTGCCGCGCTGCGGCTTCTACATCCGTCCCGAGGATATCGATCTACACTTGCGTCGGCTCGATCGACATAAAATCCCACACACCGATCCGGTAAAGACGGCCGCGGAAGGCGACGAAGGCACGGTCATCTATCTCGCCGATCCCGATGGCAACCAATATGAGTTCTGGGCGCCGGCGCATATGCCGGAAGGCGCCATGGAGATCTGCACGTCCGAAAAAGTCGGCCGCATTAGCCACGCCGTCTATGGCTCCCGCAACCTGGCTAGAACCGCTGCCTTCTTTGAAAAATATTGCGGTGCTCAACCGGAGCAAACTGCTAAGACCGCCGAAGGAACCCTCGTGTTGCGTCTGCAAGCGGGGGGCCGGCTCGTCTACAAGCTGGTTGACAAAGTCGACGAGCGTGTCTCCGGACATGGCACCTGGTGGGACATGCACACCGCGCTGACAGTTCGGCAGGAGGAGTTTCTGCCAAACTACCGGCGCATGTGGGAAGGGATTCCCGAAGAGGAAGGTTATAAGGCAGACCTGAATCTGACCATCGAACAACAGGAGGCGCTTCCGGCCCGCACGGGTTTGCATCGCAGCCCCGTTGGCATCCGGTGGAAAGAGATCTGCGACCGCGGCGATGAATTCTACGACTGGGACTGCCACTCTTTTCACTTCATGGGCGGCAAGCCGCTTAAAAACGACGGCTCGATGGCATTATACGAAGCCATAGAACAGGAAGAATACTTGCGCGCGCTCGCTGAATCTATGCAAAAAGGCGCGCAGCCGGGCTTGATGGAAGGGTTAGGTCGCGAAAACCCGTTCAAGCCTCGCGATCCCTGATGCGCTTCGCGCATTGTTCCAATCGTTCAAGACGTTCAAGCAGTTCAAGTCGTTGAAGAACACGCTGCATGCATCTAAGACCTTCTTGTACCACGTCAAATCATTCTGTTAAGACTTGATCCGAGCGCATGCTCAATCAATAGGAGGAGACGTATTATGGCGCAGCACATTCAGGGACCGCTTTACTACGAACGAATGGGACGCACGGGCCCGGTGATCGCCTTTATTCATCCGAACCCGATGGACCAGTCGTGCTGGATTTTTCAGATGGCTCACCTGTCGACCTGGTACCGGTGCATCGCCATCGACATCCCGGGATACGGCCGCTCGCCCAAGGCCGACGCCGGGCTTACCATGACCGACATGGCCGAGGCCTGTTGGGAGGCAATCGACGATGCTTTGCCCGGTGAGAAAGCGATTCTAGTCGGGTGTTCGGTTGGCTCGTCGCTCGCTCCCCATATGTACCACCTTCGTCCGGACAAAACCGCGGCGCTCGTGTTGTCGGGCACCGGCTACAACCCCAATAAGGAATTTACCAAGGGACGGATCGCCAACTACACGGCCAATGGCATCGACTATCGCTGGGCCTACACGTTCGAAGATCTGAGCGCGTCATTCCGCACCACGCCGCTGGCGCATTTCTTCGCCAACCTCTTCACCGAACGCAACCAACACGCCGATGTGGAGACGATCATCCATCAGTTTAAAGCGCTCGCGCAGCCCTATCCCGAAGGCCATCATGAACGCATCCGCTGTCCCACAATCATCCTGACCGGCAGCGAGGACAACAGCCACCACCGTGCGTTCGCGCTCCAAGCGCTCATACCGAATTGCGAGTTAAAAACCTTGCCGGGGGCCGGCCACGCTTGCCAGATAGAGCAACCGTGGCTATTCGATCGCTTCATGATCGAATTTCTTGCTAAGCATGGCCTGTTTCCCGGCACTGCCAGGCCGGCTAAGTCAATGGTCTGAACGATTACTTCTCTCGATTTCGTCACCGGCGGCGCAAAAGCGGGATCAGTGCACCGAAGCGAAAATGGGGACCTGATCGATCCAAATTACAATTATTAGCCCTAATCCGACAAAACTTACGCAAAGTGAGCAGTGAGCGAGGGCGGTGAGACCGGAAGCCGTGGGCACCTGAGCGTGCAGGTTGCTCGCAGGCATCGATCACACGAATCATCACCCCAGGGG
>Ga0081455_10002123_pt1 | contig 23625 bp, 23 predicted proteins | sample TabmetS3T2R1_FD_70207 | JGI IMG/M metagenome (GOLD analysis project Ga0081455, IMG submission 70207) | Tabebuia heterophylla rhizosphere microbial communities from the University of Puerto Rico - S3T2R1 | ecosystem: Host-associated > Plants > Roots > Rhizosphere ...
GTGCCGCCATCGGCGAGCATGATCGCGCCACCGGCGACTACACGCTCTACACCACGAGCCAGGCACCGCATGTGCACCGGTTGCTCATTGGCGCCTTCGTCCTGCAGCTGCCCGAGCACAAGCTGCGCGTGGTGGCGCCCGATGTCGGCGGCGGCTTTGGCACCAAAGGCTCGATCTACAACGAGCAGGCGCTGGTCCTCTGGCTTGCCGTGAAGCTCGGCCGTCCAGTGAAGTGGACAGCCGACCGCAGCGAAATCTTCCTCACCGACAACCAGGCGCGCGACCATCTTACCAAGGCGGAGCTCGCCTTGGACAAGGACGGCAAGTTCCTCGCCATGCGGGTCGCGACGCTGGCCAATCTCGGGGCCTATCTCGGCAGCTTCGCGCCGGCGATTCCGACCTGGTGTTACGGCACCTTGCTCGCTGGTAACTACGCAACGCCCGCTATCTACGTCGAGGTCAAGGGCGTCTTCACCAATACGGCACCGGTCGACGCCTATCGCGGCGCCGGCCGCCCGGAGGCCTGCTATGTGGTGGAGCGCCTCGTCGATCGCGCCGCCCGCGAGATGAGCATCGAGCCGGCAGAGCTGCGGCGGCGCAACTTCATTGCCAACGAGGCCTTCCCCTACACCACGCCGGTCGCGCTCACCTATGACAGCGGCGACTACTTCAAGACGCTCGACATGGCCTTGAAGGCGGCGGACTACGCCGGCTTCGCGCAGCGCCGGCAGGACTCGGCGGCGCGGGGCAAGCTGCGCGGCATCGGCATCGCCAGCTATATCGAGGCCTGCGCCATGGCGCCGTCGGTGATGGCCGGCCAGCTCGGCGCAAGGGCCGGCTTCTACGAAAGCGCCCAGGTGCGCGTGCATCCAACTGGCGGCATCACCGTCTTCACCGGCTCGCACAGCCATGGCCAAGGCCACGAGACGACTTTCGCCCAGCTCGTGGCGGACCGCCTCGGTCTTGCCTTCGACCAGGTCGATATCGTCCACGGCGACACCAGCAAGATCCCGTTCGGCATGGGCACCTACGCCTCGCGCTCGCTGGCGGTCGGCGGCACCGCGCTGGTCAAGGCGATGGACAAGATCGTCAACAAGGGCAAGAAGATAGCGGCCCACATGCTCGAGGCGGATGAAGCAGACATCGAGTTCGCCGACGGCAAGTTCGCGGTGGCCGGCACCGATCGGGCGGCGACCTTCGCGCAGGTCGCCTTTTCGGCCTATGTTCCGCACAATTTTCCGATCGAGACGGTGGAGCCTGGCCTCGAGGAGACTGCCTTCTACGACCCGACCAATTTCACCTATCCCGCGGGGGCTTATATCGCCGAGGTCGAGGTCGATCCCGAGACCGGCGCGGTGGCGTTGGTCCGGTTTACCGGCGCCGACGATTTCGGGCGCATCATCAATCCGATGATCGTCGAGGGCCAGGTCCACGGAGCGCTGGTCCAAGGGATCGGCCAGGCGCTCTACGAGAACACAGTCTACGACCCCGAGAGCGGCCAGCTCCAGACGGGCTCGTTCATGGACTACTGTATGCCGCGGGCCGACAATTTCGTCCCGTTCACGCTGGAGACCAATACGACACTCTGCGCTCACAACCCGCTGGGCGCCAAGGGCTGCGGCGAGGCGGGCACGATCGGCGCGCCACCGGCCATCATGAACGCCGTGCTGGATGCGCTCGCGCCGCTCGGCGTCGCCGATATCGACATGCCTGCCACGCCCGAGCGCGTGGTGCGCGCCATCGCCCGGCATCGGCCAGCCTGAGGAGCAGGATAATTGTATCAATCGTAAGGCGCTGGCCGGCGCGTGGTCGTCGCGGCGGCATTCGTGCTATAGTTGTAGCCGGATGGCCGCCCACATGACGAGAGAGCACAGGAAGCTGGTTGAGCTGGAAACAGCTCTGACACAACTGCGTGACGACCTGAACACGCTATCGACGAAGATCAATGCTGAACCAAAAAACACCAGCCTGGTCATCCGGCGTGTCAACTTGATGGGCCGCATCCTGACGGCGCAGACGGCAGTGGAACAATTGCGCACGAATGTTGCACAAATCTAGAGCCTGACCTTTCACCACCCAGCTCCTTCACCACAGGCAGGCCGCCGAAGACGGCGATTTGATCTCGATCAACATGCAGGAGGGAACGGGCAACTATCTTGAATACGTCCCGGATAAAGGAAGGGAGAGGGACCGTGTTCAGCTGGCTCGTTCGCCTGATCTTGATCGTATCGGGTGCGGTGGCCGAATGGTTTATCGCCCGCGATGCGCCGCAGTTCCAGCTCGTTGAGCTCAGCGTGAGCGTTTTCCTGGTCACGTTCGTCGTGTTCGTGCTGGCGTTCTGGCCTGCCCGTTGGTCGCAATACCTCGACGGCAAGAAATCTTCTTGAGGCTGCAGAGGCCGGCCGCGTGCAAAGGCTGAGGCGGAGCGGATAATATGCCGCCATGGACACCAACCGACTGAAGCAGTTCGTCGAGACCTTCTGGGAAGACTCGATCCTGCCCTCCATCACCGACTACATTCGCATTCCCAACAAGTCGCCCGCCTTCGATCCGCAGTGGGTCGAGCACGGCCACATGGAGGACGCCGTCAAGCTGATGGAAGCTTGGGCGCGCCGTCAGCTCGACGCATTCCTGGGCGCCACGCTGGAAGTCGTCCGCTTGCCCGGGCGCACACCGCTCCTGTTCATCGACCTGCCGGGCGACGGCGCGGACACCGTGCTGCTTTATGGGCACCTCGACAAGCAGCCCGAGATGAAGGGCTGGTCGGAGGGGCTGGGTCCATGGCTGCCGGTGCGCAAGGACGACAAGCTCTACGGCCGCGGCGGCGCAGACGACGGCTACGCGATCTACGCCTGTCTTTGTGCGCTCAAGGCGCTCGATGAGCAAAAGGTGCCGCGCGCCCGCTGCGTGATCATGATCGAGGCGTGCGAGGAGTCCGGCAGCTACGACCTGCCATACTATGTCGACCATCTCCTCGACCGCATCGGCAGCCCGACGCTGGTCGTGTGTCTTGATTCGGGGTGCGGGGATTACGAGCGGCTGTGGCTCACCACCTCCTTGCGCGGCATCGCGGCGGGCACGCTGACTGTGCGCGTGCTGACCGAAGGTGTGCATTCCGGTGATGCGTCGGGCATCGTGCCGTCATCCTTCCGCATCCTGCGGCGCCTGCTGTCCCGACTGGAAGACGAGGGCACGGGCGAAATCAAGCTGCCCGAGCTTTATGTGCAAATCCCGCCGCAGCGTATTGCACAGGCCAAGGAGGCGGCGCGCGTGCTGGGCAAGGAGGTCTACGGCAAGTTTCCCTTTGTCGGGGCGACGCAGCCGATGGCGGACGACACGGGCCAGATGGTGCTCAACCGCACCTGGCGGCCGCAGCTCGCCGTTGTCGGCATGGACGGCTATCCAGCGCCCGGCGATGCCGGTAACGTGCTGTTGCCGTTCTCGACCGCCAAGCTCAGCGTGCGCACCCCGCCGACGCTCGACGCCAAGAGCGCAGTGCAGGCGATGAAGCAGGCGCTGGAGGCCGATCCGCCCTACGGAGCGGCGGTCGAGTTCGACGCCGGCGAGGGCGGACAGAGCGGCTGGAACGCGCCGCCGCTCGCACCTTGGCTGGAGAAGGCGGTGGCGCAGGCCTCGGAAGATGCATTCGGCAAGCCACCGGCCTACATGGGCGAAGGCGGCTCGATTCCCTTCATGGGCATGCTGGGAGAGAAGTTCCCGAACACGCAATTCGTGATCACCGGGGTGCTCGGCCCGCACTCCAACGCGCACGGCCCCAACGAGTTCCTGCATATCCCCACCGGGAAGCGGGTCACCATGGCCGTGGCGCACCTGCTCGCCGCGCATCATGGTCGGCGGAAAGATGGGGAGGAGAAGAGCTGATCGTGGACCCTCGGCATGTCAGTCGGTCCGGATGCGTTCGCGCAAGCGCGCGGCTTCGTCGGCCCGACCGTGCGCTTCCAGGCCTTGCGCGATCCATCGCATGTCGTCAGGCTTGACGCCAGCCCCAGTCAACTTGCCCAGCATCGTGTCGACGGTGCTGGCCAGGGTCGCTTGGAGCAGGCGACGGCGCTCGCTGTCATGGCGTTCGTAGTCGAGCAAGGCCAGGGAGGCTCGCTCACCCGGCATGAAACCGGCCACGAGATCGGCCATGATCGATAGACCCGAGGCTCCGTTGGTGAACGCTACGAAGGCAGTGCGCTCAGTGATCGACCCGATCGTGAATGCCTTGTACGCGTTGTTGTCACCCCAATGAAAGAAGGTGCCGGCATCCGACTCCAGGCCCCAGCCGAGTCCCCAAGCGACGCCTGTGCGCATGGTCTCTATGACCGGCCCCAACGCTTGAGCGCCGGCGTGATCGACCTCGACATGAGGTCGCAGCCATAGGTCGGCGGTCGCAGGCTTCAATCGATGGCCCAAGACGACGGCCTGCAGGAAACGCGCGTAATCGGCCGCCGTGGTTTGCAGTGTCGCGGCGGCATTCGCCTCGGCCGGCTTGGAGCTCACGGCCGGTCGGGCGAAGGCATCATGGGGATAGGCGCGGTTCTGATTGAAGCGAGGCTGCCAGACGAAGCTGGAGCGGGTCATCGCCAAGGGACCGAAGACGAGTCGACACGCCAGCTCCTCCAGTGTTTCGCCGGTTATCAGCTCGATGACTTTCTGTAGAAAGAGATAGCCCTCGCCCGAATAGCTGAAGCGATCGCCGGGTGGAAAATGCGTGCGCAAAGGAAAGTTGGCGTTCCGCCAGTTCGGCAGCCCGCAAGTATGGCAGAGCACGTCCTTCACGGTGATCAACGACCCCCGGGGATCGTCCCAGACATACGAGGGCAGGTATTGGGATAGCGGCTCGTTCAGCGCGAGGTGTCCGGAGTCAACGAGTTGCAGCACCAAAAAGGCGAAAACAGGCTTGCTGAGCGACGCGGCGTCAAACACGGTATCCTTGTCGACAGCCTCCGGCGCTCGCGCGAGGCAGACGCCTTGACAGAGATAGCGATCCAGCTTGCCTTCGCGGATCGTTGCGATGGCAATCCCCGGAATACTCCCGGAAGACATGAGGTGGCGGAGGTGGCTCGCGTCGATGATCATCACTGCTTTGCCGACGACTGCAGCGTCAGCATCCTTCTCTGCCGCGCTGTTCGCCGTGCGGCGCCGGAACATCCTGCCGAAGAGGTGATCGCCCGAGGACTCAAGCTATCTGAAGAGCCTTCACGACCGGCAAATGACGTTCCGCAAATGCCGTGGCCTGCGTGTTCAGCTCCGCCAAGTTTTGTTCGGCTGTTTCCAGCTGAGCACCGTCCTTAAGGATTCGCTCGCCTTGCAATTGAAGGAATTGCCAGGCGAACTCGGCCCAGTCGGACGGCGCTCGGCGGCCCTGCCTCAACGCCAACAGGAAAAGCTGCTGGAAACGCGAGAGTTGAACGCCGGACGCAGTAATGGGGCTTGCAAGATGCGCAACTTGGCCTTTGCTGCGCGCCGCGTCGAGCAGGTAGGCATTCAGCCGGTCCGTGCGCTTGCGCGCTGCAGCCGCCGCGTCCGGAGCCTGTGCGGGAGCGACATGGCCCACGCCGATCAGGACCATCACTGCCCCGACGATCGCGTTGAAGGCGATTCCCTTACCGGCAACTGCTTGCTCGATCTCAGCCAACGTCTTCGGAATGTGGGGAGCCAGCAGATCGAGAATCGGCTCGTAGATTTCCGGACGCAGTGCGATCTCTCCGAATGACCGCGTGACCTTCAGCGCAATGTCCGCCCGCTGCGAGAGGAGAACGACCCGCTCGCTGCGCAATCTCTCGTTCGTCTCGAGCGGCGTGAGCCGGCGTGCGCCTTTCACCCAGTAGTCCCGCCGGAACTGCTGATTGACCAAGAAATCACGCACTGACTGACGGAACAAGACATCGGGGATGTTCGACAAGTAGGTGCTCTGGTCCTGCGTCAGGTTGAAGATATCGTAGTGTTCCATGTAGTCGGCGGAGCACGCGAAGCTGACTTTCGCCGGTTCAAGCCACCTTGCGAACGCACCGAAATGCATGGGGTCCCAGTCGCGATTGAAGTATTCGTGGGCGAGGTAGTGGCGGTTCTGTCCCTTGATCTGCGCGAATCGCTCGGCGACGTGAGGGTTTGCGCGTAGATAGGCAGGGTTTGCGGCGATGAACTTGTCGACGAAGTCGAGAGCGCCGTTGATGCGGTTGATAGTGCCCTGGCCTTCTGCGCCGAACCTGTCCGCGTGCTCGGCCATGAGGTGACGCAGGGGAGCAAAGGCCGCCCAGCCCGGAAAGGTGTTGTAGCTGATGTACAGGAGGCCGCCCACCTTCAGCTTGCGGCGCACGAAGTCGACGATGGCGGCCCGATTGTCGTTCGATATCCAGCTCCATATGCCGTGCAGGCCGATATAGTCGAAGTCCGGCAGGTCATGGCGCTGGACAAAGGTAGCGAAGGCCTCGTCGCTTAGCGTGACTTTGGCCGTGGAGGCCGTTGCGAGCTCGCGTGCAAAGGCGACCTGAGCGGGATTGAAGTCTGTGCCATGCCATCGGACCGGCAAGCCGGCGGCATGGATGTTGACGCTTAGCCCCTGGCCGAAGCCGAGCTCGCAGGCCGTCTCGATCTCCGGCGCAACGAAGCCGCTATGCAGCAGGGCCAGACGACCTCTTAGCGGGTTGAGCTCGCCATAGTAACCACAGATATAACCGACGTCAGTGACGTATCCATCGGTCCAGTCGGCCATCCTCCACCTCCCCGAGACCCGCCCATCTCGCCGGTCATGATTCGCCGGCCCGTTTCTTGGGAAAGGGGTTGTGCTTCAACGTCTGGTTTTCAATCGGACGCCTGCCTTCGCACAAGCCCTCAACCGCAAGGTGTGCGCAGGCTAACACCGTCTCGACGATTTTGCCACGATATCGGCCGATCTGGCCTCACCGCTGCAACTTGTCCAGCGTGATCGGCAAATCGCGCACGCGCGTTCCCGTCGCATGGTGGACTGCATTGGCGATCGCCGCCGCGACGCCGACGATGCCGATCTCGCCGACACCCTTGATGCCAAGCGGATTGCTGCTGTCCGGCTCGTCGACGAAGATGACCTTGATGTCGTGGACGTCGGCGTTCACCGGCACATGATATTCGGCGATGTTGGCGTTCATGATGCGGCCAAACGCGTGATCGACGTGAGTCTCCTCGTGCAGCGCCATGCCGATGCCCCAGACCACGCCGCCCAGGATCTGGCTGCTCGCGGTCTTGGTGTTGAGGATGCGGCCGGCCGCGACGGCGCTCACGATGCGCGTGACGCGGATGATGCCGAGCTGCTCGTCCACCTTCACTTCGGCAAAGTGCGCGGCGTGCGCATTGTTGGCGCGCGTGGCGTCATGGTTGGGGTTGGTCGTTTTCTCTTGCGAGACGCGGTCCACGCCACTCTGTCGCATCAGATCCGCAATCAACACCGCGCGCTTCGCGTCGCGTCTGCTCACCAGCTTGCCCTCTGAAAGCGCCACGTCGGCAGGCATCGCGTCGGCGAGTGCCGAATTCGGCATTTGCCTCGCGAGGTGCAGCAACTCGTCTCGGATCGCCTCGGCCGTCGTCACGATCCCGTTCGAGACCGAGGCTGCGATCCAAGATCCGCCTTCGACAGGCGATTGCGGCAGGCTCGAATCACCAAGCTTGACGCTGACATTGTCGATCGGCAGCCCGAGCGCGTCAGCAGCGACCTGGGCCATGATCGTATAAGTGCCGGTTCCGATGTCGGAGGTCGCGCACGCCACCTCGGCGTGGCCGTTGGCGGTGAGCACGATGCGCACCGTGATCGGCACCTGCAGCGCCTCCCAGACACCCGTCGCCATGCCCCAGCCGACGAGGTCGCTGCCCTCGCGCATCGACCGTGGGGCCGCGCTGCGCTTGTGCCAGCCGAACGCCTCGGCGGCCTGGCGGTAGCAGTCGCGCAGCGCCTTGCTGCTGTAGGCCCGATCCTCGTGCTGGTCGCGCTCCGAATAGCAGCGCAACCGCAGCTCGAGCGGGTCGAGCTTGAGCGCCACGGCGAGCTCGTCCATTGCCGATTCCAGTGCGAACACGGCGCTGGCGGCGCTGGGCGCGCGCATGTCGCACGAGGTCGCAAGATCGAGCTTGGCGAGCCTATGCTCGTATTTCGCATGCGCGGATTTGTAGAGCAGGCCGGACCAGCCGGTTTCCTGCCGATGATAGTCCTCGTACTGCGACGTCACGGTGACCGCATCATGCGCGATCGCCTCGAGCGTTCCGTCGGTGTTGGCGCCGAGTGCAATGTGCTGGATCATCGCCGGCCGGTAGCCCAGCACATACATTTGCGGCCGTGTCAGCACGACGCGTACCGAGCGCTTCAGGGCTCGCGCCGCGAGCACGGCCAGCACCGCCTGGAAGCCCGGCCTCAGCGCCACGCCGAAGCCACCGCCCATGAACGGCGACAGGACACGGATCTCCTCCGGTCGCAGGCTGAAGACGCTGCATAGATACTTGTGCACGGCCTGCACGCCCTGCGTCTTGTCGTAGACAGTGAGCCTGCCGTCGCTTTCGAAGATCACCGTCGAGCCGAACAGCTCCATCGGATTGTGATGTTCGATCGGCACGTAGTATTCGCCTTCGTGGCGCACCGCAGCGGCGGCGAGTGCACGATCAGGTGTGCCGCGCGGCTTGGGTGGCAGGAAGACCGCATCCAACGGATCCTTCGCCTGCGGCGGAGGCACCGACTGGTCGAGGCGCCGACGGATGTCGGTGACATGCGGCGCCTGATCGTAGTCCGCCTGGATCAGGGATGCCGCAAAGCGCGCGATTTCCGACGTTTCGGCGACCACCAGGGCGATCGGCTGCCCGTTGAACAGGATCCTGTCATCGTACAGCGGCCGGAACGGCGACCCGGCGGGAGCGGTGTCGTCCTTGTAAGCTTCGTCGTTGTCGGGCATCGGCGGACGGTTGTCGTGCGTCAGCACGGCCAACACGCCATTCAGGGCCATGGCCGCACTGGCGTCGATGCGCCGGATGCGGCCTTTGGTGATCGTCGAACAGACGACGCTGCCATGGAGCAGGCCGGCAACGTTATGGTCGGCGGCATACTTTGCCGCTCCGGTGACCTTCGCAATTCCGTCCACACGGGATTGGGCGGTGCCGATGTAAGGGGCCATGACTGCTCACGCGATCTTCTTGTTGGACTGCGACTGCGGCGCGCCACGCGCCGCCTGCGACAGCGCGCGCACGATGGCGCGGCGCGCCAGATCGATCTTGAAGCTGTTGTGCCCGAAGCCCTTGGCGCCACGCAGGGCGAGGTCGGCCGCCTGCGCGAACGAGGCCTCGTTCGGTGTCCGGCCGTGCAGCGCTGCTTCGGCCTCGGTGCTGCGCCAGGGTTTGTGCGCGACGCCGCCCAGGGCAAAACGCGCCTGCTTGACCGTGCCGCCCTCGAGCTCGAGGCCGACCGCAACGGACACCAGCGCGAACGCATAGGAGAGCCGGTCGCGGATCTTGAGATAGTTGTAGCTCGTGGCAAAGCCTTGCACCGGCAGCTCGACAGACGTCACGAGCTCGTCCGCTGCGACGTTTGTGTCGCGCTGCGGCGTGTCGCCGGGCAGCCGATGAAAGTCCGACAGGGCGATAACTCGCTCGCCGCGAGGGCTCGTTACGCGGATCGTCGCCTCCAGCACGGCAAGCGCCACGCACATATCGGACGGATGCACCGCGATGCAGCTCTCGCTCGTGCCGAGGATCGCGTTCATGCGGTTGAGGCCGGCAATGGCCGAGCACCCAGTGCCAGGCTCGCGTTTGTTGCAGGGCGTTGCGAGATCATAGAAGTAGGCACAGCGCGTGCGTTGCAGGAGGTTGCCACCCACCGACGCCATGTTGCGCAGTTGCTGCGATGCGCCAGCCAGCAGTGCGCTCGCCAGCATCGGGTAGCGACGCTCGATCAGGGGGTGGTAAGCGAGGTCGGTGTTGCGCACGAGCGCGCCGATGCGAAGTCCGCCGTCCGCGGTCTCTTCGACCGTGTCGAGCGGCAAGCGCGAGACGTCGATCAGCTTTGCCGGCCGTTCGACATCCATCTTCATCAGATCAACGAGGTTGGTGCCGCCAGCGACGAATTTCGCCCCCGGGCTCGCCGCCATCTGGCGCACCGCATCGGCGATAGTGCCGGCACGCGCATACTGAAAGCCGATCATGGCTGCCTCATCGCCTGCTGGATCGCGGCCACGATGTTGGGATAGGCGCCGCAGCGACAGATGTTGCCGCTCATCAGCTCTCGGATCTCGTCGGCGGTGCGGGCCTTGCCTTCGGCGATCAAGCCGGCGGCCGAGCAGAGCTGGCCCGAGGTGCAGTAGCCGCACTGGAAGGCGTCATGGTCAATGAAGGCCTGCTGCAGTGGATGGAGCGTTCCATCCTTTGCCAGGCCCTCGACCGTGGTGACGTTTGCGCCATCCTTCGTGATGGCCAAGGTCAGGCAGGAGAGCACGCGGCGGCCATCGACCAGCACGGTGCAGGCGCCGCATTGTCCCTGGTCGCAGCCCTTTTTCGTGCCGGTCAGGTCGAGCTGCTCGCGCAGCACATCGAGCAGTGTCGAGCGCGGATCTAGATTGAGCGCGTGAGCGGCGCCGTTCACCGTGAGGTTCACCGGGATGAGACCTGGATCTCGATCGGTCATGTACACTCCAAGCTGGTCGCATGCCGCAAGACGGTTGTTGTTCAGTGACTGACTAGCCGAACTGGTCGATCGCGGATATTCAAGTTGCACGATCGAGTACGGAATGGTGCCTACCAGAACGCGACCGCTCGCGTGCACGTTGCCACCTTGTGATCTGGCCATCTTGTGAATTGGCCAGAAATCGCCATCTATACCGTAGTTTCGAAGGAAGACCGATGGCTCTGTTGCCTCCAATGTACACAACCAGCGCCGCCGGGCGCAGGACACAGGGCGCCAAGACGAAGCCCAAGTCCAAATCGCTGCTGAAGGCGGAGGCGCAGCACGCCAAGTTCCTGAAGCGCATCGGCGTGGGCGACCTCCAGCGTACGATCAAGGTGCCGCCCGCGGAGCCGGCGTATGCCAGGCCGTCGCCCGACATTCCGTCGATGAACAGCCTTTCGGGCACGACCGCCAAGCCCAAGCCGAATGTCTACCGCGGCGACCGTCAGCTCCTGGGTATAGCCACCATGCACAAGTCGAATATGGTGCCGGTGTTTGCCGACAAGCCTGAAGAGGCGGCCGAAATCGCCAGGATGAGGCGGTAGGGAAGAACGCAGATCAGCGCGACTGTCGAGGGCTGCGCAAGGTGCCCGTCTCCTCGAAGACAGGCTGCTTGTCCTGCTTCTTGATCGTGGACAGAGTCTGCAGCCACCCCTGGGAGGAGCGGAACCAGTACTGATCGCGCGGCGTGAGCTGGTTGCGCTGGCGAATGGTGCCGACGCGCAGCACGACCACCTTAGTGCTGCCGTCCGCAGGGGCGGAGTAGACCGGGCTGCCGCAATCGGGGCAGAAGGTCTGCTGGCGCTTGTTGCCGCTCTCGGCCGTCTTGACGTAGATCTTTGGCGTGCCGGAGCGAAGCACAAACGTGCCTGCGTTGGTCGGCACCACAGTGCGGAAGGCGGAGCCCGAGAAAGTCTGGCAGTCCGTGCAATGGCAGATCAGCACATTGGCAGGGTCGACCTCGGCTTCGTATCGGACCTTGCCACAATGACAGCCACCGTCGATCTTCATGGCCTTTCCTTTCCAGGGCGCGCATCAGCGCAGGAAACAGGATACCTCCGGCCGTCGGGGCGGCAACGGTCAGTCGATGGGGTCAGTCGATGGGGTCAGTCGATGGCGTCGGCTGTCACGTCCAAGGGCGCCGCCACGACGTCGCCGGCCACCGGTACGATTTTGACAGCGGCGCTGGTCGTGCGGACCGGGAATGCCACGACGCCACAGCCGCCGAGGCTCGTGGCTGTGGCCAGGATCAGCATTACACCCAATGAACGGGCCACGACTCCGGTTCCTCCGTTCTCACTCGATAAGAACGCCAACGAGTCCGCAGAGTTGCCGTTCGCCTTGCGCGTCTCCGTGAGCTGGGCTCCACTGTGGTTTCCTTTGCACGCGTTGCGTCGGCAAGAGTCACGATCGGCAGGGGAGGAAATGATGAACGTGAGGACAGTGATTCTGGGGTTTACCGTCGTCGGCGCCGCGCTCGTGCCGGCAGCCAGCGGGGCGCAGACTCGCGGCGTGACGGCGACGGAAGTCGTGCTCGGCATGCACACCGATCTCAGTGGTGTCGGCGCGACCTACGGCGTGTCGTCGTCCAACGCCGCAAGGATGCGCTTCGAGGAGATCAACGAGGCCGGCGGCGTCGGCGGCCGCAAGATCAGGTTGATCGTCGAGGACCACGGCTATCAGGTGCCCAAGGCCGTGCAGGCCTGCAACAAGCTGATCAACCGCGACAAGGTGTTCGCCTTCGTGGCGCCGGCCGGTACGCCGATGAACAACGCCTGCTTCAAGGAGCAGCTCCCCGCCGGTGTGCCCAATCTCTTCCCGCTGTCGGCCGCGCGCTCGATGTTCGAGCCCTTCGACCGGCTGAAGTTCTACGCCGCAGCCACCTATGTCGACCAGGTCCGCTCGGGCATCGACTATTTCGCGAGGACGAAGGGCAAGAAGGCGGTCTGCGTGATGTATCAGGACACCGACTTCGGCAAGGAAGTCGTGGAAGGTGCGGAGCAGCAAACCCGGAAGCTCGGCATCAAGCTCGTGGAAAGCACAGCGCACAAGCCGACCGACCAGGACTTCACGGCGCCCATCACCAAGCTGCGTGCGGCGGGCTGCGACCTGATCATCATGGGCACCATCGTGCGCGATTCGATCGTGCCCTACACCACGGCGCGCAAGGCCGGCTGGAACGATGTCGACTTCCTGGGCACGAGCGCCGTCTATGACGTCGTCGTTGGTGCGGCCCAGGGCATGGACGGCTTCCACGGCATGGCTCTGACCGAGATGCCGTATCCGGACAGCAAGGTGGCCTCCGTCCGGACCTTCGTCGAGAGCTACAGGAAGAAGTTCAACATCGAGCCCAACATCGGCGCAGTCTATGGCTATGTCGCCGCCGACCTTACGGTTCAAGGCCTGAAGAATGCGGGCAAGGATCTGACGCTCGACAGCTTCATCACGGGCCTGGAAGGGATCAAGGGATACAAGGATATCTTCAATGGACCCGAGGTGACCTTCGGCCCGAGCATCCGGCAAGGCGCCAATGCCTCCTTCCTGGCCAAGGTCGAGGGCGGCCGCTGGGTGCGCCTCACCGAAGCGCTTGGCTTCTAGGCCGGGCCGTCCCAAGCGTCGTCGTCATACCGGCCTGTCGCCGCAGATCTGGACGCGGCGCAGCAGCCGGCGAAACGGCCCGGTGTCGCCGAGCGCGATATGCTTGGCGCTGCGATTGTCCCAGAAGGCGATCGAGCCGTTCCGCCATCGGAAGCGAAAGGTGAATTCCGGCCGGTTACCGTGCTCGATCAGGAAATTGAGCAGCGGTCGGCTCTCTGCTTCGGTCATGCCCTCGAAGCCCACGGTGTAGGCCGCGTTGACGAACAGCATCTTGCGCCCGGTCTCCGGGTGCGTGCGCACGACCGGATGGCTGGTGCGCGTCTCGCGCCAGTCCGTGCCGTCGCGGTGCTTGGTCGAGCGGCCCTTGTTCTTTCCGGCTTGCGGGCCTGCCACCATGATGTCGCTGTGCACGGCGCGCAGCCCGCCCAGCATCCTCTTCATGCCGTCCGACAGGGTGTCGTAGGCGAGATACTGGTTGGCGAACATCGTGTCGCCGCCGTAGGGCGGGGTGTCGATGGCGTAGAGGATGGCGCCCATCGGCGGCTCGGGCCACATGGTGGTGTCGGCATGCCAGTCCTCGCCGACATAGGAAGTGTCGCCGGGCTCGCGCCGCACCATGAGGATCTCGGGGTCGTCGCTCATGCCGACATAGTTGGGATGGATGAAGAGCTCGCCGAAGCGGCGGGCGAAGGCCTTCTGTCGTGCCACGTCGAGCTCCTGGTCACGGAAGAAGACGACGCAATGCTCGTTCAGCGCGTCGCGAATCTCGCCGACCGTTCCATCGTCGAGATCCTGCGCCACGTCGACACCGGAGATCTCGGCGCCGCCGGCGCCGGAGAGCAGATGTATCTCGAGGCGCGTGTTCCGCATGATCCGCACTCCGTGGATATCAATGAACAAAAGCTACACATGGCACAGGAGTTGCTGCAATGACGATCCCGCATGACACCCATCGAGGAGCATCCTGTGAGCAGCGCAAACCGGCCCAAGGTGGCCTTCATCGGCACCGGCGGCACCATCTCCTCGCTGGGCATCCATCCGCTCGAGCTGCAGGACTACAGCGTCCATGAGAACCGCATGCACGCCAGCGAGATCGTCGCCCGCTTCCCGGTGGCGAAAGAGATCGCCGACGTGATCCCGGTCGATTTCCGCAACGTGCCGAGCCCCGAGATCTACTTCAAGGAATGGCGGGAGCTGGCGGCGTTGTGCCATCGCCTGGCGGCCGACCATCCGGATCTCGCCGGCATCGTGATCGGCCACGGCACCGCCACCCTCGAGGAGACCGCCTGGGTCCTGAACCTCGTGCTCAAGGTGGCTGTGCCCGTGGTCCTGATCGGCGCCCAGCGACCGGCCTCGGGCCTCTCGACCGATGCCGCGATCAATCTCGTGAACGGCGTGCGTACGGCGGCGAGCCCCGACAGTCGCGGTCGCGGCGTGCTGGTGCTGCTGAACGACGAGATCCAGGCGGCGCGCGAGGTCACCAAGACGTCGAACTGGCGCATGCAGACGTTCCGCACGCCCGACTTCGGCATCCTGGGCCACGCCGACGCCGACCGGATCGCCTACTACCGCCGGCCCGAGCGGCGCCACATGCCCGACACCGAGTTCGACGTCGAAGGGCTCGACAGCCTGCCACGTGTCGACATCGCCTACGCCTATGCCGGTTCCGACGGGAGTGCGATGCGCGCCTTCATCGCCGCCGGGGCGCGCGGGCTCGTGTCGGCCGGCTTCGCGCCCGGCATGCCGCCTGCCGCCGACCTTGCGGCGATGGAAGAGGCGGTGCGCCAGGGCGTCGTGGTTGTCCAATCCTCCCGCGCCGGCTCGGGACGCATCCACCAGAGCAAGAAGCTCGCCGACGCCGGCGTTCTTGCCGCCGACAATCTCAACCCGCAGAAGGCGCGGTTGTTGCTGGCGCTGGCTCTGACGCGGACCTCCGATCCAGCCGAGGTCGCGCGAATCTTTGCGACGTACTGAGCACTAAGTCGTCAACCGACGACCACTTCGCTGATCTGGATGACCGGCGTCTGGTCCGTGTAGTTCGGGATGTCCGCCATGAGCTCCTGCGCGTGAGGGCCAAAGCCGGCCTGGAACGCTTCGATCGAATCGCAGAAGATGTGGCACATTCCAACGTATGTCGCGGGTGCGCCCGGCTCTCCTCCGGCAAGGCCCTTGTCTATCGTGTAGTACTTGCAGCTGTCGCCCAGCCTGGCTTTGACGAGCGGCATGTGCTTGTCCCGATAGTAGTCGTGGTTGAAGCGCGCTCCGGGCGTGTTTGGATACATGACGCTCACCTTGATCATGCTCGTCTCCTCCTGGCTTGGCCCATCCGATATGCTCCGGATACGCTCGGCACGATACCGGCAAAGTCCGACGGCATGCCAAGGTTTTTTCCGACGCCGGGCTTGTCGCCAGAGGCGTTCAGGGCAGCGCGACCTTCACAAGCCGTCCGCCGCGGACGTCGACCCGCTGCATCATCGAGCCGCCCTCGACCTGCGAGCCATCCTGCCACTTTACGCTGGTCGTGACATACCAGACGCCGTCCGGCACGTGCGGGAAGGAGAAGCTCCCGGCCACGTCACAGCGCGTCGTGCGCAGGGTCGAGACATAGAGCGGATCGTCGCGCTCGAACTTCACCGGGCCCAGGCTGGCGGCACGAGTGCCCTTGGCAGCGTTGCCGAAGATCGCCGTCATGCGCGCGCGGGCATAAGGACTATCGGGGATGAGGTTGGCGGACTGTCCGGCGCAGGTATGGCTCGTGCCGCCGCTATTCATGACCGCGAGTCCGGTCACGGTGTTGGTGCCGCCCTTGCGCGCCCAGTCGATCTCGGACGGCGCAATCGGGGTGGAAAGGGGATCTTGCTGCAACCCGAGCTGGGCGCAGCCGGCGAGGGCGAGGATCAGTCCCAGGAACAGGGCGGCAGGCTTCATTGGCCGGATCTTTCCGTTTCAGAGGGGCAGGCAGGGTAGTCCCCAACGGTTTGCGAAGCCTGTGTTCCTTTGGTGGTTCGAGCCGACAATGGCCATGCTACTTATCCATGCCTAGCAACGGCCCTGGCCGGCCAACGGACGGTTGCCTGAATGCGGGAACTCTTGTTCTTCGTCGCATCGAGCTTCTGGGCGGGAGCCGCGCATGCGGCGACGCCGGGGCACGGCAAGACAATCGCGGCCGCGTATATCGTCGGCGCGCGTGGCAAGCCGATCGACGCGGTGATCCTCGGGATTTTCGTCACGCTCTCCCACACCAGCGGCATCGTTCTGGTCGGCGTGCTCGCCTCGCTCGGCTCGACCTGGCTCAGGCCGCAGCGCATCGAAGCCTATCTGGCGGTCGCAGTCGGCATCCTGGTGATCGCGCTCGGCCTATGGATGCTGTGGGCGCAGCGCGGTCTTGTGGCGCTCGCCATGGGCGAACCAGCCGAAGCGGGCAACGGCGCCAGGCACACCCACGACCATCGGCACGCTCACGACCATGGGCATCGGCATGGTCATGGGCACAGCGAGCCTGTGGTCTGGCACAGCCACGGATTCGGCAAGGTCCATGCCCATCGGCTGGATGTCGCCGCCCAGAATCGCCCGAAGCTGGCAGTGCTGCTGGCGTTGGGTATTGCGGGCGGCCTGCTGCCCGATCCAGCCGCCCTGGCGCTGCTGCTCGGCGCGCTGTCGAGCGGTAAGGTCGTGCTCGGCCTGGTCACCGTCATGGTGTTCAGCCTCGGCTTCGCGGCGACGTTGGTGGCGGTCGGCCTCGTCGCCGCGAAGGTCGGCGAAAAGGTGCTCGACTGGCTGGCCAGCATCTGGGTGATCCGCGTGCAGATCGCCACCAGCTTGCTGATTGTCGGCATGGGCGTGGTGCTGACCATCCGCGCGCTGTCCGAGCTGGCGGCGCTGCCGGCGAGCTGAAGGCGCTGAAGGCAGTGTAACGTCACGGCGCGCCCGCGTGCCTGGCGGGCAGCATGCCGACAAATCCGCTGATGTCGGCGTACCAGACATTGCCATCGCGATCGACGGCGACGCTGAAGGGCCGGGCATTGTCGCGGGGCAGGGCGAAGACCGCGACGTGGCCGGCGCGCAGCCGCCCGAGGCTCGCGCGGCGCAGCATGCCGAACCAGACGTCGCCATTGGGCGCCACGGCAATGCCGCTGAGACCGGCATTTTCCCGACCCACCTCGACATCAGAGAATTGTCCGTCCTTGAAGCGGCCGATGCGATTGGCGCGGAATTGCAGGAACCACACTGAACCATCGGCGCCAACCGCGACGTCGGTCGGCACCGCGCCGCCGCGCGGCAGGCCGAAGGTCTTGCTGGTCCCGTCGGCGGCGATGTGGAGCAGTTGGTTGCCGTTCTGCAGCGTCGCCCATACGGCGCCGTCGGCTGTCACGGCGACCCCGTAGGGTCCGCCGCGCGCGGACTCGATCTGATGGCGGCTGAAGACGCCGTCCTTCAGCCTGGTCATGCCATAGCCTGTCTGGTCGGCGAACCAGGCGGCGCCGTCGGGGGCGATCGCCAGTCGGCCGAGGCGAGTGATCGGCGTGTCGAGCACGAACCGCACGATCTCGCCCGCGCCGCTGATGCGCGCAATGGCGCGCGCGGCAAGATCGGTGTACCAGGCGCTGCCGTCTGCCGCGACCGCGAGTCCGAGCGGTTCGACGTTGCGGCTCGACGTGGGCAGCCGCTCAAGTCGGCCGTCGCGCCAACGGCCGATCGCATCAGCATGGTCGATAGTGAACCAGATACTGCCGTCAGGGCCTGCTGCAATCGCGATCGGCGAATCCTGCGGTTCGCCCATGCGGTACTCGACGAATTTCTCCTCGACGACTGTGCGCACCACCAGCAGCGCGCCTCCCGCCAGGGCCAGGACAGCGAGGCCGAACGCCGCGGCTTTCAGCAGTCGCTGTCGCACGGCTTAGCGCGGCGAATGAGCGGCGGTATGCCGGCGCGACAGGTAACGCGCCGCAAGGCCGCCGCCGATCAGCACCAGAACGCAGAACGAAAGCCCGCCGGCGACGCTGATCGGTTCGATGCGCGCCAGCAAGTTGCCGCCTTCGGCTGCTACGCGCCAGGCTTCCGCATACGGCATCAGCGAAAAGACAGCGTAGATGACGCTGGCGTCGTTGGGATCGCGAGCGAGAGGCCCGGCCTCGATATGGGTCGGCAGGTTGTCTTCTTTGGGCGCCCAGGTCTCACCGCCGTCCTCGCTGCGATAGAGTCCGCGATCCGACGAGACGACCAGGATCGTCTCGTCTGCGCTCGCCGCGATGCCGCGCACTCTCGTTCTCGCCTCGGGCAGCGGCCGTCCGACAGAACGCCAACCGGCGCCCAGATCGTCGCTGACCGCGATCCGGCTGCCCGCCGCTGCCCAGAGGCGGTGCGGCCGCGTCGCATCGGCCGCGATCGTGTCGACCGGCTCATCGGTGCCGCCGAAACCGGCGTCGCGCCAACTGCGGCCGCCGTCGTGGCTGGTCATCGCCCGGCCGTCGATCACAGCCGCCAGGTTGTCGGCGGATCCCGCAATCGCCACCAGCGCCGTCATCTCGCTCGTCTGCGGGACTCCAGGCACGACGGCATAGCTGCGGCCGCCGTCCTCGCTCGCGAACAGCCGGTTTCGGCCGATCAGATAGAAACGGTCGTTGTTCGGTCCGGCGACCAGCGCCCGCGCCGGGATCGCGGATTGCGGGGCTTCAGCGCGATGCCAGCCGTCCTGGTCACGACGAAACACGCCGCTGGCTGCCGCGCACAGGGCGAGCTTGCCGTCCGGCGAGAAGGCGAGCGCAAATACCGCGCCGACGATGACGTCGCGCGCCTCCGGCACCCAGCTGCGTCCCGCATTGTGCGAGCTCAGGAGGCCGAGATCGGTGCCGACCAGCAGGTGCGATGGATCGCGTGGATCGACCGCGACGACAAGCGCGGCATTGAGGAACAGGCCGACATCGGCATTCAACCAGGCAGCGCCGAGATCGCGCGAGCGAAAGACGCCGCCATAGCTGCTCGCATCATGTGCCGATGCGCTGCCGGCCAGGAGGGACAACGCGCCGGCCAGCCACAAGGTCAGCCAACGCGCGACGCCTCTTACCGGTCGAGGTGGGGAGGTTGCCCCCACCCCGAAAGTACCTCTCATGGCTTGCGTGATTTTTCACCCGGCGCCAGCGCGATCTCGGCCATGCGTCCGCCGTTCAGCGCCACCCAGGAATTCTTCGTCAGTGGATATTTGTCCGTGTAGCTCAGCGGCTCGTGCGCGGCCACGCAGTTGTTGTAGCCGCCGGTGATCTTGTAGCACTTCTCGTAGGCCAGAAACTGCTGGACCGTGTCGGTCTGCTGCACGTTCGCCGTCATCCAGTCGCGGATGCCTTCGTACGACGAGAAGGCGTCGGAGCCGAACACCAGCTTGCCGATGCTGGTCGGCACCTCGAGCAGCTGCGAGCCGGCCGTATGGGCGCGAAACGCCGGATGGATCCTCACACCCGGCAGGATCTCCATCTCGCCGTCGACGATCACGGCCTTGCCTTTCAGCACCTTGCCGTAGACCTCCTCCATGGTGAGCGGCATGTAGCCACAAGCGGGCGTGCGATAGCAGCCGCCGGGATCGGAGTTGATCGCCCGGATATGCGGCTCCGGATAGTTGAGCGCCCACTCGACCGCCTTGAGCTCCTCGCGTTGGACATAGAGCACGGCATTGGGCAGGTCGGACAATTGGCCGGCATGGTCCCAGTGAGCGTGGCCGATCACCGCCTTGGTGACATCGGACGCATTGAAGCCGAGAACCTTCAGCTGATCCGCGATCGGGGCCCAGTGCTCCGATCCGGTCATCTTGAGGTAGTCCTGCTGCTTCCAGCCGGTATCGTAGAGGATCAGCTCGCTGCCGCACTTGATCACGCCGATATTCACCGGCAGGTCGACGGTCGAAATGTTGCTCTCCGGCTTGGTGCTGCCGGGCACGAAGGCGCGATCCGGCATGAACGATCCGAACGGCACGTTCATGAAACGGCTGCTCTCGATCAGCCATACCGAGCAGACCGGCTGCTGGGCCTGCGCCGCCGTGCCGAACAGGCATGCCAGCGCTGCTATCACGGCAGCCCACGCGAACGGACGAACTTGCAACGCGCGTTTACCCATTGCCTTCCTCCTTGGAGCGGGATTGAGAGTCCCTGATTGTGATTGGCCTTTGCTTGTCCCCCTCGATCCGATTGCCCCCTCAGTGTGGCTTGTATTGTCCCGGCCACAGCACTTCGCCGACGCGCAGCATGTCTTCCGAGGCCTTCATTTTCATCTGGTGGGCGTCGCCGAGATGCTGCGAGTTGCTATCCTCGGTGAACTTCAGCATCTCGTCGGCCGCGTTGGCATAGAGCGCCATGGCGGTGACGTACTGCCCCTGTGTCCTTGACAGCGAAGCCGGCGCGCTCATGGCGCGGACCTGCGCTTCGGCATCATGAAAGAACCTGGCCATTGGCTCGATCTTCCGTGCAAGCGCGCGCGCGTCCCGATCCTCGATCTGATAGGTGATGCCGGCGAAGCTCATCGCCACCGCCAATCGGGTCGCCTCGCGGTGGACGACCCACAAGGCTGTCGCGAAGCGTTCCTCGTCCGCCGTCAATGCCGGTGGCTGGGGATGCTCGGCGTGCGTGCTGACGGCCCGTCCGCTAACGCTTTGCGCGGCCGCTTGCACCGTCGAGCGCGACCGCGCCTCATGCAGCCACGCAGCACCTGCCGTTGCAGCGAGCGCCGCAACGAAGCCGGCCAGCAACAGCGACCGTCCACCGCGCGTGCCGATCGTGCGAATGGCGCATCCTCCGTGCATTATTGTGGGGAACTGTATCCCTCGGTTTCCGCGGCGGTCAACCGGCACAGCGTCGAAACAGACCTGCGTGCACGCATGCCTTGCCGTCGACTGCGTCGACGCTCAGCGGGGTTGCCAGGTCGGTGCGTCGGTGAACAGGCCGCCCTCGGCAAAGCCGATGCTGTAGATCAGGACCACGCCGAAGACGAAGCTGATCAGGCCTGACGCCACGCGCAGCCGCCAGTTGAATCTCGGCAGATTGACTGCCGTGAACGCAAACGGCACCGATAGGGCCAGCGTGATCAGCATCATCCCGACGACAGTGCCCAGCCCGAACAGCAGCAGATAGCCGAGCGCGGCGAGCGGTTCGCGGATGACGGACAGGACCATCAGGGCGGCAGCAGCCGATCCGGCAAGGCCGTGCACCAGGCCGACCGCGAAGGGGCGCAGCCACTGATAGTACGCCATCCGCCCGAGCCCGCTGCGATCGAGCCGCGCCAACGGTGTCTGCTCCTCGGCGTGGCCGTGCGCACTCGGATGGTGACCGTGGGGGTGCTGGTGCACGTAGTCGCCGTGCGCATGCAGGTGATCGTGAATGTCGAGCGCATGGTCGCCAGTGACGCCGGCGCGGGTATGGATGCTGGCCCGAGCGCCGGCCGCCCCGACCACGCGGCCCATGCCGGTCAAGGTGAGTATGCCGAGCAGGACCAGCATGATGCCGACGGCGAATTCCATCGACAGGCCGAGCTGTGGCGGGATGACGACCCCGAACACGATGATCGCGGCGCCGACCGCCATGACCGTGAGGGTGTGCCCGACGCCCCAGGCGGCGCCGATCAGTGCCGAGCCCACCAAGCTGCGCTTGCGACTGACGATCGTCGCAATGGCGACCACATGGTCGGCGTCGGTCGCATGACGCATCCCGAGGAAGAAACCGAGAAACAGGAAGGATACGACGTTCAGGGCGGTTCCGGTCATTACGCACGCGCCAGAGGACTCTCTGGACGCATTATGCAGCGTTTCGATCCGACGCCAATTCCCTTACGCGCGCACCTCGCCCATTACCGTCGCCGTCGTCGCCAGGAATCTCGGTCCTTAGATCACCTTGGCTTGTCGCATGTCCTTGACCTCGTCGGGCGTGCAGCCGAGCCACTCGCCGTAGATCGCCTCGCAATCGGCGCCGAGAATGGGCGCGGATTTCAGCGCGACCTTGGTGTCGGACATCCGAAGCGGCCAGCCCGGCACGATGACCGGCCCGCGCAACGGATGCTCGATGGTCTGCATCATCCCACGCGCATGGAGGTCCGGGTCGTGCATCAGCTCGAGCGTGGTCTTGACGGCGCCGCAGGGAACCCCGGCGCCGGCGATGACGCGCGTCACCTCGTCCTTTGTGCGCTTGGACGTCCAATCCGTGATGGCCGCGTCGACCACCTCGCGGTTCTGGGCGCGGGTCGGCCCGTCGACCATGCGCGGATCGTCGAGCAGGTCCTCGCGGTCGATTGCTTTTACGAGCCGCTTCCAATGCTCGCCATTGCCGCGTGAGGCGAAGATGTAGCACCAGTCGTCGAGCCCGCCCGGCGCGCATTTGTAGAGGCCGCCCGGCGCGGTCCCGGGCACCGTGTTGCCGCCGCGCGGCAGCTGGTGGTCGAGCGCGGCCTGACGGCTCATCGGCGTGCGGCAGTAGTTCAGCATCGCGTCGCGCATGGCGATCTGGATGTGCTGGCCGCGGTCGGTCGTCATGCGCTGGTAGAGGGCCGCGAGGATGCCCATGGCGCATAGCATGCCGGTGCCGGTGTCGCCGATGGTTGGGCCCGGCCGGACCGGCGGCTCGCCGGGATGGCCGTTCACGCCCATCGTGCCGCCCATTGCCTGGGCGATCATGTCGAAGGAGAGATAGTTCGCATGCGGGCTCTCCGGCGCGAAGCCCTTCACCTGGGCGAAGATCAGGCGCGGATTGAGCGCGTGCAGCCGCGGCCAGTCGAAGCCAAGGCGCGCGAAGGTGCCGGGCGCCATGTTCTCGATCACGACATCGGCCTTCTCGATCATGCGCCTGAGCAACGCCTTGCCCTCCTCGCTCTTGAGGTTAAGGGTCACGCTGCGCTTGTTGAGGTTGTAGTAGATGAAATAGTGCGAATCGGCGTCAGACCGGTCGGTCATGCCCCAGCGGCCCGGCTCGCCGCGATTGGGCTCCTCCACCTTGACCACATCGGCCCCGAGCCAGGCCAGCGCCTCGGTGCAGGACGGTCCCGCCTCGAACTGGGTGAGGTCGAGCACCTTGATGCCTTTGAGCGCCGGGGCGGGCGCTGTCGCGGTCTCGATCTCCTGCTGCCTTACCTGATCCTGCATGGCGATCCCTCCGTTATGGGGCCGCGGAAGGGCGCGGCCCTTCGTTGTGTCACTCCATCAGCTATTAGCTATGCCCAATCAGCTATGCCAGGCGAACTGCTGCGGCTTGCGGGCCGAGCCCTGCGAGAGCACGACATTGACCAGCGCAGGCCCAGGGAACTTCATCGCCTCGTCGAGGGCGCCGCGGATGTGCTTGGGGTCCTCGACGAAGAAGCCCTTGCCGCCGAAGGCCTCCAGC
>Ga0081455_10002124_pt1 | contig 23620 bp, 25 predicted proteins | sample TabmetS3T2R1_FD_70207 | JGI IMG/M metagenome (GOLD analysis project Ga0081455, IMG submission 70207) | Tabebuia heterophylla rhizosphere microbial communities from the University of Puerto Rico - S3T2R1 | ecosystem: Host-associated > Plants > Roots > Rhizosphere ...
CCCGACCCGTCCGGCCCGTGCTACGCCGACTTCGAGGCGAGCCGCCCACCGTCCAGTGAGGACAGTGCGATCGCCCGCCTGGCCGGCATGGCCGGCAGCATCCACATCCTGCACCTGTCGTCGGCCTCGGCGCTGCCGTACCTGCGGTCCGGGCTCACCGCGGAGACCTGCCCGCACTACCTGACGCTGCATGCCGAGGAGATCCCCGACGGGGCCACCCAGTACAAGTGCTGCCCGCCCATCCGCGGCCGCGCCAACGCCGACGCGCTGTGGCAGGCGCTCCGGGACGGCACGATCGCCTGCGTCGTCTCCGACCACTCACCCGCGCCCGCCGAACTCAAGGCCGGCGGCGACTTCGGTACGGCCTGGGGTGGCATCTCCTCCGTCCAACTGGGACTCCCGGTGGTGTGGACCGAAGCGCGCCGCCGCGGCGTACCGCTCGAGGACGTGGTCCGCTGGATGTCCGACGCGCCGGCCACACTGGTCGGCCTGCGGAACAAGGGCCGCATCGAGGTCGGCTACGCCGCCGATCTGGTCGCCTTCGACCCGGACGCGGAGTTCACCGTCGAGCCGGAACGCCTGCTGCACCGGCATCCCGTCACGCCGTACGCCGGCAGGACGCTCACCGGCGTGGTCACGCAGACCTGGCTCGCCGGGGTCCCGGTCACCGCGGGGGAACCGCGCGGCCAACTCCTGACGAGGAGCAGCGATGCCTGACAGTCCACAGTGGACAAACCTGCCGGACCTGGCCGGCCGGGCGGTCGGCGGCACGGTGATGGCCGCGAGCGACGAGTTCTTCGCCGACAAGGAGAACCTGATCAAGCCGGAGCCGGCGGTCTTCCGGCCGGACACGCTCACCCCGAAGGGCCAGCAGTACGACGGCTGGGAGACGCGCCGCCGCCGCGGCGAGCCCGGCATCGACTGGGTCGTGCTGCGCCTGGGCGTACCGGGGGTGATCAGCGGCGTCATCGTGGACACCGCCCACTTCCTCGGCAACTTCCCGCAGCGCTGCGCGCTCTACGCCACCGCCGCCGAGGGTTACCCCAGCGCGGGCGAGCTGACCGACTGGGAACTCCTCGTCCCGGACAGCCCGCTGGCCGGCGGTACCGGAAACGCCTTCGAGGTCGGCGTCCGCCACCGCTACACCCACGTACGGCTGGACATCGTGCCCGACGGCGGCGTGGCCAGGCTGCGCGTCCACGGTGAGCCGGTCCCCGATCCGCGCGAGTGGGCCAGCCTGCCACTCGACCTGGCCGCGGTGCAGAACGGCGGCGCGATCACCGGCTGCAGCGACAGCTTCTTCTCCCCGCCGGCAAACCTGCTGCGCCCCGGTTCCTCGGCGAAGATGAGTGACGGCTGGGAGACCGCGCGGCGGCGTACCGGCGGCAACGACTGGGCCATCGTGAAACTGGCCGGCCAGGGCATCCCCACGGTCGCCGAGCTGGACACCACGCACTACCGCGGCAACGCCCCCGACCACGCGATCCTTACCGGCATGGACGCGACCACCGACCCGGACACCTGGTTCCCGCTGCTGCCGGCGACCCGGCTGCAACCCGATACGGTGCACCGCTTCCGGCTGCCCGAACCACGCCCCACCACCCACGTCCGGGTGGACATCGTCCCGGACGGCGGCCTGGCCAGACTCCGCCTGTACGGCAACCTCACCGAGGCCGGCCTCAGCGCGGCACAACGCCGCTGGTACGACCTCCTCCCACCACACCAGGTGACCCGGTGAACGGGTACGCCGAGCAACTGCGGGTCGCCGTCGAGGAGGCCGAGGCGGGGCTGGCGGAGGGTGGCATCCCGATCGGCGCGGCGCTGTTCGGCCCCGACGGGACGCTGCTCGGGCGCGGCCACAACCGGCGCGTACAGGATGGCGATCCGTCCATGCACGCCGAGACGGCCGCCTTCCGCAACGCCGGCCGGCAGCGGACGTACCGGGGAACAACCATGGTGACCACGCTCTCGCCGTGCTGGTACTGCTCGGGCCTGGTCCGCCAGTTCGGCATCTCCCGGGTGGTGATCGGCGAGGCGCGTACGTTCGTGGGCGGTCACGGCTGGCTGGCCGGGCACGGCGTGGAGATCGTCCTGCTGGACGACCCGACCTGCGTGGACCTGATGACCGCGTTCATCGAGGCCCGCCCCGCGCTTTGGTACGAAGATATCGGCGAATCCTGAGTTTTGTCGGCAGTCCCATTTAGGGTGCGATATGTCGGACTCTGAAGGGGAGAATGCCCATGCGCCGCATCCTGGCCATCTCGGTCGGCGCCGCCACGCTGACGCTGACCGCGCCACTGGTCGCGAGCCCGGCCTCGGCGGCGCCGGCACCACCGCACATCCGCGGCACCCAGACCGTGCCGGTCTACTCGTACGAGAACGCCATCCGTGAGTCGATCTCGGTGCAGACACCGCTGGACAGCGACGCCGACGGCGTACCGGACCGGGTCATGGTCGACCTGGTCCGCCCGCGCGAGGCGGCCGCGGCCGGGGTCAAGGTGCCGGTCATCATGGAAGCCTCGCCGTACTACCAGTGCTGCGGCCGGGGCAACGAGAGCGAGGTCAAGCAGTACGGCGCGGACGGCACCGTGACCTCGATGCCGCTGTTCTACGACAACTACTTCGTGCCGCGCGGGTACGCCTTCGCCGCCGTCGACCTGACCGGCACCTCGCGCTCGCTCGGCTGCGGCGACGTCGGCGGGCCCGCGGAGGTACTGGGCGCGAAGGCCGCCATCGACTGGCTGAACGGGCGGGCACCCGGCTTCCACCAGGACGGCACCCCCGCGGTCGCCGACTGGACCACCGGCAAGGTCGGCATGATCGGCAAGTCGTGGGACGGCTCCATCGCCAACGGCGTCGCCGCGACCGGCGTACCGGGCCTGGCCACCATCGTCCCGATCGCCGGCATCTCCAGCTGGTACGACTACACCCGCTTCGGCGGCACGCTCCGCTTCGGCGGGTACGTCAACTTCCTGGCCGGCTTCGTCAGCGGGCGCGGCGACGCCTGTACGGCCAACATCGACGCGCAGCAGGAGGCCAGCGACGACGCCACCGGCAACCTGAACGCCTACTGGGCCGCGCGCAACTACCGGCCGTCGGTCAACAACATGCGCGCCTCGGTGTTCGTCGTACACGGGTTGAACGACCTGAACGTGACCACCAACCAGTTCGCCGACTGGTGGTCGCTGCTGGCCGCGCGCGGGGTGCCGCGGCACATCTGGCTGTCCCAGCAGGGCCACGTCGACCCGTTCGACTTCCGCCGCGCCGACTGGGTCACCGAGCTGCACCGCTGGTTCGACTTCTGGCTGATGGGCCTGCGCAACGGGATCATGTCCGAGCCGCAGGCGCAGGTCGAGCGCGCCGACGGCACCTGGGTACGCCAGGCCCGCTGGCCGGCGCTCGGCGCGGCGCGGCAGCCGATCTTCCTGGGCAACGGCGACGGCGGCACCGGTACGTTGACCAACCGGCCCGGGCGGGGCAGCCGGACCATCGTGGACGACTTCAACCAGGTCGAGGCGCAGGCGGTGGCCAGCCCGAACGAGGTGCGGGCCAGCCGGTCAGTCTTCCTGTCCGCCCCGCTCACCCGGCCGCTGCACTTCTCGGGCTCGCCCTCGGTGACGCTGCGGATCAAGATCGACAAGCCGGACACGCAGCTGTCGGCGCGGCTGGTCGACTACGGCACCCAGCGCCGGGTCGACTACGAGTCGGCCGGCTCCGGGATCAGCACGCTGGACACCGAGTCCTGCTGGGGCGCGTCGACGGCGACCGACGACGCCTGCTACTTCGACACCGCGCAGGACTTCGTCACCGCCGACACCGAGGTGCTGGCCCGCGGCTGGCGGGACGCGGCGCACCGCGAGTCGCTGACCCGGCTCACCCCGCTGCAGCCGGGCACCTGGTACACGATCACCATCCCGATCGACGCCTACGACGCGACGATCGCGGCCGGCCACGTACTCGGCCTGGTCCTGACCCTGTCCGACAACGAGTTCGTGTCCCCCCAGCCCACCGAGGCCACCGCCACCATCGACCTGTCCCGGAGCCGCCTCGAGCTGCCCGCGGTCGGCCCGGCTATCCTCCCGTCCGTGACCGTCGCCCCCACCGTGCCCACCAGCACCGGGCTCGCCCCGAAGACGGCCACCCCCAGCCGGCTGGACCGCCGCCAGCCCGAGTTCCGCTGACCGCTGCGCCCCGGGGCGAGGGAACCCAGCACCCAACCCCCGGGGCCGGCTACCCCCGCGGCTATCCCCACAGCGCGCAGATCGGCACGGCCAGCACCCGCTCGCCCAGCTCGTAGATCCGCGGTCCGGTGTGCAGCACGATGCCGGTCAGGAAGCGGTCGCCGAGCTGGTCCCGCAGCCACTCCAGGTGCCGCGCGGCGGCGGCCGTCGGCGCGGCGTCGGCCTTCACCTCGATCGCGATCACCCGGTCACCGGACAGCTCGACCAGGATGTCGATCTCGTGCCGGCCCTGCTCGACGCGGGCATGGTAGAGCCGCGGCCGCAGCTCGCTGACCTCCACCTCCGGGCGGAGCTGGGACATCACGAAGGTGTCCAGCAACCGGCCGAGCAGGTTGCCGTCGCGCAGGACGCCGTCGACGCCCATGCGCAGCGCCGAGGCCACCAGCGCCGCATCCACCACGTACCGTTTCGGGCCGCGGACCAGCCGGGAGAGCCGGTTCGTGGTCCACGCGGGCAGCGCGTCCACCACGAACAGGTTGGCCAGCAGGTCGTCGTAGACCGCCGCGGTCTTGGCGGTCACCCCGGCCGCCTCGTACAGCGTGCGGTCGGTGGCGAGCCCGGCCGTGTTCAGCGCCACCGCCTCGAAGTACCGGCGCAGCCGCAGCGGATCGCGCAACCCGGCCAGCTGGTCCGCATCCCGGGTGAGCAGCTGGTCGAGGTAGCCGTCCAGCCACCGGGTGCGTACGGCCGGCGACAGCCGCAGCACCGACTCCGGGAAGGTGCCGGCCAGCGCCAACTCGACGTAGCCGCGCAGGTCCGGCACCACCGGCGGGAGCCGCAGGCCCGCAGACCCGGGTACGACCCGGTCGAGGAACATCGGCGCGCCCACGTCGCCGTCCACCTCGCGGCGGGTCAGCCCGTACATCGAGATGCGGACGACCCGACCCGTCCCCGGCCAGGTCTCGGCCTCCAGGTCGGCGCGTACGGATCCGGTCAGGATGAACCGGCCCGGCCGCGGGTCGTCGTCCACCGCCCGCTTCACCGCGCCCAGCACCTCCGGCACGGCCTGCCACTCGTCGAGCAGGATCGGCTCGGGCAGCGAGCGCAGCGCGGCGTCCGGATCGGCCTGGTACGCCACGGCCTCCGCCTCGCGGTCCAGCCGGACCACGGTCTGGGCCAACCGGCGGCCGGTGGTGGTCTTCCCGGTGGCCCGCGGACCGACGAGCATGACCGCGGGAAGCTCCCGGACGAGGCCGTCCAGGAGGTCGTCCACCAGCCGCCCCTGATACCCTTCCATGATCTAGCACACTACCCTTGTGAGCTGTGTATTCCCAACTTCACACGACCTCTGCTCCCAAGATTCCGCACCTTCTACTCCCAAGATTCCACGGGCTCTACTCCCACGATGCCGCAGATGGGGGTCAGGGAACGGGGGTCGGGGTGCGGACCGGGTCCGGGGGGAGCTGGATGGTGAAGACGGTACGGCCGGGGGTGCTGTCGACGGCCACGCTGCCCTGGTGGGCCTCGATGACGGCGGCGACGATGGCCAGGCCCAGGCCGGTGCTGCCGGTGGCGCGGGAGCGGGAGCTGTCGGCGCGGGTGAACCGCTCGAAGACCTCGGGCAGCAGGTCGGCGGGGATGCCGGGGCCGTTGTCGATGACCTGGAGGAGTACGTCGTCGTCGGTGCGGACCAGCCGGACGGTGACCTCGGTGCCGGCCGGGGTGTGGGTCCGCGCGTTGGCGAGCAGGTTGGCGATGACCTGGTGCAGGCGGCCCTGGTCGCCGGTGACCATGACCGGGTCGTCGGGCAGGTCGAGCTGCCAGCGGTGCTGCGGCCCGGCGGCGTGCGCGTCGCTGATCGCGTCGACCACCATCGCGGACAGGTCGACCGGGCGGCGCTCGACCGGGCGGCCGGCGTCCAACCTGGCCAGCAGCAGCAGGTCCTCGACCAGGCCGGTCATCCGGACCGCCTCGGACTCGACCCGGGTGAGGGCGTGCGCCACCTGCGCCGGGATGGCGGCGCGGTCGCGGCGGGTCAGTTCGGCGTAGCCTCGGATCGAGGCCAGCGGCGTCCGCAGCTCGTGGCTGGCGTCGGCGACGAACTTGCGGACCCGCGCCTCGCTGGCCTGCCGCGCGGTCAGCGCGTTCGCGATGTGGCCGAGCATCCGGTTCAGCGCGGCGCCGACCTGGCCCACTTCCGTACGCGCATCCGTGTCCTCATCCGGCACCCGCACACCCAGCGCCACCTCGCCGCGATCCAGCGGCAACTCCGCCACCCGGCTCGCCGTCGCCGCCACCCGCCGCAACGGCCGCAACGTCCACCGCACAATCGCCGCCCCCGCCGCAGCCGCCAAGACCAACCCCAGCAACGACACGATCGCCATCACCGCCGCCAGCCGGTAAACGGTGCTCGTGACCTCGTTCATCGGGATCGCAGCGACAAAGGCCTCATGCCGGTTGCCGTGGTCATCGGTGATCGGCGTCCGAGTCAGCACGCGGTAGGTGCCCAGGCCGGGCAGCTCGACAGTACGGATCCGGTCGTCAACGGGCAGGTCGACCAGCAGCGTGCACTCCGCCGCGGTCAGGTTGCGCGGCGATCCACCCGCCACAACCACATCGGAGTAGGCCTCGCAGCCCGCCCCAAGCTGAGCGACGAAGGTGCCGACCGGCTGGCCGAACAGGTCTCCGTTAGGACCGTTGCCGCCCGGCGGCTGCGACGGCCCCCTCATTGCGCTCACCTTGGCGTCGAGGCCGGATAGCAACTGCCTGCGGACAACCAGGACCGTGACCATCCCGATGACCAGGCTCACCGCTGCCAGTAGGGCGATCATCGTCGTCACCAGGCGGGTGCGCAGGGTCCAGCCGGACGGGTGCCGCATCCGCGACCATGCCCGTTTCATCGCGGCCTGATTACTCGGCGGGCCGCAGGACGTACCCGGCCCCCCGCATGGTGTGGATCATCGGCGGGCGACCGGCGTCGATCTTCTTGCGCAGGTAGGAGATGTAGAGCTCAACGACGTTCGCCTGGCCGCCGAAGTCGTAGTTCCATACCCGGTCGAGGATCTGGGTCTTGCTGAGCACCCGGCGCGGGTTGCGCATCAGGTACCGCAGCAACTCGAACTCGGTCGCGGTGAGGACGACCGCCTCGCCGGCCCGCGACACCTCGCGGCTGTCCTCGTCCATGATCAGGTCGCCGACGACCAACTCGGCCCCGCGATGGTTCGCCGCCACCGCGCGGTGCATGCGCCGGATCAGCGCGCGCAGCCGGGCCACCACCTCTTCGAGGCTGAACGGCTTGGTCACGTAGTCGTCGCCGCCCGCGGTGAGCCCGGCGATCCGCTCCTCGACCGCGTCCTTCGCGGTGAGGAACAGTACCGGTACGTCGTCCCCGTTGGACCGCATGCGCCGCAGCACCTCGAGCCCGTCGAAGTCCGGCAGCATGATGTCGAGTACGACAGCGTCCGGGCGGAACTCCCGCGCCACGCGGACGGCCTCGGCGCCCGCACCCGCGGTGCGCACCTCCCAGCCCTCGTACCGCAGCGCCATCGACAGCAACTCGGTCAGGGTCGGCTCGTCGTCCACGACCAGGACGCGCACCGCGGAGCCGTCGGCCCGTCGGATGTCAGGGGCGGCGGCACGCTGGCCGGCTGATCCGCTCATCGTGGTCATGGTGGCATCTTCGGCAGCAGGACTGTGCAACCGCGATGTACTTCCTGTGCGGAAGCTGTGAATCTTCCCCGGGACGCTCTCACAGGATGCGCACAGGTTTCACACATGGACCCCATAGCCGGCGCTCGCACTGTGGTCACGCCACATTCAGCGAGCAGGGGGCCGACATGGACGTCCGGGAGCAAGGGCTTCGGCGAATACGGGCCGTAACAGCAGGAATTGTGGCGATTTCGGCCACCGGCGCCACAGTATTCGGCCTCCTCGCGCACGGCCATTCGTCGGCGTCGGCCGCGTCCAGCTCGGTCCAGCCGTCCTCGACCGGTACGTCCTCCGGCACCACCTCCACCGATCTGGGCAGCACCGACCAGGACCCGCAGGTCCGGACCGGCGGATCCTGATGAGTCTCGCCACCCAGGGCACCGACACCGCGTCCTGGCCGGTCTGGAGCACCACCGCCGTCGTGGTCGTCACCGACCCGGCCACCCTCGACACCGCCCGCGCGACCGTCGAGGCCGGGATCGCCGAGGTCGACCGCGCCGCCAGCCGCTTCCGCGCCGACTCCGAACTCAACGCGCTGCACAACGCGGCAGGAGCCCCGCAGCGCATCAGCAGCACCCTCGCCGACCTGATCCGCACCGCGCTGGAGGCGGCCGAGCAGACCGGCGGCGACGTCGACCCGACCCTCGGCGCCGCGCTGGCCCGGCTCGGCTACGACCAGGACTTCCCGCGCGTACGGGCGGCAGGCGGGACCGTACGGATCACGGTGACGCCGAGCCCCGGCTGGCAGCGCATCCACCTGGTGGACGACATCCTCACCCTCCCCGGCGACGTCGACCTGGACCTGGGCGCCACCGCCAAGGCCCGTACGGCCGACCGCTGTGCCGCCGCCGTGGCCGCGCGCACCGGCAGCGGGGTACTGGTGAGCCTCGGCGGGGACATCGCGACCGCGGGCGAGGGACCGGACGGCGGCTGGCGTGTCCTGGTGCAGGACCAGCCCGGCGACCCGGCGCAGGTCGTCACGCTGCCGGCGGGGCACGCGATCGCCACCTCCAGCACGGTCAGCCGGCAGTGGCGGCGCGGGGGCCGCCAGCTGCACCACATCCTCGACCCGCGGACCTGCCAGCCGGCCGAGCCGGTCTGGCGAAGCGTCACCGTGGCGGCGACGACGTGTACGGAGGCCAACACGCTGAGCACCGCGGCGTGCGTCCGCGGCCGTACCGCACCGCAGTGGCTGCGCGGCCTGGGCGTACCGGCCCGGCTGGTCACCCAGGGCCGCGACGTACTCACCATGAACTGGCCGAGACCATGACCGACGCCCTCTGGTACGCCGCGCGCGGCACCGGCCTGATGTGCCTGGTGCTGCTGACCGCGGTGGTCGCGCTCGGCATCGCGACCAGGTCCGGCCGGCCGCTGCCCGGCCTGCCCCGGTTCGCGATCGTCGCGGTCCACCGCAACGCGAGCCTGCTGGCGGTCACCCTGCTCGGCATCCACGTCGGCACGCTGCTGCTCGACCCGTACGCCCAGGTGCGGTTGCTGGACGTGGTGGTGCCATTCGCCGGGGCGTACCGGCCGGCGTGGGTGGGCCTGGGCACGGTCGCCCTGGACCTGCTCGCCGCGGTCATCGTGACCAGCCTGCTCCGCCACCGCCTCGGCGCGCGGCCGTGGCGCGCCATCCACTGGCTGGCCTACCTGGCCTGGCCGGTGTCCGTACTGCACGGGCTGAGGGCCGGCACCGACGCCGGCCAGACCTGGTTCCTCGCGGTGACGCTGCTGTGCGCCGCCGCCGTGGCCGCCGCCGTCGGCTGGCGGGTCTCCGACCACTACACCGAATTCGGCAAGGCCCGCCGAAGCTCCGTACCCGCGCTCGCACGGCCACGGGCATTCCACCAGGGAGTACCCCGATGACCGGCACCCTCGCGCACACCGACGGCGCGCCACTCGGCTCACTCGCGAGCGTACGGGTCGTGCCCGGCCGGCTGCTCAGCGCGGCCGCCGCGGACCTGGCCACCCACCTCACGCGCAGCGGGCCGCTGCCGTACCGGGAGGGCACCGGGACCGGGCCGCTGCTGGCCGAGGTGGAGGCGGCGGGCCTGACCGGGCGGGGCGGCGCGGCGTTCCCGACCTGGCGCAAGCTGCTTGCCGCGGCCGGTGGGGGGCAGCGGCCGGTGGCCATCGCGAACGCCGCGGAGAGCGAGCCGGCCAGCGCCAAGGACGCGACCCTGCTGGCCAGCGCGCCGCACCTGGTCCTGGACGGGCTGCAACTGGCGGCCGAGGCGATCAACGCGCGGGAGGCGTACCTGTACGCCAAGGAGGGGCCGGCGCTCATCCTGGCCCGCCGCGCGCTGGCCGAGCGGCGGGTGCTGGGCCTGGACCGGGTGCGGGTCCGGGTCGCGGTGGCCCCGAACCGGTTCGTGGCCGGCGAGGAGACCGCGGTGCTGAACGGGATCGAGGGCCGCGACGCGCTGCCCAGGGACAAGGTGCGGCTGCCGGTGGAGTCGGGGCTGCACGGCCGGCCCACGCTCGTACACAACGCGGAAACGCTGGCGCACCTGGCCCTGATCGCCCGGCGCGGCGCCCGCTGGTTCCGCGAGGTGGGCACCGCCCGGGAGCCCGGCACGTTCCTCGCCACCGTGAACCAGCCCGGCTCGGGCCCGGTCGTGGTCGAGGCGCCGTACGGGATACCGCTGGGCGAGCTGCTGTCCCTGGCCGGGGTCGCCGGTCCGGTCGGCGCCGTCCTGCTGGGCGGCTACCACGGCGGCTGGCTGCCGGCCGAGCCCGGTCTCCGGCTGCCGGTGTCCCGCGCCGCGCTGGCCCCGTGGGACGCGACGCCGGGCGCCGGCGTGGTGCTCGTACTCCCGCCGGGCGCGTGCGGCCTGGACGCGGCCGCGCGGATCCTCGGCTACCTGGCCGAGCAGAGCGCCCGGCAGTGCGGTCCGTGCCTGTCCGGGCTGCCGCGGCTGGCGCAGCTCACCGGGGAGTTGGCGACCGCCGGCCGGCTCGCCCCGGCCGGTACGGGGCGCCCCGACCCGAGGCTGCCCGGCGAGTTGACCCGGCTGAGCGGCCTGGTCAGCGGGCGCGGCGCCTGCCACCACCCGGACGGCTCGGTACGCATGCTGCGGACCGCGCTGCGTACCTTCGACGCCGACGTCGCCGCCCACCTGGCCGGTCGCTGCGCCGCCGGAGCCGGCCAATGAACGTGCTGCACATCGACTGGACCGCCTGCGCCGGGCACGGCCAGTGCGCCGAACTGCTGCCCGAGCTGATCGGCCGCGACGACCTCGGCTACCCGCTGGCCCGGGACGGCGGCCCGACCCGCGACCTGGCGGTGCCAGCCGGGTTGACCCCGCACGCCCAGCGCGCGGTCACCGGTTGTCCGCGACTCGCGCTGCGGCTGGTCGAAGGTAGGCCCACGGACGGGTCGGCGGCGGGGCAGGGCCGCCGCTGACCGCGCCATGGTCGCCGCCGTGGGGCACGGGGCCCGCGGCGGCGACCATTACACGCTCAGTTGCAGCGGGCTGTTCGACGGGGCGAGCAGCACCCAGGCGCCACCGGGCCGCAGCAGCATCGGTTTGCCGCTCTTGTCCAGGAATGTGGTTGCCGAGCCCGCCGACGCGCGCCGCCATGTACCGTCGATGACCCGCCCGTCCCGGAACAGCAGCGCCCGCCCGTGCCCCACGGTGTGCGTGTACGAGGCGGGATTGCCGGCCACGTCCACATCGCCCCGGTCCACGCTGGTGGGGCAGAACTGGATGAGCACGTTCGGCTTGCCCAGCGGCTGCCCGTTGGCGTCCTTGTACGCGGTGCCGCTGCTGCCGGTCGGGATGAACCGGGAGTGCGCCCCGTCCCAGGTGAAGCCCAGGTTCGTACTCCCCATCCGCAGCGTGAACCAGCGCACCCCGCGCGCCCGCAGCAGCCGCCCGTCCCGGACCGACCAGTCGAAGCCCACGTCGCGGACGCCGCCGGCCGCGGGCAGCGCCTTGCCCAGGGCGTACAGGTCGACGGCGAGGTTGTGCGGGGCCGGCTTGCTGGACAGCCGGCGGTAGTAGCCACCGCGGGCGTTGGCCGAACCGTCGACCAGGCTGGAGCGCTCGAAGGTGGCCAGCGGTCCGCCGGCACCGCCGGAGAACGCCAGCACGATCGGCCCGTACTGGGCCAGCAGTTCGGGGTCGGAGTTGCGCACGCTGCGTACCGGCGCGACCGTACGCGGCTTGCGGCTGGCGAAGACCGCGACCAGCCGGGTCAACCCGCCCTCGGCCTGCTCGACGTAGATGATGTCGGCCGCGGACAGCCCGACCTGCGGCCGCGCGTCGGAAACGTTGTCGATCTTGACGGCGATGACCGGCCCCTTGGGCGGCCCGCCGATCCCGGTGAGCGGGTTGACCGGCTTCGGCTTCGGCTTGGGTTTCGGCGCCGGCTTCGGGGTGGGCGTCGGGCTGGGGGTGGTCGGCGCCGGCTTGGCGAGCCGCACCGCGCCGTCGTTGCCCGAACACGCCGCCAGCACCAGAGCGGCGACCGGGACGCACGCCCAGGCCCGCCTTCGCGACATCTGCACCCCAGGCAGGGTACGGAGGGGCTTGGGAAACCGCACGGTGAGGCAGGCGTACGGGCATCGCGTATCGGCGGGCGGGGATAAGTACCTGTACTGCGTGCATACGAGTACGCGGTCCACATGGGCCCGGCGGACCATCGTTGACACGCACACACCTGGAGAGGGGGACACGTCGATGCTCACCATCGTGGGGTGCCCGGAGTGCGGGCAGCCGGCCGAGGTCGTGGACCGGTTCGTACTGGCCAGCACCGACGGGCCTACCGAACACCTGCGCCTGCGCTGCCTGGACCGGCACCACCTGCTACTCCCGACCGAGGCGCTCAGCCGCCTGCCCGTCCGCGGCCGTTAACCGGGCCGGTCAGGTCTGCTCGGCGGGCCGCCCGAACGGGCAGGACCAGCGCGTACGCCCCTCGCTACGGTCAGTGGATCATCGGGCGACGAGGGGGCGAACCGGTCATGGTGCAGATGCCGGAGGGCGCGCAGCTTTCCGAGGACGGCCAGTGGTGGTGGGACGGCGCGCAGTGGCAGCAGGTCACCGGCGACGCCGGCGTGGGCGGTGACGGCGGCGGGCAGCAGCAGGGCGCGGCCCACTTCGCGTTCGGCGACCAGGGCCTGCTCGTCTCGCCCGACGACACCGACAACCCGGAGAACCACGTGGTCCTGCACCACGAGGCCGGCAACATGGTCAGCTTCGCGATCTTCAACACCGGGACCGCGGCGGGCAGCGCGACGGTCACGGTGTACGTGGACGACCAGGAGGTGCAGACCTGGACCTCCGGGGAGATCGCGCCCGGGGGCAGCGCGGTGCCGAACGACGGCTTCGTCCGCGGCTGCGGCCGGTACGCGGCGGGGTCGCACACGTTCCGGGTGCTGGTGACGCCGGGGCAGAGCGGCTACGACAGCACCACCAACACGGTCACCATCGACTGAGGTTTGCCTGACTCCGCGGCCCGCCGCCATGGGCCGCGGAGTCAGCATCGGCGCCGTCCCTGCGCGTCCGGCGCCGCGTCTGTGTCAGCCGCGCCGTACCCGGCGCAGCCGGCCGGCGATGCGGACCTGCCGCGCCCGCCGGGCCAGGTAGAAGCCGCCGACCGCGGCAGCGCTCGCGGCCAGGGTGGTGAGGGTGACCACGACCAGGTACGCCGCCTCGCGGCCCTCGATCAGCTCACCCGCCTGGTCCAGCATGTTCACCACGAGGGGGTAGCTGGCGCCCTGCACGACCAGGAAGGCGACGAACCCGACCAGACCGAACCAGCCGCGCTGGTCCTTCGACCGCAGCTCGCCCTTCCTGCTCACGAACCGCATCCCGCGGGTGGCCCGCCAGGCGACACTGTCGCTGCGGGTGAGGCCGGGAAGCGCGACCCGGTGCACCCAGAATCGGCGCCCGGCAAAGGGAATCGCCCACTGGAGGACCTCAAGCCTCGGTACGCCGGCCAGGAATGTGCCGACCTGCCAGGCCGCCATCAGCGCGACGATCGCGATCACGAACCCGGCGAGCCGCAGCCGGTGCAGGCCCATCTCCTCGGTCGGGGTGAGCCGGCGGAGGGCGGAGCGGACGGCGTCGTTACGGCGGTGCCGGGTACGTACGGCCTCCAGCAGCAGGCGGGCACCGGCGACGTCGCCGCGCCACTCCAGCACCGCCGCCGCCTCGATGGCCGGCCGGGGGTCGGCCGCGAGGTCGAACATGTCGAGGTTCGCGACCGCCAGGAGGACGCTGGTCGCCGCGGTCGCGCCGCGGTCGGGGTCCCGCATGGCCACCTGCGCCGCGGTGACGCGACCGAGGGCGCGCGGGGTCCGGTCGCCGAAGCCGTACACGAGCGCGTGCCAGCTCTGGTCGGCCGTACGGTGGTCGCCGCACGCCTCGGCGGCAACCGCCCGCAGCGCGGTGAGTTGCCTGGTCTCCTGCGGAGTGCGGGCCGTGACGCCCAGCAACCGCCGGTACGCCTCCCGGTTGCCGGTCGCGGCCAGCGCGGCGGCCAGCATCGCGTCGGGGAACTCCAGTACGGCCGGCAGCGTGGTGATGCCGTGGCTGCCGAGCACCACGAGCGCGTCCTGCGGCCGCCCGGTGAGCACCAGCAGGCGGGCCCGGACGCGGGCGACCTGCCCGGTGTCGCGCACGCTCTCCGGCAGGCCGGTGAGCAGGTTGAAGGCGGCCTCGTACGAGCCCGCCTCCTCGGCTCGCGCGGCCCTGCCGATGGTCGCGGCCGCGATCTCACTCGCGGCGCCCACCGGCCCGGCTACTGGGTGAATGCTTTTCACGTCCGGCAGCAATCGGCTGCCCCGGCCGGCACCTGAGCGGCTGTGCTGGCTGTCACAACGCGGTTCGCCAGTACTGGGTCGTGCCCTCGTCCCTGATCACCACACCGAGGGCTTCGGCTGCCTCGCGTACCTCGGTCGCCTGCCGTTCGTCCTTCCTGCGCAGCAGGGTCTCCCGCACCTGCAGCAGGGCACGGACGGGTTCTGGCACGTCGGCGGTGGCCGTCCAGCGGTGGAAGTGGTCGGCGTACGGGTCGGCCTCCTTCCACGGGTAGCCGTGCGCGGTGAACGCCTCGCGCAGGGCCGCCTTCGGCGCCCGGTGCCTGGTGCGGATCCGCTGCCTGGTCTGGTGATCCAGCACGACGAGGACAGCGCCGTCGCAGAAGACCGCGGCCACGTCGCTTCTCGGCACCGACCCTGCCCGCCTGGTGCTCACCTCGTCGTCGGTGAGGATCACGGTGGCACCGTCGTTCCAGGCGGCGACCGCGACAGTGACGCCGATCGCCAGCCAGATGGCGAGGTTGATCGTTGTTTCCAGCGGCCGGTCGGTCGCGCCGATGAACCGGATGACCGGCCGGAACGGCAACCCGTGATGCAGCCGGAGCAGCCAGCGCGCGGCGACCGGCAACAGGTAGCCGATCAGGGTCGCGGCGCCCGGAATGCCGACAGCGATGACGACCCGGTCGGCGGCGGGGTAACCAAGGACGGTCCTGCGCATGCCTGCCGACGCTAGGTTGTTCGCGTCGCCGTGCCATCCACCTCCGGGATGGGATCCCGCCTACCTCCGCGGATGTACGAGCTTCAGGTCGTAGGCGAGCACGACCGCCTGTACGCGGTCCCGCAGGCCGAGCTTGCGCAGCAGTGAGGAGACGTGCGTCTTCACCGTCGCCTCCGACAGCACCAGGCGGTCGGCGATCTCGCTGTTGGACAGGGCCATCGCGACCAGCGTGAGGATCTCCACCTCCCGCTGCGTCAGCACCTCCAGCGCCCGCGCCGGCCGACTTGGTGCGATGTCGGCGAACCGTTCCAGCAGCCGCCGGGTCACCGAAGGAGCCAGCAGCGCGTCGCCCCGCGCCACGATCCGTACCGCGTCGACGAGGTCGTTCGGCCGCGCGTCCTTCAACAGGAACCCGCTCGCCCCGGCGCGCAGCGCGGCATGTACCGCATCATCCAGGTCGTACGTGGTGAGCACGATGACCCGCGCGTGGCTGTCGCTGGCGGTGATGCGCCGGGTCGCCTCGATCCCGTCCAGCACAGGCATCCGTACGTCCATCAGCGCCACGTCCGGCCTCGTGCTGTCCACAAGGGACAGTGCTGCCGCGCCGTCGCCCGCCTCGCCGACGACCTCGATGTCCGGCCGCGCCTCCAGGATCATCCGGAACCCGCCGCGTACCAACTCCTGGTCATCCACGATCAGCACACGCACGGTCATGTTTCGCTGTCCCGCAAGGGGATTCTTGCCCACACGCCGAAGCCGCCGCCCTCCCGCGGCCCGACCCGGAGCGTGCCGCCGAGCAGCACCGCCCGCTCCCGCATGCCGATCAGGCCGCGCCCCTCGGTGTACGTACCACCGCGGCCGTCGTCCAGCACGGCCACTTCCAGGGCGTTCGGCTCCGCGCTGATCTTGATCTGGACGGCGCTCGCGTGCGCGTGCCGTACGGTGTTGGTCAGCGCCTCCTGCACGATCCGGTACGCGGAAAGGCTTACCCCAGCGGGGATCGCGGCGCAGTCGCCGTGCCGTTGCACGTCGACGCGCAGGCCGGCGGCGGCCCGGACCGTACCGGCGAGTTCGTCCAGCCGGCTCAGGTCCGGGGATGGTTGCCGGGCGGCGCCCTCGCCAGGTCCGGTGGCCGCGAGCAGCCAGCGCAGCTCCGACATCGCCTGCCTGCCAACGGATTCGATCTCCTGTAACGCCGTACGGGCCCGGTCGGGTCGTGCGTCGAAGACGTCGTCAGCGGCGGCCGCCTGCAAGACCATCACCGAGACGCTGTGCGCGAGCACGTCGTGCAGCTCGCGGGCCAACCGCGCCTGCTCCTCCGCAACCGCCTGCGCCGCAGCCCTTTCGCTGGCGGCCAACCGGTTGCGGGTCGCCTCACCGAGCGCCCACACAACAACGACCAGCACCATGACGAACCCAACATCGCCGGCTTGTGCGCCCCGCGCCGCGGCCGCCGCGGTCACCCCCAGCAGGGCGGCGAGCGCAGGCAGCGAGATCGCCGGCGGCTGCGCGGCGGCCAGCGTCCACAACGCCACCATGCCGGCCAGCGGGATCAGCCCGTACGGGGCGATGACCTGCACGACAAGCCCACCGGCCAAGGCGATCGCCATCACCAACCGCGGATGCGCGCGCCGCCAATAGAGCGCAAGCCCCTGCCCGATACCGACCAGAACCCCCGCAACCAGAACCAGCCGCGGCACCCTCTCCGGCGTCTCCGCCACCAAGCTGGCGAGATACAGGGCAAGCACGAGCGGCCCGGCAACCTCCCCCGCCCGCCGCACCCACACCGCGCAACCGTAACCCGCCCCCGAACGACCCACATCCACCCAGCGATGTAGTTCGTCCACAATGGATTACGCACCCCTGGCCCCGCCTCCCGCCGGCCAGCACGCCCGCCGCCGGAATCCGGTCCCGCTGAACCTCCCGGCAAACGCAACAACACCCACAGGCCCCTGACCTGCACGTTTGTGGGCCCCGTGGGACTCGAACCCACAACCCGCGGATTAAAAGTCCGCTGCTCTGCCAATTGAGCTAGAGGCCCGCGTTCCGGCCGGACGTGCGCCGGAACACGCCGGTCCAGGGTAGCGGCTCGGGCGTCGTGTCCCGAGCACGAGCCCGGCCGGGCAGCGCTGGAGGTCGGGGCGGGTCAGCGGGGGCGGGTCGGGCGGGCTGTTGGGTCAGTGCTGCGATGTGGTCCAGGACGGCGTCGAGGGTGGTTTCGAGCGGCCGGACGTTGCGGTGGATCTGGGTCATGAGCAGGCCGCCCTGCAGGGCGGTCAGGAGGGCGAGGGCCAGGTCGTCGGGGTCGGCTGCCAGGTCGCCGCGACGGTGCATGGCGGTGAGGCCGGCGCGGATGGCTGTTTCCCAGCGGAGGTAGCCGGATGCGACCGCGAGCCGCGCATCCTCGTTGGTCTCGGCCACCTGGCTGCCGATGGCCCCGATGGGGCAGCCACCGCGGCACTGCAGGCGCTTCTGGTTCTCCACCAGCAGGTCTCGCCAGGCGCGCAGGCCGGCGATGGTGTCGAGGTTGTCCAGGTGTGGCATCTGCAGGTCGAGGACGACCTCGGTCTGGTGGTCGATCACCGCGAGCAGTAGCGCCTGCTTGTCGGCGAAGTAGTGGTAGACCTGCGACCCGCTGACGCCGGCCGCGGCGCGTACGTCCTCCACTGTGGTGTCGGTGATGCCGCGCTCGTACATCAGCTGCGCCGCTGCCACGACGATCCGGCGGCGGGTGGCCTCCCCCTTGGCAGTGAGCCTCCTGGCTGTCACCGGACAGACTCTACCTTGTTCTGGATTGGACAACCCATTTTTGGACGGCGATTGTGGGTCGAGTGGTCCATCCGGCTTCGAGGAAAGGGTCTGCTCGTGGAGTTCACCGGTAAGGTCGCGCTGGTCACCGGGGCGACCGGCGGTATCGGCAGCGCCACTGCCCGGCTACTGGCGGCGCGTGGCGCGCAGGTCGTCGCCGCCGGCAGGGACCAGCGCCGCGGCGACGCGCTGGTCAGCGAGATCGTCGGCTCGGGCGGCCTGGCCCGGTTCGTCGCCGCCGAGTTCAGCCAGGTGCAGTCGGTCCGCCAGCTGGCCAGCAGCGCCGGCGAGGTGGACATCTTGATCAACAACGCCGCCGTGTTCCCAGTCGCGGCCACCGCCCAGCAGGAAGCCGACGGCCTCGACCAGGCGCTGGCCGTGAACGTCAGGGCGCCGTACCTGCTGACCGCGGCACTGGCACCAGCGATGGCGGCCAAGGGGTCGGGCAGCATCATCAACGTCAGCACCATGGCCGCCCGCATCGGCATGGCCGGCCTGTCGACCTACAGCGCCACCAAAGGAGCGCTGGAGGCACTGACCCGCGCCTGGGCGGCCGAGTTCAGCCCGTCTGGGGTCCGCGTCAACACCGTCTCACCCGGCCCCACCCGCACCGACATGGTGCTGGCAACAATGGGCGAGGAAGGCGCCATGCAGGTAGCCGGAACCACCCTGCTCGGCCGGCTGGCGGCACCGGAGGAGATCGCCGAGGTCGTGGTCTTCCTGGCATCGGACCGATCCACATTCGTCACCGGCGCGACGGTCGCCGTCGACGCCGGCCGCACCGCGATCTAGCAGCTGAGCGATCCACCAGCGCGATCCTCGGGCAGCCCGCGGGCGGTCCGAGGATCGTCACATGACCGCGACGGTCCGGAACAGCACCGTCCGAAGACTTCGGCCGGCGCCGGCTCAGTTGGCCAATCCGGCGAGCCGGGCGAGCGCTGCCGCCGACGGGGTGCCGGGCTCGGCGGAATAGGTGATGAGCTGCAGGCCGGGCGCCGACGTCACCGACAGCCCTTCCCAGCTGATCGTGACCGGCCCGAGCGTCGGTGACACGATCCGCTTCGTACCGCAGGTTTTCGCCTTCACGTCGTGCCGGGCCCAGAGTCGTACGAAGTCAGTGCTCTTCAGCGACAACTCGCCGACCAGCCGGGTGAAGCGCGGGTCATCGAGGTGCCCGCCGACCGAGCCGCGCAGCGACGCGACCGCCTCCTGCGCGACCTCCTCCCAGTCGGGGTAGTACTCGCGCGCCTCCGGATCCAGGAACAGGTGCCGCACCACGTTGCCGCGGACCGCGCCGCCATGCAGCACATCGGCGGCGCGGTTGGCGGCCAGCACGTCCATGTAGCGGTTGATCAGGAACGCCGGCAGGTCCGGGGTCGCGTGCAGCAGCCGGAGTACGCCCGGCGGTGGCGTCTCGCTGTCCGGCTCGGCCCGCGACGGCGCGGGCGTGACGAGCGAGGCGGCGTACGCCCGGGACTCCGCGTCCAGGCCGAGGACCCGGGCCAGCGCGTCCAGGACCCGCGGGGACGGGTTGCGGTCCCGGCCGCGCTCCAGCCGGATGTAGTACTCGGCGCTGATCCCAGCGAGCATCGCGACTTCCTCCCGGCGCAGGCCCGGCACCCGGCGCCGGCCGAGGTCGGGCAGGCCGTGCTCCTCGGGCCGGGCCAGCTCGCGGCGGGCGCGGAGGAACTCCCCCAGCAGGTTCTCGGTCACGGCAATCACCGTACGTCCGGGCGCCGCCGGCAGGGGTGGCCCCGCGACTACCCCTCTCAACACGGCCTCCCGCGAGCGCCGGCGCGGGTGAACCGTCGACCGCATGAGCACACCGAACCTCACCGATCGCATCGCCGTCGTCACCGGGGCCTCCAGCGGGATCGGCGCCGCGACCGCCCGCCAGCTCGCCGCCGCCGGTGCCCGCGTCGCCGTACTCGGCCGACGCGCCGACCGCATCAAGCCACTCGCCGACGAGATCGGCGGTCTCGGCCTGGTCGCGGACGTCAACGACCTGGACGCGGTCGCCGGCACGGTACGGGACCAGCTCGGCCGGCCGGACCTGGTCGTCGCCAACGCGGGCGTCATGCTCGCCGCGCCTTTCGAGACGGCCGACCGTCGCGAGTGGACAGAGATGATCGACACCAATATCCGCGGGCTGCTGGAGACCGGGCGCGTATTCGCCGATGATCTGCTGGCCGCGGCAGCATCGGGTAAGCCGGCTGATCTCATCCATGTCGGCTCCATCGGCGGTCACATCGTCATCCCGACCTACGCCGTGTACGGGGCCACCAAAGCGGCGGTAGCGCAATTGACCCGGGTGCTGCGGGCGGAGTTCGGCCCACGGGGCGTACGGGTCCGGAACGTGGAGCCCGGCCTCACCGACACCGAACTCGGCGCCACCATGCTGGACACCGACGCGCGCAATTTCCTGGCCAACTTCCGCGAGCGGTACGCCTCCATCCCGGCCGAGGACATCGCCGCCGCGATCACCTGGTCGGCAGCGCTCCCGGCCCGCGTCAACGTGGCCGAACTCATCGTCGTCCCGACCGGCCAGGGCTGACCGACTCGGATCCAAACTGCGCCCTCCGCGTACCGACCAATCCGACGACGGCATCGCTCGCCGCGCTCTTCTGCGACGAGACGGACCAAGACCCCCGGCGCGTCCGTACAGGCCACGATCGTCGCGCCGAACGGGACGGTCAGGATGGACGGATGGAGTTACGGCGGTTCGCGGCGGAGGCTGCGGGGGTGGTGTCGGGGTGGGCGGTGGCGCCGGTCGAGACGGCGATGTGGTGCGGGTACGCGGGGGCACCGGTGCCGGCGGAGAAGGTTGCCGCGTGGGGCGGTGAGGACGGTGTACGGGCGTTCGGACTGTACGACGGGGAGGCGCTGGTCGCGTACGGGGAGCTGTGGGTGGATGACGAGGAGGCTGAGGTCGAGCTGGCGCGGTTGATCGTCGCGCCCGCGATGCGGCGTCAAGGGCTTGGCCGTGAGTTGGTGCGGGGGCTGACGGCGCTGGCGTTGCGGGCGTACCCGGATGTGTTCATGCGTGTGCATCCGGATAACGCGGCTGCTCTGGGGTGTTACCTGGGCGCGGATTTTGTGCCGGTGGACCCTGAGTTGGCGGCGGAGTGGAACGCGCCGCAACCGGTCGCGTACGCGTGGTTGAGGTATTCGAACAGAGGCTGAGCGCCGGATTGGTCCGTTCATGGGCGGTTCCAGGGCGGTTCCAGCGGCGGCTGCGAGGGTGATCGTGGCTGGCGGCGCGGCTGAGGGGTACGCGCCGCAGCATCCTTTCCCGGGTCGGCGCCCGGTTTGGGGCGGTTTTGAGGTTCGTACCGCTACGCTCCTCGCGATCGGGCCAACCAAGCGGGTCACCCTCCCGGCGATCTCGCGCGTCTGGAATGCTGCCGACTGGGCAACGTCGCCTGCGGCGAGGTGGTGTGCGGAGGGGACCCATGCAGCGCAGTCGCGTGCGAGCCATCGGGCTGGCATTCACCTTGGCGTGCCTGCCAACGGTGGTGTTCACCGACAGCCCGACGCCGGCGCCGATCCGGGCGACAACGATCTCGGCGGTCCCGGTGCGGGGCGGCACCCTGCCGGCGACGGACCGGACCGTCAAGCACCCGACGGCGCGCCCGGCACCGCGACGGCGACCGCCCGCGGTGGTCCCGCGCAGGCCGATCACGAACGTACCGGCCCGCGGCCGTACCCTCACCCTCAGCTTCGACGACGGCCCCGACCCGCGCTGGACACCGACGGTCCTCGACCTGCTCAGGCAGTACCACGCGCGGGCCATCTTCTGCGTGGTCGGCCTGCACGCCGCCGCAAACCCGGCGCTGATCCGCCGCATCGTGCGCGAGGGGCACGTGCTGTGCGACCACACCTGGACCCACGACGAGCACCTGAAGAGGCGCCCACCCGCCACCATCGCGTACGAGGTGGGGCACACCGCCGCGGTGATCACCCAACTCGCCGGGGTCGCCCCGCGCTACTACCGCGCGCCCGGCGGTAACTGGTCACCGAACGTGATCGTGTTCGCCCAGTCCCACGGCATGCTCCCGCTCGGTTGGTCCGTCGACCCGACCGACTGGGCCAAGCCCGGCACCGGCGCGATCATCTCCCGCGTCCTGTCCACCGTGTACCCGGGCGCCGTCGTCCTGATGCACGACGGGTACGGCGACCGGTCACAGAGCGTTGCGGCCTTGCGCGCGATCCTGCCGGCGCTGGTCGCCCGCGGCTACCACTTCACCGTGCCGGCCTGACCCGCTTTGGAGCCGGCGTCCGGGTCGCGTATGCTGGCGCAGCGCCCAGCGGAGGATGGGGTGCGTGCCGGATCGGATACGGTTGGCAGGGTCGTGCAGCGATGTGGGACCATGCTCCGGGTTTGTCTGGCTCACCGCCCCCATCGTCTAGTGGCCCAGGACGCCGCCCTTTCAAGGCGGTAGCACGGGTTCGAATCCCGTTGGGGGCACGCGCTCGCCGTGCATGATCGCGTCGATGTGAGGCTGGGGGTTCGCATGGCTACGACGTTCGCCGACTTGGAGGCCAGGGTTCGAGGCCTCGAATCGCGGGCGCAGCGTGCGGAAGAGGACATCACTGCGATCATCAACACTGTCATCGAAACGCGCGAAGACGTGAAGTGGCTCAAGCGTGCGGTGCAGGCGCTACTGGAACGCCAGGGCATAACCCTCGAACCGGAGAACGACGAAGACGCCTAGCGACGGCCATTGGCTCGTGATCGTCTGCGACACCGGACGGGACGGCGGCGAGGTACTGGGGGCGCACAAGCGGTGCCGCCCGAACGCCGACGACCTCGAAGTGGGGTTCGGCGTCAAGGGCGCCTGCGGCCACCCTCGACGCCGAACCCGACTCCGAAAGACCGCCAGCTATCAGGCGGCACCGGGACTCTGCCGTCCGTCTGGAACGACGAGACTCCCCTCGTCAGGCCGTACGTGGCTCCGACGGTGCCGGTGACGCGGTCAGCAGATCACGAAGTGGTTGGACGACTGGTTGTTGCCGTCGCCGCCGACTGTCTTCCCGGAGCGGGGCAGGGCGATGACGTCGTTGAGCGACTCGCCCCAGACTTCGTGGCAGACGTTGCCGACGGTGTCGGACTGGTTGGTGACGCGGCGAATGCCGCAGGGGTTGTGCCCGTAACGCTTGCCGCAGATACCGCTGTTGCCGGGAATGCAGGGCGTCGGGTCGGAGTCGGAGAAGCAGAGCGAGACGGTTTCCTTGATCCCGGCGCATTCCACGATGTCGTTGTCCGAGTTCTCGCAGATCAGTTCGTTCTGGCCTTGGACCTGTACCTCGCCCGGACCGGTGGCGAAGCGGGCGAGGATTTCGGCGCAGTGCACGGCCTGGTTTCCGAACTCGTCGGTGCCGACCACGGAGCAGCGGTGGCTGCCGGGCACGCCCCGCCAGACGTTGTCAGGAGGAGGG
>Ga0081455_10002125_pt1 | contig 23618 bp, 17 predicted proteins | sample TabmetS3T2R1_FD_70207 | JGI IMG/M metagenome (GOLD analysis project Ga0081455, IMG submission 70207) | Tabebuia heterophylla rhizosphere microbial communities from the University of Puerto Rico - S3T2R1 | ecosystem: Host-associated > Plants > Roots > Rhizosphere ...
TCGACCTGAAGAACACCATCAACACGATGGTGGACCAGCTCAACGCCTTCGCCTCGGAAGTGACCCGCGTCGCCCGCGAGGTCGGCACCGAAGGCCGGCTCGGCGGCCAGGCCACGGTGCCCGGCGTCGCCGGCACCTGGAAGGACCTCACCGACACCGTCAACGTGATGGCGGCCAACCTGACCGAGCAGGTGCGCGGCATCGTCAAGGTGGTGACCGCGGTCGCCGACGGCGACCTCAAGCAGAACCTGACCGTGAAGTCGAAGGGCGAGGTCGCGGCGCTCGCCGAGACCATCAACAACATGACCGATACGCTCGCGATCTTCGCCGACCAGGTCACCTCGGTCGCGCGCGAAGTCGGCGTCGAGGGGCGGCTGGGCGGCCAGGCCAACGTGCCGGGCGCCGCAGGCACCTGGAAGGACCTGACCGGCAACGTCAACCTGCTGGCGGCGAATCTGACGACGCAGGTGCGCGCCATCGCCGAGGTTGCGACCGCAGTGACCAAGGGCGACCTGACGCGGTCGATCCAGGTTGATGCGCGCGGCGAAGTCGCCGAGCTCAAAGACAACATCAACACCATGATCGACAATTTGCGGCTCACGACCGACCGCAACACCGAGCAGGATTGGCTGAAGACCAATCTCGCCAAGTTCACCAACATGCTGCAGGGGCAGCGCGACCTCACCCGCGTCGGCCGGCTGTTGCTCAGCGAGCTGACCCCGCTGGTCGATGCACAGCAGGGCGTGATCTACCAGGTGCAGTCCGGCGACGACAAAGCCTTGCGGCTGCTGTCCGCCTTCGCCGATGATCCCGTCAACGGCCATTCCGAGCGGATCGAATTCGGGGCCGGCCTGATCGGGCAGTGCGCGATCGAAAAGCGTCACATGCTGATCACATCGATGCCGCCGCACGCCGTTCCCGTCGGCTCGGCGCTGTTCAAGGTGGTGCCGCAGAACATCGTCGTGCTGCCGGTGCTGTTCGAGAACGAAGTCAAGGCGGTCATCGAGCTTGCCTCCGTCACCGCGTTCACCTCCTCGCAGATGACCTTCCTGGAACAGCTCACCGATTCGATCGGCATCGTGCTGAACAGCATCGAAGCGACGATGCAGACGGAAAGCTTCCTCAAGCAGTCGCAGCAACTGGCCGGTGAGTTGCAGACCCAGCAACGCGAATTGCAGCAGACCAACGAGCAGCTGGAGCAAAAGGCGCAGCAGCTCGCCGAACGAAACGTCGAGGTGGAACGCAAGAACCAGGAAATCGAGCAGGCGCGTCGCGCGCTCGAGGACAAGGCGACCGAATTGGCGTTGACGTCGAAATACAAGTCGGAATTCCTCGCCAATATGAGTCACGAACTCCGGACGCCGTTGAACAGCATCCTGATTCTCGGCCAGCAATTGTCGGAAAATCCGGACGGCAATCTGTTGCCGAAGCAGGTCGAGTTTGCCCGCACCATTCACGGTGCCGGCACTGACCTGTTGAACCTGATCAGCGACATTCTCGATCTGTCGAAGATCGAATCCGGAACCGTTACGGTCGATGCGCAGGAAGTTTTGCTCGGCAATCTCATCGAGGCGATGGCGCGGCCGTTCCGCCATGAAGCGGATAACCGCCAGCTTGCATTCGATGTCGAGATCGACCCCAATCTCGGCCGAACGATCACGACAGACTCGAAGCGGCTGCAGCAGGTGCTGAAGAACCTGCTGTCGAACGCCTTCAAATTCACCGAGCATGGCTCGGTCCGGCTGCAGGTGAAGGCCGCGGTCGGCGGCTGGTCGGCCGACCACGCCGTGCTTAATCAATCGGCGGTCGTGGCCTTCGAGGTCGCCGATTCCGGCATCGGCATTCCCCTTGAGAAGCAGCGCATCATCTTTGAGGCGTTCCAGCAGGCCGATGCCAGCACCAGCCGCAAATATGGCGGCACCGGACTGGGGCTCGCGATCAGCCGCGAACTCGCAAGCCTGCTCGGCGGCGAAATCCAGCTGCGCAGCGTGCCCGGCCAGGGCAGTGCATTCACGCTGTTCCTGCCGGTCCGCTATCTCGGTCCATCCGCGCCGGTGCTGGCGCCAAGCGACATCAACCCGCTGATCGAAAAGGGCAAGAGCTTCGCGCCGCCGGCCGAACGCCCGATTGAGCAGATTCCCGACGACCGGCTGGAGATCGTCGCCGGCGACAGTATCCTGCTGATCGTCGAGGACGACCCGCATTACGCCAAGATCGTGATGGACCTGGCGCGCGAGCGCGGCTTCAAGGTCTTGGTGGCGATGCGCGGTCTTGAGGCGCTGGAGCTTGCGAAGCAGTTCCAGCCGACGGCGGTGTCGCTCGATGTGTTCCTGCCGGACATGCTGGGTTGGACCGTGCTGAGCCAGCTCAAGCAGAATCCATTGACCCGCCATATCCCGGTTCAGGTCATCACGATGGACGAGGATCGTCAGCACGCGTTGGCGCGCGGCGCGTTCTCCTTCGTCAGCAAGCCGGCCACCACGGAAGGCGTCGAGGAGGCGATCAGCCGCATTCAGGAATACGCCAAGCCGCGCCGCAAGCGGCTGCTCGTGGTGGAAGACAATCCGGCCGAACAACTCGGCATTCGCGAGCTCCTGAGCTACGACGATATCGAGATCGATACCGCCGAAACCGGCAGCGAGGCGCTGTCGAGCCTGCGCGGTCAAGCTTACGACTGCGTCGTTCTGGATTTGCGGTTGCCCGACATGACCGGCTTCGAGGTGCTGGAGGAGATCAAGCGCGACGAGGCGCTCTCCGACGTGCCGGTCGTCGTGTTCACCGGCCGCGAACTGTCCCCGGAAGAGGATGCGCAGCTGCACACCATGGCGCGCAGCATCGTGGTCAAGGGAGTGGAATCCCCGGAGCGCCTGCTGGATGAAACCGCCTTGTTTCTCCATCGCATCGTCACCGACCTGCCGAGCGAAAAGCAGCGGATGCTGGAGCGATTGAACAGTTCCGACGAGGATCTGGTTGGTCGGACCGTGCTGCTGGTCGATGATGACGCGCGGAACATTTTTGCCCTCAGCAGCGTGTTGGAACGGCGCGGCATGCACGTGTTGACGGCGACAACGGGCAAGGAAGCGATCGAGATCGTGGAACGGACCCCGGAACTCGCCATCGTGCTGATGGACATCATGATGCCAGAGATGGATGGCTATCAAACCATGGGCGCCATCCGTGAAAATCCGGGGTACCTGCGTCTGCCCATCATCGCCTTGACGGCGAAAGCGATGAAGGGAGACCGGGAGAAGTGCCTGGAGGCGGGCGCGACGGATTATCTCGCCAAGCCCGTTAACACCGAACAGCTGCTATCCGCGCTGCGGATGTGGCTCCATCGCTGACGAGTTTTGAAGATGGACGACAGTGTCAAGATTCTGCTTGTCGACGATCAGCCGTCCAAGCTGCTGACGTATGAAGTCATCTTGCGCGATCTCGGCGACGAGCTCATCATGGCGTCGTCGGCCTCGGAAGCGTTGCAGCAGCTGCTCAAGAACGAGATCGCCGTCGTGCTCATGGACGTCTGCATGCCGGAACTCGACGGCTTTCAATTGGCCTCGATGATCCGTGAGCATCCCAGGTTCCAAAAGATAGCAATGATCTTCATCTCGGCGGTGCATCTGGCCGAGATCGATCATCTGCGTGGCTACGAGATGGGCGCGGTCGATTACGTGCCGGTGCCCGTGATTCCGGAGGTGCTGCGGGCCAAGGTCCGGGTCTTCGCCGATCTCTATCGCAAGACGCGACAGCTCGAACGGCTGAATTCCGAACTGGAGCGGCGCGTCGCCGAGCGCACGGCGGAGCTTGAAGCCTCTGCAACGCGTCTATTGGAAAGCGAGCAGCGACGCAGTCTGGCGCTGGCCGCCGGCCAGATGGGGTCTTGGGACTGGAATCTGGTGACGGGCGAAATCGTCTGGGACGAAGGGCAGCACGCGATTTACGGCGTGGTGCCGGGCGAATTCAAGGCCACGCCCGAGCATTTGAAGATCCTGGTCGTCCGAGAGGATTGGGATCAGCTCGAAGCGGGCTTGGCGGTTTTGCTGGAGAGCGGGCAACCTCATCAGGCCGAGTTCCGCGTCAAGCGGCCATCCGGCGAAATGCGCTGGTGCACGAGTATCGCGACGGCGAGCCATGACGTCTCCGGCAAGGTGATACGGGTCGCCGGCGTGACGATGGACATCACCGATCGCAAACAGGCCGAGGAACGCCAGGCCCTGCTCGCGCGGGAGGTCGATCACCGAGCCAAAAACGCGATGGCGATCGTGCAATCCTTTGTCAGGATGACCAAGGCCAACAGCGTGCCGGACTATGCGGCGGTGATCGAGGGTCGCGTCAAGGCCCTGTCGCGGGCGCACGCCATTCTCTCGGATTCCCGCTGGCAGGGCGCCGACCTCACCAAGCTTGTTGACGAGGAACTGGCTCCCTATCGGTCGGCCGGGGCGGACCGGATCACCATGCGCGGTCCGCATGTGGTGCTCGATCCCACGACCGCGCAGACACTTGCTCTGGCGTTGCACGAGCTTGCGACCAATGCCGTGAAATATGGCGCGCTCTCGCAGATGTCGGGGCGGCTGGAGCTGGACTGGAAGGTGCTGAAGGACGGCATCGTCATCGATTGGGTTGAAACCGGTGGTCCGGAGACCGCAGCGCCGCGGATGACCGGGTTCGGCACGCGCATCATCACCTCGAGCATCGATCGTCAGCTTGCCGGCAAGGCGAGCTTCGATTGGCGCCGCGAGGGGCTTGTCGTGCAACTGCGGATTCCGAGCGTCCGGCGTTCGACGCCTCGCAAGAGCGAAGTGGGTGCGGACCAGTCCCATCAAAAGCCCGCCAGCGTGTTGAATGGCACGCGCATTCTGGTCGTCGAGGATGAGGCGCTGGTCGCGATGATGCTGGAAGATCATCTGGCAAGCCTCGGCCTGTCGATTGCGGCGAACTGCTGCAGCGTCCAGGACGCGATCAAGGCGATCGATGACGCCGGTCCCGATGCCGCAATCCTCGATGTCAATCTGGGCGGAGAGTTCGTTTATCCCGTGGCGGACCGGCTGCGGGAGCGCGGTATTCCCTTTGTGTTTGTCACCGGCTACGGGGACGAGAGCGTGGATCGTCGCTATTCCGACATTCACATCCTCGAAAAGCCGATTGAACGGCAGGCTCTTGAACGGCTCTTCGCCAATGGCGCCTATGCGGCCGGTTCGCAGTTTGGCCGCGCGCTGGCGGGTTGAGCGCCTTTTATTTCCAAGAGCGCCCTTTTAAGAGCGCCCTTTATTTCTTCTCGAGCAGCAGGGCGCCTCGCTTGGCGATCGTATCCTGGATGCCTTTTGCGAGACGGGCGAGAAGCCAGGGCAGCGTCACTTCCAGCCGGACGGAATTCTCCATGACGTCGATGACGCCGCTGATCGTCTGGTGAATCGCCGTGGCCTGGAAGGTCAGGCGGTCCTCATCCCAGGTCTCGCGCTCGATCTTCACGATGTGGCCGAACTGCTGGGCAGCTCGATCAAGACCTGTCTTCAGGCGGCGCACGGCTTCATCTTTGCCGAGGCGGTGCGGTATCGAAACGATCAGTGGCTCGCCGGCCATGGTGCCTCAGAGGTCTGGTCACGCATCATCCGGAGGTATGGTGTTTCACGCTGGCGCCGAACGCATCGCTCAACTCCGAGGCGCGGTTTTCAAGATCGCCTCGCAGGCGCTCCGGAGTGAGGCCCTGTTGCCGGCTTTCCTCCCGAATGGCTTCGGCGACCGTTGAGGCCGTTCGCGTCAGGCGCTCCGCTTGATCGGATGCCCGCTCGCGCAGGCCACGCTTCAGCGCCGCGCTCGCCTCGCCAAACGTCTCGACCTCCAGACGCGCGGTCGGAAGCGACGCGGCGACGGCGGACCCGAGCGCCAGCCCGATCGCGCCGAGGGCCAGAGGTTGTTGCTGCAGCACGTCCTGCAGGTCGCCAAAGAGCGCGGCGCCTCTGCGCTGCGTTCCCTTGATGGTGGACGACAACGTGTCGGCCGATGTCGAGAGCGTGCTGGAGGTGGCCGTCACGGCGTCGCCCATCACGGAACGCGCCGACTGGGCGGTCGACGCGGCGGCGCCACCAACGGACCGGCCCAATTCGGCTATCGTTTTTCCCGTCGCGGCAATGCTTTCGGTCGTGGCGTTGACGGCGTCACCGACGGTGCGGGAAACCGACTTTAGGCCAGTTCTCCCGCGATCAACGCCGCCACCGACATCGTCCGAGAGATCATCCGCGGCGGCTTGAAGAACTCTCAGGGATCGTCGGCTGCCGAGCAGCATCAGCAGCGCACCAGCGCCGATCAATCCGGCGGCGAGCGGATGTTGCTGCACGGAATCCCGCAGGGTCTCCATCATGCGAGGACCAGCGGAGGACTGTTCGTTGTCATTCATCGGGCGACCTCGGTCAATGTTCGACGGTCCCGGCGCAGTTGCCCGGCCGTCCGTTCCGGATACAGGCTCATGGCCTTGACGCGCGCGATGCCGATCGCGATCAGCGCCACTGCGATCACGAGGCCGAGGCCTCCCGCCGCAAAGTAGGCGCCGGGCTCGGACAGGCCATGGCTGACCAAGGCGGCGGCGACCCCAAACAGCAGGAGGACCAAAGCGGGCATCAAAAACATCGCCCCGCAAAGCATCAGGACGAGGTTGACGCCGAACTGGCGCGCCTCGCTGGCGAATTCCGCTTTGGCCAGCGCGATCTCGACCTGGAGCAATTTGCCGAGCTGACCAAAGGCATCGCCGACCAGCGTCGTTATGTTGCTGACTTGAGATGGCAACTCCATGAGCCTCTCCCGGTCTTAGCGATAGGTCGAGCGTTCGCCGCGCGCGGCGTCGCGATTGGTCTCCGAGAACGAATCCGTGGTCGACGCACCGCCGGCGCCTGACGAACTCTTGAGAAAGCGGACGAGCCCGAAGCCGGCAAGGAACGTCAGCCCCAGGAAAGCCGTCGGCTGACGCCGCGCGAAGGTCTTTGTGCCCTCGACGAGATCCTGAAGATCGCCGTTGCGGAATCTCTCGCCATATTCGTCCACGCCAGACGCCGCAAATTCGATGTACTTTGCAGCCAGCGGCAGGTCCTGCTGGAATTCGTGCGCCGCGCGCCGCATTGCGTCGGCGATTCGCGCCACATAGTCGGCACCGGCGTCCTTCTGCTCGTCGATGCGATCCTGGAACCGGTCTTTCACGTCGGACGCGAGGTCTTGAGCGCCCTCCGCCAAGCGGGCGCCTTTTTGGCGGAGTGCCGACGCTGCGTCACTTGCGGCCTCGCCGAGATTGTCTTTCACGGCCTTGCCGAGATTGGCGGTCCGCTCCGAAATGTCTCGCAGTGTGTCACTGCGTTCCGCCGCCGGACTGTCGGTCGTACGATCGTTTGCCATCGGTGCCATGGTGTTTCGCTCCTGTTAGTGTTCGGATGTTTTCCCGTCAGACGGCAATTCGAACGCGGTGGTGACGGCCTTTTCGGCGACCGCAACGACCTTCTCGCTGGCGTCGTCGGCCATCGAACCGGCGACGGCGCCGGCCTTCTGCACCATGTCAGCCGCGACACCGCCGACGACATCTTTTGCCGTGCGAAAGGCGCGGTCCATGCCCTTCTCGGTGTTGCGTTTCAGCGCTTCGCTCGCACCGCTGGCCATGCCGCGCTCGACGTCGGTTGCAGGCAACGCCGCTGCAATCACGGCGCCCACAGCGAGCGCCAGCCCGCCAACCAGAAGAGGCGTTTTGTCGTATGAGGTTTTGGCAAAATCGGCCGTCGCGCCTGCTGCGGCTGAGGCGCGGTCGGTCGCCGCGGCCGCGGTCGCCGAGAGACGGTCGGCTGCGGCATTGACGGAAGCCTTCCCGGCCAGCATCGCGCTCTCCGCGGTTTCGCGGATTTTGGATGCCGTGGCTTCGGCGCTCGCGCGACCGCTAGCCAACGCCCCCTCCGCCGCGTCGCGCATGGTTGATGCGGCGGCCTGTGCCGAGGCTGCGCCCCGGCGATAGGCATCGGCCGTGGCATCGCGGACAGTTGCGGTCGCCTGATGGCCTAGTCGCGACGCCTGGTCCGCGAGGTCGGCGGCGGCATCTTTCGCCGAACTCAGGCTCTCATTGCCCTGGCGCTTGAACTGGTCGAGATGATCGCTCGCGCTCTCGGTCGCGGCATTCAGCCGCTCCGTCGCTTGACGGCGGACATCGGCCATCGTGCCCTGAACAAACGTCTTCGCTTGATCGGCAACTGACGCTGCTTCGCGCGCGACATTGACGCCCGCGGGTGGCGCGGAAAAATCATCCGCCGAATAGACCGCCCGTGGCTTGCTTCGTCCCGTGATCAGGAGCCCGGCGCCGATCAAGGCGAGTGGAAGCGGCACGGCCCGCGTCAGCTTGATCACGGGATAGGCGAGCAGCGAACCGATTGCGATCGCGCGCAGGGGATTGGTCTGAAACTCGTCCTTGGCGCGATCGACCCACTCCTGGCTGGTGTCGCGGACATACCGCTTGGCGTTGGCTTTGATGGTTTGCGGCGAGACCGCGGTCTGCACCGCCCGCGACGTTTCCGAGATTTCGGAGCGAAGCCGATCGACCGTTTGCGTAAAGCCCGCCCGCGACAGCTCTGCTTGTCGCTCCAATTCCTCGAGCGATGGGGTTTGCTGACTCACGCGATCCTCCCATGCGAAATTTCATGTGCCAACGCCGCGTTAAAAGCGAGGTTCCGGCGCGGGCAGGGAGCGCGCATCGTTTTATTTCGGCGGCGACGGAGGAACTAAATCTCGACGCAGACGCGGCGGCGCGCGCGAGGCAGTTGTCCAACGTGCCCGATGTCGAGCAGCTCTGTGCAAGCCCCCGGCATCGGTCGTCTCGCGCTTAGCGGCAGAGCCGAAGGCTCGCGGCCGGAGGTCGGCCGCCCGGTCTCTGCTGTTTTTTTGACCGCGCTGCCCAATCCTTTTGCGGTGCACAATTTGAAATCATGTTGCCTTTCGCCGCGGCGCGCCGGCTGGCGCGCTGCCGCAGCCCGTCCCCGTCTAACTTCTAAATAAGACACTGATTTTGTTATGTTTTCTTCAATCTTGGCGACTTGGCACGAAGCTTGAAATGGAAGGGACGAGTGCCTCGAGCGCTCGGTCCAATGTCGGGCAGACAGCAACGCCGCTGTTCCGGGGATGCGCTGAGCAGCCTCGGGCTGCGGCTTTTTTTTATTGGCGACGGCACGAGGCGACGGGCGCCGATCAAGGCGCTCCACGCATCACCCGAACTGAGAGGAAGATGAGATGACGGATCGAAAAATTACCGCACCACGCGCGGGCCTCAGCCGCCGCTCGCTGCTGAAGGGGAGCGCCGGCACCGCGGCGTTGCTCGCGGCGGTGAATACGAAATTTCCGTTCGGCGTGCCGTTCGCGCATGCGGATGGCCCTGAGGTCACCAAGGCGACGCTCGGCTTCATTGCGCTCACGGATGCCGCGCCGCTCTTTGTCGCCAAGGAGAAGGGATTGTTCGCGAAATACGGCATGCCCGACGTCGAGGTCTCCAAGCAGGCATCCTGGGGCGCCACGCGTGACAATCTGGTGCTCGGCGGCGAAGCCAACGGTATCGACGGCGCCCACATTCTGACGCCGATGCCTTACCTCATCAGCGCCGGCAAGGTGACGCAGAACAATGTCCCGACCCCGATGTACATCCTGGGGCGGCTCAATCTGAACGGCCAGTGCATCTCGGTTTCGAAGGAATACGAAGACATCAAGGTCGGCGTCGATACCACGCAGTTCAAGACCGCGCTCGAGAAGAAGAAGGCCTCGGGCAAGGGCATCAAGGCCGCGATGACTTTTCCGGGCGGCACGCATGATCTCTGGATCCGCTACTGGCTCGCCGCCGGAGGCATCGATCCCGACAAGGACATCGAGACCATCGTCGTTCCGCCGGCGCAAATGGTCGCCAACATGAAAGTCGGCACGATGGACGCGTTCTGCGTCTGTGAGCCGTGGAATCTGCAGCTGATCCACCAGAGCATCGGCTACACCGCGATCACGACCGGTGAGTTGTGGGACAAGCATCCGGAGAAGTCGTTCGGCATGCGCGCCTCTTATGTCGACAAGTATCCCAAGGCGGCGATGGCGTTGCTCAAGGCGGTCATGGAAGCGCAGAAATGGTGCGAAGACATGGAGAACCGGGCGGAAGCCGCCGCGATCTGTGCCAAGCGGCAATGGATCAACGTCCCGGTTGAGGACGTCACCGACCGCTTTCTCGGTAAGTTCGACTACGGCCTGCCGGGCAAGGTGGTCGAGAAGAGCCCGCATATCATGCGCTACTGGAAGGATCAGGCCTCCTATCCGTTCCAGAGCCACGATCTCTGGTTCATCACCGAAGACATCCGCTGGGGCAAATACGAGGCTGGCTTCGATGCCAAGGGTCTCATCGCCAAGGTCAATCGCGAGGATCTGTGGCGCGAGGCCGCCAAGGCCCTCAGCCTCGACGCCGCCGACATTCCCACTTCGAAGTCGCGCGGCAAGGAGACCTTCTTCGACGGCAAGGTCTTCGATCCCGAAAATCCGGCAGCCTATCTGAAGAGCCTCGCGATCAAGCGGGCTGAGGTCTGATGCGATTGAGCCCGCCGCGCTCGTCGCGGTGGGCTCGATGATGTGTGCGATGGAGCAAGCGGCGCGATGAACATGCCTCTGAAATCCCAGCTGGTGACGGCGGATGTGCAAACCCCTTTGGTTGCAGCGACCGAAGACAAGGTCGTCGCGTTGCCGCCGAAGCCGCGAGCGTTGCGAGCGAGGCTCGCGCCGATCGGCGCATCGGTCCTGGCGCGTGTGCTGCCGCCGCTGATCGTAGTCACGGTGCTGCTGACGATCTGGCAGATTTTGTGCAGCAAGGCCGGCGCAACGCTGCCGCCACCCACGCGCGTTTTCCAGGACACCAAGGAATTGATCTTCGATCCGTTCTTCGATCGCGGCGGCATCGACAAGGGCTTGTTCTGGCATCTGTCCGCGAGCCTGCAGCGCGTGGCACTCGGCTACACGATGGCGGCCATTGTGGGCGTGGGGCTCGGCACCCTGGTCGGCCAGTCGGTCTGGGCGATGCGCGGCCTTGATCCGATCTTCCAGGTATTGCGCACGGTGCCGCCGCTGGCGTGGCTGCCGCTGTCGCTCGCCGCGTTCCGCCAGGGTCAGCCCTCGGCGATCTTCGTGATTTTCATCACCGCGATCTGGCCGATCATCATCAACACCGCCGTCGGCATCCGCAACATCCCGCAGGATTATCGCAACGTGGCGTCCGTGCTGCGGCTCAATCCGTTGGAGTTCTTCGTCAAGATCATGGTGCCCTCGGCGGCGCCTTACATCTTCACCGGCCTGCGGATCGGCATCGGCCTGTCCTGGCTCGGCATCATCGCCGCCGAAATGCTGATCGGCGGCGTCGGCATCGGCTTCTTCATCTGGGATGCGTGGAATTCATCGCACATCTCCGAAATTATCCTGGCGCTGCTCTATGTCGGCATCGTCGGCTTCGTGCTCGATCGCATCGTCGCCGGCGTCGCGGCGATCGTCACCCACGGCACTGCGTCGAACTGAGGAGAGCATCCATGGTCGCCTATTGCAGAATCGATCACGTCTCCAAGACCTTCAAGCGCGGCAACACCGAATCCAACGTGCTCAAGGATGTCACGCTCGACGTCAACAAGGGCGACTATGTCTCGATCATCGGCCATTCCGGTTGCGGCAAGTCGACCCTGTTGAATATCGTCGCCGGACTGACGCCTGTCACCGAGGGCGGCGTGCTGCTGGAGGGTCGCGAGGTCAACGAGCCGGGTCCGGATCGCGCCGTGGTGTTCCAGAACCACAGCCTGCTGCCGTGGCTGACCGTGTACGACAATGTGCGTCTCGCGGTCGACAAGGTTTTCTCCGGGATCAAGTCGCGCGCCGAGCGCGACGCCTGGACCATGCACAATCTCGGCCTCGTGCAGATGACGCATGCGAAGGACAAGCGGCCCGCGGAAATCTCCGGCGGCATGAAGCAGCGCGTCGGCATCGCCCGCGCGCTCGCGATGGAGCCGAAGATCCTGCTGCTCGACGAACCCTTCGGCGCGCTGGATGCGCTGACGCGGGCGCATCTGCAGGATTCGGTAATGGCGCTGCATCAGAAGCTCGGCAACACCGTGATGATGATCACTCACGACGTCGATGAAGCCGTGCTGCTGTCCGACCGCATCGTGATGATGACCAATGGCCCGTCGGCGCAGATCGGCGAAATTCTCGACGTGCCGCTGCCGCGTCCGCGCAAGCGTCTCGAGCTCGCGGGCAACGCCACTTACCTGAAGTGCCGGCAGCGGGTGCTCGAATTCCTCTATGAGCGGCATCGCTTCGTCGAGGCCGCCTGAGCGGACGCAGAGCAAGAGGCCGAAAATGACCCCACAACAGGTCGATCTGGTGCAGCAGAGCTTCGCCAAAGTGGCTCCGATCGCTGACGAAGCCGCGCAATTGTTCTATGGGCGGCTGTTCGAGATCGCGCCGGAGGTGAAGCCTCTGTTTCGCGGCGATATCAAGGAACAGGGCCGCAAGCTGATGGCGACCCTGAGCGTCGTCGTCGGTGGGTTGACCAAGCTCGAGACCATTCTTCCTGCTGCGAGTGCGCTCGCGAGCCGGCATGTCGATTACGGGGTCAAGCCTGCGCACTATGCTTCGGTCGGAGCGGCACTGCTGTGGACCCTTGAGAAGGGTCTCGGTGTCGCCTGGACCGCCGAGTTGAAGGACGCCTGGGCGGCCGCTTACACCACGCTCTCGGGATACATGATCGAACAGGCTTACGGTCACGGTTCGCGCGCGTGAGCGCGGCAAGCAGGCGATGTCGTCGCAACGATGCGGCGCTATGTGAAAAATCAGGGTTTTTGGGAGGTCGGGATGAGCGAGCAGCTCGTCGTCATAGGCAATGGCATGGCCGCGATGCGGTTCGTCGAGGAGCTGTCGCAGCGGGCGCTCGGCCGTTATGCCATCGCGGTCGTCGGCGAAGAGCCGCAACTCGCCTATAATCGCGTCTTGCTGTCCTCCGTGCTTGCGCAGGAGGTGCCGCCGTCCGAACTCGAGCTTCGTTCGGCGAAGTGGTGGCGTGACCGCGGCGTGACGCTGCTGACCGGGCAGCCGGCAACCGCGATCGATACGAAGCGGCGGCAGGTTTCGCTCGCCAACGGCGCCAAGCTTCCATTCGCCAAGCTCGTGATGGCGACCGGCTCGCGCGCGATCAAGCTGCCCTTGCCCGGCAACCAGCTGACCGGCGTCATGACCTTCCGCGACCTCGGCGATGTCGCGCGCATTCGCGCCGCCGCCGCGTCGGGCAAGAAGGCGGTCGTGATCGGCGGCGGCTTGCTCGGATTGGAGGCTGCCTATGGTCTCGCCAAGGCCGGCGCGGATGTTGCGATCATCCATCTGATGGACCGGCTGATGGAGCGCCAGCTTGACGCGCCTGCCGGCGATCTGCTCCGGCAAGAACTGGAAACCCGCGGCATTCAGGTGCATCTGAACGCGCAGACAGAGGCCATCATCGGGACCAAGCGGGTTGAAGCGGTGCAGCTCAAGGACGGCCGCAGCCTGCCGGCCGATCTGGTTGTCATGGCGGTCGGAATCGCGCCGAACGCCGCGCTCGCCAGGGAGGCGGGCCTCGCGGTCGGTCGCGGCGTTCTGGTCGACGACAAATTGCAGACGAGCTGCGATGGCATTTTCGCGATCGGCGAATGCGCCGAGCATCGTGGGCAATGTTATGGCCTGGTCGAACCGGCCTATGAGCAGGCGCGGACGCTGGCGATGCAGCTCGCCGGGCAGGCCGACGCCTATCGCGGCAGCGTGCTGTCGACCAATCTCAAAGTGTCCGGCGTCGACGTGTTCTCGGCCGGCGATTTCATCGGCGCCCCCGGCACCGAGCAGATCGTGCTGACCGATCGCGGTCTCTCCACCTACAAGAAACTCGTGGTGGCCAACGGCCGGCTGGTTGGCGCGGTGCTGTTCGGCGATACCCGCGACGGGCTGTGGTACCTGGATCTCATTCGCTCGGGCGCGCCGATCGAGCCGATCCGCTCCGACCTGATCTTCGGCAAGGCGCTCGCGCAACGGCATGCGGCATGACGCGCGGGGTTATGGATCTCGGCATATGAATGCACTGTCGCAAGCGCCGCAACCGGTGCGGACCACATGCCCTTATTGCGGCGTGGGGTGTGGTGTGCTCGCCAAGTCCGATGGCGCCGGAGGTGTGGTCGCGGCGGGTGATCCCGATCATCCCGCGAATTTCGGCCGCTTGTGCTCGAAGGGCTCGGCGCTCGGCGAAACCTTGAGTCTTGAAGGCCGGCTGCTGCAGCCGATGCTGCGGGGGAACGACGGCGCGTGCTCGCAGGTGTCATGGTCGGCCGCGCTCGACCACAGCGCCAGCGAATTGTCGCGCGTCATCGGCCGTCATGGGCCCGGCGCCGTCGCCTTCTATCTGTCCGGTCAGCTGCTGACCGAGGATTATTATGTCGCCAACAAGCTGATGAAGGGCTTCATCGGTTCGGCGCATGTCGACACCAATTCGCGGCTGTGCATGGCCTCATCGGTCGCGGGCCATCGCCGCGCGTTCGGCTCCGACACCGTGCCTGGAACTTATGAGGACCTCGACCTCGCCGACCTGATCGTTCTTGTTGGGTCGAATGCCGCCTGGTGCCATCCGATTCTGTATCAGCGCATCGAGCGCAACAAGCGCGAGCGCGGCGCCAAGATCGTCGTCATCGATCCCAGGCGCACGGCGACGGCCGAGGAAGCCGATCTGTTCCTGCCGATCGCGCCGGGCATGGATTCGGCACTGTTTGCCGGGCTGCTGGTGCATCTCGCCGACAGCGGTCTCGTCAATGAGGATTATGTCGGCCGGCATGTGAATGGCTTGGCCGAGGCACTGTCGGGCGCCCGTCGGCTCGCCGGCAGCGTCACCCAGACCGCGGCGGCGACCGGGCTGCTGCCGGGCGCGGTCGAGCATTTCTTCGAGCTGTTCCGCGAGACCGCGCGCGTCGTCACCTGCTTCTCGCAGGGCGTCAATCAGTCGGCGCAAGGCACCGACAAGGTCACCTCGATCATCAACTGCCACCTGGCCACCGGGCGGATCGGCCGTCCCGGCATGGGCCCGTTTTCGCTGACTGGACAGCCCAATGCCATGGGCGGCCGCGAGGTCGGCGGCCTTGCCAACCAGTTGGCCGCGCACATGGCCTATACGCCCGAGGATATCGACCGGGTCGGCCGGTTCTGGCGCGCGCCGAACATGGCGCAGCGCGAGGGCCTGAAGGCGGTGCAGATGTTCGAGGCGATCGAGCGCGGCGAGATCAAGGCGCTCTGGGTGATGGCGACCAATCCCGTCGTCTCGCTGCCGCGGGCCGGCGCGCTCGCCGCCGCGCTGAAGAAGCTCGAATTGTTTATCGTGTCCGACAACACGCTGTCGACCGATACGCTGAATGCCGGCGCGCATGTGCTGTTGCCCGCGGCCGCCTGGGGCGAAAAGGACGGCACCGTCACCAATTCGGAACGGCGGATGTCGCGCCAGCGGCCGTTCCTGCCGCAGCCCGGCGAGGCGAAGCCGGACTGGTGGATCGTCAGCGAGGTGGCGCGCCGGATGGGCTTTGGCGATGCGTTCGCCTATCGCTCTGCAGCCGATATTTTTCGTGAACACGCTGCGCTGTCGGCCTTCGAAAATCATGGCAGCCGCGATTTCGATATCGGCGCCTTCGCTGCGATCGGCGATGACGCCTATGATTCCCTGGCGCCGACGCAATGGCCTGCGCCTGCCGGCGGCGCGCCAGCGGCTCGCTTCTTTGCCGACGGCCGGTTCTTCACGTCCGATCGCAAGGCGCAGATGATCGCGCCGCGGCCGCCTTTGCCGGCCCGTCCGCTGTCGGTGGAATATCCGCTGCGACTCAACACCGGTCGCATCCGCGACCAGTGGCACACCATGACCCGCTCGGGGCTCAGCCCGCGCCTTGCGGTGCATTCGCCGGAGCCCTTCGTCGAGGTCAATCCGGACGATGCCGCAGCGTTCGGCCTCGAGGATGCGGGGTTTGCACGGGTGTCGTCGTTGTTCGGTTCGGCGGTCCTGCGGGTCGTGATTGCGCCCGGCCAGCGCCGCGGCTCGGTGTTCGCGCCGATCCATTGGAGTCACGAAACCTCCTCGCACGGCCGCATTGGGGACGTGGTGGCGCCCGATACCGATCCTTATTCGGGCCAGCCGGAAGCCAAGGCGACGCCAGTCAGTATCGCGCCGGTCAGATTCCGCTATTCGGGTTTCACGCTCAGCCAGACTCCGCCATCGCTGCCGGATGGCACATGGTGGGCGCGTGTCGCCGTGAGCGGCGGCCACGGCTTGCTGTTTGCCACCGACGCCGGCATCGAAACCTGGCACGAGGTGGCCGGCTGCTCGCCTGACGAGGCCGACGGCGTTGCCGAATATATCGATCGCGAGCGCGGTCTTTACCGGATGGCGCGGTTTGCCGATGGCGGCCTGGAGGCGGCGCTGTTCGTCGCGCCGGTCGAGATCGCCCCGCGCTGGGACACGGTCAAGGCCTTGTTCGAGGCCGACAGCATCAGCGACGCGCAGCGCCGGGCCGTGCTGTCGGGCCGGCCGGCGGATGATCTGCCGGATACCGGCCCGACCGTCTGCGCCTGTTTCGGGGTCGGGCTCCATACCATTCGCGACGCGATCCTGACCGGCGCTGCCGCCGATGTCGATGAGATCGGCAAGGCCTTGCGCGCCGGCACCAATTGTGGGTCGTGCCGGCCGGAGATCAAGAAAATCATCAGCAACGAGCTGCTGGCCAAGGCTGGGTAGCCTGTTTGTCTTGCGACAGGCGCCGAGATCGCTATATCGGTCGTGATTTTCCACGACCGTTGAGCGATCCAGATGACGACCGATACCACAGCTGAAACCAAGCCGTTCCAGGCTGAAGTCGCCGAATTGCTGCACCTGATGGTGCATTCCGTTTATTCCGAAACCGACATTTTTCTGCGCGAATTGATTTCGAACGCGTCGGACGCCTGCGACAAGCTGCGCTATGAAGCGATCGCAAATCCGGATCTGGTCGGCGACGCGCCGCCGAAGATCGGAATCAGGCCGAACAAGACGGCTGATACGCTGACCATCGCCGACAGCGGTATCGGCATGGACCGCCAGGAACTGATCGACAATCTCGGCACCATCGCCCGTTCGGGAACGCGGGCCTTTCTCGCGCGGATGGGCGAGGCGAAGGACGGCAAGACCCTGATCGGCCAATTCGGCGTCGGCTTCTATGCGGCGTTCATGGTGGCCGACCGCATCACGGTGACCAGCCGCAGGGCCGGCTCTGACGAGGTGTGGGTCTGGTCGTCTTCGGGTGGCGCCGGCTTCGACATCGCGCCGGCCGATGCCAAGCAGGCGAAGCGCGTGTCCCGCGGCACGGAGATCGTGCTGCATCTGAAGGAGGATGCGCGCAAATATCTCGAGGCCTACGAGATCGAACGGATCGTCGGCGCCTATTCGGATAATATCCAGTTTCCGATCGAACTCGTGCCCGAGGAAGGCGAAACCCGCCAGATCAATTCGGCCAACGCGCTGTGGCAGCGCTCGAAATCCGAGCTCGGCGCCGACGATTATACGCAGGCCTATCGGTCGATCACCGGCGGATTCGACGAGCCCGCGATGACCTTGCATTACCGCGCCGAGGGCCGGCAGTCCTATGCGGTGCTGCTGTTTGCGCCATCGACCAAGCCGTTCGACCTGTTTGACCCCGAACGCAAGGGCCGCGTCAAGCTTTATGTCCGCCGCGTCTTCATCACCGACGAAGCCGAACTGCTGCCGACCTATCTCCGGTTCATTCGCGGCGTCGTCGACAGCGAGGACCTGCCGCTGAACATTTCGCGCGAGATGCTGCAGAACAACCCGCAGCTCGCGCAGATCAGAAAGGCGCTCACCGGCCGTGTGGTCGGCGAACTCGAAACCCTCGGCGAAAAGGAACCGGAGGCTTTCAACAAGATCTGGGACGCGTTCGGCCCGATCATCAAGGAAGGCTTGTGGGAAGATCGCGAGCGTCGCGAGGCCTTGCTCAAGCTGGCGCGCTTCACCACCACCGAAGGCGAGGGCCGCACGCTGAAGCAATATCTTGAAGCCTTGAAGCCGAACCAGACCGACATCTTTTATTTGGTCGGCGACAGCATCGACCGCCTGAAATCCAACCCGAAGCTTGAATCGGCGCGCGCGCGCGGGATCGAAGTGCTGCTGCTGACCGATCCCGTCGATGCGCTCTGGACGTCGGCGCAGGCGGAGTTTGAGGGCAAGCCGCTGAAGTCGCTGAGTCAGGGCGATGTCGATTTCGGTCTGATTCCGCTGCGCGACGACAATGCCAAGGAATCGGAGGCGACCGGGGTCGACGAGGCCTTGACGATTGCGATCGTCAAGACGGCGCTGGGCGACAAGGTGTCGGACGTTCGTGCCTCAAAACGCTTGACCGACAGCGCGGCCTGTCTGGTCGCGGAAGGCCAGGGACCTGATCGCGAATTGGAGAAACTGCTGGCGCGCAACAATCGCGGCAGCGGCTCCAAGCCGGTGCTGGAAATCAATATGCGCCACCCGCTGGTCGCGGCGATTCCGTCGGCGCAGGCTGCCAAGGATGAAGCCGGCGCCAATGGCCTTGCCCATCTGCTGTTGGAGCAGGCGCAAATTCTTGACGGCGAGATTCCGGCAGACCCGGCCGCCTTCGCCCGGCGGCTGAACGAATTCGTGCTGAAGGGCGTGACGAAATCGTCGCCGGTCTGACGCGAGTTCGGGTGACGACGGCTGTGCGCCCGCTCCACATCGCGTCATTCCGGGCGGCGCGTCAGCGCCGGTCCGGACTCCCGAGATGATACGGGGAGCATCGCGCACCAAACAATTTCCAGATTCGGGGCCCGCCGCTCGCGGCGTCCCCAGATGCGCAATTGCGCATCGGGAAATGACCGCCCCACCAATATATTTCCAACCCGTGATGCGATCACGACCGGCGCGCCAGCGGAAGCAGCCAGTCGCGAAAGGCGGTGAGCTTGCGCGTGTTCGCCTTGTCAGGCGGATAGACCAGATAAAATCCGGCATCGGTGGGCAGTGACATCGCGAAGGGCACGACCAGGCGGCCTTGAGCGATATCGGCTTCGACGAATGTGGTGCGGCCGATGGCGACGCCCATGCCGTCGATCGCCGCCTGAATCGTCATCAGGGTGAGGTCGAAGGTCAGACCGCGGCGCGCCTTTTCGAGCGGCAGCCCGGCAGCGGTCAGCCATTGCTGCCAGTCCTCGCCATAGGCCGACGTGTGCAACAGCGTGGCGCGGGAGAGGTCTTGCGGTGACCGTAACGCATTGTCGCCGGTCAACAGGGCCGGGCTGCAGACGGGGAACAGCTCATCTGCCATCAGCCATTCGGACTGCAATCCCGCCCATTGGCCGCGCCCATAGCGGATCGCCACGTCGATCTCGCCGGTACGGAAATCGACCAGTTCGGTCGAGGTGGTGATGCGGACGTCGATGTCCGGATGCTCGTCCTGGAACGACGCGAGCCGCGGCAACAGCCACTTCGCCGCCAGCGATGTCAGCGTGCTCAGCGTCAGCACGTGCTCATCCTCTTTGCGCAACAGCCGCTCGGTGGCGAGGCGCAGATCCTGAAACGCGGTGCGAACGCCAGGCAGATAATCCTGTCCAGCCGCTGTCAGCGCGAGGCCGCGATGCTGGCGCCGAAACAGGCGAAGCCCGATCTCGCTCTCAAGCCGCCGGATCAGATGGCTGACCGCCGTCTGCGTGACATTCAGTTCGGCAGCCGCGGCCGTGAAACTCATATGCCGCGCCGCGGCCTCAAAGGCGCGAAGACCGTTCAAAGAGGGAAGACGGGCTGCCATCAGGAGGTCTCCGATTGGATAATATTATCTCATGAATGGCGGACAAACAATCGGTTGTGTGCGCGGGCGAAGGGAGCAAGATAAGCGAAGATTAGCAGAATTTCGAGGTGAGCCATGGCTCGCTGGGTATTCGATAAAATGACGAATAATCATGCCTGTTGGCGACTTTCCCGGCTCTGGGAGACCCTGCAGGTCTGGCGCCGGCGCAGTGTCCAGCGGGCTCGGCTGGCGGCCTTGACCGAACTCGCCTTGCACGACATCGGGCAGTCTTGCGCTTCCGCCGCCATCGAGGCGCAAAAGCCGTTCTGGCGGGCCTGACGATGACGGAGATCCTGCCGAACAAGACCGGGCGGAGCCGTGAGGCGCGCGAGCAGGTTGCGGCGCGCGATACGGCGGATCTGCTGCGGCTGCCCGGAGGACGCAGGCTCACGTTGCGTTTCGTCACGCCGCAGGACATCGCTCCCTTGATGGCGTATCTGCAATCGCAGTCACAGCGCTCGCGCGCCAACCGGTTTCTCGGCATCCGGCACGAACTGACCGATGGCGAAGTGACGAGGATGCTGCGGACCGGCGAGGACCATCTGTTTGCGGTGATCGGAGAACTGACGATCGACGGCGCCGATCGGATCGTTTGCGAGGCGCGCTATGCCTTTGATCCGGAAACGCAAGCCTGTGAGTTCGGCTTGTCGGTCGGCGATGCCTGGCATGGTCTCGGCATCGGCACGGCCGTGCTGTCGAATCTCGAATGCCGCGCCGCCGCCTTTGGCGCAAGGCGCATGCTTGGCGACACCTTCCGCGACAACAAGGAGATGCTGGGCCTCGCGCGCAAGAATGGCTTCGCGTTTGTCCACTCTCCGGATGACTGGCGGCTGGTGCGCGTGCAGAAGACGGTCGGCCACATGCCGCAAGACATCCCCTGCTTGGCATGGCGCAGCATGGCCTCGGCAGCGTGATTTGGATGCGGTGGTCGACGCTCAGGCGCGCTGGAGCGAGGCGCCCGCGGCCCGTCGGTCGGTCACCAGCATCAAGAGCAGCGCAACGGCCATGAACAGCCCGGTGAATCCGAACACCCAGCGCGGCGCGCCTTGATCCATGGCATAGGCAAACAACAGCGGTCCGAGCACGCCGCTGAAATTGAAGCCGGTCGAGACGATGCCGAACGCCCGGCCAGCGGTGCCGGCGGGCGCGGCTTCGCGGACCAGCATGTCGCGCGAGGGCGTCATGACGCCGCCGAGAAAGCCGGCCGCGGTCAGCGCCGCCGCGAGCATCGGCGCGGCCGGGGTCGTCACCGTGATGGCCAGAACAAGAGCCGCGTTGATCGCGAAACAGACCATCGCGACGCGGGCGTGGTGACGTGTCCAGTCGGCCAGTACGCCGCCGGCGAGCACGCCGATCGCGGTCGCGGACAGAAAGCCGGTCACGGCGAGGCTAGCCGACGCGAACGAGACATCATAGCCGCTGGTCAGGGCCACAATCCCGAATGCGCTCGGTCCGGTGAAGGCGAACCCGACCAGCATGAAAAATGCCGTCAGCAGCATGATGGTCGGCGTCAGCATGCTGACGGGTGCCCCGTTCGAGGCCGGGCTTCGCGTTTTGCCGCCGGCTTCCGGCATCGGCACAAGCACCAGCAACACCGCGACGAGCAAGGCGATCAGGCCCGAGATGATCAGCGTCACTTCGCCGCCGAAGGTCTGCAGCAGAAGGCTTGCGGATGCCGGCGTCACCGCGCTGCCGACAAAGCCCGCGAAACTGTGAATCGAGAACGCGCGGCCGATCCGTGAGCTGTCGATGTTGGCGGCCAGCAGCGCGTAGTCGGCGGGGTGATAGACGCTGTTGGCGAGGCCGAGCAGGGCGCCGCAGACCAGCAGCGTCGCATAGTTCAGATTGAGGCCGAGCAGGACCAGCGAGAGGCCGCCGATGACGAGGCCCGTGATCAGGACCTTGCGGGCTCCGAAACGATCGACGATGTAGCCGAGCGGCGCCTGGGTGAAGCCCGAGACCACACCGAACACGCTCATCGACAGCGCGATCGCGACGAAATCAGATTGCAGCCGTTCCTTGAGGAACGGATAGAGCATCGGCAGGATGAGAATATGATAATGGCTGACGCAATGGGCGATCGAGACCAGGCTGAGGCCGCGAAGTTCGGAACTGCTGCGGGACACTGCTGCGCCGGCCGCGATATCGGCCATGTCGTTTCCCCCAAAAAGGCGGCTTGTTGTTGGCGCAGCTAACAGCGCTCGCGCGGCTTTGTCCAATGCGCTGGCGGGATGGCACGAATGCGCGCGAGGCCAAGCAGGATTGCAGCGGGCGTCAAGCCTGCTTCAGCGCGCGTCGCGCCAGCGCGAGTCCCATCAGGACGAACGCGGAGGTGACTTCGGCGCCGCCGACCAGGATCCGGGTCGGCGTCTTCATCTTGTTCCACTCGTAGGCCTTGAATGGCGCGCGGCCGCCCTCGCCGATGCTGCGCGCGATGCAGTCAAGCGGCGTCGCCAGACTGTCGGTGCCGGCATCGAGATGACCAAGCGCGATCAGCGCCAGGGCTGCGTCGAATGCGTTCATCTCATGGGCGATCAACTCGTCGCGGACATAAGCCAACACGCGCTGGCGCATGAAGCCGAAGGAATCGTCGGGGTCGATGGTCTGTTGCGCGCCGAGCGGCAGGCTGCGAAACGCCGCGTAGCAGCGTCCGAAATAGGCGCAGTAGAGTTCAGGCAGATAATAGATGTGCGATTTCGGATTGGCGAAGGCGCCGGACAGGATCAGGCGATACTGAAAGCCGACGATGCGTCGCACCGTCTCGAGCCGGCTCGGCGTTTCCAAAACCTGCCAGCGCGCCAGATTGCGGAAGCTGACTTCCAGCACGTCGAGATTAAGCGTCGGATCGAGGTCATTGCCGTAAGGACGCTCGCCGGCAAGATTGTCGATCCAGGTGGCGATGGCGCCGTCATAGTCGACATTCTCGTTCAGCGGCACCGTGATCAGCGGCGCGTTGGCGCCGCCGCCGACCTGATAGCCGGCGTAGAAATCCAGCAGCGGCTGCTCGAGGATCGGATTGGTCGAGCCCGCCAATGTCGCGGCCGAGAACGAGCAGGCGGTGGTGTCGCAATCCGGCACGTAAATGCCGAAGCCGAGCTTCTCCTTGATCTGCGAGAAGTAGGCGCTGAAGCGGGGATGCGGGGCTGGCGCCAGCGCGGTGATGACCTGGAAGGCGCGGCCGTCGCGGGCCGTGACGGTTTCCTTGCTGGTGACGAGGCAGAACTCGACCATCTCGGCGATCGCGCGGCGCGCCGCCGCGACATCATCTGGCGTCGCGAGTTCGGTCTCGATGAAGCTCGTGAGAGCCTCAATGAAGAACGCGTCGTAATAGGCCGAGCGGTGACGGATCTGCACCGGCGCCCACATCGGCTCGGCGATCCCCGTCCATGGCGGGTTGATGACGGCCGCGCTCGGCGAGCGGGAGAGGAAGACACGCGCGAGATTGAACAGCAGCGTCGAGTTCTTGTAGGCGCGGGCGTTGAGGCCCTCGAGCGCCACCAGCAGTTCGCGTCCCCTGACGTCGGGATCGCCGATCAGGTTGAAGGCGGCATAGGTCGGGATGAAGCCGTTGCGGATGAACGAGCGCAGCAGGTGCCGGCCGCAGCTTCGGATCATGTCGTCGATCACGGCCGGTCCCGGCGTGCGCCGCGCCGGCGCGATCGCGGCCGGCCGCGGATGCCGGGGGCTAAGGCTGTCGACCAGTTCGGCGACCGGCCC
>Ga0081455_10002126_pt1 | contig 23617 bp, 24 predicted proteins | sample TabmetS3T2R1_FD_70207 | JGI IMG/M metagenome (GOLD analysis project Ga0081455, IMG submission 70207) | Tabebuia heterophylla rhizosphere microbial communities from the University of Puerto Rico - S3T2R1 | ecosystem: Host-associated > Plants > Roots > Rhizosphere ...
CGGCCCTGACGAGACACCGGGTGCGGTACGATCGGGCCTGATAAGGCCGCCTGCCATCGGAGGTGTCGCATGCGCAAGCTCGTCCCGATCCTGTCGTTCACGACGGCGTTCCTATCTACCGCGGTCGTGGCGCGGTCGATCGACGCCGTTCCGCCGCGCGGCGCGCCGCTCTCGTGGGTCTACGACATCGCGAGCGTGCACGAGGCGAGCACGGCGCGCGACGTCGTGCGCGTCATCCACTGGTATCACGCGGAGCCGCTCGGCGCCGGCACGATACTCCACGTCATCTCCGATCCGCGGGCGCCCGCGTCGGCCGGCCGACCGATGCTGCAGGTGTGGGAGATCGGGAATTTCCTGCGCGAGGTGCGCGGCGTGCGCATCAACGACGACGTCATTTCGGTGCTCGGCATCGACAACGCGAGCAAGCCCGTGAATTGCGGCTACCGGCTGAAGTTCACCCAGGGGCTGCTCGCGAATTCGGTCGACGAGCTCGGCTGCAAGCCCGCGTGAGGCGGCCATGATCGAGGGCGTGTGTCACTGCGGCGCCGTGCGCTTCACTTACGCGCCAGTGCCCGAAGGCGCCACGGCCTGCAATTGCACGGTGTGCCGGCGCTACGGCGCGCTGTGGATCTACGATTTCGAGAACGAGGGCATCGCCGTCACGGGCGCGACGCATCACTACGTGCGTGGCCAGGCGCTCGACTTCCACTTCTGTCCGACATGCGCGTGCATCGTCGCGTGGCGCGGTCGCCGCCTCGAGCCGGACGGTCGCCGCCGCATGGCGGTGAACGTGCGTCTCTGCGAGCCCGACGCCGTCGCGCATCTGCCCATCGATCACTTCGACGGCCTCGGAAAGTTCGAGGACCTGCCGCGTGACGGCAAGTGCGTCGCAGATTACTGGTTCTAGGAATCGACATGCAGACCAACCGTTCGATGCTCGATGCGACCGTGATCCCCGAGCTTGCGTATCCCGACGTGAACGCCGCGGCCGACTGGCTCGTGCAGGCGTTCGGTTTCGTCATCCGCCTGCGCATCGCCGATCATCGTGTGCAGATGCTCATCGGCAACGGCGCGATGGTGGTCACGTCGGGCACGCCCGCGCCGGGCTTGGCCGCGAGCCATGCCGTGATGGTCCGCGTCGCGGACGCCGATGCGCATCACGCGCGCGCGAAAGCCGCCGGCGCCCGGATCCTCGGCGAGCCCACGACCTATCCATTCGGCGAGCGGCAATACGCGGCGCTCGATTGCGCGGGACATCGGTGGGTGTTCTCGCAGTCGGTGGCGGATGTGCATCCGTCCGAGTGGGGTGGTGAGCTGGCGATCTGATCGACGCGCGATTGATTCCGTGCGCGCGGGCCGTCTTTCACATTCATGCCCGTGGATCAACACCCGAAGAACACGGCCGAAGAAACTTCGGCCAAGGTCCCCGCGATCACCTTCGGTTTCTGGGTGATCAAGATCCTCGCGACCACGCTCGGCGAAACCGGTGGGGACGCGGTGTCGATGTCGATGGACCTGGGCTATCTGCTCGCGACGGCGGTGTTCGCTACCCTGTTCGTCGCCGCCGTGACCACGCAGATCCGCGCGGCGCGTTTCCACGCGTTCCTCTACTGGGCGACCATCGTCGCTTCGACCACCGTCGGCACGACGCTCGCGGATTTCGCGACGCGTTCGCTCGGCATCGGGTATGCGGGCGGTTCGGCGCTGCTCGCGCTGCTGCTCGTCGCCTGCCTGGCGGCGTGGTATCGCGCGCTCGGTACGGTCAGCGTGGCCTCGATCCGTTCGCCGCGGGCCGAGGCCTTCTACTGGCTCACGATCACGTTTTCACAAACGCTCGGCACCGCACTCGGCGACTGGACGGCGGACAGCGCAGGCCTGGGCTATCTCGGCGCGGCGCTCGTCTTCGGCGCGCTGCTTGGAATGCTGTGGATGTTGCACCTCACGACGCGGCTCTCGAAGACCGCGCTGTTCTGGGCGGCGTTCGTGCTCACGCGGCCGCTCGGCGCCTTGGTCGGTGATTTCCTCGACAAGCCCGCGACGCAGGGCGGACTCGAGCTGAGCCGCTACCTGGCGAGCGCGGTGCTGTTCGTCGCGATCGCCGTGCTCGTGCTGGTGCTGCCGCAGCGCGCCGCGGGCCGCTCTCACTAGCGCATTGCGACGTCGGACTTCGGCGTGCGCCGGCCCGCGTTCCACTGCAGCGCCACTTCGCATGCGAGCAGCGGAATGATCCACGTGAGCCATATGACCGCGGCGCTCTTGCCGAAGTCGCCCATCGGCGCGCGGCCGACGAGCCGGCAGAACACGAACGACCATACGAGAACGTAGCTGCGGATCATCCACTGGCGATGCGAGTCGTAGCGGCGATTCCGCGCCGCGCGCCACGCCATTGACGCGGCGGCGAGCCACGCGGTTCCGAGCATCACGAGCGCGTAACCCGTATCCGTGGTCGACGCGAACGAGAACGCGATCGTCTGGCCGCGGTGTTCGTGCGGGCTCGCGACAGCCAGCAGGATCGCCATCGACGCGCCCACCGCGCCGCCCGCGAGGTAGAGGAACCCGAGTTGTTTGTGCCAGCGGAAGAAACGGCGCGTGGCGCCCACGTACAGATTGGCGGCGCCGACGAACAACATCAGCGTGCCGCCGAGCATGTGCGTGAACACCATGCGGAAGTGATCGGGATGGGTCGCGACGTTCGACAGCGTGGCGACGGGCTCGGCGATGAGCCACCAGGCAACCATGCCGGAGGCGAGCGCCGCGGCGAGCAGCAGGCCGGGCGGCGTGGTCCACCATGAACGCGTTGCAGAAGCGACGGCCATGGCGCGCAAGGCTAACATCGCGCGCCCCAACCGTCAGCGCAAACCGTCTCCGTAGAGCCGCACCATGTTCGTGAGGTGCTCCGCGAGGATCGGGAAGTTCCCGACGCGCATCGGGATCTCGAGCATCTCGCCGCCTTCCGCATGCACCTCGAGCACTCGCTTGTCGGGCCGCTCCCGCAGCGAGCGGATCTGCGTCCACCGCATCGCGCCGACGCGCAGGTCCCGCCAGCGCGAGCCCATGACGCGCGAGGCCATGCCCGTCGTGTCGAACCGCACGGAGAAACTGCGCGCGAACGACAGCGCGGTGAAACACACGGAGAATGCCCCGGCAATCGCGGCGACGGCCCAGAGATTGAGCACGGTGCCGCCGACGCTCGCGACCGGGCTGTCGAATCCGTTGACGATCGCGAACAGGCAGATCGCCGTCGCGACGACGCAGCCGCCCGCGGTCAGCGCCATCGGCAGCAACGGATCGTGGAACTCGAGCACGAGCTCGCGCGCGCGACGCGGCGCCACCCGTTCGCGCTCGCGCGCCAGCGCGCGCAGCTCGGGCGAATTGAGCCGCTCCCTGAGACGCTCGATCTCCGCGCGCGTCGCCTCGTCCGGCGCTTCCGAGAGCATGCGATCGATGTCGTGCAGCAGCTTCTCGTGTTCGGTCGGGGTCCTTTCCATCGCCGCACAGTATAGGAGCGCGTAGACTCCGACGCGCGATGACTCACGAACGAATCGGCATCTACGCGCACTGGATCGGCGGCCGCATGGTCGCGGGCACTTCGGGCCGAACCGCGGAAGTCTTCAACCCGTCGCTCGGCAGCGTCGCCTCGCACGTGGCGCTCGCGTCGGGTGCAGAAGTCGATGCGGCCGTGCGTGCGGCGCGTGAGGCGTTTCCGACATGGGCGGCCACTCCGGCGCTCAAGCGTGCGCGCGTGCTGTTCAGGTTCAAGGAGTTGTTGGAGGCGCGGCGCGGCGAGCTCGCGAAGCTCATCGCATCCGAGCACGGCAAGCTCGTGAGCGACGCGGCCGGCGAGGTCACGCGCGGCCTCGAGGTCGTCGAGTTCGCATGCGGCGCGCCGCAGCTGCTCAAGGGCGAGTTCGCGGACAGCGTCGGTACGGGCGTCGACAGCTATTCGCTGCGCCAGCCGCTGGGCGTCGCCGTCGGCATCACGCCGTTCAATTTTCCCGCGATGGTCCCGATGTGGATGTTCCCGGTCGCGCTCGTGTGCGGAAACTGCTTCGTGCTCAAGCCTTCGGAGCGCGATCCGGGCGCGGCCTTGCTGCTCGCGCACTGGCTCGCCGAGGCCGGGCTCCCACCCGGCGTGTTCAACGTCGTCAATGGCGACAAGGTCGCGGTCGACGCGCTGCTCGCGCATCCGGGCGTCGATGCCGTGAGCTTCGTCGGCTCGACGCCGATCGCCGAATACGTGCAGAAGACGGCGATCGCGGCGGGCAAGCGCGTGCAGGCGCTCGGCGGCGCGAAGAACCACCTCGTGATGCTGCCCGACGCCGACGTGAACCGGGTCTCCGACGCCTTGTTAGGCGCGGCGTACGGCTCGGCGGGAGAGCGCTGCATGGCGATCTCCGTGTGCGTCGCCGTGGGCGAGGGCACCGCCGACCGTTTGCTGCCCGTGCTCACGCAGCGCGTGCAGGGCCTGCGCATCGATCATTCGCAGAACGGCGAGGCCGACATGGGTCCGCTCGTCACGGCCGCGCATCGCGAGCGCGTGGCGGCGTATATCGATACGGGCGTGCGCGAAGGTGCGCGGCTCGTCGTCGACGGCCGCGGCCATGTCGTCAAAGGTTACGAGGGCGGCTTCTTCCTCGGCGGCACGTTGTTCGACCACGTGCAGCCCGCCATGCGAATCTATCGCGAAGAGATCTTCGGTCCCGTGCTCGTCGTGCTGCGCGTGGCGACGCTCGCGGAGGCCGTGAAGCTCGTGAACTCGCACGAGTTCGCGAACGGCACCGCGGTGTTCACGCGCGACGGCGGCGCCGCGCGCGCGTTCGTGCAGCAGATCGAAGTGGGCATGGTCGGTGTCAACGTGCCGATTCCCGTGCCGATGGCGTTCATGTCGTTCGGCGGCTGGAAGCGCTCGAGCTTCGCCGATCACGCGATGCACGGCATGGAAGGCGTGCGCTTCTACACGCGGCTCAAGACCGTGACGAGCCGCTGGCCGGATGGCGACGCGGGCGGCGCGGCCGAGTTCGTGATGCCGACGATGAAGTAGGGCGCAAGCGTCCAATCGGCGCGAACGCACGCGTTTCCCGCGCTGACATTTCCTTCTCGAGCGCTTTCAATGTGCCTTCGCGGATCACGAAGGAAGGCGCATGGACGCGCGCAATCTCTCCGAACGTCGCAAGCGGGCCGAGCGGCGGTTCCTCTGGGTCATGGGCGGCGTGCTGGCCGTGTTGTTGTGGCAGGCCTATGGCGTGCTGTTCGCGAGCGCCGGCCATGGATGACGTCGCGCCCATCGTCGCGTTGACCGCCATCGCGGCGCTCATCGCCTGGCCGGCGTTCGATGCCTGGCGCCGTCGCGCACTGAGCCGCGAGGCGAGCGCGGTCGCAATCGAGCTTCTGGCCTACGCGGCGGCGGTGCGCGCGGCACGCGACTGCGTGCCGCTCGAAGATCCGCTGCGGTCGCGCATTGCGGGGCTGCGTCGCGCGGTGCCCGAGATCGCGGGTTTTCTGCTGACGCAGGATCTCTCGCGACTCTCCGCGCAATCGCTCTCGGACGCCGCGCTGCGGCTCTCTCTGCGGTTGCGGCGGCGCGTGGCCTTCGAGCGAAAGATGCTCGCGCGCACGGCGTCGGGCCTGCGTCGCGGCGCAGTCGCAGCGGCAGTGCCGCCCGTGTTGTTGGTCGCGTTCGCTGCCGCGGGTGTGGTGCTGCCGTCGTCGGGCCTCGTCGCGCTGCTCACGCTCGAGGCGCTCGGATGCTGGCTCCTGTGGCGGCTCGCGCGCGTGGACATCTGATGGAAGTCCCATATGTCGTCTGGATCGTGCTCGCGCCCGCGGGCTTCGCACTGGCGGTGTTCGGTACGCGCGGCTTCGCTCAATTGCATGCGTCCCTGCGTGAGGGCGATCTGGCCGCGCTCGCGCGTCCACCGCGGTGGCCGCTGACGCGCGCGTTCGGCGGACTGCTTGCCGCGGCTCCGGTGGCCGCGATCACAGGCGATCTTGGCGCCGGCCGATGGCTCGCGGCGTTGACGGCGGGGGCGCTCGCGTATGCGACGGCTCCGCAATTTCTCGCCTCCACTCGCGCGCGGGCCGGACGCGAGGTGCTCGATCATTTGCCGCTGCATCTCGAGCTCGTCGCACTCGCGCTCGACGGCGGCAGCACATTCACCACGGCGCTCGCGATGTGCGCCGAACACGCGCCGGATGGTGTACTGCGCCGCGCGTGGACGCGCATGGCGCTCGAAGCCCGCTCGGGCACCGAGCCCCTCGAGGCCATGCGCGAAATGGAAGAACGCCTCGGTCTGCGCGTGTTCGGTCCGCTGCTCGCGGCATTGCGCTCGGCGGAGAAATTCGAGCTGCCGTTCGCGCCGCTGCTGCGCGAGAAGGCACGTCACGCCGCGGCGAGCCGCTTCGCGCGCGCAGAGCAACGCGCTCGTGCCGCGCCGCTCAAGCTCTGGGCGGCGCTCATGCTGTGCATCGTGCCGTGCTCGCTCGTCGTGATCGCATTTCCCGTCGCGAGGCTGCTCGCTTGGATTGCCGGGGGATAGCCGTCAGCGCGGGGTCGAGTCCTGCAGCGGGCGCCGGCGTATCGGCGCGTTGGCCTCGAGCGCGAGCAGGTCCTCGGGCCGGTCGATGTCGAGCTCCGCGCTCGGCATCGCGACGCGCACGAGCCGGTCGGTATGGCGCGAGAACAGCACGTGCGGTCCCCGGTCGCCGCGCAGCTCCGCGAGCTCGCGGAAGCACCAGCGCGGGAAGATTGCGGGCACGCCGACACTGCCGGCGTACTGTGCCGCTGCGAGCGAGGCCGGGTCTCGGCGCCACGCACCGGCGAGACGCCGCAGGTCCTCGGTCGTCACGGCCGCCTGGTCGGCGAGCAGCACGAGCAACCCGTCGGCGGTGGAGGGCGCATGCGCGAGCCCGCTGCGGATGGAGCTCGAGACGCCCTCGGCCCAATCGCGATTCACGGCGACCGACGCGGGACTGTGTTTGAGCAGCGGCGCGAGCTCCCCGGCATGTGCGCCGAGCACGACGGTGACGGAGTGCCCGGCGAGCTCCACCGCCCGGCTCACGATCGTGTGCATGAGCGGACGGCCGTTCACGCGCACGAGTTGTTTGGTCGAGCCGAAGCGGCTCGAGGCTCCTGCCGCGAGCACCACCACGTGGATGTGGTTCGATTCCGGAATCGCGTCGTTCACAGGGCGCCGTGGCGGAGCTTCATGGCGGCCGATCTTACTCCCGGCCTCCGGGCGCCGTACGTGCCCCCCGGCGCTCTACCGTTAAGCGCATCGCATTTGCGGGAACCACTCAGGGACTGTTTTGCGGCGGGTCGTGCTCCAGCGCACGCCCAAAAACGCGATTTCGCGATAGTTTGGGCAATCTGTTCAATCGGGTGGCGCCTTGAGCACGCAGTTTTTCGAGCGGCAGGAAGTCCAGCGCAAACACACGCGCTGGCTCGTGCTCGCGTTCATCGCGGCGATGCTGATCGTGATCGCGGTGATCGACCTCATCGTCGTGCTCGCGCTCGGTGGCCACCCGGTCCAGGTGTGGCGCCACCATCCCGACGTCATCGTGTGGACGTCGATCCTCGTCGGCGCGCTCATGTTCGGATCGTCGTGGCACAAGGCCGCGCAGTTGCGCGCGGGCGGCGCCGCCGTCGCGCGGTCGCTCGGCGGCGTCGGCATCGGCAGCGGCGAGACCGATCTCGCGCGCAAGCGCCTGCTCAACATCGTCGAGGAGATGGCGATCGCGGCCCGCATCCGTAAACCCATGGTGTTCGTGTTGCCCGACGAGGCCGGCATCAACGCTTTCGCCGCGGGCCACTCGCCCGACGAAGCCGTGGTCGCCGTGACGCGCGGCGCGCTCGAGAAGCTCGATCGCGACCAGCTGCAGGCCGTGATCGGGCACGAGTTCAGCCACATCCTCAACGGCGACATGCAGATCAACATGCGCCTCACCGCGTGGATCTTCGGCCTGTACGTCATCACGGACCTCGCGCTGCGCCTGCTGCGTGCGCGCGGCCGCGGCAAGGAAGCCGGGCGCCTCAAGGTCTTCGCGTTCGGCATCTTCGTTGCCGGCAGTCTCGGGATGCTCGCGGGCCGGTTGCTGCAGGCGGCGGTGTCGCGCCGTCGCGAGCATCTCGCCGACGCGTCCTCGGTGCAGTTCACGCGCAATCCGCAGGCACTGCAGTCAGCATTCATCGTCATGGCGGCGCACGCCGAAGGCACGCGCCTGCATCACGCGGCATCGGCCGACGTGGCGCACATGTTCTTCGCGGGCAGCGAGCCCGCGTGGGCGAGCAAGGTCGGGGGCTCGTGGTTCGCGACGCATCCGCCGCTCGAGGAGCGCGTGCGCGCGCTCGACAATCGCGTGACGCCCCTCCGCTTCCGCACGCTCGTGAGCGACGAGCGCCGCAAGATCTCGGGACGCGCCGCGCAGGCGGCGACCGCCGATGCTGCTGCCACGGAGGCGGGTTCCGCAGCGGCAGCGTCGAAGAGCTCGCAGACGGCAGTGCCCGGTGCCGGCGTCGCGGGTTTCGCCGCGGCCGTCACGAGCGCGCCACCCGATTCCGGCGGGCTCTCGCTCGAGCCCGCAACCGTGGAGCAGACCGCGTCAGCCGGCGACGTCGCGCTCGCCGAAACCATGCCGACCGGCGTGCGCATGGTCGGCGGCCGTGCGCTGCCGCCCGACATCCTGCGCAACCGTTTGAGCAGCGATCAGCAGGCCGCGATCGCGACGTTCACCGCGCGCGTGGAACACAATCCGCTCGCGGTGCAGGCCGCGTTCGTCGCCGCGATGCTGGCCGCCGAGCCCGCGAAGTGGCGCACGCAGCTCACGAAGCTCGCGCCGGTCCTCGGCATCGAGCTGCTCAAGGAAACCCAGTCGCAGGTGGCGAACGTCGCGCAACTGCCCGCCGCGGCACGGCTGCCCGCGCTGCAGGATCTGCTCGGACTGCTCGACACGCTGGACCCGGCGCATCGCAAACGTCTGCGCGCGGTCGCGCGCGCGTTCGCGCCCACGGTCGCGACGGGCGACATGCTGCGATTCGTGGTGACGCGGCTGCTCGAGAAGAAGCTTGCGAAGGCGTCCGCCGAGCCGGCGCCCGTGGCGCTGCCCGAGCGGTCGGAAGCGGTGTGCACGCTGTACAGCGCGCTCGCGCAGTGCCGCTTCGGCGCGGGACGCGAGGGCCAGAATTCCTATCGCGCGGGCGTCATGGGAATGCTGCCGCCCAAGCAATGGGCGTCGTATCCCGATGACCTGCTGTCGCCGTCCGATCTCGACCAGGCAATTGCGGCCGTCGCGCAGGTGCATCCGACCGGCAAGCGCGCGTTCTCGGAAGGTCTCGCGCGCGTCGTCGCGGTGGGTGGACGGCTCACCGTACCGCAGGTCGACCTGTTGCGGGGCACGTGCCTGCTCATCGACTGCGCGTTGCCCACGCTGCCGATCGACGTGGTGTACGAAGACTACGTCGCGCCGCCGCAGGCCCGGGCGCTGTAGCTCAGGCGAACGCGCGCCACACCATGCGCGCGCCCACCACCAGCAGGAAACACCCGAACGCCTGCGCGAGGCGTCGCCGGCTCAAGGTATGCGCCACGCGCGCGCCGACATTCGCAGTGAGCATCGACCCGGGCGCGATCAGCGCGAGACCCGCGAGGCTCACGAACCCGACCGTCCCCCAGGGCAGCGCCGCATCGGGCCGCGCGAGTAGATAGCTCACGGTGCCCGGGATGCTGATGAAGATGCCGAACAGCGAGGCCGTGCCCACGGCGCGGTGGATCGGGTAGCCGCAAAGGCTCAGCGCGGGCACGGTCAACGTGCCGCCCCCGATGCCCATGACGGCCGATACGCCGCCGATGACGAATGACAGCAGCGCACCGCCGGCGCCGCGCGGCACCGCCGCCGCGACTCGCCAGTGATCGAGCGGCAGCAGCATCTTGAGCGCGACCGCGAGCGCCACGCTGCCGAACACGCCCGCGAGCGCGGCGAGCGGCGCATGCACCGCGACCAGGCTGCCCGCGACCGCACCCAGGACGACGGGCAGGGCCCACGCGCGCGCCAGCGACACGTCGACCGCGCCGCGCGCGTGATGCGTGCGTGCGGAGCTGATCGAGGTCGGGATGATGGCCGCGAGCGACGTGGCGACGGCGATGTGCATGCGCCACTCGTCGGGCACGTGCGCGAAGCGCAGCGAGTACTCGAGCACGGGCACGGTCACGATGCCGCCGCCGACGCCGAGCAGGCCCGCGACGAATCCCGCGAGCAGGCCGGATAACGCCAGGATCGCGAGCAGCGGGGCGATCTCGTGCAACGTCACTGCACCGAATTCGGCGCTCATGCGCTTGTCTCGCGAATGTCCAGGAGGCGGGTCTTCCGGATGGGCGGCGGGATGCCGGGAAATATATGCGAACCTGCGCGCTCCGCGCTTGCCGTGATGCGGCCCAACCAGTAGATTTGCCGGGCTTTTTTGCACCTCTCTCAGGTCTCCATCCTTCATGCCAGTTCCTGATCCGGCCGCCTGGGTCGTACACAAATTCGGCGGCTCATCGGTCGCCGACGCCGACTGTTTCAAACGGGTCGCGAACATCCTCGAAAGCCTGCCCTCCGGCAATCTCGGCGTGGTGCTGTCCGCCTGTCGCGGCGTCACCGACGCGCTGCTGGGCCTCGTCGCGCGCGCGGAAGCGCAGGACGACGCCTATCGCGGCGACCTCGACGCCCTGCGCGCGCGTCACGCGAAGATCGCCGAGACCGTGCTCGCGGCCGATGCCGCGAAGCTCTACATGGCGGGCTTCGACCGCGATCGTCACGACATCGAAGGCATCCTGCACACCGTCAAGCTCACGCGTTCCGCCGCGCAGAACGTGCGCGACCTCATCGCGGGCTATGGCGAGATCTGGTCGACGAAGCTGTTCCGCGAGTTCTTCGCGGCGCGGGGTCAACGCCCCGGCACCGTGCAGTGGGTGGATGCGCGCGAGGCGGTCGTCGTCGAGTGGGGCCCGCTCGGGCCTGCGGTGCAGTGGGAAGAATCGCGCGCCAACCTGCGCAAGCTCGTGCCGGCGGATTTCAAGGGCACGCTCATCATCACCGGCTTCATCGCTTCGCACCGCAACGGCGTGCAGACGACGCTCGGCCGCAACGGCTCGGACTTCTCCGGCTCCATCTTCGGTTCGCTGCTGGACGCGCAGGAGATCCACATCTGGACCGACGTCGACGGCGTGCTCTCGGCCGATCCGCGCCGCGTGCCGGACGCGAAGGTCATCGACGCGCTCTCGTACAACGAGGCCATGGAGCTCGCGTACTTCGGCGCCAAGGTCATCCATCCGCAGACCATGGCGCCGGCCGTGGGCCGCGGCATCCCGATCTGGATCCGCAATACGTTCGCGCCCGAGAAGCCGGGCTCGCTGATCTGCGCGAAACCGGACTCCAAACTACCGGTCAAGGGCATCACGAGCATCGAGAACATCGCGATGGTGAACGTCGAGGGCGCCGGCATGATCGGCGTACCCGGCACCGCCCATCGTCTGTTCGGCGCGCTGCGTGAGGAAGGCATCTCGGTGATCCTCATCTCGCAGGGCAGCTCCGAGCACTCCATCTGCTGCGCGATCCCGGGTGTCGAGGCGGAGCGCGCCAAGCGCGTGGTCGCCGCGGCCTTCGATCGCGAGATCAAGGAAGGCCAGATCCAGAGCATTCAGATCGACAAGGAGCTCGCGATCCTCGCTGTGGTCGGCGACGGCATGGCGGGCCTGCCCGGCGTCTCGGGCAAGGTGTTCAACGCGCTCGGCGCCGCGAGCGTCAACGTGCACGCCATCGCGCAGGGCGCGAGCGAGCGCAACATCTCCGTGGTCGTCGACGGCAAGGAAGCCACGCGCGCATTGCGCGCCGTGCATTCGGGGTTCTACCTGTCGCCGCACACGATCTCCATCGGTCTCATCGGCCCCGGCGCCGTCGGTCGCGTGCTGCTCGAGCAGATCGGCGCCGAACGCGAGCGCCTGCTGCGCGACTTCAAGCTCGACCTGCGCCTGCGCGGCGTCATGACGTCGAAGAAGATGCTGCTCGCGGAGCAGGGCATTGCCGCCGAAGGCTGGCGCGCCGCGCTCGACGCGAGCAAAGTCGCCGCCGACATCGGAAAGTTCGCCGAGCACCTGCACGTCGATCACCTGCCGCACACCATCATCATCGACTGCACGGCGGACGAGGGCGTCGCCAAGTACTACGCCGACTGGCTGCGCAAGGGCATCCACGTGGTCACGCCGAACAAGAAGGCGAACTCGGGTCCGCTCGCGTACTACGAGTCGCTCAAGGACGCGCGACGTGACGGCGGCACGTCCTATCTCTACGAAGCCACGGTCGGCGCCGGCCTGCCGGTCATCTCGACGCTGCGCGACCTGCGCGAGACGGGCGACAAGATCGTGAGCGTGGAGGGCATTTTCTCGGGCACGCTCGCCTACCTGTTCAACGTCTACGACGGCAAGACGCCGTTCTCGCAGATCGTGAAGGATGCGAAGGCGAAGGGTTACACCGAGCCCGATCCGCGCGACGACCTGTCGGGCACGGACTTCGTGCGCAAGGTCATCATCCTGGGCCGCGAGATGGGCCTGAAGATCGAGATGAAGGACGTAAAGGTCGAGAGCCTGATCCCGGCCGGCCTCGAGAAGGGCTCGATCGACGATTTCCTCAACGGTCTTTCGAAGTACGACGGCGAGATGCAGAAGCGCTTCGAGGGCGCCGCCGCGCGCGGCAAGGTGCTGCGCTACATGGGCCGGCTCACGAGCGACGGCAAGGCGTCCGTCGGCGTCGTCGAGCTCGAGCGCACGCACGCGTTCGCGAACATCGCGCTCACCGACAACGTCGTGCGCTACGCGACGGCGCGCTACAACACGAACCCGCTCATCGTGCAGGGACCGGGCGCGGGCCCGGACGTCACGGCGGCGGGCGTGTTCGCGGACCTGCTGCGCGTGTGCTCGTACCTCGGAGCGCATCTTTAGATGGCGACCAGGGCCACTGCGTTCGCGCCCGCGTCGGCCGCGAACGTCGCGATCGGGTTCGACATCCTCGGCTTCTCCGTCGACGTGCTCGGCGACAAGTGCACCGTGACGCGCACCGACAAACCCGGCGTCACGATCTCGGGATCCTCGGGAGTGGTGCAGGACATCCCGCGCGAGCCCGAGAAGAACACGGCGGGCCGCGCGCTGCTCGCGATGCAGGACGCGTTGAAGCCCGGCTTCGGCTTCGACGCGTTCATCGACAAGGGCATTCCGCTCGGCAGCGGGCTCGGCGGGTCCGCGGCCTCGGCCGTCGCGGCCGTCGTCGCTGCCAATGCGCTGTTGCCCACGCCGCTGCCGAAGATCGAGCTGCTCAAGTTCGCGATGCAGGGCGAGGCCGTGTCGTCGGGCTCGCTGCACGTCGACAACATCTCGCCCAGTCTCTTCGGCGGCCTCGTGCTCACCGTGGGCATCGACCAGCCGCGCATCAAGCAGATTCCGGTTCCAAACGGGATCCGGGCGATCCTCGCGCATCCGCACCTGTTCCTCTCGACGAAGCAAGCGCGCGGCATCCTCAAGAAAGAAGTGCAGATGTCGGATTTCATCTGGCAGACCGCGAACCTCGGCGGCTTCATCTCGGGCTGCTACACGAACGATCTCGACATGATCCGCGCGTCGTTCGAAGACGTGATCATCGAGAAGCAGCGCTCGCAGCTCATTCCGGGGTTCGACGCCGTGCGTGCGGGTGCGATGGCCAACGGTGCGCTCGGCTGCACGATTTCGGGCGCGGGCCCGTCGATGTTCGCGTGGGCGCTCGATGCCGATGCACCGCGCGTGCGCGATGCGATGGTCGCGGCGTTCCGTGCGGCCGGCAAGGACGTGGATTCGTGGATCGTGCCGATCTCCTCGACCGGCGCGCACGTGGTCGCCTGACCCCGATGCGCTACATCAGCACGCGCGGCTCGGCTCCGGCGGCAGCGTTCGGCGCGGCGATCGCCCAGGGCCTCGCGCCCGATGGCGGGCTCTACGTGCCCGAGACCTGGCCCGGGATTCCGCGCAACGCATTCGACGGCGCAAGCACGTTGCCCGAGGTGGGCGCCGCGTTCATCGCGCCATTCGCGGCCGGCGATGCCGTGGCCGCCGAGATTCCGGCGATCGTGCGCGACGCATTCGATTTTCCGGCGCCGCTCGTCCCCGTGACCGCCGACCGCAAGCTATCCGTGCTCGAGCTGTTCCACGGTCCGACAGCCGCGTTCAAGGATTTCGGTGCGCGGTTCCTCGCGGCCGCGTTGCAGCGGCTGCGCGTGGGCGCGTCGCGACCGCTGAACATCCTCGTCGCCACTTCCGGCGATACCGGCGGCGCCGTCGCCGCGGCGTTCCATCGCCGGCCGGGCGTGCGCGTGTCGGTGCTCTTTCCCAAGGGGCTCGTGTCCCCGACGCAGGAGCGCCAGCTCACGTGCTGGGGCGACAACGTGCACTCGTACCGCATCGCGGGCACGTTCGACGACTGCCAGCGCCTGGTGAAGGAGGCTTTCGTCGATGCGGAGCTCCGGCGCCGCTTCGAGCTGTCGTCCGCGAACAGCATCAACCTCGGGCGCCTGCTGCCGCAGGCCGTCTACTACGCGGCCACGAGCCTCGGTGTCTGGCGCGCGACCGGCGAGCCCGCGAACTTCATCATCCCGAGCGGCAATCTCGGCAATTCCGTGGCTTGCGTATGGGCGCGCACGGTCGGCCTGCCGATCGGGCGCATCGTGCTCGCGCACAACGCCAACCGCGCCGTGCCCGATTACCTTGCGAGCGGCACCTGGCTGCCGCGCGCGAGCATCCCGACGCACGCGTCCGCCATGGACGTCGGCAGCCCTAGCAACATGGAGCGGCTGCGCGCGCTGTTCCCGGACATCGAGTCCGTGCGCGGCGCCGTGCGTGCCGAAAGTGTCGACGACGCGACGATATCCGCGCGCATCGCACGCGATTTCCGTGAGTACGGGAAAACCTGGTGTCCGCATACGGCCACCGCGGCCGAGGTCTACGCGCGGCTGCCCGCGGCGGACCGCGCACAGCGCTGGATCATCGTCGCGACGGCGCACCCGGCAAAATTTCGCGAAATCGTGGAGCCGCTCGTGTCGGGGCCGGTCGAAATGCCGGAAAGCCTTGCTAAACTGTTTTCGCGCCCCGTTTCCTGCATCGACCTCGAGCCCGAGTTGCGTGCGTTGACCGGGGCGCTCGACAAAACACAATGACGCCTCCATTCGGTCTCACCCAGGTCCAGTTCGTCGCGATGGTGCTCGGCATCGTGGCGTTCGCGCTGCTCGTGTTCTTCGGCGCGCGCGTGTACGTCATGCGCCGGCGCGATGCGCGGCGCGTCGCGCGCGTCACGAGCGGTGCGGCCGACTACCTGCGCAACGTGCTCGTGCCCGATGGCAACGGCGGCGACTATCACCTCGACTTCGTGCTGCTCACGAGCCGCGGGCTCGTGATCATCGATCTGCGCGACATTATCGGCAACGTGTTCGGCGGCGACCAGATGACCGAGTGGACGCTCATGGACGGCCCGCGCCGCACGACGTTCACGAATCCGCAATCCGGTCTCTACGACCGCATCGCGAGCGTGAAGGCGCTGGCGCAGGACGCACCCGTCGAGGGCCGCATCGTGTTCACACGGCGCGCCAAGTTCCCCAAGGGCCTGCCGCGACATACCGTGATGCTCGAATCGATCACCGCGGAATTCCCGAAGCTCGGCGCCGCCGAGCTCGACATCTCGGTGTCGAAGTTCCGGCCGGGATGGGAGCGCCTGAAAGAAGCCGCGAAGCCGAGCCCGCATTACCGAATCAGCCCCGTCGCGGTGGCCTGACGGCCGAGCCCGGGACGTTCCAGCTGGAACGTCGACTGCGAGCCGGCGGTGGCGTGTGCCCTCAGTGCGAGGGCAGCAGCGAGAAGAATCTCCGGGCGGTATCGGTCGTCGCCCGGCACAAGGCCTCCACGTCTTCGCCGCGAGCGGCTGCAACCGCGCGCACCACCCACGGCAGGAACGCGGGCTCGTTGCGTCGTGACTTCGGCGCCGGTCTGATGTCGCGCGGCAATAGATAGGGTGCATCGGTCTCGAGCATGAGCCGGTCCGCCGGGATCGATTTCACGACCTCGCGCAGATGCACGCCGCGCCGCTCGTCGTTGATCCAGCCCGTGACGCCGATGTGCAGGCCGAGCTCGAGATAGGCGTCGCGCTCCTTTTCGCCCGCCGTGAAGCAATGCGCTACGCCATGGCGCACGCCGTGCTCGCGCAGGATGGCGAGAAAATCGTCGTGCGCGTCGCGCTGGTGCAGGAACACGGGTTTACCGGTGCGCCCGGCGAGCTCGAGTTGTCGCGCGAACGCACGGCGTTGCGCGTCGCGCGGGGAGAAGTCGCGAAAGTAATCGAGGCCGCATTCGCCCACGGCACGCACCTCGGGCGCGGCCGCGAGCGTCTCGAGCTCGGCGAATGCCTCGGCGGTGAGATCGCTCGCGTGATGAGGGTGGACGCCCGCGGTTGCGAACAGCGCGCCGGGATGGGCCCGCGCGAGCTCGACGGCGCGGCTCGTCGCCTCGAGGCTCGAGCCCGTGACGACCATCTGCGCGATGCCGGCCGCGGCCGCCCGGCGCAACACCGCGTCGCGGTCGTCGTCGAAGCTGTCGTGCGCGAGGTTCGCACCGATGTCGATGAGATCCGGCAGAGAAGACATGAGCGGATCATAGCGTCGGGTTCCCGGATCGAGCGAGTGAAGCGCTTTCATGGCGCATCGGCACTCGCATTGATGGAGATTCGATCAACTTCTCCGGGTGATGACGGTACGTCTGAATGCGCTCGCGCTTCTCGACATCGCGCGCGACGCAAAAAAATATTTTTCTTTCGCGGACGTGTCATCGGATTCGCGCTCGCAACACGGCCAATGCGACTCGCATTCGAAACGCGAGCTAAGTCCTGCGCGCCATTGGGGAAAATCTTCTGCGCGAGCTTCGTTGAGCGCTCGTGATCGGAAGGATGTCGGTCGCCGAACCGATCGTGAGCGCTATTGACAGGTTCCCATCGGCATAGTGAACTCCGCGCCAACAAGAACACTTAAGGGCAGTAGTTAGTCCTCATAGGGCAATCGTTGCGCGCAGCGGAGGCGCGACACGGTTGTGACCATCGAGCAGCATCGCGAGTGCGGTCCTGGGAGGGATCCGTGCAGGGACAGATTTCGCCTCGAATAAGTCAGCGCCCCTCATTTCTGCTGCAAACGCGCAGAAATGCAATTCCGCCATTTCTCCCAACTATTCCCAGTATCAGCGCTTGCGCCGTCGTCAACCGCGCAACGGCTCGTTCGTGAGGATCTTCCGATGATGTTCAAACACCTGCCGCTCACGCGCGTCGCACGACTCCGCGGAGCATTCACGGCTGCATTCGCGCTCTTTGTCATCGGATCTGCCGGCATCCAGGCCGCGAACGTCACGTACGAGTACGACGAGGCGGGCCGGTTGCGGAAGGTCACCTACGACAACGGCATGGTCACGAGCTACGTGCTCGATGCAGCCGGGAATCGCAGCTCGGTCGTATCGCAACAGTCGCCGGGCGTCGTGCAGTTGAGCGCGAGCACGTACTCCGGCGGAGAGGCATCCGGTCAGCGAACGATCACCCCAAGGTATCGGACGTCATTCTTCAGTAGCATGACTAGGGTGTTCATACGTGCGGCGAGTGCTTTCTTGGAACCTAGGTCTCTTCTGGAGATCTAGAGATGGTTGTTTTTGACTACGTCGCGTTCGCGTACGCGAGATTTGCTGGCTCAGCTTCATTAAGGGACGGAACTTTCAACGCAAGAGTGTGGTTGCTCCTTTGCTTGGTGCATTCGCGCCTTCTTCTGCTCGTGGTCCTGCTAGTGGCGCCAAGATTGCTTGATCGTAGCTCGCCGATTGGTGCGGGTTTGATTGCTGCCGTGCCTGTGTGTCTTCTAAACTTTTGGATATTCCGAGACAAAAAGAGAATTGCTTCCAACCTTCAACGGTTTCAGCTGATGAGACGACATTCGATTGTTGTCGCGGATCTCTCGGTAGCGTTTGTGTCAATTGCAATTCTATTTGGGCCAGTTTTCATAGAAGACTTCATTCGCAGTCGGCTATAGGGGCGCCGTAATACTTCGCTGTGAATGCATTCTTTCTCTACGCAGTTTTAGGGTTACTCGCAGCACCAGATGAGAGTTGCGAAGACCTGCGCTACGTCTCATCGACGTCAGAACGTGCTCTTGGCTCGTGTCGGCACAGTTTTCGGTGTCAGCTTCAATTCATGACACCTCACAGGTGTTCCGCTCGCCTATTTCCTTTACTCTTTCTTCCGCTCGAGATTTCTTGCCCTGAAATCTCTGCCGAAAGAAACGGGTATTCAGGAACTTACAGCGCATGCCTCTCGACTCAGATTCACTCGGTTCCCTGCGCATCGATCGCTCCACGCGACCCGATCACGGTGCCTCTGGCAAGCGACTCTTGTATATCGCAATCGGCGTAGTCCTCCTCGTCGCAGCGAGCGTCGGTGCATGGCTCTGGCTCGGCCGTAAGACTCTCGAAGTCACCACCGTCACCGCCGAAGCCGAAAGCACCGGCCCGAGTCTGGGCACCTCCGTCCTCAATGCCTCTGGCTATGTCGTCGCACGCCGCATGGCAACCGTCTCATCAAAAGTCACCGGCAAGATCCAGGAAATCCTCGTCGAAGAAGGCATGACGGTCGAGAAGGACCAGGTGCTTGCGAAGCTCGATCCGATCAACTCGCAAACCGTGCTCACGATGGCGCAGCGCGAGCTCGAAGCCGCACGCCGCAACAACACCGAGATCGAGGTGCGACTCGCCGACGCGCAGAAAAACCTCGCGCGCAACGAAGCGCTCGTCAAGCAGCAGCTCGTGAGCCAGACGGCGCTCGATGCCTCGCGCGCTGAAGCGAACGCGCTCGCGGCGCGTCTCGAGGCCTCGCGCGCGCAGGTGAAGGTGTCGGAGAGCCAGCTCGCAATGCGCAAGATCGATTACGACGACCTGCAGGTGCGCGCGCCGTTCGCGGGCGTGGTGATCTCGAAGGACGCACAGCCGGGCGAGATCGTCTCGCCGATGTCCGCGGGCGGCGGCTTCACGCGCACGGGCATCGCAACGATCGTCGACATGGACTCGCGCGAAGTCGAGGTGGACGTCAATGAGGCGTACATCCATCGCGTGAAGCCGAATCAGCGCGTCGAAGCGACGCTCGACGCCTATCCGGACGCGCCGGTGCCGGCACACGTCATCAACATCGTGCCCACGGCCGATCGCACGAAGGCCACGGTGAAGGTTCGCATCGGCTTCGACAAGCTCGAGGCGCGCATCCTGCCCGACATGAGCATCAAGGTGCGCTTCCTCGACGACCAGCCGGCGCAGCAGGCGGCGACGTCGGGCCCGCGAATCCGCGTACCGACATCCGCGGTGCAGACGATCGATGGTCAATCCTTCGTCTGGGTGGTCAACGAGAACCGCGTCGAGCGCCGCGCGGTCACGCTCGGCCCGGAGAGCGAAGGCGCGCGTGAGGTCACGGCCGGTGTCCGCGACGGCGAGACGCTGGTGTCGCCCGTCATCGAGGGACTCGAGGACGGCAGCAAGGTCAAGTTGAAAGAAGGCAATAGCTAGTCAAGGGGACACGAACATGGCGGCAGTGGAACAGGTGATGGGCAAGTCCGATCCGATCGTCGCGAAGCTGCGCGGCGTCGCCAAGCAATACCAGCGCGGCAACGAAGTGGTGCCGGTGCTCGAGAAGCTCGATCTCGACCTGCCGCGCGGCGACTTCGTCGCCCTCATGGGTCCGTCCGGCTCCGGCAAGACGACGCTGCTCAACCTCATCGGCGGCCTCGATCGTCCGACCGAGGGCAGCATCAACGTCGACGGCGTTTCGATCGACCGCCTGTCGAGCGCGGCGCTCGGCCGCTGGCGCGCCGACAACGTCGGCTTCGTGTTCCAGATGTACAACCTGCTGCCCGTGCTCACGGCCGAGCGCAACGTCGAGCTGCCGCTGTTGCTCACGAAGCTCGGCAAGGCGGATCGCCTCAAGCGCGTGCACACGGCGTTGTCGCTCGTCGGCCTGGCCGATCGAATGAAACACAAACCGCGCGAGTTGTCGGGCGGCCAGGAACAGCGCGTCGGCATCGCGCGCGCGATCGTCACCGACCCGACGCTGCTGCTGTGCGACGAGCCCACGGGCGACCTCGACCGCAAATCCGGCGACGAGATCCTGGACCTCCTTCAGGCGCTCAACAAACAACACGGCAAGACCATCGTGATGGTCACGCACGATCCGCGCGCTGCGGAGCGCGCGAATCGCACGCTCCATCTGGAGAAGGGTCGCCTCGAGCGGGAGACGAAGTAATGTTCCGCTGGCTGCCACTCGTCTGGGCGAACATGAAGCGGCGCAAGCTGCGCTTCGTGTTCACGTTCGTCTCGATCATGCTCGCGTTCCTCATGTTCGGACTGCTCGACGCGCTGCGCACGAGCCTGTCGCAGGCCGTGAACCTCGCGGGCGCCGATCGGCTCATGCTGATGAGCAAGATCAACATCACGGTGTCGCTGCCGCGTTCGCACTATGAAAAGGTGCGGACGACGCCCGGCGTGCGCGCCGTGGTGCCGTTCAACTGGTTCGGTGGCGTCTTCAAGGACCAGAAGGGCCAGGTCCAGGTCATCGCGACCGATCCGACGCAGATCACGAAGGTGTATCCCGAGTTGATCCTTGCGCCCGAGGACCTCGAGCGCTGGACGCGCGACCGGCAAGGCATGATCGTTGGCGAAACGCTCGCGCGGCAGCACGGCTGGAAAGTCGGCCAACGCATCCCCGTGCGGTCCGACATCTGGCGCAAAGCCAATGGCCAGGACACCTGGGAGTTCAACATCGACGGCATCTACAAGTCGTCGGGATCCGGCATCGACACGCGCAGCGCGTACTTCCAGTACGACTATTTCAACGAGTCGCTGCAGTTCGGCCGTGATCTCGTGGGGTGGATGGTGTTGCGCGTTGACGATCCCGCGAAGGCGGATTCGCTCGCCGCGAAGATCGACTCGATGTTCGAGAATTCGCCCAACGAGACGAAGACCTCGACCGAACGCGTCATGATCAAGCAGTTCCTCGACCAGGTCGGCAACATCGGCATGATCCTCGTGTCGGTGACGCTCGCGGTGTTCTTCACGATGCTGCTCGTCACGTCGAACACGATGGCGCAGTCGGTGCGTGAACGCACGAACGAGATCGGCGTGCTGAAGACGCTCGGCTTCAGCGGCGGAACGATCCTCACGCTCGTATTGCTCGAGGCGCTGCTCCTGACCTTCACGGGCGGACTCGTGGGCCTCGGGCTCGCCTGGCTCATCGCGGCGGGCGTGCACGAAGGCATGAAGGAATTCTTCCCGCTGTTCGCCGTCGGCAACGCGACCTTCCTGCTGGGGCTGCTGCTCATGCTGTTGTTCGGCATCGTGACGGGTGCGTGGCCCGCGCTGTCGGCGATGCGGCTCAAGATCGTCGACGCCCTGCGGCGCATTTGAGGGAGAGACCATGGCTAGTTCATTCGCACAGATCGGCGCCGTCACCGGCATGAACCTGCGGAACATCCCGCTCCGCTGGTCGTCATCGCTCGTCGCGGTGCTCGGCATCGGCGGCGTCACGCTGGTGCTCATCGCGCTGCTGTCGATCGCCGCGGGCTTCCGCGTGGCGCTCGAGGGTTCGGGTTCCGACGACGTCGCGATCATCATGCGCGCGGGTTCGACGAACGAGCTGTCGGGTGGCTATGGTCCCGACACGGTGGCCGTGGTCGCGGACGCGCCGGGCATTCGCAAGAAGGACGGCAAACCCGTCATGTCGCCCGAGCTCTATGTGCTCGTGAACGGCAAGATGCGCGGCAAGAATGCGGACACGAACCTCCCGCTGCGCGGCGTGGGTCAGATGGCGCCGCTCGTGCGCAAGAGCTTCAAGCTCGTCGAAGGCCGCATGTTCAAGGAAGGTACGAACGAGGTCATTGTCGGCGACGGCGTCGTGAAGCAATACGAAGGGCTCGAAGTCGGCAAAGTCGTGCGCTGGGGCGCCACGGATTGGACGGTGGTCGGACGGTTCACGGACCAGCAAGGCATCGCGGAATCCGAAGTGTGGGGCGACACGCGCGTCGTCCAGCAAACCTGGCGACGCGGAAACAGCTACCAGTCCATCCGCGCGAAGCTCGAGAACGCTGCCGCGTTGAAGACGTTGAAGGATTCGCTCACGAAAGATCCGCGTGTGCGCGTCGACGTGCAGTCGGAGCGGGAGTTCTACGTCGACCAGCAGAAGCTCATGTCGACGTTGATCACCACGGTGGGCGTGACGCTCGCGATCATGATGGGCATCGCTGCCCTGTTCGCGGCGCTGAATACGCTCTACAACGCGGTCGCGAGCCGGGTGCGCGAGGTTGCGACGCTGCGCGCGCTCGGCTTCGGGGGCGGGCCGGTCGTCATGTCGGTGCTCGTCGAAGCGATGATCCTGGGCGCGGTCGGCGGACTCATCGGCGGGCTGCTCGCGTACCTGTTCCTCAACGGAATGCACAGCTCCACGATGAACTGGCAGTCGTTCAGCCAGATGACGTTCGCATTTACGGTGACTCCGCAGCTCATGGCCGTGGGAATCGTTTATGGTCTCATCCTGTGTTTCATCGCCGGCATCGCGCCGGCCATCCGTGCGGCGCGCATGCCCATCACATCGGGGTTGAGAGAACTGTGAGCATTGAATCCAGAAGGATTTGGATCGGGGCGCTGGCTTTTGCCGGCGCCTCGTCGTTTGTGGCGGCGCAATCCGCATCGACCGACTGGGCCGACGTCGAAGGCCGCATCCAGTACGCCTACTACACGAGCGACGCGCGCGCGCTCGGCAGCGTGCTCGTGGCGCTCAAGCCGAAGCCCGCGGCCGAAGGCGAAGAGGTCTCGAAGGACGACGCGAGTGTGCGTGCGTACTTCCAGGCGCTGGCCGACTACCGGCTGGCGCAGGTGCTCGCGGATACGAAGAAGTCGCAGGCGAAGGATGCGATCGATGCCTGCGATGACGCCGTCGATGAATCCGTAGCCGCGTTGCCGAAGGTGCCGATCGGGCTCGACGAGAAGCCGGACGCGGTTCATCAGCGCGCGGAGGCGTACGCGCTCGCGACGGCGTGTACGCTCGCGGGACGCGAGATGAGCGCCATCTCGTTGCTGGGCGGGCGAGTGGGCTCGCGCTACGAGGAGGCGGTGAAGCTCGAGCCGAAGAATCCGCGCGTGCGCCTCGTCGAGGCACTCGTGCTGTTCGATCGCGCGGGCAAGGATGCCGCGCAGAAGACCGCGGCGATCGCGAAGCTGCGCACGGTCACGCAGATGTTCGAACAGGCGCGCGCGGGCGCATCGACGACCCCGGAGTGGGGCGCCGCGGAAGCCTACGCGTGGCTCGGCCGCGCGCTGTACGACCAGCGCGATGTCGTGGGCGCCCGCGAAGCGCTCGAGCGCTCCCTCTTGATCGCCCCCGACTACGCGTTCGCCCGCAAACTGATGTCGCAGATCACCCGGTAGAAAAGGGGACAGATTTATTTTCGGAAAATAAATCTGTCCCCTTTATCATCCCCGCGTGAAGTACGGGCACCTCTTCGCGCCGCTCGACCTCG